>Ga0065709_1029327_pt1 | contig 32491 bp, 36 predicted proteins | sample Hoacrofraction14_2_FD_59096 | JGI IMG/M metagenome (GOLD analysis project Ga0065709, IMG submission 59096) | Hoatzin crop microbial communities from Cojedes, Venezuela, sample from fiber fraction 14 v1 | ecosystem: Host-associated > Birds > Digestive system > Esophagus > Crop | place: Venezuela...
TTCCTCGGTGAGCCTTTTTGCAATGCCGTTGTAGGTCGTGCCCTGAAGGAAGAGCTTGTAGATAAGCTTGATGGTAACGGCTTCTTCCGGGTTTACCACAAACTCCCCGTTCGGTCCGCGGTCGTATCCGAGGAATTGACGGAAGGGAACGGTAACCTTGCCATCTGCGAACCGCTTCCTCTGTCCCCAGTGATGATGAAAATCCGCCAAAGTACCAAATAAAAATCCGCCAAAGTACTAAATGAAAATCCGCCAAAGTCCTAAATTGGCGTTGCAAACCATCTGTGCAGACCGTATAATTTGTTATGTAGCAACTGCGGCATAAACAAAATTTTCATATAAACAAAAACAAAAAGATGAAGCAATATTTAACCAGAACTGCAGATTTAATTCTTAAAAATAAGTTGAGGGGAAAAGGCGCTGTACTTATTGAAGGCGCAAAATGGTGCGGAAAAACCACAACGGCAGCACAGGCAGCGAAGAGCATACTTTATATGCAGGATCCTGCCGAAGAAGCACAGAATTTGGAAATGGCATCAATTATGCCGTCCCGTTTACTTGAGGGCGCAGTACCGAGACTTATAGATGAGTGGCAGACGGCACCTAAAATTTGGGATGCGGTAAGATTTGAAGTCGACAAAAGGGACGAATTCGGCCAATTCATATTGACCGGTTCTGCTGTACCTCAAAATTTGGAAGATATATCTCATACCGGTACAGGTAGAATCTCAAGGATGCTTATGAGACCGATGTCATTGTTTGAATCCCTGGAGTCAAGCGGGGAGGTTTCTCTCAAGGATTTATTTGAGGGGACGGATATAAAAGGAGAGAATCCGATAAATGACATTGTACGAATTGCTTTCTTAATCTGCCGCGGCGGGTGGCCCAAGTCCATTGGACAGGAAGATGACGTGGCATTGATGCAGGCCGGTGATTATTATGATGCGATTGTATATCAGGATATTCACAGAGCGAGTGGGGTAAAGCGTGATACCGATAAAGTTAAACATTTTATGAGATCGTTTGCTAGAAATGTAGGTTCACAGGCCGGAATGTCCACCTTTGTTAAGGATATGAACTCAAATGAAGCACAAAATATAAGTGAAGCTACAATAGACGGCTACCATCAGGATTTAATAAAAATTTTTGTTGTTGAAAATTCCAAGGCATGGGACCCAAACTTAAGATCCAGAACGGTTATAAGAACTACGGATACGAAATATTTTACAGATCCGTCTATCGGTGCAGCGGCACTTGGGCTGGGTCCAATGGATTTGGTCAATGATTTGGAAACAATGGGTCTTTTTTTTGAAAACCTTTGTGTGAGAGATTTGAGAATTTATGCAGATGCTTTGGGTGGTCAGGTTTATCACTATCGTGACAAAAGCGGGCTTGAGTGTGATGCTGTTATTCATTTAAGGAACGGAAAATACGGACTTGCAGAGATAAAACTTGGTGGTGAAAAACTGATAAATGACGGGGCAAAAAATTTAAAAAAATTTGACGATATAATCGATACGAAGAGAATGAACGCGCCTGCCTTCAAGATGATAATGACCGGAACAGGAAAGTATGCCTACAGAAGAGAGGACGGAATATATATTGTTCCGATAACATGTTTAAAACCGTGACTTCAAGAACTGTGTCTCCGGCATGATGTTTTATATGATTTTTGGAGGGAAGGATTTCGTGAAAGAAGAGAGATATTTTTCGATGGTCGGAGAAGAAGAGCTGTCCGGGTTCAGGTATGTTGTGCTTCGGTGGCTGGGGTTTACCGGGGACGGATTTGTAAGTCCTACTCTGGAGCCGCCTTTTTCGTGGAAGTTGGTGTATAAGGATCCTTGCGGGTTGTTTTCGTTGGGGGATACGCTTGGGATGTGCGGTGTTTCTCTGTGTTCTGTGTCCGGGGAGGGCCTGATGCTAAGTGAGCTGTTTTCGAAAATCGGCGCGGGCGAATATGTGTTGGTTCGGGGAGAGGATGTCCGGCGTGTGTCGATTTCGTGGGCTTTTCCCGGGGCCTCGCGACTGAAAGAGCTCGCGGGGAAGGGGGCAACCGGTACGATTACTCCTTCCGAAATGCGCGAGTTCGTTGTGCTCCGGAATTCTGAAACTAAGTGCTGGGCGGCGATGGTTGTCACGCCTGATTAGTTACTGCTGTTCTTTGTAGGCCGTGGGCCACTTTATTTTTTTGAGGTAGGGCTTGCCGTCCTTGAGGACCTTTCTGTCGCCCAATTGGTTCTTTTGGATTATGCGGTCGTACTTGCCGGACCTGCATGCGAAGGCGGTCAGGACAGCGGCGATGACCGCGGTGATTATTGCATAGATGATTATTGTTGTTGTCGAAGGCATATTTATCTCCTCATGAAATTCTGTGTGGATGCCATTTGCCTGTTTTGCTCAAGCATCTTGTTGTATTTCTTCTTGGAACCTGACAGGTTGGCCCAGACTATAAAGACCCAGATTAATGTCATGAGACCGCCGAAAATCGGATTTCCGAATGTTGTGAAGAGGAATATCGTTGCGAAAATAATCGGGAAAAGTTTCAGGAAATTCGTGACGTCCTTTTTCTCGATTTTTTTCTGTTCTTCGATCAGGCAGGGGACGTTACCTACGACCTTGCCGGTCTGGCCGTTTACCATAACTCTGAAGATGCCGTTGTCCAACTTGAAGGTTGCAATGTAGACGGGGAAGAGACAGTAGAGTTTGTCGGATACGCGCATTACAAAGTTTGAGTCCTTGACATCGTAGTAGTAGATGGATTCGTAGTCGCCCGGGTTTGTGCCTGACTGAGATCCCAGTTTGGTGGCGATAAGTTCCGTCATGAAAACATCGCAGCGCTCGGACACGCCCGTTATGCCTTCCTCGTCCTTTATGTCGAACTTGTTGGCAAAGAAGCCCGAGAGGTAGTCGGTGGAAAATTCTTCGATTCCCTTCTTGTTGTAAGGCTCGAGGTACAAAGCCATCTCGTCGGGTAAGTCTTTGGACGCGTCGAAGGGCACGTTGTCGTAAGTAGCTTCACCCTCTATATAGTAGTTGTACGTTTTTTTGTGATCTTTGGAACCTTCTCTGCGGCTTGCAAGCAGGTATTTTTTGCAGTCGCATGTGTAGATCATGTACGGGGCGTAGATACCGCGGATTTCTTCGTATTTAAGATTTTGTATTGCTTCTGGCAGCATATCTTTGCCGTACTTTGCCTCACAGGCTTCCCTGATTTTCTCGAGGGCTTGCTGTTGGGTGAGTTTGAAAGGAATTATGCCGTCCGGCTTGTCTTCCTGACTTACCCTGTCGTACACGATAGTAGGCATACCGCAGTAAACGCAGATGTCGGACACAGCGCTGCCGTTTAAAAGAAGGACGGCACCGCAGGACTGGCAATGGTACTGAGACAGTTCCACTTTCTCTCTTACGGATTTTATTTTGCCGGATTCACTTGTTTGCTGTGCCTGCTGTGGTTGTTTTTGGTTCGAAAAGCCGGGCATCTTTTTGGTGCCGCAGAACTGACATTCCAGGAACCCGGATGTCGGATTAAAGGTCAGGGCCTGACCGCAGTTTGGACATACTACCTGCATGTTATTAGCCTCCTATCGTAAATGCTCCCCAAATGGCTACAAAGATGAAGATGATGGCTACGACCACCGTGATTGCTATGGCAACCGATGACTTCAGAGGCTCATGACCTGCTGCGTACCACGGTTCGTACTGACCGTTGTCTATGAGATTTACCATGCCCTTTTTGGGATTGGTGAAATCGTCGTCGTTGCAGCCCATCGCCACGCCGTTCTCGTCGTAGTAGATGGATTTGACTGTTCTGCCTGACTTTCCGTCCATGTTTATGCTCCTTGCATTTTTGTTTTTTTGTCTGTTAGATTATATTAATCCAAAGTGACTTTCAGGTGACAAGTTTTAATTTGTTTGTTTTTTCTTTGGTTTGTTGTGGTATGAATATATTATCGAAATTTCAGGGTGAGAAATCTTGAGGGGGGGAGACATAAAATGAGAACCTGGAAATTGGTATCGGGAATTTTGTCTTTGATTTTAGCCGTGTATGGCATGTTTGTCGGTACTTTTCTTATCGGTCTGGCTAACGCCCGTGCCGGGGAGGTAATTATAAACAACACCGGAAGTTATATTCTTTTTTTAGCGCTCTTCGCCTGCGGAATTGTTTCCATACAAAAACGCAGTGTGGAAAGCATCCCGGTCGATATCGTTATTATAGTTCTTGCTCTGATCGGTGCTGTATCGGCAATTACCCTGAAAATTTTAATTATATGGGTGGTGTGGTGCGTAGTCGTTGCGGCAGCGGCGCTGCTGGACATGCGCAATATAAAGAAAAGAAGCAAAGAGCAGGAATAGTTTTTTGTCACCCCACAGTCACGTTGAATTTATAAAATCTGTTTATCAAGATTCAGGGAGTGGCTGTTATGGAGTGCGGATGCGGCGGTACGTATGTATATGTGAAGAGCCTGACGGTTCAGATTTGCCCTTCTTGCGGGAAAGTTTTGGATATAAATACTAACGCCGGCCCGGGGGAGATTTCCTGCAATCCTTCCGTGCGTTACCCTTTTCGCGTTTTGGAAGAAGAGGCGCGTTCGAAAATCGCATCGTACCTGAAGGATAAAGACTCCGCCGCAAATTTGGATTTACTGCGAAAAGTATATGTTCCGTATACATTCCTGTACGCAGATGTAAGCACGCAGGCAAGCGCTGTATGAACCGAGAAGGGCGGGGAGAAAAATCTGCTTTTTTTCAAATACTCGAAAAATTTTAATTTCCGCACGGTAAGCCTTCCCGTGTGTATGTCCTCTTCCGTGCCTCGCATAGTCGCGAATTTTCTTGAGCCCATCAAGTACCGTGAAGAAATCGGTATTGCCGATTCGTGCGAGACTTTGGAGCGCGACTTGCCTTTCGACAAAGCCGGTGAAGTGGTCGCATCGAAAATTTCTTCTGTCAACAACGCCGTTATGGAGAAACTGTATTTCGGCTACGATATCTGCGGGAAAGTCGAAAAGAATTTCATAGCAAAGAATTTTGCCTGCGAATCCGCATACGTTCCGATGTGGCTTTACGAAGGCCAACGTGACGGCAAAACATATGCGGTTGCGGTAAACGGTGACAGCGGTGAGGTTGCGGGAAACCTTGTGGTTCCGGACGAAGAATACGGAGTCCTCGCGGCTACAAATTACGCCTACGATTTCGAGATTAAATCCCAAAGTTGCCAAAAACTACGGCTACAAAGACCGGTTCGTCGAAAAATTCGTTTTCACGGTTGACGGAATCTTTATTGTTATATTCCTGATTATTGTGGCAATGCTGTGCCAAATTCTATAGCTCTTCTGAGACGTAAAATTCTCCGGACGTTGAAATCTCTGTGTTTTTGCCCGTGAGATGCATTTCACTTTTTACCGTGAATGTAGTCCTTCAAAAGAAAAGCGCAGAAGTACGGGAAGGTATAAACATTGTTTGCGAATCCGATGTTTGCGTGAGCAAGTTTTATTCCGTATTTGATGTCCGGATATGCATCGGATTTTATGAGCTGGCTAAGTGATTTTGATCTGCCGTTTGCGGATTTTACCTCCAGCGGAATCAAATTCTTTTGATCTCTTATAAAGAAGTCCTCTTCGAGTGTTGAGTTCTCTTTTTTGTAGTAACAAATAGGAAGACCGATCTTAAGAAGGGCTTCGGCCGTAAGGTTTTCATAAAGAGCACCTTTGTAAATATCGAAATTTTTATTTTGTCTTAAATCGTCTGCTGCCTCGTCGTCGAGCATGGAAATAAAAAGTCCTGTGTCCGCAAAATAAATTTTAAATTTCTCGGAGTCTGTGTTGCCGTTTATCGGAAGTTCCGGGTAGTTGAGCATGTTGCATTTTATTGCTATACCGGCATCGGCAATCCATTCCACGCAACCGACATAGTCTGAAAATCTTGCCTTTTTTTCAACTGTTGAAAGTTGGAATTTCTTGTTGTCTTTTGCAAGTTGTGCGGGGATGGAATCGAACACTCTTAAAATTCTTGTCTGCTCGGTTCCTTCGGCGTACTTACGGATATCCTCTTTATAGTCGGTTATAATCTGACGTTGCGTTTCAAGTGTTCCGGAAAATGTATTTGTGGAAATGTATTTGGAAACAACCTCCGGCATGCCGCCCAAAATGGTGTAGTCTAAAAAACAGGAAAACATTGTATCCAAAAGAGACTGCGGCATCGGTTTGTGATTAATCATGTAATCCAAAATCTCGGCTTTTATTTTCTCGTCGTAGCCTTTGGCCAGCAAAAATTCGAAGAAGTCGAGAGAATACATTGTGTAATCAGATTTGTAGCCCACACTGTTGCTGCGAATCGTATTGTAGTTGATGCCCAGCATGGATCCGCTCATTATTACATCGTATTTTCCGTCGATGCAGAAAAACTTCAGGGATGTCGTTATATCCGGGAAGTCCTGAATCTCATCGAAAAAGATTAATGTTTCTCCGGGAATAAATTTCAGAGACGGGTTTAAGCGGCTCATAACTTTCAATATGGCTTCAGGGCTGTAACCGTCTTCCGTTATTGTTTTGTATGCGGGTTGCTCTATGAAATTTATTTCAATGAAATTGCTGTAATTGGAACGCGCAAAGTTACGTATTGATTCAGTCTTGCCGATTTGACGCGCTCCTTTGATTATCAGGGGCTTGCGATCTTTATCAGCCTTCCAGTTCTTAAGATATTCATCGATGTTACGCTTCAAATACATATAAAAACCTGCCTTCTGCGCTTATTCTACATTTTTATGAGCGAAAAAACAACGATTGTTAGCACTTTTATGAGCGAATATTTGTCGACTAACTACACTTTTATGAGGGAATAACCGGGAGTTCAGCACACTTTTATGAGCGAATTCGGGATTTTCGATTTTGCTATACTTCGTAAGCAAAATCTTCAGTATGCACACCGTTGATTACGAATTTATTTGCACCGGAAAAAGAAATCACATTAACATCAGAGGTGAGGTGACACCGCCGGCAGACCAGGCGGCACCGGCGGTTGTTAAGTCATCAGCTGCGAACAGAGAACCTCGCAGACGTCCTGTTTTTCTTATCCTGACAATAGTCTGTGCTTTCATTGTTTTGGGCGGATTGGCGAGTCTCGGTTCTTCAGAGAGTTTGGGAACAACAATATTTATGATAGTCCTTCATTTGGTTCTGGGAGTTCTTTTCGGTTTGTGCTGGTATCAAAAGAAATAAATTTGTTATTTTTACTTAAGCAGGGCTGCAAATTATGCGGCCCTGTTTTTGTTTGCGTGATAATATATCTTCGGAGGATAAAATGTTCTGGGATAAAGTTGCCGGTGTTTACGATATTTTCGTTAATGTGTTTAACCGCAGTGTGCATAAGGAGTTGCGGGCGGTAGTCGCAGATTTAATTCGCCCCGGGTCGACTGTGCTTGAGTGCGCGTGCGGGACGGGGATGCTGACCGAGGTTATGGCACCCCGGTGCGGGCGTTTGGTGGCCACCGATTTTTCTTCGAAGATGTTAAAGAGGGCGGAGCGGAAGTGCTCTGTTTTCGAAAACATAAAATTTGAGTATGCGGATATTACTTGTTTGCAGTATTCAGCTTCTTCTTTTGACTGCGTTGTGGCGGCGAACGTGATTCACCTGGTTGAGGATTCTTCGGCGGCTGTGGCGGAATTGGTGCGTGTGGCAAAGCCCGGCGGGACTTTGGTTATCCCTACGTACATCAACAAAAAGAGCAACGGGCAGGACAGCGGCTTTTCGAAAACTCTGGCACGGGCCGGGGCGGGGTTTAAGCGGCAGTTTGATTTTGATTCCTACAAGAAATTTATCAGTGGCTGCGGACTCGGGGATGCTGAGTTTATACTTATCTCAGGCCGCGTGCCGTGTGCCGTGGCAATTGCGAAGAAAGAGGGATAGAAAATGTTTTTTGTGACCGGAGACACGCACGGGGATTTCACGCGTATCGAGAAATTCTGCAGGAGATTTAAGACCTCAAAATCAGATTGTTTGGTTATTGTCGGTGACGTGGGCGTCAATTTCAATGAGGACGCGCGCGACGACATGGCCAAGGAATATTTGAGCGACATGCCGATAACGATTTTTGCGGTGCACGGCAACCACGAGGCGCGCCCGCAGAATTTTGACACTTACATGGAAATCGAGTGGTGCGGGGCGACTGCCTATGCCGAGCCGATGTATCCGTCCCTGATTTTTGCCAAGGACGGCGAGATTTACGATTTTGACGGCAAGAAAACTTTTGTCTGCGGCGGCGCGTACAGTGTCGATAAACCGATACGTCTTGCCGAGGGCTACAAGTGGTGGCCGGATGAGCAACCGTCGGAGGAGACGAAGAAATATTGCGAGAAGCAACTCGATGGTGCGTGCTGGAACGTGGATGTCGTCCTGACGCACACAGTGCCTTTCAAGTACATACCGCGGGATACGTTTACCATGGGCGATATTGACCCTGCGACCATAGACAATTCGACGGAGCTGTGGCTCGACACGATAGAGGACAGGCTCACCTACAAAAAGTGGTACGCCGGGCACTTCCATATCGAGCGTCTGGTAGACAATCTGCGCATTGTGTTTAATGACTTCTGTGAACTCTGAGGTTAATCCAAAACTTGTATTCGCGAAGTGGTTTGCGTGTGCGGTGACGACCGTACCCGCAATTGTTCTGTGCGTGCTCTATGCCGTGTTCGGATTGCCTGTTTTGAAAACTTTGGCTGTGACATTTGTCGTTGTCGCATTTAACTGCGACGCAAGAATTCTGCTGGGGTGGCTCGTGCCCAAAATTGCTCCTCATGTGAATTTTGAGAGAGGTTGTTTTCGCATAAAGCCTTTCGAAAAGAAAATCTTCGAAGTTCTGCGCGTGCGCTCCTGGAAAAATCACATGCCGACATATTTGCCCGGTGCGTTTAATCCGTTTGATCGTTCTTTGGCCGAGGTGCGTTTCAACATGCTTACCGCTGAGTGTGTGCACATGTCGTGTGCTCTTGTGAGCTATGTTCCGATGTTTTTGATTTTTGTTTTTGGGTGCCCGGTTGTGTTTATCATGACATCCGTTGCAGGGAGCCTCATAGACCTGATGTTTGTGACGGTTCAGAGATTCAACAGATCCCGTCTCGAAAAAATTATTTGATTTTGTTGCTTTTTTGAAATTCTCGGACAATATTTATATGTACAAATGGAAAGAAGGTTGAGTTTATGGACAGAGTTTTGATATCGGGAGACTTGCATGGCAGTTATTTGAATCTGCAGTATATAATCGATCAGTTTCATACGGACAGCAGCGATATTGTTGTCTTGCTTGGCGACGTCGGTATTAATTTTGATAAGAGCCGTAAAGAATATAAAACGAAGCAAAGGCTTGCGAAGAAGCCTTTGACGATGTTTTGTATTCACGGGAATCACGAAGCCCGTCCATACACTGTTGAAGGTTACGAGGAAGCCGAATGGCACGGAGGGACGGTTTATGTCGATCCGAGATTTCCGAATCAGATATTCGCCAAGGACGGGGAAATATACGATTTGCTCGGGAAGAAATGCATTGTTATCGGAGGGGTGTACAGCGTCGATAAGCCTTACAGACTTGCCAATGGTTGGATGTGGTTCCCCGACGAGCAGCCCGACGATGAGATAAAGTCGCACGTCGAAGAGAACCTTGAGAAAGCAGACTGGAAAGTTGACGTTGTTTTCTCACATACGTGTCCTTACAATCGTATGCCGACGCACCTTTTCGATTCGGAGGTCGACCAGAGTACAGTGGACTATTCAACCGAGGAGTGGCTTCAGACCATAGAGGACCGGCTTGAGTTTGATGAATGGTATTTCGGACATTACCATGCCAATGAGAAGAACGGTAAATTTACGATGCTGTTCCATGATGTAGTGGAATTGCAACCTAAGGAGGCAGAATGATTTGCGATAAGTTTGAAGTTTTGGAAGGTGAGTTGTTTCACGTGCACACCTTCAGATGCAAGCATGCCGAGGAGGTATCCGACGAGGCATACATTAAGCGCGCCATAGAGATGGGTGCACCCAGGATTACGTTTACAGACCATGCGCCGTTCCCGGGTGACCCTTTCAGGCGAAGAATGGATTATGCGCAGCTGCCTGAATACATTGCCACTTTGTCTGAGTTGAGGACCAAATACGAAGGTGCTATTGAAGTTCGGTTCGGTCTTGAATGCGAATACCTGCCGAGTTTTAAGAGCTACTACGAGGACCTACGCGGGATGGATTTATATCCCTTGATTATAGGTCAGCACTTCGCCGAGATTGCGCCGGGACAGTACAGCTTTCAATTGGAAGATAAGAAGTACAAGAAGCAGATAACCGGACGGGTTGAAATGGAAGCCATCGCCGAAGGGGCCGCAACCGGCATCTTTGCGTGTGCCGCGCACCCGGACAGGTCGTTCAGTTACCACAAGAAATTTGACGAGACGGTCGAGCGTATATCGCGCGAATTTGTTGAGGCAGTGGTTCCCACCGGAATTGCTTTGGAATACAACCTGGGATCCTTTAGGGAGAGCCGTCTGCACAAGAAGGAGTTCTGGGGCCTGGTGCCTGACTCAGTGAATGTCGTTATGGGAACCGATGCTCACGCGGTGGCAGAACTTGACAGATTGTCCGAGCACGAATACGGGGAGTGGAGAGACTCAGAATAAGGTTGCAAGCGAATACATCGCAATCGAATAGAGATTGCCGAGTATAGCAACGCCGTAGATTTTGTCTTGGAGTTCCGGTTCGAGCGCTGTGTCTTTTTTGTCTGTTTTGAGAGCCAATAGGAACAGCGGAATCAGTTGAATGAAATAACGTCCCTGAATGCCGTCGATTGCAGTTGCCCCGACTGCCGTCCAGTGCAGATATTCGCTTATCAAAATCAGCATGAACGAGATAAATGTCGCTGCGAAAACAATTGCTTTTACCGGAATGTCTTTCAGTGTTTGTTTCTGATTGATAACGATTCTGAACAGCGTGAGCAAAATTGCAAACTGCACCCAGTTGTTGACCGTGATATTCATGTACCCGAGCCGCACTCCGATGGCACCTAAGAGCCATGCAAACGAATGACTTATGAAGTCCGTCAGTGCGACGATAAATGTCGCAGGCTTTTTGAGATTAAACGCAATCTGGAGGGCGCTGTCCGAGGCGTTGAAATGCAGATTGTAGATATTGGTTACAAGGTACCAGGATAAGGCCAGCACGACAATCAAGACGGATGCGACTGCGATGTTGGCAATGTATGTTTTCTTTTCACCGAATTTCTTCGGAGGAATTAAAAACAGAAGCAACACAAACGGTGCGTACACGGGCTTTGAAGTAACAGCCAAAGCAGTCAGGAGATAAAGTGATATCAGATCTTTGGTTTCAAGTTTTCTGTCGGTGTAGCGGAGCCTTAAGATTTGTGCGGCAAAGAGCATCAGAATGCCAAAAATCAGCATGTCCGGTGCCATTGAGACGGCCTCGTTCATGGCCATCGGGAAAAGACTTACGATTTTGAAATATTCTTTTCCGACGGGCGTTGTCTTTATCGCAAGCAAAATCAGAAATGCCGCGGCGATGCAGTTGAAGAATCTTCCCAAATACATCAGTGCGGAAGGGGACGCTCCGAAGAGCCTTCCGATTGCAATTCCCAGGGCTTGCGGCAGATAAATCGTCGCCGGATTGATTGCCGTGTTGGGGAATGTTATCTCGACGGTTGCGTCGCCTGCTTTGTATGCAAGTTCGTTAAGTTCCGCGGCAGACCTTATGTTACCTGTGTGCAGGAGATTATCCGTGTGAAGATTCGCAAATTCCGCGATATACGCCGGAACATATCCGCCGCCCACGGCATTGTCTCCAATCTGTTCGGCGATGATCGCACCTTTGGAAATTGTGTAGGCTCTCAAGAAATGGTCCTGCTCGTCGGATACGGTCATCAGGGGAGTTGCTGTAAACCAGATTGCAAGCAGAATTACATAGACGACCGTGAATTTATCGAATGAAAATTTTCTCTTAAGCAGATGTGCGATACCCCAAAGCAGGAAGAACGCCGCGAAAATCGCACACGGTATCAGAACAAAGAATATCGGCGCCACGCGGTCGGTAACTGCCACCGCGCGCACGGTGCCGTCATCGGTTGCAAGGAGTTGTGTGGATGAGGTCGATGAAATCAGGATTTCACATTCATCGCACGGGACGGTTGAGTTCAGATAGTAGTAGAAGAAAGACCCGTTTCTTGAGGAATAGTCGCTGTTGGTAAAACTTTTGATTTTTTGTCCGTTTGCTGAAACCTCAATTGTCAGGTCTTCTTTAATTGCGTCCGCTGTGTTTGCGTAGCAAATGCCGATGCCGCAGATTTGCCCGTCCGGAATTTCAATCGTGACTTTTGCCATGGCAACGTCTGAGGGTGTTGTGCCGCCGGGGTCCGTTGTGGTCTTCTGAGTTTCCGCGGGACTTGCGAAAAACATGCATACGGCCAAAATCAGAACCGAGAGCACGGCAAGTATCTGTAAAACGATTTTACTCTTCTTCATCGTTTTCCGATTTTTTCTTCAGCTCTTCTTCGTTCGCGGTGTAAAGCGGAATGCAAACCTGGTGCCCTCCCATGCCGTCGTCTCCGTCTTTTTGCGCTACCCGGACAACCATGATGGAAACGAGAACATCCTTCTTTTGAATGTCAGGCTTGCCCTTTGCATTGTAGTACTGGAAAACCTCAGGCATTTTGTCGAGTTCGTGAGGCGTGAATTCTTCCTTGTCCTTTTTGAATACATTTTTTTGTTTTCGCTTTTTGGCAAGAATTGCTTTATTGGCAAGATAGATGAGATATCCCAAAAAAACGAAAACTAAGAAAGAACCGAACATAAAAAGGATTTTGGTGTCAGCGTCCATGCCGGAAGAGCATAAGTAAGCAACAGAATACATAAAAAGGAACAACACAACCAACCCACCGAAAGTTCTGTCTCTTATCGACATAGTATTCGTTGCATCACTTCTGTGCCGTGTTACATCCCCGAAGAATCTGCTTATGGAGTCGGATGCCCTTGTGAAAACCGTGGATTTTTCGGGAAGTCTGCCCGCGACCTCGCCGGTCTGGCCGTTTATTGCGAACTGGTAGTTTATTCCCTTGTATTCGTAGTTTAAAAACCACACCGGCAGCAGACAGTAGTTGACCTTGTAGTCGGTGACGTTCTCTTCGTGCGAGAGGACCGAGTATTCGTCGTATCCGCCTATGAGCGGGTCGATCTCATCTTCGGCGTATTTGTAGAATCTCTTCTGAATTCGCTCGTTCAAGTCCAGAGGAGACATATCGTATTTTTGTGCGAAAAATCCCTGCAGGAGCCTTGCATCGAACGGAATCATCTCCGACATATCGAACGGCTCGATTGCCTCCATCAGTTTGTCCGAGATTTTTTTCGCGCCGTCGAAAGGGACACGCTCGAGGTTGAAGTTGAGTATTCTTGTGACAGCGTATGTGTCGCGGAGGGTGGAATTTGCGTCGGTGCGGTATTTGTAGCCGGACGCCTCGACCTCCAGATGGATTTTTCCGTCCATGAGCCAGAAGGGAACATAGAGCCCGGTGAGTTTTTCCTTAAGTTTTGCGTTTTTGTAGTCACGCGGCAGACGCTTGGCGTTCTTTACGAACTCCTCGAATTTTTTCTCCGCCTCTTCTCTCGAAACCTTGAACGGAATTATGGAATCCGGTCTGTAGATATCTGTCAGGCGGCTCTTGATGAGTGCCGACGAGCCGCAGAAAGCGCAGGTCGTGGCCGCCGTGTTCTCGTCGGTTGCGACGGCCGCGCCGCACGAGTCGCAGACAAACGTCGCGCCGACCGTCAATTTCTTGCCTGTATCCGGAATCGCGAACGATCCGATTGAATTCAAAGTTTTCGCTTCGTATGCGTTGCCGCAGCTGTAGCAAACCAAACTTTTGTATTCGGGTGAGTATGTTATGTTGCTCCCGCATCCGGGGCACTTGTACGACAGGGTCGATTCAATATCCGAAAAATCCATAAAACTCTCCTCATTTAGTCTGGACTAATTGTAACATGAACTTCAATACGCGGCGAAAAGTTATATAATGCTTTAGGTAAAAAAATTAAGCGAGGCATTCCTATGAGAAAACTGATTTCCGTAATTTTAAGCATTGCGTTTATATTTGCCCTTTGCGGCTGCTCAGGCGAGACTGTCCCCGACAACGGCACCTACACCATGCAGGGCGATGAAGAAAAATCCCTGGCGACCCTGACTCTGAACGGCAGCGACTTTGAATTCTCGTACGACCCGCTGTCTTCGTATCTGCCCGCGGGAACCTACACGGTGGAAGGCGGTTTTGTAACCGCAACGACAAGCGACGGCCAATACACATATGTATTTGAAGTCATTGAGAGCACCATCCTTCGCTTCGTCGAATCCCGCTCTTCCGATGTCTCGGTCACCGACCCCGACAAAACCGAAGAAATCTACGACGGCGCGGTTTTCAGCATTTCAGACTGATAAATTTACCTCACAATCAATCGAATTGGATTTCCGTACCCCGACGCGTACCCCGCCGGGGTACTTGTTATGTTACAAACAGGCGATTTGTATTTAACCCGGTACCCTGTGTGGGTACGGCTGAGAGTACGGATTGATTAATAAGATGAAAGACGGCGCGAGGCGTGGTAAAATTACGTAACTGTTCGGGCGGAGGCTTTTCGAATGAAGATACGCAAGTTACTTAAATCAATTTTGGTGACTGTTCTGGTCTTTGGGCTGGCGCTTTTGGCTTGCAGTATTGTTTTTCGAAGGTTTGACACCGTGAGGGAAGAGGGGCAGCGCAGTGAGGTTGAGTATATTGCCGAGAATATTGCGAATAAGTTGGAGATATCCCTTACCGAGTACGAGCAGATTGCACATCTTTGGTCGGGCGTGATAAGCGCGGGTGTCGACCCGGAGACTGATTTTGAAGAGATTTCCCGGCAGCTTTATGAGAAGAATCCCACGATTAACGCGATTCAGCTGGCGCCGGACGGAGTTATTGAGTACACGTACCCGAGGAATATCGATATTATCGGCTACAACATTTTCGAAGAGGATGCGAATTCCGCGGATGCGCAGCTTGCAAAAGAGACCGGAGTGGCGGTTGTGTCCGGGCCGGTGGAATTGGTGCAGGGCGGCACGGGATTGATTCTGAGATATCCGATTTATATTGATGAGGAGTTCTGGGGGTTCTCGGTTGTTGTTCTGAACGTGCCCGAGGTTTTCGATGACGTGAATTTCGACAGACTCTCCGACGAGGGTTACACATATTGTCTGTACAAGGACGGCGCTTTTGTGCTCGGCGACCGGGAGTCGGTTGAGGACAGTGTGGATTACAGCGTTGAGATTGCAAGCAAGACATGGACGCTGTCTGTGGCCCCGGCCGATGGATGGATTATGGATTCGTTCGACCGCGACCATGTGATTGTTTCGGTGGTTATCAGTCTGTTGTTTGCGGGCGGTGCGTTCCTTGTTATGAAGGTTTTGCAGCGCAATAAGGAACTTGAAGACATGCGGTCCGACCTGACGATTCAGGTGAGGGCTTTGGCCGCGTCCGAGAAGGCGAACAAACTGCAGAGCAAGGCCTTGGAAGCGTCGAAGAAAGCAAACGAGATGCAGGCAGAGGCTTTGGAAGCATCGAAGATGGCAAACCGCGCGCAGTTCGACGCGCTTGAGAGCGCGAAGAAAGAGAATATGCGCCAGGCGGCGCAGCTTGAGGCATCGGAGGCGGCCAACCGCGCGAAGACAGAATTTATTTCGAGAATAAGCCACGACATCAGGACGCCGATTGGGGCGATTAAGAACTTAACCGAGTTTGCTATGCGCGACATGGATGACAGGGAAAAACTTAAAGGGGATCTGGAGAAGATTGAGACTTCGAATAAATTCCTGCTGTCGCTCATTAACGACGTTCTGGATATTTCGCGCGTCGACAGCGGCAAAATCGAACTCAATCCCGAGCCGTATCCGCGCGATGAGTACATAACGAATATCCGCAATATTTTGGAGCCCATGTGCAACGACAAGGGCCTCAACTTTGAGATTGTGCAGGAACTTGAGAACAAGGGCATAATCTATGCTGACAAAGTGCGCCTCAATCAGATTGTGCTGAACATCATATCAAATGCGGTCAAGTACACGCCGCACGGAGGGAACGTTAAATACATTTCGCAGTGCGAGGATCTTCCCGACAATACCGTGCTCTACCGATTCACCGTGGAAGACACCGGCATCGGCATGAGCGAAGAGTTCCAGAAGAGAATGTTCGACGAGTTCGCGCAGGAGTACGACAATCCGGGCAGAGCCCAGGGCAGCACCGGCACGGGGCTGGGCCTGGCGATTGTAAAGAAGATGGTAAATCTCATGGACGGCGACATTACCGTAAAAAGCGCGGTCGGAGAGGGTACATCAATCACCGTGAAAATAATTTTCCCGGACGCCGCTCGCGACCCAAGATATATGCCGTTGCTCGAAAAGAAAAACTCCGGTAAAGAAGAAACCCGCAAGTTTGACGGAACTGTCCTGATTGCCGAAGACAACGAAATCAACCGTGAGATTGCGATTAGAATTTTTGAGGAACTGGGCCTTACCGTCGACATTGCCGAAAACGGTCAGATTGCCCTCGACAAATTCGTAGCGTCAGAAGAGAACCACTACGACGCAATCTTTATGGACATCCAGATGCCCGTCTTAAACGGCTACGAAACGACCCTCGCAATCAGACGCCTCGACAGGTCCGACGCGATGGATATCCCGATTATCGCCATGACCGCCGATGCTTTCGACGAGGCCATGCGCAAGGCTGAGCGCGTCGGCATGAACGAATATATAACCAAACCGTTAAACGAAGAATACATCGTTCAGATTCTGCTTAAATATCTATAAATTGCCCAAAATCACGCGAGTTGTTGCCCCCCCTTATCAAAGTGATATACTTCCGTCGGTAAATCCTATAAACAGAAGGGAGATATATCATGAAAAAACAACTTTGCATTTTGGTTTTGGCTTTGGGCCTGGCATTTGCCGGATGTTCCTCATCTTCCGATGAGACAGCGAACACAACCGCCGCCGAGGAAACAGTAGCCGAAGAGACAGAAGCGGAAGAAACCGAAGCCGAAGAGACCGAGGCGGAAGAAATTGAAGCCGAGGAGACTGAGGCAACGGAGGAGACAACAACCGAAGAGACAGCCGCCGAGACCGAATATGTCCGCCTGACTGAGGCTGACATCACACCCACCGAACTTAGCATGTCCGTTACAATCGACGGCGTTGCGTTCGACATCCCCTGCGATGTTGCCGGACTTGAGATGTTTTTCGATTTGTCCGAACTTGAGGAAACAACGGTTGCCGCAGGCAAATATCAGAGCTTCGATGTCAATTTCCTTGACGAATATGTTTACGCCACAATCGGTGTAATCAACAATGGCAGTGCAGACGCGGCGGCAATCGACTGCAATCTGTATTCTTTCTCTGTAAGTTCGTATTCCGGCGATCCGATGCCGGTCGAAATTTCCTGCTGCGGAATCCCGTTTGCGGCCGAAGTCAGCGTCGACTTTATCCGGAACGCATTCGGGCAGCCCGATCAGAGTGATGCCACATACTTTGTAAACGACAACCGCGATTATGTTCAGTTTGTCGTAAGCGACGGAATCGTAACCGGAATCACGGTTACACAGAACGTAATCAACCCCAAGTCATAATAAGACCAAAAAAACAAACCACAGGCCCCGGGAGAAAAATCCCGGGGCTTTTTGGTTGCATTCGAAGGAAAACGGAACAATAATAAATAAACAGAAAAGGGAGGATTAAAATATGGCAGAGAATTTTGATTTTGAAAGACTCAAAGCAGATCTGGAACTGATGCAAAACGACCGTGACACAGACTGGAACATGGTCGCAGAAAATGTCTTGTACCGTCTCAAAAAAATGGAAAAACTTCTCGGCGAGAAAATCCCGACCTACGGCATCACACCCGCAAATCTTCGCACGGAAGACTTGCTTGACCGATACAAAACATACTTCACATCAAGCGGAGATTCTGACTCTCAGGGCGGTTATCTCTGAGAATCAAAGTCCCCAATATTTGTGAAGCAATTCAAGGCATGTGTTTTGCAGCGACATCCCTCTTAACTCGGGATACTGTGCTGCCAGTTCCTTCGCGGGACATTTCTTGCTTATCTCATAGGGTGTGATGTCGGTAAACCACAGCATATAAACATAGACATCCGCCATCCACTTATGTATCTCGTCGTCACATTTATCGCCAACTTTACATTGCGATAAATCAATCGATCCGTATGCAGGTTCAGTATTATGTTGAAGAATATACCAATTAAGTTCGTAAAAATCTATGTAATGCGCGAAACTCTGCATGAATAAATCAATTTGTTGGTAAACATCAAACTCGTTGTGTTCGTTGAATTTTTTGAAAACGGTTTCGGTATATTTGGTGCACGTCTCTAAATCACGTGTTTCAAACAATTCCAATTCGCTGTCATCAATGTTCAAATTTTTGATATCTATAAAATCTTCCGGGATTTTGAATCTGATTGCATACCATGAGTTGCGCTCTAAACAGATGTGCGCTTCATCGTCCGAACATCCGGTAAAGTCCGGGTCACAGTAGTAGCCTTCTTTTTCCACCCGTTTGAAGTAATCTTGCAAAAGCCAATATTCATCATACAATTTCTTGAAATGGTCTTCTATGCAGTGCTTTGCATCTTCAGCAGATTTGAAAACGGTCGGGTACCAAAAGTAGTAGTCGTATGAATAATCTTCGGTCTCAATTTCTGTCGTCAACCAGAATTCTTCAGAATTATCCGGGACATCAATTCTTATTAAATCGATTGTTTTGTTCGGTTCTCCGAAAATAGCATGATATCTGCTGCACAAATCATATCTTCTGCTTTCTTCGGGTAAATCTCTGCGCAAATCGATTTCGGAAAACAACATGCTTTCAAATCTGAGCACAGCCTCGTGTTTCCTCAAAAACAATTCCGGTTTACTGAACTTTGCATACCTATGCTCTCCGGTATTGGTTTCTGCGGTTAAAATAACATATAGTTTCATTTGTATCACCTCTCCATTCGTATATTTTATTATTGTCCGGTTTTCTCTAAAATCCAACTAAAAAATAAGGCCTATACTAAATCTCATAAAAAAACCGAGATTTAGTATAAGCTGATTTTTGTGATATTACCCGGGACTAATGTGGCCTTCTTATTGAAATAAATCGTCGGCTGTAACGACGGACTGAATGTTTCCCGAATACATGTTTTGCTTTAATCCGTATGTCGTTATTATAGTCAGGTGAATCGCATATCTTGATTTTGTTACGGTCAGAAAATCATGAATCTTTTCCCTCAGTTTCATGTCGTATGATTTGGTTACACTGTATTCAAGTTCTGAGTATTTCATTTCGCACAGATTGATGACGCGATCGCGTCTTACAATAAGCATGTCGATTTGAGAACCGAAAATTCCGTTATCCAAATCCGCATTGCAGCGCCACGAATGAGTTTCGGTGAGAACACCGGAGATGCCGAGTTTTTGTTTTATCTGCGGTATGTGTTGGAGACAAACACGCTCGAATGCAAGACCGCACCAACTGTTTCTGCCGGGGGTGTTGAGTGAATTTGTCCAGAAATGATTGTCGTTCGGTTTGTTTTCCATGAACTTGAAATAAAACAAGGTAAAATTATCAATCAATTGAAATACGGTTCCCTTTTTCTTTTTTCCGTATTCGGTGTAGGAACGGATAAATCCGCAGTTTTCCAGGTCATTCAAAACTGTGGTCATGATTCCGGAATTTGACAGAACTGTTTGCTTGGACAACTCTTCCCGAGTCATGCCTATTTTTTTCTTGGCAAGAGCGGTAACGACAGAGATGTATTGGGAAGGCCTCTTGAACAGGGAGGCGTAGAGATAATCGAATTCGTTTTTCAGCGGTGCATTTCCATCGAAAAACATGGCATCTATATTTTGGCTGAGACTGAATTCTTTTTTCAGGAAACTCCAATAGTACGGAATTCCCCCGAGTATCATATAACCTTCAAGAATATCCTGACGGCTCATGACGATTTTTTTTGCGTTAAGGTATTCTTCACATTCCTTTAATGTAAAGGGTTCAAGATAAATTTGTAAGTTAAGTCTGTTATAAAGGCCTCCGATATTATGAATGATTTTATTAATCATCCAGGAAGTTGCGGATGCGCAAACAACTAAGACAATATCTTTTCTTGCGGAAGCCCAACCGTTCCAAAATCCTTCAAGAGCAATCAGTAAATCGGATCCGTCCGTATCCATCCATGACAGTTCGTCGATGAAAATTACTTTGCGTTTGTCTTTTGAAGAACGAATCAAATCTTTTAGCAGTTCGAAAGCCTGCATCCAATTTTCAGGTGTCTCACATGACTTTTTATAACCGGAATTCTTGAGGGAATTTACAAAGTGTTCCAATTCCATGCTTTGATTGTCACCGGCAAGACCTGAGTGTTCGAATGTGAATTTATAGTTGAATGCCTCACGTATCAGAAAAGTTTTGCCGACACGCCTTCTTCCATATACGGCAACAAACTGAGAATATTCCGAATCGTATGCTTCTTTAAGCGATTGTATTTCTTTATCTCTGGCAATGATCATAGTCGTCACCCCACATCTCATACTAAATCTTATAAAAAATTGTAGATTTAGTATACAACGGCAACTTGACCTTAACAAGAGTGATAAACTAAATCTCATAAAAAAATTGAGATTTAGTATAAAATCTGCTGTGATATAATCATTGAAATTTTTGGAAAAAGGGGTGTTTCAAAATGATTTATGTGATTTCGGATCTTCACGGTTATCCGCACGACATGTTTCTCACATTGCTTGAAAAGGGCGGGTTCACATCCGACGATTTTCTGTATGTCATAGGCGACGTAATCGACAAGAACGGCGACGGCGGAATTACTACCTTGCAGTGGCTCATGAAACAGCAAAACGCCGTGCTCCTTCGCGGGAACCACGAGGCGATGCTCTTAGGCTGCTCTTATGTTTTCGATGCGGAGAAAGGGTACAGCGAGGAAGGCCTGACCCGGGAGGAACAGATAAGGCTTATACGCTACAAGGCCGACGGCGGCAGGGAAACGCTTGCGGCCATGCGAAAACTTCCGCGCGAGGGACAGCAGGAAATTCTGGAATACCTGCGCGCGACGCCTCTCTATAAGATCCTGAGCATCGACGGCAAAGAATACATTCTTGTACACGCAGGACTCGGAAATTTTTCGAAAACAAAGCGCATCGAAGACTACAGCGAAAAGGACCTGCTTTGGTACTGGCCTGAGCTGACCGACAAATACTACGACGATGTTTTCACAGTGTTCGGGCACACTCCGACCTTCTCTTTCGGCGACCGCTTCAGCAACAAAATCATCAAAACGGACACGTGGATGGACATAGACATGGGCGCCGGCTTCGGCCGTGAACCGGTCCTGGTCCGGCTTGATGACATGTCGGCGGTAAAACTATAAATGAGGTTGCCGGCTGTTATGAGAAAAGATCTTCTAAAGTGATTACATTTGTGAATATTCCGCTGTACTCGTTTTTGGACAAACCGAAAGTTGTAATTAGTGTTCCGCGTACGGAAATCTTAGGAGACACTTTTTGCGCGAGCAGTTGCTGACGATGCAGAAGGTGCCGGTAGTAGTCTTTGTCCACGGTAAAGTTATCGCTGTAATATTTGATTTCACACATGTTAATGACATTGTCACTTCGGGACAGAAGTAAATCTATTTGTGTTTTTTCGGTGTTATCGGTATCCGGCCATGCCGAACTATCGGTTGATACTCCCGCAATGCCGAGAGCTTTTTTGATTTGATTTATGTGATTGAAGCATACGGTCTCATAGGCCAATCCCCGCCATACAACAATCTGTTGGGCATTCAGATTGTGTTGCCAGAACTTTTCATCTTTCCCGGAACCGTTCTTAACAAATTGAAGCCAGAAAAGGCAAAACGGGTCTGTAAGTTTATAGTATATAGATCTTTTGTTTTTACCGAACGGAATATATTTCACGGCAAAGCCGCTGGCAATAAGCGCATTCAAATCATTGGAAAGACGCCCGTTATCCGATATCTTCAGATGTTCTGTAATTTCCCGTCGTGTGTATCCGTAACGGCGGGAATATAAGAATTCTACCAGTTGTTTTACGGAATGCGGATTTGTAAACAGGGAACCGAACAGTTTGTTATATTCTTCTTTTAATCTGGCGTTTCGTGAGAATATAAGACGATCCACATTTTGTGCAAAACTCAGTTCACCGTCAAAATATCCCAGATAATACGGAATCCCTCCGAAAATCATGTAGCTTTGAGCAATATCATATTTTGACAGAGCAATGTTCCTGCTCTCGAAAAATTCTTCACATTCACTGAGAGAAAACGGCGAGAGCTGAATCTCGCACGTAACACGGTTATATAATCCGCCATGGCTGTTAATCAATTTGTTCAAAATCCAGGAATTTGCACTGCCGCATACAATCACCATAAGATTCTTTCGATGACATCCCCAGTTGTTCCAAAATCCCTCGAATGCCCTCATAAATCCTGATTTCGGAGTATCCATCCATGGGAGCTCGTCAAGAAATACGACCTGTCGTTCGCCGGAATCTTTTTCCTGCAAGAATTTTTCCAGCAGGAAGAACGCTTCCATCCAACTTGCGGGTTTTTGGGTTTTCTCCATTCCGAAAAGCTCCAATGAATGATAAAAATGTTCCAGTTGTTCCTTTAACAATCCCTTGGATTCACCTGCATCGGGAGATAATCCTGCATGCCTGAATGTAAAATGTCCGGCAAATGTCTCATCCACCAAATATGTTTTTCCAACACGGCGGCGTCCGTGTATTGCAATCAGTTCGGCACGTCCGCCTTCGTACAGTCGGTTAAGTTCCTTGATTTCTTTTTTTCGCCCTACCATTGCATTTGCCTCCGATGTTGCGGGATAACCTGCGGTGAATTTGAATTTTTGTCAACTCACCGCAGGCTTTGTTTCTTCTCGTGCATTTTAAAACAAAACAAAACTGCGGTCAACGAATATTTTTGTCAACTCACCGCAGTTTTGTTTACAAACTTAAAAGAGGTGTTTCAAATGATTCCGTTTGAGAAAACCAACAGGATTTTTTTGAACGCCGTAGTGCTCGTGGGTCGTGGGTCGCGTGGGTCGCGTGGGGCCGTGGGGCCGTGGAGGCCGTGGGGCCGCGGAACGTACCTTTAAACGGACTGCATATATGCTATTATTTTGGAAGAAAGGAGGATGCCCAAATGGACAGAGAGACTGCGGAGCAGATTATTGACGGGTATTATTGTAAGGAGCATAGGTCGGAGGATGATTTTTTCGAGCTGACGGAGGCACTGAAGTATCTGATCGATACTACGGGCGTCACCCGGTACATGATGATGCTTGGGGGGCAGTATTACGAGCGCAGGGATTTCGATCTGGCTCTTAAGTACTACGACATGGCATCCGAGAAGGGGGATTCCGATGCCGATGAGTGCCTGGGGTATGTCTACTACTACGGGCGCGTCGGCGAGCCGGACTATGAGAAGGCTTTTATGTATTTCAGCCGAGGCATGGAGCGGGGCAATGTCGTTTCCGCGTACAAGGTTGCGGACATGTACAAGAACGGATATTTTGTCGAGCGCGATTACGGGAAGTATGCCGAGATTGTCGAATCTCTCTGGTCCCAATATTCTTCTCCCGCGGGCCTTAGTATGTATGAGCCATACCCGGAGATCGGGACCCGAATGGCGGGAGTTCTGATGAAGAGGGGAGAGAACGGGAAGGCTTTGGATATTCTTTATCGTGTCAGGCCTTTCCTTGAGTACAGAATGAGGCATACGGACTTTTTCGGAAACTTCACGATTATGAAGTTTATGATTGCGGACATTTACAGGCTGACCCCGGTTGATTACTCCGACTTCGGGTTTTACGATTTGTATGAGATTTTGAAGACGCCGTGCACCGTGTCATTTATGCTGGGAACGGCAAAGCATGTTGTTAAGTCCGAGGAGGATGAAGGTGTGATGGTGGTGTCTTTGGACGGGAAATACTATAGGAATATCGATGCGTTTATGTCGGGTGCGACCTGCGACGGTGAGAGACTGGCTGCACTTACAAACGATATGTATTTGTTCAGAAAGGAGAGCTGAGATGGAAGACAATGAGGTTACCATCCAACTTGAAAGATATAAGGATTTGATTCTGGAACGAGATCAACTTTCAAAAGATAAGGTGGATATTTACTACCGGTATGTCAAGCGCTTCGGGCAGCTTATCGAGGATGAGTTCAAGCTTAAGATGGAATGCATCAAACTCAAGAAACTTATTGCCTATTGTCAGTTGTGCGAGAACCGCGGCGAGGAAATCACGGCGGAGGCAGTTGAACAGCAGGAGAGAATTGCTCTGGCCCCATACCTGGAAGAGCTTAAGATTTTACAGGGGATGAGGAGTGATCCCGGGAGGACTGTTTCCGAATACGAAGTTGCGAAAGCGAAGAAGATATACCACAGAATAGCAAAGAAAATTCACCCCGATTTAAATCCGGGTTTGGCAGGAGATTCGAGGATTTCCGAGCTTTGGGAACGGGCGGTTGTTGCGTATGACCTGAGTAACATGAAGGACCTGGAGGAGATTGAGGTTTTGGTCGACTCTTACCTTACCGAGAACGGCATCGAACAGCAGCCGGTTATTATTGTTAACATCGAAGCAAAGATAAAGGCCCTTGAAGAAGAGATAAACAAAATCATCACCACAGACCCGTACATGTTCAGGTGGCTTCTCGAGGACGAAGACCTTTGCGCGGAGAAGGAAAAAGAACTTTCGGATTCGATTGCGGCATTCAAGAAATACCGCGACGGTTTGCAGGAAGTGCTCGACAAATTTGACATTAGGTAGGAGGCAAAGCATGGATTCCGAATTGATGAATATAGACAACAAAGAACTTGTGTCGATTATCTCCGAAGACGGCATAACCGATCTCATAAAGCCCCTTACCAAAGAGATATCCCTGTTCGACACATATATTGCCGGAACATCTTATGTTGACAGTGAACTGATTGATAAACTTGAGGTCGGCGACAAACTGATTTTGCACCGGGAGGCAGACAACAAGTTCGACGACAAGGCCGTGCTTGTGCTGAACGCCGACAAGGTGAAAGTGGGCTACATCCCCGAGAAAGACAACAAGATATTCTCGCGCCTGATGGATGCCGGGAAACTTTTGACGGCAAAGGTCAAATCGATTAACAAAAAAGGTGATTTTTACAAGGTCGCAATAGAGATATTTCTGGTCGATTTTTAATTGCCTGAATGCAGAAAAATCAAGGGCTCCCGATGCGGGAGCCCTTTTGTTATGTAACGGGTGTATTTGGATTTAATCTTCTTTCTCTTCGTCTTCTTCAAAGATTTCGTCGTCAATAACACCGTATTTCAACAAATCTCTTTTGTATTCATTTGAATGCAAATTTACTTTGTCGCATTTCTCGTTGCACTTGATATAAAAATTGACGGCGGCATCAATGATGAACATAAAGCGGCAAATGCTTTCGGATACGAGTTCCGAGAGAGAATATCCGCGCAGCAGCTTCAACTTGATGTCAATTGCGAGCTCGGGATCTATTGCCACCATGAATTCGATGAGCCCGCTGTCGTCGCTGTCGTCGTACTCAAATTCTGTTTCGTCGAATTTGGAACCGGCTCTCAAAATGAAAATGTCCTGAGCCTGTTTGTCTGACACCGACAGCATGGACCGTATCAATTTGTTTGCAATCGGACCTGTGCCTTCGTAATTGTACAATTGGATTGCAAGGGCTTCGTTGACAAAATCCGAAGAGGACCAATATTTGTTGTCGATTCTGAAGTCTGTGATCGCATCGACCGCTTCTCTGTTCAAATAAACCGTTCTTAATATTTTCTCCATAAAAAAGCTCCTTTCCGCCGGTAATACGGGCTTTTGCTATTTCTGTCAGCTTAAAAATTCGGGGAAGGGGCCGGGTGCCCCTTTCCCCGCATGCGGTGCTGTGTCAGTCCTCGTCTTCGTCAAATGTGTCATCGTATTCGATATCGTCGTCATATTCGTCGATAAACCTGCGGACTTCTCCGTAATGTTTGTTTGAAGCTGCAATGAGGTAGTCGAATCTGCAGATTGCTTCGGAAACGAGTTCCGAGAGGGTGTAACCCAACATCAGTTCCAATTCGATGTCCACCGCCAACTTGGGATCGATAACGATTGTGAATTCTTTGAGTTCATAAATATCTTCGTCATATTCGAAGTCGCTTTCTTCAAAATTGCCATAGATGTGCAGGATAAAGTCACATTGCTCATCTTTATCGAGATCTGAAATGTTGAATTTTACAAAACGCTCTGTGAGAGATCCTGTACCGTCAACACCGTATAACTGAAACGATAAGGCCTCGTTGATGAAATCATAAGACGAATCGAAGAAGTAATCGCTCCTGAAATCTTTAAGAACATCGACGGCCTGTTTGTTCAACTTGACTGTTTTGACAATCTGTTCCATAAAAGAATCCTTTCTGCCGGAAACCCGGACTTTCAAAAAATCTATCTCCTCGGGTATTCATGGCATACCCGTTACCATATTTATATATTGTTCGGCTTTCGCGAAAAACCAACTGACGTGAATAAAAAATTTACACACTCGGATTTCGTGGTATATTGGACGCATGATTGAAGGGGGCAAAATCTTGGAGGGAAACGGCAGAATCAAATACATAGATGCGGTGGAAACTATTTCGATGTTTCTTGTTATATACTGTCACTACCCCGAACTTTCGGGGACTTCCGCAGCAAGCCACATTGCGATGCTTTTTGCGACGACTTTTGCCATGCCGATGTTCTTCATTTGCAACGGAGCTCTTCTGCTGAACAAAAAAGATATCGATGTCCGAAGGCACTTGAAAAAGACCTTCATGCTTTACGTATCCACCGTTCTGTGGAAAATAATCTATATTGCGGTTGTCCTTTCCGCATATCCGGCTTCTGTTTTCGAAAAATTCAAGACCTCAATTCTCTATTGTCTTTTGGGAAACTGCAGAATCGATGGGCTTGACCTGGCAATAGACCACTTCTGGTTCACGAACGCCCTCATTGCGGTTTATCTCATTTTTCCGCTTATCAAATTCGCCTACGACAAAAGCCCCGAGTACATCAAATTCCTGGCGGTGCTTTTGTTTGTGTTCGACTTTCTGCTTGTCGAGTATAACTTCTGGGCGGACATAATGAAATACGGCCTTGAATTCGAAGTGCCGCGGTTCGACACACTCAAAACCACAATGTATCCTTTCGCCGAAGCCGCATCGTATCTTCTTTATTTTATCTTAGGCGGCATAGTTCACAGAAAATTCCACGGCGCGAAAATCGGCACAGGGAAGAGGATTTCTCTTATCGCAATCATCGCGGTGTCGTATGCATACCTGCTCTACGCCAAATTTGTTCAGATGGGCACACTGAGCGGGACATGGTACAGGCTCGAAGGCGACTACCACAGAATAGGGACCCTCGCCATGGCGGTATCCGCATACATACTATTCGCAACAGCAGACTTTTCGAAAACAAAAACCGCAAACAAAATCTTCTTCTTTGTTTCCCTGCGCACCATGAACATCTACTGTGTTCACATGCTGCTGTGCTATCTTTTCGACAAATATTTTCTGCCGTACATAAGCGTCAGAGGAGTTTTTCCGCATGCCGCAAAAACGCTGGCGGTAATGCTCGTGTCTATCCTTATAACCGAGCCCCTAACATATATCCCGCCGGTCCGCAAACTCCTGAATCTCCAACCGGACCATAAAAAGACCACATCTGAAGGAGTTTAAACGATATATGTGCGCCAACCTTTGCGAATGCCTGAAACGCCAAGTTCCCAATTATCGGATCGATAAGGACGACCGTGTCTTGGAAATATATTGCTCAGCCGACGGCAGGGTTGTTTTCATCGGACACTACCGGTGGTATTGCTACGCGATGTTTATTGCCGATCCCAAAGCGGATTTCGACTACTCCGATATCTTAAAGAAGTTGCTTTACGATTCATGGACGGATGTCTATTTATTGAGCGATGCCAAAGATCTGATGGAAGATAAATCCATAGACCGATATCTATGCTTTTATATGCACTTTTGTTTAAGCGATGGTGTAATCATCAGATATACGCCTGAAGTTTATTCCAAGCCGGCATGTAAATTTGAAGATGCTGACAAGTGCATAAATTACATTAACGGTGAAATCGCAAACTTTTACAACACAAGAGTTGAATACGATGAGGCTGGGGTTGAAGAAGAACTAAAAAAGCTAAAAGAAGAAATCGTAAACTACGATTTCCTGAGATACGATAAAATTATTAATTCCGTTGAGAGCAAACTTCTTAGCATGCAATACCTGATATTCGGCAGCGAAAACATCCGCCGCCTGTACAAAGAATGTTGGGCTCAGGATAAGAAAAAATACAACGCATGGATGACTGTTGCCCGCTGAATTCTATCAGGGGGTATTTCGGTGTGTTGTTTTTTAGAATAACAAACGAGCTGTTCTCGTCTGCCATTCCGGCAACGCGTGAAAAATTCCGGTTGGCCTTTGTTATGGATACAATGTTAGTGGAATGATTTCTTCCATAAAATTCTACATAACAAATAGGATAAATCCAACCTATATATGCGTGCGTTTGGTGGTATGTTGAACACATGCTAAAAGCTTGTTTTGTATGATGAGGGAATCAGCATGAATAAATGATGTTGTGATTTGAAAAAAACAGATTAGGGATGAATAATATCGAAGAGTTATTTGTTAAGCGAGGTTTCGAAAATAAAGGACTCCCGGTCGGGAGTCCTTTGCCGTTAACGGAGAGTGGGGTGTTATTCTTCGTCCTCAACAATGGTGTCGTCGGAGTCTTCTTCGTCAGTGTCTGTGATGAAGCCACGGACTTCTCCGTAGTGGCTGTTTGCATATCTGATGAGAAAACTCAACCTGCAGATGGCTTCGGATACGAGTCCCGAGAGAGTATAACCTTTTTTAAGCTCCAGCTTGATATCTACGGCCAATCTGGGGTCAATTGCAATTGTGAATTCCTCGAAATCATAAGCGTCATCTTCTCCGTCAAAATACTCACTGTCGTTAAATTCGATGTTTGATTTGACTATAAACGAATACTGACCGTTTTCACTGAGGTCTGTAAGAGAAGGTTTTACAAATTTATCGATAATTGAGCCTGCTCCGTCTGCACCGTACAACTGCATTGCAAGTGCCTCGTTTATGAAATTGTTGGACGAGCCGGAATCGTATTCGAACCTGTAACACATAAGAGCACCGGTGGCTTCTTCGTTCAACTTGACTGTTCTGACAACATAATCCATAAAAATTCCTTTCTGCCGGAAACCCGGACTTTCAAAAAACTATCTCCTGTGGGCATTTGTGGCATCCCGTTACCATACATATTTATTGTTCGGCATTTTTGAAAAACCAACTGACGGGAGTGCAAACTTTACACTTTTGCATTTACTACTTTTTGACTACTGACGAAGGAACAGTTATGCCCCCGAATGCCGCGGTTTGCCGAAATCTGTGAAATCGCGGACGATTTGGGAAGTCGGCAAACGGGGGCATTACGGGGCATTTAGTGGTATATTGAACCCATGCTTAAAGTTTGTTTTGTATGTTTGTATATGTTTATTAGGAGATAGTAATGAGTAGCGATTTAATTAGAATTTATATAAGTGATGAAGTGTTTGTTTCCGTATTAACGAAGGGGCATGATAGAATTCCCATATTAAGACTGGAAGGTGATATTACATCTGTTAATAGGATGGATTTTATTCTTTTAGTGAATTCCAAGGGCGATATTATCTTAAAACACTTTTGGGATAGTATGAACGGTTGCATAGAATATACATCTGTTTTCGCAGGAAACAGTAGAAATATTGCTTTACAAGCTTTATGCAGCGTTATGTATGATTGTTTAATGAAAATCCGAACAGAGACAGTGATAGAACATATAGACGAATATCTAATGTTTCCAAAAAAGAGCATAGTTCGAAATGTAAATTTATTGCGTTATTGTATTGATTTGTTAAGAGGAGATAAGGATGTCAACGATTGTGTTCAAAATTGTGAAGATATTTCTTTGAATAAAATCAATTCATTGATGAACATCTTTTCTGTTTGCCAATATCCAATAACAAACGTGGATTCTGAGTTGTTAACAAAACTGGAACAGCAAATTGATTTAATTGAATTGTACGTCGGTAATATATTTAGGTGGAAGAGAATACATCAAATTGCATATGAAATACATAATATTCCAAGTAGGTTGTGTTTCTATGATGACACAATGAATTTTATTCAAATTGAATGACATGTATTTTGAAGTTGAAATAGATAAATGAGTTGTCGATTGATCAATCGGAAATGGTGATTGCGCTGGCAAAAAGGCAAGGTAATTTTTCAAGAAATGATGTACAAACCGTATTGGGAATCGGCCAAACCACAGCAGGAAGACTGTTGAGACAGATGCTTGACGAAGGAAAGATTATCCGAAGAGGAACAGGGAGGAATGCTCATTATCTGCTTAATGAGTAATCAGAAATATAAATATGTTCTTCACAGCAGGATTATTTTCGAACAACAGAACTGTGCTTGAAGCACATGTGGATTTGCTTCTGACCGGAGATAAGGATTTTACGGAATCAGTTATAGGTTATTCAAGAATTAAAGGAACAGTTATGCCCCCGAATGCCGCGGTTTGCCAAAATCTGTGAAATCGGGGGCGATTTGGGAAGTCGGCAAACGGGGGCATTACGGGGCATTTAGTGGTATATTGAACCCATGCTTAAAGTTTGTTTTGTATGCCATGGTAATATTTGCAGGTCGCCGGCTGCTGAATTTGTTTTCAGGGATTTGGCTGACGAGTTAGGATTGGATGCGGAGTGCTGTTCGCGCGCGACGCATACCGATGAGATTTGGAACGGTCGCGGGTCGCCTGTGTACGCACCGATGAGGCGTGTTATTGAGGAACATGGATTGTCGTGCTCGGGGAAGACGGCGTGTTTATTGTCGTCGTCGGATTACTTCCTGTACGATATGTTTATCGGGATGGATGAGGAGAACCGCAGAGCGATGACGAGGATTTTGGGCGGGGATCCTTTGGGGAAGGTATCTTTGATTCTGGATTACACGGACAGTCCGGGAGAGGTTGAAGATCCGTGGTATACGGGAAATTATTCCAAGGTTTATTCGCAGATTGAATCCGGGTGCCGCGGGCTTTGTTCGTATTTATCTTCGGAGGGCTTGGCATGACCAGATTGTTTGTGTCGGAAGATTTGAGTTCGTCGACCTCGTTTGTTCCGTCTTCGTCGGATATGCATTATTTGCAGTCTGTTCTGAGAATGAGGCCCGGGGAGAGATTTGTTGTTGTCGATTCTCTTGGGATTGAAAATGAGTGCGAGTTTTTGGCCGACATGGCAGTCTCAATTGTGGGGCGAAAGCCGTGTTCGAGCGAGCCTCCGGCAAGTGTAACATTGTTACAAAGCGTGTCAAAAGGGGAGCGGATGGATTTGACCATACAAAAATCGGTCGAGCTCGGCGTGTCGCGGATTGTACCGGTTTTGTCGTCCCGCTGCATTGCGAAAGTGTCCGGGGATTCCAAAATTTCCCGGTGGCAGAAGATTGCTTTGGAGGCCGCAAGGCAGAGCGGGCGCGGGATTGTGCCCGAGGTAAGTGCTCCCGTTAAGTTTTCTGCGGCAGTGGACATGATTCCGACGTTTGATTTGGTGCTGTTTCCCTGGGAGGAAGCAGAGGGCGTTACTATACGCGATGTGTTGCGGTCGGGCAGTTTTCAAAATATCGGAGTTTTTATAGGGCCGGAAGGCGGGTTTTCGGAAGATGAAGAGCGTCTGGCGGCATCGAGGGGTGCGCGCGTGGTGACTCTGGGGAAGAGAATTTTGAGGACGGAGACGGCGGGACCGGCGGTTCTGGCGATGGTTCTTTACGAGACTGAATTGTAATTTGAGGGAAGGTTGTTTATAATAGCGCGTGTTCTTTTAAATAAAGGAGATTCGCATGAAATACACAGCACAGAAAGGCACGCGCGACATTCTGCCGTCCGAGATCGGAAAGTGGCAGAGGGCTGAGCAGGAATTTGCGAGTGTGTGCCACAACTTCGGGTACGAAGAAATCAGAATACCGACGTTTGAGTCCACGGCGCTTTTTGAAAGAGGCGTAGGTGACACCACAGACGTCGTTACCAAGGAAATGTACACATTCGAGGATAAGGGAGGAAGGTCCGTGACACTGCGCCCCGAGGGCACCGCAGGGGTCGTGCGCGCATATATCGAAAACGGCATGTCCTCGCTGCCGTCCCCGGTCAGGCTTTTCTATAACATCACGGCCTTCCGCTACGAGAAAATGCAGAAGGGCCGCTACCGCGAGTTCCATCAGTTCGGACTC
>Ga0065709_1005954_pt1 | contig 32355 bp, 28 predicted proteins | sample Hoacrofraction14_2_FD_59096 | JGI IMG/M metagenome (GOLD analysis project Ga0065709, IMG submission 59096) | Hoatzin crop microbial communities from Cojedes, Venezuela, sample from fiber fraction 14 v1 | ecosystem: Host-associated > Birds > Digestive system > Esophagus > Crop | place: Venezuela...
GGTCTTGTAAACATCAAGCTCTCCAATGGCAAGTATCTCGTTGACGGCAAGAAGGTAAACAGCTTTACCGATGCCGAGGAGAACATTGTTGGCGGTACGGAGGTTCTCCCATTCATGCTGGAAACGAAGCTGCGCGAGCGCGGTGCCATCTATGAGAAATCAGACCCATGGCAGGTTCACGTAGTAGTTGACCAACGACTGGTGACCGGTCAGAANCCCATGTCAGCCATCAGTGTCGGCGAAGGCATGGTTTATGCTCTTAAAGGTGTAAAATAAGATAACGTCTAAAGAATAAGCATTGTTAAGAGGCAGAATACTTATCACGGTATTCCGTCTCTTTGCTTATACATATTTTGCAAAAGTGCACTGATAATATCATTAGCACTAATCAGACCTCCTCCTTTCTCTTCTTATCACAATCTCTTGAAATCATCTCTGGATGTTTCTTCGCATAGAAGAACATGAAGATTACGACGGGAACTATCAACCAGGACAGCAGACTGCATACAATGTCCTGTATCCACTCACGGCGGCTCATAAGCGAGAGCTTCCAATGAAAATCAATAATGCACTCATAGAGCATGATGCTCACAAAGGCTGCGGCGCAACCCAACAAATAAATTTCTAATAACGTCATAAGTTCTAAGGTTTTATGGTTTTTACTCATTCAGCTTTATACAACTCCTCCATTTCTGCCAATTTCTCCCGCAATCTTTTCTCGATGGATTTGCTTACAGGTTTGGACGGCGGAAAAACATTGGTGCATTCCGAATGACCGTGGGTATCACCGGCACCTAAGTAGAATATCGTATAGCTATCGTCAGTGCAGTCCATTACAAACCATTCAGGATGCTTGTCTGCACATTGCATAAAATGCGACATAACAGGCGGCACGCCCCACACGATGCCCAAGTAAGACTCTCCGCCCATAAGCACCTCCACAATATCGCCCCTATGGAAACGAATTTCTTCTGGATTTCGACCGTAAAACTTTGAATCAAACCCGTGCGATGTCAGACATTCGTCCCACAGTTTACCGTCAGGCGTATAACTACGCACGCTGACAATCTGGTCGTTGCTCGGATAGATGTTCTCTTCGTCGTCCACGGGTATCTCCGTAATATGAAAGCCCAAATACTGACTCCAGTTATCTGGTTCGTTGTCTGCTTTATCCCGCTCGTCTCTCTCTTTGATATGTTTGTGCATTTTCTGCTCAGCCTTTTTAATACTGCTAAAATAACCGATTTCCATCGTATACACGTCATGCCGTGGATAGCGAAATCCATAAGTTGTATATTGCGCCAGTCTGAACACCGTCTTTCTTTTTGATGTAACCATTTCCTAATTTTTTTCAGACAATTCTCCCTTGCTCTACCAATACATACTATACGGGAATGGATGAATGCGAGGAAGCGGACTGTTAAAAGTTTGGTGCAAAGATAGGGAAAAGGATTTGAATTGTGCAAAAGTACACGCGTTTTTCTGCAATTCTCTCCGAAATTTGCAGGGGCGAAGGGCAAGAACAGGGCGAATTGATTTCTGGAGATTGCAATTTGCCGCGGAACTTACGCACAAAACGAAGGGCATCGTTTTCAGAAAAGAAGACCTTCCTTTGGGAAAACGAAGGGCATCGTTTTCGAAAATGAAGGGCATCGTTTTTCGCAGGCAGTGCGAACTGAACCGTTTTCACTGGGAAAAAAAGTCTGCTTCCGCAAGGAAAATGGCGCAAAAAAATCCCTGCAAATCGGTGGGACTTGCAGGGAGTTTTTGTATGGTTGCAGGCTGTTTTTGCGGAAGTTCCGCAAACCGATGCTGCTGGATTGGGCTTATTTGAAGATGTTGTACATCAGGCTGGCGAGCGAGATGACGATGCTGATGGAGGTGAACCAGAGGCTGGTTTCGGAACCGATGCCGGAGTTCTTGGCCTTGGTCTTGTTGGGCGTCACGTACACGTAGTCGTTCTGCTGCAGCTGGTAGTAGGGCGAGTTGATGATGCGTGCGTCGTTAAGGTTCACTTCGTGGATGGTCTTCTGTCCGTTGGCGTCTTCGCGAATGATTTTCACGTTCTCGCGCTGGCCATAGATGGTGAGGTCGCCGGCTTTTGCGAGGGCCTCAAGGATGTTGATTTTGCCACCCGAAACGGTGTACACGCCAGGGTTCTTCACTTCACCGGCGATGGAAACGTGGAAATTTGCCATGTTCACCAACACAATGGGGCGCTTGGTGAGGTAGGTGCCAGTGAGAGAGGTTGCGATGTGGTTCTCGAGTTCGCTCTTGGTCATGCCTGCCACGTGCATCTTGCCCAGGATGGGGAATTCGATGTCACCCTCGTTGTTCACGAGATAGGTCTGCAGCACCTGCTGTGTGCTCAGCGCGTTGTTGCTTGTGCGCTGGTCGTTGGTCTGCGTGACGAGGTTGAAGATTTTGGCAGCGTTAGGGTCTTCGGGGCAGTTGACGGTGATGGTGAGTTGGTCCTTCGGCATGATTTTCGCGTCGTAGAGAGAGCTCAGCGTCGATACGTTGATGGAGTCGCTGTTTTGCATGTAGGGCACGTTCTTGTAGGATGTGCAACTGCTTGCGAGCATGAGCGTGAGCACTGCCACGAGGGAGGCCAGGTTGAATAGTTTCTTCATGTGTGTGAATTTTTGGGTTTATAGAGTTTATTATTTCTCTGACTGGTGCATAAATCGGTGCAAAGTTAGCGCTTTTTTCATTTTTTTACAAACGAATATATAAAAAAGTTGCTTTTCGCGGTCTTTATCGCGAAAAGCAACTTGTGTTGTGCGCCGTTTTCCGAGGCGGTTTATGCTGCTCGGAATGGCTGCTGCTTATTCCTCACCGAGATATACGGCGTAGCTCTTGGCGTTGCCTGCAGGGGTTTTGCCCCAAATCCAGAGGGTTTGCTCGGGCGACTGCTGCGCTGCTTTGAACACATTCTCCACGTCGCTCACGCTCTTGATGTTCTGGTTGTTCATCTTGAGGATGATGAAGTTCTCGGGCACGCCCGCGTCTTTCAGTGCGCCGCTCTTGAGTTTCTTCACTTGCACGCCGTAGCTCATGTTGAGCGACTTCTTCTGGCTGTCGCTGAGTTCCTCAAATTCTGCGCCGAGCACGTCCATCTTCTGGGTCTTCACCACGCTGGTTGTGCCTTTGTCGTTGCGGAAAGTGACGGTTGCGCTCTTGAGTTTCTTGTCGCGCATGTATCCCACTGTGGCCTTGTCGCCAGGGCTGTATTTGGTGGTTGCTTCCTGCAGTTCAGACATCTTCTTCACCTGCTTGCCGTCGATGCTGACGATGACGTCGCCTTCCTTCAGGCCTGCCTCCGCAGCAGCGCCGCCGTCAACCACTTCTGCGATATAGACGCCGTCGATGGTGCCGAAATCTTGGTTGAACTTCTCGTCCTCGTGCTTCTTGGCGTCGATGTAGTCGTGGAGGGTCATGCCGCTCACGCCCAGCATTGCGCGCTGCACGGTGCCGTAGGTCTTGAGGTCGCTCACCACCTTCTTCATGATGCTCACGGGAATGGCAAATCCGTAGCCCGTGAAAGAACCTGTCTGGCTGTAGAGCATGGCGTTGATGCCGACGAGTTCGCCGCGTGCATTGACAAGTGCGCCGCCGCTGTTGCCCTGGTTGATGGCGGCATCGGTCTGGATGAACGACTCAATGCCGTTGCGGTTCTTGCCCACGTTGCGGGCCTTGGCACTGACGATGCCGGCGGTCACGGTGCTGGTGAGGTTGAAGGGATTGCCCACTGCGAGCACCCATTCGCCCACTTTCAGTGCGTCGCTGTCGCCAATGGTGATGGCGGGCAGACCAGTGGCGTCGATTTTGAGCAGAGCCAGGTCAGTGCTGCTGTCCAGGCCAATGACGCGTGCGGTGTATTCGCGGTTGTCGTTGAGGGTGATAGTGATGTCCTGAGCGCCCTCCACCACGTGGTTGTTGGTCACGATGTAGCCGTCGCTGGAGATGATGACGCCGCTTCCGGCAGCCTCCTGCTTAGGCGTTTGCACCTGACGCTTCTGGGAGCCGCCGCTGTTGCCATTGCCACGTCCGAAGAAATCGCCGAAGAATTCCTCAAACGGGTCGTAGTATTCCACAGTGCGGGTCTGGCCGCCAATCACCACTTTAATATATACTACCGCTTGGCAGGCCTTCTCTGCGGCCTCGGTCAGGTCGATGGGCTGCGCTGCCGAGCCGGTGTAACTGGTTTCGTGTAGGAAATTGTCCTGCACGTCTGGCACGTCGGTCACTTCCACTTCGTCAGCCTTTTCGCTGGCATTGCGGGCCATGTTGAACGCCCATGCGCCGGTGAAACCGCCTACGAGGGCGATGGCAATCAGAATTCCGTAGATTCTCTTGGTCATCTGTTTCATAATTGTTCCTTTCTTTTGTAAGTTATTTAAGTTAATTTTTTTGTTCCGTTTCACATTTTCAAAGAGGTGTTTTGCTGCTTAATCTATCAGTTTTTCGCCCCGTGTGTGCCGTTTCTGAGGGCATACATCGCAATGATTGCAAATTGTGTGCCTCAAGTTCTTGACTGCAAATTAACGGCAAAGTTTAGTTTTCGCCAAAGGTTTCACAAATTTTTAATCGGCGGTTTTGTTTTGTTTAACACACCACCCCACCCTTTTAACGGGATTTTAGAGTTATAGTTAACAAAATCGCAACTAACGTTTTTGCCATTTTGGCAGATTTTGCACGAAAAAAGGCGCATGGTTTTGGTCCATGCGCCTCATTTTTCAGCAAAAAACAGTCATTTTTTCCTCAAAGCAGGATGCGCCAGGAGGAGGAAATGAGGAATTTGTTGGGGAGAATGTGGTTGGTAGTGTGCAGATAGTCGAAGGAAATGGTGGTGATGTACTTCTGCGTATCCATGATGTCGAAGGAAAGTCCGCCGCCAAATTCAAAAGCGTTTTGGCCATCGATGGTGAGATAGGTGTCCTTGGCCGCGCGGTTGGTGAACGTGGTTTCGGCAGTGTAGCAATTTCCGGCCACGGCTTTCACGGCCATACGGTGCTGCGGCGTCACGGGCAGGGAGTATTTCACGCCCAGCGTGGCATGGTATTGGTCGAGGTTTTCGCTCGAAATCTTCGCCTCGTCGGCCTTCACCTTAGTCGTGGCGTAGCGCACTTGCGCCTCGGCCGCCCAGTTGGCGTTGAAGAAATAAGTGTAGTCGAGGGCGGTGGTGAACGTGCTGGAAGTGTGGAATTTCTTGCCGCCGCAATCGAATGTTTTGCTGGTGATTTCGGTTCCGCTGCTCAGCGCAAGCGACATGGGGCGGGTCATGAATCGGCCGTAGCGGGCAATGTCGGCCATGTAGAGCTGCGGCGCGTTGATGTAGCGCTTGCGGAAAATTTGGTCGGTCAGGAAATAGGCGAGATTAGTTGACACCACGCCGATGCCGGCGCCCATGAGGATGTCGTTCACGTAGTGCTTGTTGGTGTGCAGGCGGAAGTATTCGGTGAGGGTGGCCGTGGCGTATCCAGCGACGGAAATCCAGGGCGAATGGTGGCCGAACTCGCGGTTCAGGAAAGTGGCGCCAGCAAAGGCCAGCGCGGTGTGCGACGAGGGAAAGGAATGGGTATCGGGACGGTCGGGGCGCACTTCCTCCACGCTGTGTTTCAGTACTTCGGAAATGCCGTAGGCAAAGCCGTAGGACATGACCGAAGCGGTGAGGAAACGCGGGTATTTGCTGCGCGACTCCACGCCAAGGAACTTCAGGCTGTAGGCGGCCGCCATGGGCAAAAGGCTGCAGGCATTGCCGCTGTAGTCCATGGCGTAGTACTTGCCGCGGCCGTCGCGGTCGATGAAACTGTTATTGGTCTTCACCTGCACCAGGCCAGTGAGCAGCGAAAGCGTTCCATCATAATGGAAGCGGGTCTCTTCGCGCAACAGTTTCACCTCGTAGTCGCTCACGGCCTGCCGCACCTGCTGCTCGCGCTGCAGGCTGTCCATCATCTGCTCTATCTGCGCCAGATAGAGCGAATCGGTTTGCTGCGCATGGGCCGAAAGGGCAAGGCATGCGAGCAGCAGCGCGAGTATCGATGTCTTAGGAAATCTCGCCACTGCCAATGCAAAGATGATGGTTTTGGTCGTAAATCACGCAAAACTGCCCTGCCGCCACGCCGTGTATGGGCTCAGCCGCCTGCAAGTGCCACATGCCGTTGGGCATCTGCTGCAGCGTGCCGCTCAGGTATTCGGGCGTGTGGCGGATTTTGAACGTCACGGCCTGCGGTTCCTGCGGCGCCTGCCACGGATTTTCAGTGATGAAGTGGAAATCCTGCATGTCGAGATGGTCTTTGTAAACGCTCGCGGGGTCGTAGCCGCGGGAAACGAACAGAATGTTGCGCTTCACGTTTTTCTTCACCACGAACCACGGGCCGCCGCTGAACCCAAGCCCCTTGCGCTGGCCAATGGTGTAGAACCACAGGCCGCGGTGCTCGCCGATTTTGTGCCCAGTCTCTATTTCGCGCACGTCGCCAGGATTCTCGCCGAGGTGTGCCTTGATGTAGTCGCGGAAGTCGATGTTGCCCAAAAAGCAGATGCCTTGGCTATCTTTGCGGCTGGCATTCAGCAGGTTGGCGCGCTCCGCAATGTCGCGCACTTCGTGCTTCCACAGGTGCCCGATGGGGAAAAGCAGCTTGCTCACCTGCAGATTGTCAATTTGGCAAAGGAAGTCGGTCTGGTCTTTCACGGGGTCGGGACTGGTCGCCAGCCACACTTTCCCGCCTTGTTCCACGGTTTGCGCGTAGTGGCCCGTGGCGGTTTTGTCGAAATCCTTGCCCACTTGCTGCTCAAAGCAGCCGAACTTGATGAGTTTGTTGCACATCACGTCGGGATTGGGCGTCAACCCCTGCCGCGCCTTGTCCATGGTGTAGCCCACCACCTGGTCCCAGTACTCCTTGTGCAGGTCCACGATGTCGAACTTCAGGCCATAGCGCTTGCTGAGCCAGCGGCAAATCTCCACGTCCTCCTCGCTCGTACAGTTCCATTCGGTGTCCTTGTCGGGCCCGATTTTGATGTAGAAAAGGTGCGGTTCGTAGCCGTTTTCTTTCAGCAAATGCACGCTCACGGCGCTGTCCACGCCGCCACTCACCAGGGTTGCTATCTCCATCTATTTCAGTTTCTTGCTAATTTCGAGCATGCGGTCGATGGGCTTCACGGCCTTCTGCGCCAGCCGCTTGTCCACTTTCACCTCGGGCCACTCATATTTCAGCGTGTTGTACACCTTCTTCAGCGTGTTGAGTTTCATGAACGAGCACTCATTGCAAGCGCAGCCGATGGTTTCGCTCACCTCGGGCGGCGCAGGAATGAACGTCTTGTCGGGGCAGGCCTTCTGCATCTGGTGCAGAATGCCGCTCTCGGTGGCCACGATGAATTCGGTTTCGTCCTGCTCAATGGCATATTTCAGCAGACCGGCGGTGGAGCCAATGACGTCGGCAATGGCCTGAATCGGCGCAGGGCACTCGGGGTGCACCAGCACTTTGGCCTGAGGATGTTCCTTCTTGATTTCCAGAATCTTCTCGAGCGAGAACTGCCCGTGCACGTGGCAACCACCATTCCAGAGAACCATGCTGCGGCCGGTCACGCTGTTGATGTAGTTGCCGAGGTTCTTGTCAGGGCCGAAAATGATTTTCTCGTCCTTCGGGAAACTGTCCACGATGAGTTTTGCGTTCGAACTCGTCACCACCACGTCGGTCAGCGCCTTCACCGCGGCGGTGGTGTTCACGTAGCTCACCACTTTGTGGCCGGGATGCTGTGCAATGAACTCCTTCAGTTCGTCGGCAGGGCAAGAATCGGCCAGCGAGCAGCCCGCGTTGAGGTCGGGAATGAGCACTTTCTTGTCGGGGCAAAGAATCTTGTCGGTCTCGGCCATGAAGTGCACGCCGCACATCACGATGATGTCAGCATCGGTCGTAGCGGCCCACTGTGCCAGCGCCAGGCTGTCGCCCACAAAGTCGGCCACGTCCTGCACTGCGCCCTCAGTATAATAATGTGCCAGCACCACCGCATTCTTTTCCTTGCACATGCGGCGGATTTCCTTGGCCAAATCCAGTTTCTCATCGACGGGTTCGTCAACGAAGCCCTTTTCTTTCCATTCTTGCTTAACCATAAATCTGTATGTCGCTAAGTGTTAATTTTCAAAATCTGCCTTCACATGTTCACTTCGTCGAGGCTAACCAGCTTATTCACAATGGCATAGATGGTGATGCCCGCGGCAGAGTGAATGCCCAGTTTGCGCGCAATGTTGCGGCGGTGGGTCGTCACTGTGTTGATGCTCAGGAACAGTTTGTCGGCAATTTCCTTGTTGGCCATGCCCTTCGCCACGCACGCCACGATTTCGCGCTCCCTTGCAGAAAGCGTATCATCCTCAGGCTCAGCGCTTTCGTCGGCGGAGTCTGCGGCATCGGGCACTACTTCGCGCGGCATTTTCTGCTCAAGCAGATGGGCCGACGGCGCAAACAGATTGTCCTCAATCAGGCAGTGCATCGACAGGTCCTCCTGAGCGCGGTAGAGTTCGCAGAGCAAAGCATTGAGGTCATTGCTCGTCTCCTTCTGCGGATAGTACTGCACGAACAGGTTTTTCAGTTCCTGCAGGCGCGCCTCAATGGCGTCGTGGTGACCGCTGAGCAGGCGCCCGTCGTCGTCCCTGCCCTTGCGCCGGCCCGTCTTGCCCGCCAACAGGTTCTCCACGTAAGCAAACGAGACGGTCTCCTCGTAGTTCATGTGCTTGCGAACCTCCTCCACATACTCGTCGTAGAACTTCAGCATGATGAAAGCGATTTCGTTTTTCACCGAGCAATCCACGGCGTTGAGCAGGTTGCGGCGCAGCAGCGGGAACAAATATTCCAGGAAATAACTGTGGGTGTTGCGCAAATAAGTGAGCAGCGACGCCACGTTCAGGCTCGAAACATCCTTCACCGGATGCTCGCCATTGTCCGAAACGTAGTTCAGCACCACCACCACGGTATCGGCATCCACGCCCTGCTGCTGGCAAACGTCGAGGATGGTCTTCTCGCCAAATCCCAGCGAAATGCCGAAACGGGACATCACTTGCAGCAGGCGGTAGTCGCGCGCAATCACGTGGCGCACCTTGTCGCCTATCCTAATCTTGTCAGACATAAGCAATTTTCTCCTTTCTCAAACTGCAAAGTTACGGCATTTTTTTCATTTTTCCCCGAATTGCGCCATTTTTTTCAACATCTGCCCAACTTGGCGGCGCGCAACTGCCTGTTTTTCACCGCCGCACTCGCTTGTGGAGTTCGCCGCACTGCCTTGCCGCAAGCAAAGAAATGGGTCACGCAGAGCGTCTCCGCGTGACCCGATGAACAAAAGGACAACAACAGTTTGGTTGGATTTTCATAGTACCAGACTCTATTCCTTTTTCGCCGCTCGCCAGCGGCCATCTGACAGTTTATCTTCAAAAGCAGTGCAAAGTTCACCCCAACCTGTACCAAAAGTCGGTACACCTTTCGTTTTTTTTCACTTTTTTTGAAAAAAATGCCAAAAAAATCGGCAACAGCGCCCCAGGTACTGTCCCCCAGACAACTTTGGAAGGGCACGCCGCCCTCCCCTACACTATTATACGATTTTGCGCCAAAGGTAAACAGCCGTGGGCAAACTTTTTCAAAACGACTGCAGTGGTTTTCCAAAACGACCGCAGTGATTTTCCAAAACGACCGCAGTCGTTTTTCAAAACGAGCGCAGTCGTTTTCAGAAATGAGCGCGGAGATTGTCGGCAATGAGGGCGAAGGTTTGGGCTCGGGTGCCTGCGAATTCGAATGCGCGACCTATATATAATATGTACGCGCGTACATTATATAATATATGCGCGAGGCATTTTCGGGGGCAATATTGGCGGTTTTGTGCAATGGGCGCGAAGAAAATCGCTATGAATGGCGGAAAAAGTGTCATTTTCGGCGGAGTTTTGGCGGAAAATTTGGTTGTTTGAAATAAAAGCAGTACCTTTGCAAGCAAATTGTAAGAGAAAAGCCAAATGACATTTCACGCACACCATCATCTGCATTCCCCATTGAACTGAACGGTGGGCACGCTGCTGATGTGTTGTTGCGAAACAAATTTGAGCGGGGCTTGCCGACGGGCAGGTCTCGTTTTTGCGTTTTTGGCGCGGGCGGACCGCCGCGTGGGCGCCTCTGAACGGAACGCATTAGATAAAAAGATTGAATTATGCTTAGAATTGCTGTGCAGGCCAAAGGACGCCTGTATGAAGAAACGATGGAGTTGCTGGCAGAAGCCGGCATCAAAATTTCAGTTGCGAAGCGCACACTGCTGTGCCAATCGACGAATTTCCCGCTGGAAGTGCTCTTCCTGCGCGACGACGACATTCCGCAGACCGTGGCCAACGGCGTGGCCGACATTGGCGTGGTGGGCGAGAATGAACTGATGGAGCGCGGCGAGGACGCGGAGATTGTTAAGCGCCTGGGATTCAGCAAGTGCCGCCTTTCGCTGGCCATTCCGAAGCATGCCGACTATCAGGGTCCGCAGTGGTTCGCCGGCAAGAAGATTGCGACGTCCTACCCCAACATTCTGCGCCGCTTCTTGAGCGAAAACAACGTGGCGGCCAGCGTGCACGTCATTCAGGGCAGCGTGGAGATTGCGCCGGGCATTGGCCTGGCCGACGGCATTTTCGACATTGTGAGCAGCGGCGGAACGCTGGTGTCGAACAACCTGAAGGAGGTGGAAGTGGTGATGCGCAGCGAGGCGCTGCTCATCGGCAACAAGAACCTTTCGGAGGAAAAGCGCGAAACGCTCGACGAATTGCTGTTCCGCATCGGCGCCGTGCAGGCGGCTGAGGACAAGCGCTACGTGCTGATGAACGCGCCTACGGACAAGGTGAAGGACATTATCCGCGTGCTGCCGGGCATCAAGAGCCCCACGGTGATGCCACTGGCGTCGGAGGGATGGAGCAGCATCCACACGGTGCTCGACGAGAAGCGCTTCTGGGAAATCATCGGTCAACTGAAAGCCCTTGGCGCTGAGGGCATTCTGGTGCTTCCCATCGAGAAAATGATTCTGTAAGACAACACGATACCATGGATTTAGGAAAATTCTATGACTGCCCGCCGCGCGAGTTGTGGGGCGAAATCACGGCCCGTCCGCGGCGCGACCTTACAGAACTGCGCCAAACGGTGGAGCAGGTGCTCGACGCCGTTAGAAACGAAGGCGACAGCGCCGTGAAGCGCTTTGAGCAGCAGTTCGACCACGTGGCGCTGGCGGCGCTGCAGGTGACCGACGCCGAAATGGCTGAGGCAGAGACGCTTGTGAGCGATGACCTGCGCGCGGCGCTGACGTTGGCGCACGAAAACATCAGCCGCTTCCACAGCGCCCAGCAGTTTGTTGGGCAGCGCGTGGAGACCGCCCCAGGCGTGGTGTGCTGGCAAAAGGCCGTGCCCATTGAGCGCGTGGGACTCTACATTCCTGGCGGCACGGCGCCGCTGTTTTCCACCGTCCTCATGCTGGCCACTCCGGCGCGCATTGCCGGTTGCCGCGAGGTGGTGCTTTGCTCGCCGCCCAACCGCGAAGGGCGCCTGCATCCCGCCATTCTCGTTGCCGCGAAACTGGCTGGCGTGAGCAAAATCTTCAAAATCGGCGGCGTGCAAGCCATTGGCGCCATGGCATTTGGCACGGAAAGCGTGCCGAAGGTCAGCAAGATTTTCGGCCCCGGCAACCAGTTCGTCATGGCGGCAAAGCAGGCCGTGGCGGTGAGCGACTGCGCCATCGACATGCCGGCCGGACCGTCGGAAGTGGCGGTGATTGCCGACGCCACGAGCCATGCGCCCTTTGTGGCGGCCGATTTGCTTTCGCAGGCGGAGCACGGCATGGACAGCCAGGTGCTGCTCATCTGCACCGACCGCGCAAAACTGGAGGAAATTCGCCGCGAAGTGGCCAGGCAACTGGAACTGCTGCCGCGGAAGGAAATGGCCGCTTCGTCGCTCAGCAACAGCCGATTTGTGCTGATGGACAGCCTGGAAAGCGCCATCGAACTGTGCAACGACTACGCCCCCGAACACCTCATTCTGCCGCTCGAAAACGCCGACGAAGTGGCGGAAAAAGTGGTGAACGCCGGCAGCGTGTTCATCGGCCGCTACTCGTGCGAGAGCGCTGGCGACTATGCTTCAGGCACGAACCACACCCTGCCCACGAGCGGCTGGGCAAAGGCCTACAGCGGCGTTTCGCTCGACAGTTTCATCCGCAAAATCACTTTCCAGAAACTTTCGCCGCAAGGCGTGGAAAGCATCGCGAAGGCCGTGGAGACCATGGCAGCCAACGAGCAACTGAATGCCCACGAACGCGCCATGGCGCTGCGCCGCGGAGAATTGGAAAACGCTTAACCCTCAAATACTTACAGCCATGAAACCATTGCAAGACCTGGTGAGAAAGAACATTTGGGCGCTGAAGCCCTACAGTTGTGCGCGCGACGAATTCAAGGGCCGCAACGCCAGCGTCTTTCTCGATGCAAACGAAAGTCCCTACAATGCGCCCTACAACCGCTATCCCGACCCGCTGCAAGAGCAACTGAAGGCGGCCATTGCGCCCGTGAAGCAGGTGCCGGCGGAAAATATTTTCCTGGGCAACGGCAGCGATGAGGCTATCGACCTGCTGTTCCGCGTGTTTTGCGAGCCCAAGGAAGACAATGTGGTGGCCATCGAGCCCACCTACGGCATGTATCGCGTCTGCGCCGAAATCAACGACGTGGCCTACCGTCCCGTGCCGCTCGACGAGCATTTTCAGATGCACGCCGACGACATGCTGCAGGCCTGCGACGAGCACACGAAACTCATCTTCATCTGCTCGCCCAACAACCCCACGGGCAACTGCATGCTGCGCAGCGAAATTGAGGCCGTGCTGCAGAGGTTCCAAGGCATCGTGGTCATAGACGAAGCCTACAGCGATTTCATGGACACGAAACCTTTCCGCGCTGATTTAGCAAAATATCCTAACCTCGTGGTTCTCAACACGTTTTCAAAATCGCTTGCACTGGCTGCCATCCGCCTCGGCATGGCTTTTGCCAGCGCCGAAATCATCGCCCTTTTCAACAAGGTGAAGTACCCCTACAACGTGAATTTGCTGACGCAGGAAAAGGCCATGGAGGCGCTGAAAAAACTCACACAGGTGCACCAGCAAATCAACATCATCAAGGAGTCGCGCCACAACCTCATGGCCGCCTTCGCGCAACTGCCCGTGTGCAAGCAGATTTTCCCCACCGACGCCAATTTCTTCCTGGCGCTGGTCACCGATGCCGACCGCATTTACCACTACCTGGTGGACCGCGGCATCATTGTGCGCAACCGCAGCCGCGTGGCGCTGTGCCAGCAATGCCTGCGCATCACCGTGGGCACACCGAGCGAAAACGCGCAACTGCTGCATGCCCTCCGCACTTACGGCGAATGACCGCCGAAAATTCCCATTTACCCAACCGAAAAACAACGAAACATGAAGCGCGCACTTTTCATAGACCGCGACGGAACCATTCTGCAAGAGCCTGAAGACGAGCAGGTTGACTCCCTCAGCAAATTCCATTTCGTGCCAGGCGTCATCACGGCGCTGGCCTATCTGCGCAAGCACACCGACTATGAGTTTGTCATGGTTTCGAACCAAGACGGCCTCGGCACGCCCGCCTTCCCCACCGAAGACTTCCTGCCGCCCCACGAACTCATGCTGGGGACGCTTGAAGGCGAGGGCGTAACGTTCGACAACATCCTCATAGACAAGACTTTTCCGCAGGACAATGCGCCGACGCGCAAGCCTGGGACGGCTATGCTGACGGACTACCTGCAGGGCGATTACGACCTGACGCAGAGTTATGTGATTGGCGACCGCGAAACCGACCGCCAACTGGCGCAAAACCTGGGTTGCCAGGCGCTGATTCTCGGTCCGCAACTTACGTGGAACGACCTGCTGGCGCGCATTGCCCTACCCGCCCGCACCGCCACCGTGCACCGCCAGACGAGCGAGACCGATGTGCTGGTGAGCATCAACCTCGACGGCGATGGCGCGAGCGACATCAGCACGGGCCTGCACTTCTTCGACCACATGCTGCAGCAGATTCCGCGCCACGCAGGCATCAACCTGACTATCAAGGCGAAAGGCGACTTGGAAGTGGACGAGCACCACACCATGGAGGACGTGGCCATCACGCTGGGACAGGCCCTTCGCGAGGCGCTGACCGACAAGCGCGGCATTGGGCGCTACGGTTTCACGCTGCCCATGGACGACGCCGTGGCCACCGTGGCCATCGACCTGGGCGGCCGCCCCTGGCTGCGCTGGGAAACGCAGTTTGAGCGCGAATACGTGGGCGACACCCCCACGGAAATGTTCTTGCATTTCTTCAAATCGCTCTCCGACAACGCCCTCATCAACCTCTATGTGCAGGCCGACGCGCAGAACGAGCACCACAAAATCGAGGCCATTTTCAAAGGTTTTGCCCGCGCGCTGAAGATGGCCATACGCCGCGACCCCGAGCACATGCAACTGCCCAGCAGCAAAGGGGCGCTCTGAATGGCCGCCGGAGCGATGGCAAGAACCGCCGCAAAAGCACGGGAACGGGCATTTTCGTGGCCGTTGCTTTGCAAATCGCTGATAAATTCGTAACTTTGCAAGAATTTTAGGGGTAATCCCGCACGAAGAATATGGAAGTTGTCCTTGTAAAATATCACGGAGGAAACCTGCGCTCGGTGGAGAACGCCCTGCGCCGGCTGGGCATTGAGCCCACGCTCTCCGACGATGCACAGGTGCTGCAGCGCGCCGACCGCGTGATTTTGCCCGGTCAGGGCGAGGCCTCGCAGACGATGGCCGACCTGCGCGCCAGAGGACTGGACGGGGTAATCCGCGGCCTGAAGCAGCCCGTGCTGGGCATTTGCATCGGCATGCAGTTGTTTTGCCGCCACAGCGACGAGGGCAACACCGACTGCCTCGGCATTTTCGACGTGCCAGTGCGGAAATTTGTGCCCAATTCGGCCGAACTGAAAGTGCCGCACATGGGCTGGAACGCACTGCTGCCCGCCGATGGAAGTGAAACGGACCTAGGTCAGACGTTCGACAATCCGCTGCTGCGGGGCGTGAACGTGGGCGATTATGTGTATTTCGTGCACAGTTACTACGCGCCGCTCTGCGCCCAAACCATTGCGGCGAGCGACTATGCCGGTCCCTTCTCCGCAGTGCTGCGCCAAGACAACTTCTGGGCCACGCAGTTCCACCCCGAGAAAAGCGGCGACGTGGGCGCGAAAATCCTGCGCAACTTCTTGGAATTGAAGAATGTGAAATGACGAATGACGAATTTTTCGCTGCGCGAAATGAAAGAATGAAGAATGGTAAATTTGCAATTCGTAACTCGTAATTCGTAACTCGTAAATAAGAAATGATTGAACCGATACCCGCCATAGACATCATCGAGGGACGCTGCGTGAGGCTGCGGCAAGGCGCCTACGACGCCAAAGCGGTGTACGACACCGACCCCGTGGACCTGGCCAAGCGCTACGAAGACGCTGGCATGCGGCGCCTGCACGTGGTGGACCTGGACGGCGCGCGGCAAGCCCACGTGGTGAACGTCAAGACCGTTGAGGCCATTGTGCGCCAGACTTCGCTCGTGGTGGATTTCGGCGGCGGCATCAAAAGCGAGGAGGACCTGCACAAGGTGTTCGACGCCGGCGTACCGCTCGTAACGGTGGGCAGCCTGGCAGCGCGCCAGCCCGACGTAATGGGCGCATGGCTGCAGGCATTCGGCAGCGAGCATTTCATTCTCGGCGCCGATGCGCGCGACGGAAAAATCAGCGTGAACGGCTGGAAAGAGACGTCGGAACTCGACCTCATCCCCTTCATTGAGGGCTATACCAAGCAGGGCGTGCAGCACGTGCTTTGCACCGACATTGCCCGCGACGGCATGCTGCAAGGACCGGCCGTGGCACTCTACGGCGAAATCATGAAGCAACTGCCCGGCATCGGCCTCATCGCCAGCGGCGGCGTGAGCAGTATGGACGACATCCGTGCGCTGGATGCAGCAGGCGTTCCGGCCGTGGTCATCGGCAAAGCCCTGCTCGAAGGACATATTTCACTAAAAGAACTGAGCACACTGTGTTAGCAAAACGAATCATACCCTGCCTCGACGTGATGAACGGCACGACCGTGAAAGGCACGAACTTCCAAAACCTGCGCCAAGCGGGCGATGCCGTGGCGCTGGGCAAAACCTACAGCGAGGCAGGCGCCGACGAATTGGTTTACCTCGACATCACCGCCAGCCACGAGGGCCGCAAGACTTTCACGAACCTGGTGGAGCGCATCAGCAAGGAAATCAACATCCCCTTCACCGTGGGCGGCGGCGTGAACACGCTGGCCGACGTGGAGCGGTTGCTCAATGCCGGCGCCGACAAGGTGAGCATCAATTCTGCCGCACTGCGCCAACCTGAACTCATTGACGAAATCGCCAACCATTTCGGCAGCCAAGTGTGCGTGGTGGCCATCGATGCCAAGGAGACCGACGCCCATTGGGAGTGCTACCTGAACGGCGGACGCGTGGCTACGGGGCGCGACCTTTTCGCCTGGGCGAAGGAGGCCAACGACCGCGGCGCAGGCGAAATCCTTTTCACCAGCATGAACCACGACGGCGTGAAGCAGGGATTTGCCAACGACGCGCTGCGCAAGTTGCACGAAACGCTGACCATTCCCGTCATTGCCAGCGGCGGCGCGGGCAAAATGGCGGACTTTCTCGATGCTTTCAATGAGGGAAAAGCCGATGCCGCACTCGCCGCAAGCGTGTTCCATTTTGGCGAAATCAGCATCAGAGACCTGAAAAAATATTTGTTTGAAAACGGAATAACCATAAGAAAATGAAAGATATAGACTTCGAGAAGATGAACGGGCTGGTGCCTGCCATCGTGCAGGACGCCAAGACGCTGAAAGTGCTCATGCTCGGTTTCATGAACCAAGAGGCACTGGAAAAGACGGAGCAGACAGGACTCGTCACGTTCTTCAGCCGCACGCGCAACTGCCTGTGGACCAAGGGCGAAACAAGCGGAAACTACCTGCACGTGGTGGAAATGGCCTGCGACTGCGACCGCGACACGCTGCTCATCAAGGCCACGCCCGACGGTCCCGTTTGCCACACTGGCGCCGACACGTGCTGGAACGAGAAGAACGACAATCCCATCATGTTTCTCGTTGAACTGCAGCGCTTTATTGAGAAGCGCCACGAGGAGATGCCTGAAGGTTCCTACACCACCAGCCTCTTCAAGGACGGTTGCCACCGAATGGCCCAGAAAGTGGGCGAAGAGGCGCTGGAGGCCGTCATCGAGGCCGTGGCGAACAACAACGAGCGCCTGGTCTATGAGGCGTCCGACATGCTCTACCACCTCATCGTGCTGCTCACGTCGAAAGGCCTGAGCATCGAGGACTTGGCCACCGAACTGCAGCAGCGCCACGACCCCAACTGGCACAAACATTAAGCAAAAATTACACCTTATATAATATAACGCACCATGCTCATCGACTACACATCAGTAAACGTTTACCAGGAGACGCTGGAAGTGCTGAGCAACGTCTCGTTCACGGTGGACAACGGCGAGTTTGTCTATCTGGTAGGCAAAGTGGGCTCCGGAAAAAGTTCGCTGCTCAAAACCCTCTACGGCGAACTGCCGCTGAAGGAGGGGCAGGCCAACGTCTTGGGCTACGACCTGCTCAAACTTCGCCGCAAGCATCTGCCCCAACTGCGCCGCAAACTGGGCGTCATTTTCCAAGACTTCCAACTGCTCACCGACCGCACCGTGGAGGCCAATCTGCGCTTTGTGCTCAAGGCTACGGGCTGGAAGCACAACGTGGAAATCACGCAGCGCATTCAGGAAGTGCTGGACCTCGTGGGCATGAGCACGAAAGGTTACAAATACCCCCACGAACTGTCGGGCGGCGAACAGCAGCGCATCGCCATTGCACGCGCCATCCTCAACAAACCGTCGCTCATTCTGGCCGACGAACCCACGGGAAACCTCGACAGCGAAACGAGCCGAAACATCACGCAGTTGCTCCACAAAATCAGTGAGCAAGGCTCGGCCGTCATCATGATTACCCACAACCTGCACCTCGTGGAGGCCTTCCCCGGAAGGGTTTTGCAGTGCAAGGACCACCACCTCACGGAAATTACGCAGCAGCCCGAAAGCATCGGCACCGCCCAGGCCGAACTCAAGGCCGAGAACTACAACGACCTGGAGGAAACGCCTGCCGCTGCAGCGCCGCAACCTGCTGAAAGCGAGGAGGAAGACGCCGACGCTTCGGCAGAAAATCAACCCAAATACGACTCTTACGAAGACGAAGAATAACCACAAACAAACGCCATATCCATGAAAGTTCTGAAATTTGGAGGCACCAGCGTAGGAACGCCTCAACGCATGAAAGACGTAGCGAAACTGATTTGCGACGGAGAACAGAAAATCGTTGTGCTCAGCGCCATGTCGGGCACCACTAACTCCCTGGTGGAAATCGCCGACTACCTTTACAAAAAGAATCCTGAAGGCGCCAACGAAACCATCAACACCCTCGACGTGAAGTATCAGCAGCACATCAAGGAACTGCTGGCCAAGGAGGAAAACGTGAAGCAGATGCAGCAATTCCTCAAGGAAGAATTCGACTACCTGCGCTCGTTCACCAAAGGCATCTTCACCATGTTTGAGGAGAAAATCATCGTGGGCCAAGGCGAAATGCTGAGCACCAACATGATGACCACCTACCTCAAGGAGCAGGGCGTGAACGTTTGCCTGCTGCCCGCGCTTGAGTTCATGCGCACCGACAAGAACGGCGAGCCCGACCTAGAGTACATCCGCACCAAACTGAACGAACTGCTGGAAAGCACGCCCAAGGCCGACATCTATATCACGCAGGGCTTCATCTGCCGCAACGCCTACGGCGAAATCGACAACTTGCAGCGCGGCGGCAGCGACTACACGGCATCGCTCATCGGCGCTGCCATCGGCGCTTCGGAAATCCAAATCTGGACCGACATCGACGGCATGCACAACAACGACCCGCGCTACGTGGAGAACACGCAACCCATCTCGCACCTCCACTTCGAAGAGGCTGCGGAATTGGGTTATTTCGGCGCAAAAATCCTGCACCCCACCTGCATTCAGCCCGCCAAGTTCGCCGGCATCCCCGTGAAACTGCTCAACACCATGGACCCCACCGCCCCCGGCACCATCATCAGCAACCAGACGGAGCAGCACCGCATCAAGGCCGTGGCGGCAAAAGACGGCATCGTGGCCATCAACATCACGTCGTCGCGCATGCTCCTCGCCTACGGTTTCCTGCGCAAGGTCTTCGAAATTTTCGAAACCTACAAAACGCCTATCGACATGATTTGCACGTCGGAGGTCGGCGTTTCAGTCACCATTGACAATAAATCGAACATTTCGCAGATTACCAACGAATTAAGAAAGTTCGGAAAAGTAAAGATTGATGAGGATATGTGCATCATTTGCGTGGTGGGCGACCTCTCTTGGCACAACGTCGGATTCGAATCGGCAGCCACCGACGCCATGCGAAACATCCCCGTTCGCATGATTTCCTACGGCGGCAGCGACCACAACATTTCGTTCCTCGTTTCGGCGCAAGACAAGAAAAAAGCACTCCAATCGCTCTCCGCACACCTCTTCAACTCCTAAACGCCAATGCACAACATAGCAACACTCCAACAACGCCCCACCCCGTTCTACCTCTACGATGTCGCCCTGCTGAAGCAAACGCTGAAGTGCATCAACGACGAAGCCGGCAAGCACGACAATTTCCACGTGCACTATGCCGTGAAAGCCAATGCCAATCCGCATTTGCTGCAAATCGTCAGCCAAGCCGGACTGGGCGTGGATGCCGTGAGCGGCGGTGAAATCAAAGCCGCGCTCGAGGCAGGTTTCCCTGCTGAGAAAATCGTTTTCGCAGGCGTCGGCAAGAGCGACTGGGAAATCAACTTCGCGCTCGACCACGACATCTTCAGTTTCAACGTAGAGAGCATGCCCGAACTGGAGGTCATCAACGCCCTTGCGGCGCAAAAAGGCAAGGTGGCGAATGTGTGCCTGCGCATCAATCCCGACGTCGATGCACACACCCACAGTTACATCACTACGGGCCTGAAAGAGAACAAGTTCGGCATTGCACACGAGCACATGCTTGAAGCCGTAAAGCAGGCACAGCAGATGAAAAACGTGAACCTGCGCGGCCTGCATTTCCACATCGGCAGCCAGATTCTGAACATGGAGGCCTACGCCGTGCTTTGCCAGCGCATCAACGGCTTTCAAGACCAGTTGGAGGCGCAGGGCATCCGCCTCGGCATCATCAATGTGGGCGGCGGCCTCGGCATCGACTACGACACGCCCGAAGCCCATCCCATCCCCGATTTCGCCAACTATTTTGACACCATCGCCTGCAACCTGCAGCAGCGCCCTGGCCAGGAAGTGCACTTCGAACTGGGCCGCGCCGTTGTGGCGCAATGCGGCAGCCTCATCACGCGCGTATTATTTATTAAGGAGACGGAAACAAAGAAGTTTGCCATCGTCGATGCCGGCATGACCGAACTCATCCGTCCCGCCCTCTACGGCGCGCTCCACAAGATTGAGAACCTCACGCCGGCGACAGAAACCACTGAAAACTACGACGTTGTGGGTCCCATCTGCGAGTCAAGCGACACGTTTGCCGAAGACTATCCGCTGCTTACGGCAAAGCGCGGCGACCTGCTCGCCATTCGCAGCGCCGGGGCCTACGGCGAGGCCATGAGCAACCAGTACAACTGCCGCCCGCACGCCGAAAGCCTGTTCGTAGAAGGCGACGAAACTGACAAATAGTCAGACATTTCCGCTTGGAATGCTCTTTGCAAAACCTTTTGCAGAAAAAGGAACAAAACACATAAAGACATGGACGAAAAAGAAAAGAACCAACAAGAAGAACAACAAGAAGAAATTGTAGAAAACGCTGAAAATCAGGACGTAGAAGTTGTTGACGTGCCTATCGAAGAAGAACCCGCCGCAAGCGAAGTGGAAACTTTGCGCAGCGAACTGGCACAGCAAAAGGACCAATATCTGCGCCAAGTCGCTGAATTTGACAACTATAGGAAGCGCGTGACCAAGGAAAAGGCCGAGCTCATCAAGAACGGCGGAGAGCGCGTCATCGAGGCGCTGCTGCCCGTGCTCGACGATTTCCACCGCGCTCAGGAGCAAATGGACCGCGCCACCGACGTGGAAAGCGTGAAGCAGGGCGTGCAACTCATTGTGGACCGCTTGAAGAGCGTGCTGAAGCAGCAGGGACTCGCTGAGATTGAGGCAGTTGGCCAACCATTCGACGTAGATTTCCACGAGGCCATCCAACTTGTTCCCGCCGAAAACGACGAGCAGAAAGGCAAGGTGGTGGTGTGCGCACAGAGCGGATACAAACTCAACGACAAAGTCATTCGCCACGCCAAAGTGGTGGTAGCGCAATAACGGCAATTTCACGGCATCATGGCAAAACGTGACTACTACGAGGTGCTGGGCGTTGAGAAAGGCGCCAGCGAAGCGGAAATAAAGGCAGCCTACAAGCGGCTCGCCATCAAGTATCACCCCGACCGCAACCCAGGTGACAAGGAGGCGGAGGAGAAGTTCAAGGAGGCCGCCGAGGCCTACGAAGTGCTGCACGACACGGAGAAGCGCCAGCGCTACGACCAGTTCGGCTTCGATGGATTGAACGGCTCTGGCTTCAGCGGTTTCAACGATATCAACGACATTTTCAGCCACTTCAGCGACTTCTTCTCCGGCGGTTTCGGCGGATTTGGCGGCAGTTCGCGCTCCCGCCAGCGCGTCTATCGCGGCCAGGACCAGCGCCTGCGCGTGCAACTCACGCTCGAGGAAATCGTGAATGGCTGCACCAAGAAATTCAAGATTAAGAACGACCAGACTTGCCCCAAGTGCAACGGCACGGGCAGCAGCGACCAAAAGACCGAGACGTGCAAAACCTGCGGCGGCTCGGGCTATGTGGTGCGCACGCGCCAAACCATCCTCGGCATCATGCAGGAGCAAAGCGTCTGCTCCACCTGCCAAGGCACCGGCACAACCATCACCAATCCCTGCCCCCACTGCGGCGGCAAGGGCATCGTGAAGGGTGAAGAAGTGGTGGAAATCAACTTCCCCGCCGGCCTTTCCGAGGGCATGGTCCTCACGCTGCAGGGCAAAGGCGGCGCCGCTCCCCACAACGGTGTACGCGGCGACCTGCAGGTCATCATCGAGGAAAAGCCCTCAGACATCTTTGAGCGCGAAGACATCCACCTCATCTACAACCTGAAACTGTCTGTGCCACAAGCCATTCTGGGTTGCACCATCAACGTCCCCACCATCGACGGGCAGGCGAAAATCACCATCCCTGCAGGCACTCAGCCAGGCGCTATCCTGCGCCTGAGAGGCAAAGGCATTCCGCGCCTCACCCAGTCGGGCGCCGTGTCGAGCACCCGCGGCGACGAAATCATTGAAGTGGAAGTATTCATCCCGAAGAAAATCTCCAAGGAAGAAGAGAAACTTGTCAGCCAACTGCTTGACAGCAAGAACTTTGAGCCGAAGAAGGACTAACCATTTTCCTTTGCCATGACCTACGAATCCGCGGTTGATTTCCTCTTCCATGTGGCCCCTTCGTTCCAGCAAGTGGGCCAAGCCGCCTACAAGCCCGGACTGCAAAACATGCAGGCCTTCGACGAGCGGCTGGGACATCCGCACAAAGCATACAAGACTATTCACATCGCCGGCACCAACGGCAAGGGCAGCGTTTCGCACACCCTCGCCAGCATGCTGCAGGAAGCCGGCTACAAGACTGGGCTGTTCACATCGCCCCACCTCATCGATTTTCGGGAGCGAATTCGCGTGAACGGCCAAACCATCAGCAAGAAACGTGTGGTGGAGTTCATCGATGAGCATAAGCAGTTCATCGAAGAGCTCCGCCCTTCTTTTTTTGAAATCACTACCGCCCTGGCGTTCACCTATTTCAAAGAGCAGCAGGTGGATGTGGCCGTCATCGAGACGGGGCTGGGCGGACTGCTCGACTCCACAAACATCATTGCCCCAGAGTTTTGCGTCATCACCAACATTGCCAAGGAGCACACCAAGCAACTGGGCAACACGCTGCGCGAGATTGCGGGGCAGAAGGCCGGCATCATCAAAGACCGCACCCCCGTGGTGGTGGGAGAACGGAAGGCCAGCACCGCCGCCGTGTTCCGCGAAGTGGCGGAGCGCCATGCAGCCCCGATTTTTTTTGCCACCCCCCAACTTTGTCTGCCGATTAATTCGGAAACGAGCGCAGTGGTTTCGGAAAACGACCGCAGTCGTTTTGAAAAACGAGCGCAGTCGTTTCGGAAAACGAGCGCAGTCGTTTTGGAAAAGGAAGGGCAAATCTCAGCAGCAGACAGGCAATCCTCAGCAGCAGACAGGCAATTCTCAGCAGCCGAAGAGAATATTCTCGAAAAGGAAGGGCATCGTTTTGAAAAAGGAAGGGCGTCGTTTTGGAAAACGAAGGGCATCGTTTCGCAAAATGGGCGAAGCCGTTTCTACGCCACGCCCTACGGCATCGTGGAAAGTCCGCTCACTGCGGGTTACCAGATTGCCAATGCCAACACGGTTGTCCATGCCGTTCCGCTGCTCATGGCGAAGTTTCCGCAAGTGACGCTCGCGGCCGTCAGGAGGGGTTTCCGCAATGTTTTGCGCAACACGCATCTGCTGGCTCGCTGGCAGACCGTGGCGGAAAGTCCGCGCGTGGTGCTCGACAACGCCCACAACCCCCATGCTTTCGTGCAGATGGCGCAAGAATTGGCGGCGCTGTCGAAGGTTGGGCGACCCATCCACGTGGTGCTGGCGTTTTGCGCCGATAAGAACGTGAAGCAATGTCTGCGGCTGCTGCCACAAACGGAGCAGTTCCATTACTACTTCACGCAGTTCGGCGGCAAGCGCGCGCTGCCAGCCGAGCAACTGTTTGCCGCGGCAAAAGGCGTCGGGCTCATTGGCGTTTGCTGCCCCGTACCGCGGGAAGCGGTGGCGCTGGCCCGGCAAAATGCGTCGCCGGAGGACACCATTGTCATCACTGGTTCGTCCTACTTGAACGCTGAAATTCTGAAGGAAAAGGCCTATCTGCCATAAACAAGCGTGATTTGGAATGATTTTTCAACGCATAATTTGCGAAATATCATAAATTTTGCGTAACTTTGCCGCTTGGAATGACTCCGAATGAAATAAAAACAAAATAAACGAACACAAAACTATGTCAAAGAAGAAACAAACGAACAACACTATCGGCCTTGACGAAGAGTTGTCGAAGAGCGCAGCGTTCCTGGAGCGCCACATGAAGACCATTCTCATTGCCCTTGCGGCAGTAGTAATCCTCGTTGTGCTGGGCATGTTCTGGAAGCACCACAGCGCCCAGAAGGACCAAGAGGCAGCCACGAAGCTGGGTGCCGTGATGAATGTTTACAGCAGCGCAATGAGCCAAGTGGCACAGGGCGTTGGCGACACGGGCACTGAGGTGTGGGACGCAGCCCTCAACGGCGACGGCGTTACCAACCCTGGTTTTCTGAAGGTCATCAAGGACTACGGCAGCACGAAGTCGGGCAATCTGGCAAAACTCTATGCAGGCATCTGCTACGCTCACAAGGGCGACACCGACCAGGCCATCAAGATGCTGGAGGACTACAAGCAGGGTGACGACGAAATGGTTTCGCCGCTCTCACTGGCTGCGCTGGGCAACCTCTACATTGCCAAGGGCGACCAGCAGAAAGGCATTGACTACCTGCTGAAGGCTGCCAAGAAAGGCGCCAACGACGCTGTGGCACCCGTTTGCCTGCTGCAGGCTGGCGAAGCCTACGAGGCCATGGGCAAAGCTGACGAAGCGCTGAAGCTGTATGAGCAAATCAAGAGCGACTACACGACTTGCGCCTTGACTTCCAGCGGCGAAATCAACAAGTACATCGAGCGCGTAAAGAAGTAATTACGCGATAAAACAACTAAGTTTCAGAATAAGCGGGAAGATGGTTGGTGGCGCAAGCTATTGACTGTCTTCCCCTTAATGATTAAATCGGAAGTAACACAAACGCAAAAGAAAAGAACAATATGGCAACGAAAAATCATAATCTTTCCGACTGGAATGCAAACACAGTGCCCGACGGCAAGGACATGCGCATCGGCATCGTGGTGAGCGAATGGAACGAGCAGGTGACCTACGCCATGGCTGAAGGCGCCAAGAACACGCTGATGCAGAACGGCGTGAAGGAAGAAAACATCACCATCATGCACGTGCCGGGCAGTTTTGAACTGGTCTATGGCGCTGCACGCATGATTCGCATGGACCTCGACGCCGTCATTGCCATTGGCTGCGTCATCCGCGGCGACACGCCCCACTTCGACTACATCTGCGAAGGCACCACAAACGGCTTGGCGCGCCTGAACGCCAAGGGCGACAAACCCGTGGTCTATGGCCTGCTGACCACCAACAACCTGGAGCAAGCCCTCGACCGCTGCGGCGGCAAACTGGGCAACAAGGGCGACGAATGCGCCATCACGGCCATGAAAATGATTGCCTTTGGCCAAGCCGTCAGCGCCACTTTCACCTTCTAAATCCTGAATTCTGGAGATTTCAACGCCTATTCTGCCTAAACATTGAAGAAGTTTGGAAAAATAATCCGTTGGACGATTACTTCCCTCCTTCTCCTCTATGCGCTTCTCATTGTGTTTCTGCACCTTCCGTTTGTGCAGAAAGCGCTGGGAAACTACACGGCCAGCCTGCTGTCGGAGCGCTTGGGAACCGAAGTAAATGTCGGGAAAGTGAACTTAGGTTTGCTTAACCGCATCCTCATTGACGACATTTCCATCGCCGACCAGCAAGGCCAGCCGCTTTGCCATGTGGCGCGCTCCGCCGTTTCCCTCAACCCGTGGAATCTCCTGCACGGCAATTACAACATCAACACGGTGCAGCTGTTTGGCGCGGACATCCACCTGAACCGCCAAACGGCCGATGCGCCGCTCAACTGCCAATTCATCATCGATGCTCTCGCTTCCGACGACGAGAAAGAGAAGGAGAGCGTGGCGTTCAACGTCAACACGCTGCTGCTGCGCCATGTGAACGTGACCTACGATGTGCTCGACGAGGCGCGCAGGGACAGTGTTTTCGACGCGAACCACTTGGACGTGAAGAACCTGGCCCTCACCGCTGCCATCAAGCATCAGGGCGAGGACTGGGACGTGAACGTGAAGCGCCTGGACTTTGCCGAAAAGAACAGCGGACTGGCGCTCAAGAAGTTTGCCGCGCACGTGGGGACCGATGGCAAAACGGGCACCATTGCCGGACTGAAAGCGGCTACGGAGCAGTCGAGCATCGACATTCCCGAAGTGAACTTTGCCCTCGGCGAAAGCGATGCCGACAAGTTTAGCGTGGACGCCACCATCGACGACTCGCACATCGTGCCAGCCGAGTTCAGCAGCCTCTACCCTGCCCTGCAAAACTACAACGAGGCACTTTCGCTCACGGCGCAAAAAGTGCACGCCACGCCCAGCGAACTGTCGGTAACGGCGCTGACTCTGCGCAACGACGACGAGTCGCTGCTGCTTCAGGCCAATGCCTCGGCAGAGAACTTGGGACAGGACAACGCCGCGTTCAGCGTGGACGACCTCACGCTGAAGTCATCGGCCGCGCAAACCGAGCGTCTGCTTGCCCTTGCGCCGCTCGACCCATCGCTGAAAACCACTTTGACAAACCTCGGCGACATCAGCGTGAAAGGCAATGCCTCGCGCGCCGACCAGAACCTGGTGACCGAGTTGGAACTCCAAACCAGCGCGGGCAATGCCAACGTCTCGGGCGCCATGACAAGCGACCAACGGCTGACGGCACACGTGGAGGCCGAGCAGCTGCAACTGGCGAAACTGCTTGATTCCAACGATTTTGGCACGGCCAGTTTCACCGCCGACGTAGATGAACTGGACTGGCAGCACGGCCTGTCCGCCAAAAATGTGCGGGCCGACATCCAGCAGTTCGACTTCAAGGACTATTCCTACCAGAACGCCACGGCCGAGGGCAGCCTGAGCGACGGCATTTTCGACGGAAACATTCGCGTGGACGACCCCAATGCCGACCTTTCCATCAACGGAAAAATTGGCAAAAACGAACAACAATTCCTGGCGGACGCGGCGCTGACCGTGAACCGCATTGTGCCCAACGCCCTCAATTTGGCGCAGTTGAAGGACAATCCGCAACTGACTTTCTCCACCCACGCCAACCTGCAAGGCTCGTCGCTGCGCGACATCGTGGGCGACTTGCGCGTGGACTCGCTGCTCATCAGCACGAACAAGGAGAATTACCGCGTAAAGCAACTGGCCGTGAACTGCAGCCAGCAGGGCGGACAGCGGCTGCTGCAACTCGACGGCGACTTCATCCATGCGTCGATGGACGGCAACATGGAGTTTGACGAACTGGCCGAGACCATTCAGCAGCAACTCAGCCCCTACCTGCCCGCCCTGGCCAAGCGGCAAAGCAGCAGCAGAAAGTCGAACAACCATTGCGCCATCGACCTCACGCTCTCCGATTCGCCCATCCTGCATCAGTTTGTGGATGAAGACTTTGCGCTGACGCAGCCCATTTCGCTGCACGGACAGCTCAATGCCGCATCGCCCACACGCCTCACCCTTTCTGCCCCTGCCGTCCAGTTCAGCAACCGCGACTTCGAGAACATTGAGTGCACCTACCTGAGCAACGCCAACGAGGCGGAAATCACGGGTTCGCTCACCACGGGCGGCGACGACAAGACTCAAATCACTTTCGATGCCACAGGCAAAAACAACCAACTGCACACGCTGGTGGGACTGAAAAAGCCCTCGGCACAAGACTTTTTCGGGCAAATTGCCACGACGACTGCCTTTGCCCGCACGCCCGAAGGCCTCAGCACCACTATTAATATACACCCCTCCGACATCGTCATCCGCGACACCAACTGGCACATCAGCCCCGCCACGGTGCAGATTGTGGGCAAGGAAATTGCCTGCAACAACGTGGAAATTTCGCACGAAGCGCGCCACCTGCGCCTCAACGGTCTGCTTTCGGCCAAGGAAAGCAACCTGCTTGTGGCTGAATTGCAGGACATTGACCTGCAATACCTGATGAACTTCATCGACATCGGCGTCGTTTCCTTCCAGGGCGTGGCGTCGGGCAAAGCATACATCAGCAACGTCTATACGCAGCCCGACTTCTCCGCCGACCTGCAAGTGGACGACTTTGCCTTCATCACGGGCAGCCTCGGCCATGCCAACATCCATGCCAATTGGGACAATGTGGGCAAGCAGATTCTTCTCAGCGCCCACATCACCGACACCGACGAGCAGCAGCGCCCCTGCGTCACGGACTGCAATGGTTTTGTGAGTCCTGCCAACAACGACATCAACCTGGAGATTTCCACGCAAAACTCCAACGCCGCCTTCCTCAACCAGTTCCTCGGCAAGACTTTTGAGAACATCAACGGCCGCGTGAATGGCAAAATCAATGTCATTGGCCCGCTCAACGACATCAATATTGTGGGCGACGTGCTGCCCGACGTGCAGATGAAACTGCGCGCCACGGGCGTAACCTATTGCATTCCGCCCATCGACAGCATCCAATTGCGCCCCTACCAGTTCAATTTCAACGACATCCACCTGAAAGACCTTGAGGGCAACACAGGCCTGCTCAGCGGCGTGGTGCGCCACAAGAACATGAAGGGTTTCAAATACAACCTTGCCCTCACGCTGCAGCAGATGCTGCTCTACGACACGCCGGCATTCACTGACGACAAAATCATGGGCAAGGTCTATGCCAACGGCACACTCAACATCGACGGACAGGACGACCACCCGCTGCAACTGCGCGCCGACATCACGCCCACGAAGGGGTCGTTCTTCGCCTACGACGCTGCCACGCCCGACGCCATCGTCGCCACTTCGTCCTTCATCACCATTCAGGACAAAAACCTGGCGGAAGAAGAGGAAACGGCCGAGGAGCGCCCCGAGAAGAAGAAAGCGGCGAAGCAAAACTACACGGGCGACATCTACATGAACCTCAGCCTGCACGTCAATCCCGACTGCGCCGTGAAACTGCGCATGGACAACGCCGAGGACGGCTACATCACGACCTACGGCACGGGAACGCTGCAGGCCAATTACCACAACAAGAGCCCTTTCCGCCTTAACGGCACGTACAACATCCTTGGCGGTTCCTATCGCCTTTACCTTCAGGATATTATCTACCGCGACCTGCAATTGCAGCAAGGTTCGTCGGTGGTCTTCAACGGCGACCCGTTCAATGCCAAAATCCACCTCATTTGCCACCACACGCTCAACAGCGTTCCGCTCACCGACCTCACCGCCAATGCCGCTTACAACGCCAACAACCGCGTGAAAGTGATTTGCATTCTCGACATCACCGGCCAACTCGGCGACATGAACCTCAACTTCGATTTCAGCCTGCCGAACGTGACCGACGAAACGCGCCAACTCGTGCGCTCGCTCATTTCCACCGAGGAGGAAATGAACATGCAGATGATTTACCTGCTCACCGTGGGCCGTTTCTACACCAACGAGTACAGCCGCGCCAACACCACCGCCGAAAGCACTTCGACCTCGGCCATGAACTCGCTGCTCTCCTCCACCATCAGCGGGCAAATCAACCAGATGCTGAGCAACGTCATCGGCACAAACAGCAATTGGAACATCGGCACAGGCCTCTCCACGGGCGAGCAAGGTTGGCAAGACCTTGACATTGAGGGCATTCTTTCGGGACGATTGCTCGACGACCGACTGCTCATCAACGGCAATTTCGGCTATCGCGACAATGCCCTGACCCAGAACGCCTCGTTCATCGGCGACTTCGACGTGAAGTATCGCCTCACACCAAACGGTCCCATCTACCTCAAGGCCTACAACAAGGCCAACGACCGCTACTTCACCAAGTCCACCATCAACACGCAGGGCATCGGCATCACCTACCAGAAAGACTTTGAGACGTGGGGCTCGCTGCTGCGCAAGACCCGCAAAAAGACTACGGAAACGAAATAAACAACCTTAAGCAATCAGAATATGACACACGGATTCATCAAAATGGCCGCGGCCGTGCCAGCGCTGAGAGTGGCCGACCCCATGTACAACATCCAGCAAATCCAAGCGCAAGTTGACGAAGCGCTGGACCAGGACGTTGCCCTCATCGCGTTCCCCGAACTGACCGTGACAGGCTACACCTGCGCCGACCTCTTCATGCAGCACCAACTGCTCAGCGAAGCGGAAAAGGCGCTGCTATGGTTCTTGGACCAAAACGAGGAAAACGACACCGTGGTAGTGCTCGGCATGCCCGTGAAGCACAAGGGACTGCTCTTCAACTGCGCGGTGGTCACCCAGAACAGCCAAATCTTGGGCATCGTGCCAAAGACCTACCTGCCCAACTACCACGAGTTCTACGAGCAGCGCTGGTTCAGCAGCGCCCATACGCTCAACGGCAGCGAAGAAAACGATGCCATCACGCTGTGCGGCCAGACGGACATTCCGTTCGGTTCCAATCTGCTTTTCGACTTCGACTACGCCCACTTTGCCATTGAACTGTGCGAAGACCTTTGGGCACCCATTCCGCCCAGTTCCTACCACGCCATCAACGGCGCCGAAGTCATCATCAACCTCTCGGCCACGAACGAAGTCATATCCAAGCACCAATACCTGCGCAGCCTCATTGCCCAGCAGTCCGCGCGCACCATTTCCGCCTACATCTACGCCTCTGCCGGATTTGGCGAAAGCACGCAAGACCTCGTTTACGCGGGCAATGCGCTCATCTACGAGAACGGCACGCTGCTCGCCGCAAACGACCGCTTCACCATGCAGCCGCAACTGGTGATTTCGGAAGTGGACGTGGAAAGCCTGCAGCACGAGCGCATGAGCAACACCACGTTCCAGCAAACCGTGGACTTCATCGGTTGCCACGAACAGCCCAAGTCGGTATTTGTGCTTTATGCCGAAGTCGATGAAATCAAGAAACTCACACGGCGCATCGACCCGCACCCGTTTGTGCCAAGCGGACCAGAACTGCAGCAGCGTTGCGAAGAAATCATTAACATTCAGACGCTTGGACTGGCGAAGCGCGTGCTCCACACCCACGCCAAATCGCTCGTCATTGGCGTGAGCGGCGGCCTCGACAGCACACTCGCCCTGCTCGTTGCAGCCAACACGCTCGACCGCCTGCAGCGCCCGCGCACCGACATTCTGGCAGTGACCATGCCCGGATTTGGCACCACCAAGCGCACCCACTCCAACGCCGACACGCTGATGGAGCGGCTGGGCGTGACGGCAATGGAAATCCCCATCGGTCCCGCTGTGGAGCAGCACTTCAAGGACATCAAACACGACCCGAAGGTGCAGGACGTGACTTACGAGAACTGCCAAGCGCGCGAACGCACGCAAATCCTTTTCGACCTCGCCAACCAGCACGGCGGACTCGTCGTGGGCACGGGCGACCTGTCGGAACTGGCGCTCGGCTGGGCCACCTACAACGGCGACCATATTTCGTCCTACGGCGTCAACGCCTCCATTCCCAAAACCCTGGTGCGCCACCTCATCGCGCAATTTGCCCAGACGACTGACGACGCCGAACTCAAAAAGGCGCTGGAGGACATCCTCGACACGCCCGTCAGCCCCGAACTGCTGCCCGCCGACGCGCAGGGAAACATTGCCCAGCAGACGGAAGACATCGTCGGCCCCTACGAACTCCACGACTTCTTCCTCTACCACTTCATGCGCCACGGAAGCAGTCCGAAGAAAATCCTCTTCCTCGCGCAGCAAGCATTCAGCGGCACCTACGACGACAAGACCATTCGCCACTGGCTGCGCACCTTCATCCGCCGCTTCTTCAGCCAGCAATTCAAGCGCTCATGCCTGCCAGACGGACCGAAAGTGGGTTCCGTAACCCTCTCTCCGCGAGGCGATTGGCGCATGCCCAGCGACGCTTCCTCCGAAGCATGGCTCAAGGAAATCGATGAATAGCCCCCGCACCACAATACACAAATAGACAACAATGAATCAGACCAATAGAGACCAAGAATATGAGCAGTTGGTGGTGAAGGATGCGGCCGTGGCTGATGGCGATGGGACACCAGTTCTTCGGCTCCACGATGGAGGCTGAGGAGATGGTGCAGGAGACGTGGCTGCGGGTGTGTAACGTGCGCGACCGAGTTTATTGGAGTCTTGCAAGTGTGAGCAATTTATGTAATAAAAGAATGAAACGAGCAATGATTATCCTCAGCCTCCTCGCCACAATATGCGGCGGATTGCAGGCACAAGAGAAACAGGGCCATGTGATGCGACCGAA
>Ga0065709_1029329_pt1 | contig 32327 bp, 31 predicted proteins | sample Hoacrofraction14_2_FD_59096 | JGI IMG/M metagenome (GOLD analysis project Ga0065709, IMG submission 59096) | Hoatzin crop microbial communities from Cojedes, Venezuela, sample from fiber fraction 14 v1 | ecosystem: Host-associated > Birds > Digestive system > Esophagus > Crop | place: Venezuela...
CTTTTTGGCTGTCTGATATTTAGCCATATCGACCCCTCATGAATGGCCGGCCGGACAGCATTTTTAAATAATGAATTTGGGCGTTTTGAACGGGGGTTTTCAGGCCGATTTTTGCGTAGGGTTGCGTATAGGTTTTCAAACCTTACGCGCTGCAACTATCTGGATTCCAACCGCATGGCCCCACTCCGCGTGAGGTGTGAGGAAAATTTTCCAAAACCCCAGAGCGCGTGTGCGCGCGATAATACGCTTATAATGATGATAAGATGACACGGAAATATCATTGTAATAATTATCTCACAAACTGAAACCGTATTGTCGTCAAAACATAATTTGCAAGCAACAGCTTTGCAAAAGTAAGCCCGTACCTTTGCACCCGAGAAAATGATGAATGAAATTATGACAAGAATCAGAAGAAAGATGGCGGTTTCACTGTTGCTGGCAACAAGTATGTCAGTGCAGGCTCAAACCGATTCGACAAGAGTACAGTTCACCGACTCAGTGGCATTCGGAGAACAGAAGATTAGTGAAGTGACAATCACTGCTGTGAAACGGCTCAACACAGACGCCTCGATGCTTGAAGTGGCAAAAAAGAGCCAGCTTATTATGAATAATGTATCGGCTCAGGAAATACAGCGCACACAGGACAACAATGCAGGCGAGGTGATAAGGAGAGTGCCAGGCATAAGTCTTATTGATGATAAGTTTGTTATGGTTAGAGGTCTCTCGCAACGATACAACAATGTATGGATGAACGGAGGGGCGGTACCAAGCAGCGAGGCCGACTCGAGAGCCTTCTCCTTCGATATCATCCCCAGTTCGCAGATTGACAATCTGATCATCGTAAAATCGCCGGCCCCAGAATACCCTTCCGATTTCAGCGGCGGTTTTATCATGATCAACACCAAGGAGATTCCCTCACGCAACAGGACAGACTTTTCGTTGGGGGGAAACTGGAATACAGCGACAGCATTCCGCTCGTTCACATCGACAGAGGCTTCGTTCAGTAACATTGGCAGCAAGAGCATCAATATCCAAGACGCAGGCCTTGACAACAACTGGAAGGTAAAATCGTTCAGTCCACTTGGAGATTTGAAACTCAACGCCAGCCTCGCAAGAAAATGGGAAGCAGGAGGAGGAAAACTAGGGCTTGTGGGAGCATTGAATTTCACAAGCGAATACAGGGCATACGATAATATGGCTAACAATCTCTTCGGACTCTATGACATAGACAAAGATCAGAGCAACTATCTGCGCCACACTGTCGACGACCAGTATAACCACAATAACCGTTTTGGGGCTATGTGCAATCTCACATGGCTCAGCCGCTCGGGAAATCACAAATACGAGTTGAAGAATATCGCCAACAGGCTCATAAACGACAGATATACGCGGAGAAACGGAACCGACGCACAGAGCAATCAGTTGCAGAGCGCGGAATACTATCACAGAAGCCGGACGACCTACAACGGACAGATTACCGGCAAACATACTCTGAAACATGATAATCTTGACTGGAGTCTCGGATATGCTTATGCCGACAGGAAAATACCCGATAGGAGGATGTACACGATAAACGATGCTCTCGAAACAGGGAGGATAGGCCTCAGCAACGGCAACGACATAAGCAGAGAATTTACAGACCTCGAGGAACATATCATGTCGGCACAGGTAAACGACAGAAAGACGGTATCACTCACAAAGAAAGTATCACCAGAGATACAGTTCGGAGCTTACGGCGAGTATCGCACCAGGAAATATATTACCCGCGAGTTCATATACTCATGGAATCCGTCATATAATACTCTCCCCGCCGGATTTCGCTATATGAATATGACAGAACTGCTTTCCGGGGAAGAATGGCTTGGAGACAACGGACTCTATATAATCGAAGAACAGAACATGAGAAACAACTATCGCGGCAATAACACCATCGGGGCCGTATATGCCTCTATTTCACTACCCCTCGGAAGATTCAGCTTTCACGGCGGAGCGAGATACGAATACGACCGCATGGAACTGATAACCAATACGAGAGACGACCAGGTAAGCGAAAAGAGTTTGTTTTATACCACAAGCGACATCCTCCCGTCTGTCAATGCCACATATAAATTTGATGATAAAAAACAGATGAGGCTGTCATACGGACGAAGCATCAACAGGCCTGAATTCCGCGAAGTGTCACCTTCTGTATATTACGACTTCGACCTGGCCAGCGGAGTGCAGGGAAATACCGATCTGAAGAGCTGCCATGTTGACAATATCGACTTTAGATACGAATACTATCCCTCACGAGGGGAAATCATATCACTGGCGGCATTCTACAAGCATTTCGACTCTCCGATAGAATGGACCTACACCGTGAGCGGAGGCACCGATCTCATATACTCATATATGAACGCAAAAGGTGCCCGAAGCCTCGGACTCGAACTTGACATCAGAAAAGACCTATCGTCCATCGGACTGAGAAACCTATCGGTAGCACTCAACGGAGCGGTGATCAACAGTAAGGTATTCTTTCCCGAAGACGCCCTTGACGACGACCGTCCCATGCAGGGGCAAAGCCCTTATCTCATCAATGCCGGGCTCTTCTACAGAAATCCAAAGAAAAGGCTGAGTATAAATATGATGTACAACCGTATCGGCAAGCGCCTCATCGGAGTGGGCCGCAGCGAAGGAAGCAGCGGTTCGGAAGATAATGCGAGAGTGCCTGACAGTTATGAGATGCCGCGTGATATGGTAGACATCACTCTTTCAAAATCCTTCGGAGAGCATTGGGAGATGAAATGCTACCTCAAAGACATCTTCTCACAAAGCGTGGAATACAAGCAGTTTGCCAAGGTTGCTATGGGCGATGGTGAAAAGGAAGTGGAGCAGATGACGAGAAAATACAAACCAGGCCGGAATATCGGTCTTTCAATACAATACAGATTTTAAACATTAGAATGATGAAAAGAAAAAATTTTTATGCATGCTTCGGCATGGCAGCGCTGGCGGTACTTTCGCTCTGTGCCTGCAGCAACAGTGAGAACGATGATGAAAAGGCGCAGAAAACATCCTACACATGGACGACCAACGGTGGCCTCAACGCCTGCGACCACATTCTCTTTACAGAAGGTACGGAAGATGTCAACGGACATGATATCGGCAATGGCGACCAAGAGTTTGTATTTACCGGCAAACAGACACTCGAAAAAGGAACTTATACACTCAAGGGCTGGGTGTATGTCGCATCCGGAGCCGAACTGACCATTCCGGCAGGCACCGTCATCAAAGGCGACAAAGCCACAAAGGCAGCTCTCATCGTTGAACCCGGCGGCAGACTCCTTGCCCGGGGCTCCGCATCGGAGCCTATAGTATTTACGTCAGCACAGGCTATAGGCAACAGGAAACCAGGTGACTGGGGAGGCGTGATAATGTGCGGAAACGGCATTTCAAATCTCACCCAGCAGCAGGTGGAAGGCGGCCCCCGCACCAAATTCGGAGGATCAGACAACGAGGATAACTCCGGCGTCCTCTCATACGTGAGAATAGAATTCGCGGGATATCCTTTCCAGACAGACAAAGAGATCAACGGACTGACTCTGGGCTGCGTGGGCCGCGGTACACAAATCGACCACATACAGGTGTCTTATTCCAATGATGATTCTTACGAGTGGTTCGGAGGAGCAGTAAACTGCAAGTATCTCGTGGCATATCACGGTTGGGACGACGATTTCGACACCGACAACGGGTATTGCGGGAATGTACAGTATGGCCTTGCCATCCGCAACAGCCGCCTCGCTGACGCCTCGCAAAGCAACGGCTTCGAGAGCGACAACAAATCGGACGGAGGATCGGTAGCACCATATACCGCAGCAGTGTTCAGCAATATGACATTCATCGGTCCGAAAGCAGACCCTTCATTCGTCAATTCGGCCGACTATATCACTGGCGGAGCATACAATCCCAACAACGGATCATCGCTCGGCCGTTTCCAAGCCGCCATGCACATACGGCGTAATTCGCGGCTTAACTGCTACAACTCTCTGGCAGTGGGATGGCCGATAGGAATGATTCTCGACAACGAGAAGGGCGATACCCAGGGTGCTGCCACAAAAGGCGAACTCAACCTGAAGAATATCTGGATGGCTGATATGGATGTGCTGGCCACAGATTTCAACAAGATATATACTGACGGACTCTACGACTACGCCACGAAGAAAGTGGACGAGACAACGGTATCCTTCACTCATTCGTTTTTCATGCTTGTGTCAAATAATAACAAGTATCTTGACAGTGCCGCTTCTCTCATGCTCACAGACCCCGTGTCTGCAGGAAGTTCTTTTATGCCGTCACCGGGCAGTCCGCTGCTTGATGCAGCCTCTTTCAGTCACTCACAGCTGGGATTATGGTTCGACAAAGTGACTTATATCGGAGCATTTTCCGCCAATGACAACTGGATGGAGGGATGGACGAATTTCGATCCCGAGAACACGGTATATTAACGACTTTCGTTTTTTAGTTAGGTTTGGAATGTGCCGATAACACCGGCACATTCTTTTTCTTGTCTGCCAACTTCAAAAATATAAACAATAAAATTAGTCAAAACCTTTGGTATCCTCGAAATAAATTTGTATCTTTGCGGCATATACATACAACTTAAACAATTTATCACGCCATGAGAGCTATAAAAACATTCCACGAGCTGATAGCCCATCTCTGCACGATGGAGCAGAGAAAGACGGTAGCAGTAGTATGGCCGGAAGACGCTTCGACACTCTATTCCATCGAGTTAGCACTGCAGTACGGCATCGTAAATGTCGTCTTCGTAGGTTGCCGCAAGATTATCGAAGACTACGAAGGATACAAGACCTTCGGCGACCACATCAAGATAGTAGACTCCGACGACAGGGTGGAGGCAGCCGGCATCGCCGTATCTCTGGTGAGGGAAGGCAAGGCCGACATCCTGATGAAAGGACTGCTCAATACCGACACGCTGCTCCACGCGGTACTCCACAAAGAGACAGGCATCCTGCCCAAGGGCAATGTCCTCACCCACATCACCGCGGCGATGATGCCCAACTATCCCAAGATGCTCTTCTTCACCGACTCGGCAGTAATTCCCTACCCCACCCAGGAGCAGCGCAGGGAACAAGTGAGATATATCGCGCGTCTGTGCCGTTCTTTCGGCATCGAGACACCGAAGATATCACTCATACACTGTACGGAGAAGGTCAGCGAGAAATACTTCCCCTTCACCCTCGGCTACAAAGACATCATCGACGAGGCCGGCAGAGGCGAATACGGCCAGTGCATCATCGACGGGCCCCTCGACCTGAAGACATCGGTGAGCAAGGAGAGCATGAGAGTGAAAGGCATCCACTCCCCTATCGACGGAGAGGCCGACGCATTGGTATTCCCCGACATCGAAGCAGCCAACGTATTCTATAAGAGCATCACCCTCTTCTATGCCGTGGAGACAGCCGGAGCCCTGCAGGGAGCGATGGCACCCGTGGTGCTCCCCTCTAGAAGCGACAGCAAATTGTGCAAGTTTTACAGCCTGGCACTCGCCATCGTGAGTTGCTGAAAAGAACCAAAAACGATCGAAGCATGAGAATATTAGTCATCAACCCCGGGTCGACGAGCACCAAACTGGCAGTATACGACGACGACCGGCAGATACTGTTGAAGAATGTGAAGCACAGTGCCGACGAACTGAGCCGTTTTCCGGAGATAACAGACCAGTTCCCTTTCCGTCTGCGCATTGTGGAAGAAGAGGTGAAAGCCGCCGGCATCGAATATCAGTTTGACGCCGTGATAGGCCGCGGAGGACTGTCGAAGGCCGTGGAGAGCGGAGTATACGAAGTGAATCCCAAGATGCTCGCCGACGCCCGCAACGCCACCCACAAACATGCCTGCGACCTGGGATGCATCATAGCATACCATATAGCCCACGACAAGACACAGAAGCACTGTCACAGTTTTATCGCCGACCCCGGCGTGGTCGACGAGCTCTGCGACGAAGCCCGCATCAGCGGTTCGCCGGAGATGAGAAGGATATGCATCTGGCACGCCCTCAACCAGAAAGCCATCGCCCGGAAATTCGCCAAGGGACAAGGACGGAAGTATGAAGACATGAACCTGATAGTATGTCATCTCGGAGGAGGCATCTCCGTGGCAGCCCACGAGAAAGGCCGGGCCGTCGACGCCAACAACGCCCTCGACGGTGAAGGTCCTTTTTCGCCTGTGAGAGCCGGATCGCTGCCCATCGCCGACGTTATAAGGATGTGCTTCAGCGGCCGCTTCACCGAGTCGGAACTCATCGCATATATCTCCGGCAAGGCAGGGCTTACCGCACACCTCGGCACCAACGATATGCCGGCAATAATACAGAGAATCGGAGATGGCGACAAGAAGGCCGCCCTCGTAGTCGATGCCATGATATATCATATAGCGAAGAATATCTGTGCCGAAGGGGCCGTACTGTGCGGGAAAGTCGACGCCATACTGCTCACCGGAGGACTGGCATACTGCGACTATCTCGTGGAAAGACTGAAGAAAAGGATAGAATATCTCGCTCCGGTATACTGTTATCCGGGAGAAAACGAGATGGAAGCGCTGGCGATGAATGCGCTGGAGGTATTAAACGGCAGCAGGGAAGCCAAGGAATATTAGCGATATAAGAATATGGACATACAAACACAAGAATTTATCCTCAGGATCTTCGTCGCTGCGGTATTAGGCGGCATCATCGGTCTGGAGAGGGAATACCGGGAGAAGGCTGCCGGATTCCGCACCCACTTCCTCGTAGCATTAGGCAGCGCTCTGTTTATGATACTCTCGCAGTTCGGTTTCGACGAGGCGATAAGGACACTCCCCAACGTATCTCTCGACCCCTCGCGAATAGCCTCTCAGGTGGTCACGGGCATCGGTTTTCTGGGAGCGGGCACCATCATGCTCACGAAAAACAGCGTGAAAGGTCTCACCACGGCTGCCGGAATCTGGGTGACCGCCGCCATCGGTCTTGCCTGCGGTTCGGGGATGTATATCATCGCCGTGACCTGCACCGCACTGGTGCTCATCGGTCTCGAGGCCTTCAACTTCTTCCTCCACTGGATGGACAGGAAGAGGGACGCCGAAACGGAGAGCAAGAATCAGGAGTAGACGTTATCCGACGCTATATACAAGATGCTTCATCGGATGGCCGCCCCATTCGTTGTCATCCTTGTATCTGAATCCCACCCGGAGATAGAGTTTTTCCGCTGCGGGATTTCCCTTGTCTACGAGCAGTCCCACCTCGGGGATTCCCATCTGCCGCGCCTTGTCGATGGCGGCACGGAGCAGCATGGTGGCGATACCCTGGTTGCGGACAGACTCGTCGACACAAAGACTGTCGAGATAAAGCTCGCCGGCCGATGTCTCGTCGGGAATATCTTTGAAGTCTTGCCCGAAGGATTCGAGAGCCTCCTTTACGAACGCCTTCCTTAGTTCGTGGAGACGAGCCCCGTCGTAACTGACGATGACACCCAAGGGCTTGGAACTGTCGTCATCCGCGACGGCCGCGAGAGTATTGGTATAACTATACTGCGACTCATCCATCGCGACAAGTCGCGTCATCGCATCTTCGAAATCCTGAAGAGTGTGGTTCTCTCCGGCGAAATACCGGCAACAGTCATAGTTCATCGCGATCATAATCAAGCGTGCAATATCGCGGGCCATCGAAGGCTGAGCCCTCACTATTTTTATCATATCTGCGGAAATCATTTGCTTGTTCTGTTTATTTTTCTTACTTTTGCATCAGCAATGTCTTGGAAACGGAAATATAGATGTAAGGAATGCGGTTATGAAGCCGACATATACGAGGGTAAGGGTCTTTTCGGCCAGCATATCACCCCCGTGAGCTGCCCCGACTGTCACACGATCCAGAATCTGGTTGTCGGAGGAGTTATCGGCGACGTGGCCCCTTCGTTCGGAACGGAAGTAGGGCGTCTCTGTCTGCGCTGCGGCAGCGACAGGATCAAGAAGTGGGATTTCAAGACCTGTCCGAAGTGCGGCGGCGGGATGGAAGACACCGGTGAGAAAGAATTCTGGACCTGAACGCCATCACTCCTTATACCACTCTTTGCACTCCAGATAGTGCCGGGCGAATTCCTCGGCCTGTCCCTCTCTCGTCATCTTGATAAACTTCGCCGGGATACCACCCCATATCTCATGATCACCGATATGGGTGTTCTGCAATACAAGGGCTCCGGCAGCCACTATCGCCCCGCGGCCTATAACGGTGCCGTCGAGGACGGTGGAGTTCATCCCTATCAGTGCGCCGTCGCAGATAGTGCATCCGTGGACCACGGCATTATGCCCAACCGACACGTCATTACCGATAACTGTCGGCCCCGTGCCTCCTGTGACATGGATACAGACATTATCCTGGATATTACACCTGTCGCCGATGGTAATCGTGTTCACATCGCCGCGTATCACGGCGTTATACCATACGGAGCATTCCGCCCCGATCGTTACCTTGCCCACCACGACGGCCGTCTCGGCCAGAAAACAGTCATCGCCGATCCGTGGTTCTATTCCTTGTAATTTCCTTATCAGTGCCATCACCTGTTATATTTACTTACAAAGGTAGTTATTTATTTGTTTTCTGCTACAGAATCGCAGTGCAAAAGTTATTATTTTGCCATTTTGGCAGCGAGAATTAACACAAAAGCTTCGTTTCTTGCCATTATGGCAGAAAATTAGCATTGGTATGTATCTTGCATTATTAAGGGTGAAAGCCGACGCTGAGACAGAGGTTCGAAAGAGCGGAAGCGAGGCGGAGGCGATCGGAAACAAGAAAGTATAACAATTTAAAATAGGAGGTTATTATGTTACCAGTAATGAGACAAAACGGATGGTTACCAGATGTATTCAATGATTTGTTTAATTTGGATTTCGTTCCGAAGATGAATGCTACAGCACCAGCGATCAACGTGAAGGAAACGGATAACGGTTATGAAGTTGAAGTCGCCGCTCCTGGTCTTAAGAAAGAAGATTTCGAGGTACATGTAAACGATGACGGCAATCTTCAGATCAAGATGGAGAAGAAAGACGACAACAAGGAGGAGGACAAGAAGGCTCACTATCTGAGACGCGAGTTCAACTACTGCAAGTTTGAGCAGACACTGGTTCTGCCGGACGACGTAGACAAGGACAACATCGCAGCCAAGGTGGAGCACGGAGTACTTACAGTACAGTTGCCTAAACTTGCTCAGTCGGTTAAGAAGGTAGGCCGTCAGATCAATGTAGACTAAAGAGCGGATTTCAGGATGACACGAAAGGTAAGAAGATGTTTTAGGTTAATGAATTGATTATATTACATTTGCACAATACTTAGGTTAAGATTAGACGATAAAAGGCCCGAAGCGTGAGCTCCGAGCCTTTTTCTGTGGGTGGAGATGGATTCGAACCACCGAAGTCGAAAGACAGCAGATTTACAGTCTGCCCCATTTGGCCACTCTGGTATCCACCCGTGCCTTACTGAAAGCGGTTGCAAAGGTAAGAATTATTTTTCGTTCCACCAAATTTTTCGCCCGAAATTTTCAATAAAGCGATATTTTTTTAATAGTTTTCGGCTTTCAGCTGGAAATAGCTCTGCGGATGATTGCATACCGGGCATACCTCTGGAGCCTTCTTTCCGACGCAGATATGACCGCAGTTGGCGCACTGCCAGATGCAGTCACCGTCGCGAGAGAATACTATGGCATCCTGTATGTTCTTCAGCAGTTTGCGGTATCTCTCCTCATGCTCCTTCTCGATGGCAGCCACCATTTCAAACTTCTCAGCTATCTCGTCGAAACCCTCCTCGCGGGCCTCTTTCGCCATGCGGGGATACATATCAGTCCACTCTCCGTTCTCACCGTTGGCGGCAGCTTCGAGGTTAGCCATCGTATCCTTGATAGCGCCGCCCTCGAGCAGTTTGAACCACATCTTGGCATGTTCCTTCTCGTTAGCTGCCGTCTCCTCGAAGATATTGGCTATCTGCACATAACCATCCTTCTTAGCCTTCGAAGCGAAGTAAGTGTACTTGTTGCGAGCCTGGCTCTCGCCTGCGAAAGCCTCCATAAGATTTTTCTCTGTTTTTGTTCCTTTAAGATCTTTCATACTGTATCTATTTTGATAGATTAAAATTTCCGTGTGCAAAGATAATCATTTTGTTTGGAATACCGATATAAAAAATCATAATTTTTCACGGGAAGCTGTGTACAAAGTCCTTTTTGTTCGTCTTTCCTTTAGTATAAGCTTATAAAAAGAATCTCTATGGAGTATCGCGAATTAGGAAAGACCGGTATGAAGTTATCGGCACTGTCGTTCGGAGCATCATCGCTCGGGGGAGTGTTCCACGACCTTCGGGAGCAGGACGGCATCGAGGCTGTGTATACAGCAGTGGAAAACGGCATCAATTTCATCGACGTATCGCCATACTACGGATATTACAAGGCAGAGACGGTGCTCGGCAAGGCGCTCAAGGGCATCGACCGGAGCAAGTATTACCTCTCCACCAAGGTAGGTCGTTACGGCGAAAACGGACATAACACATGGGACTACTCCGCCAAACGCGCGAAAGAAAGTCTTTACGAGAGTCTCGAACGCCTGAATGTAGACTATGTGGATATCATCAACGTGCACGACATCGAGTTCGCGGACCTCAATCAGGTGGTCGGCGAGACTCTCCCCGCCCTCCTCGAGCTGAAGAAAGAAGGCGTGGCGAGGCATGTGGGAATCACCGACCTGCAGCTGGAGAACCAGAAGTGGGTCATCGAGCATGTTCCCGAGGGAACGGTGGAGTCGGTGCTCAGTTTCTGCCACTACTGTCTGTGTGACGACAAGCTCATCGACTTCGCGGGATTCTTCGAGCAGCACGGTGTGGGCATCATCAACGCCTCGCCGCTGTCGATGGGTCTTCTCACGGAGAGAGGCGTTCCGGCCTGGCATCCGGCGCCGAAGCCTCTGGTTGAGGCTTGCCGCAAAGCAGCGGATTACTGCAAGATGCAAGACTATCCGATAGAAAAACTGGCGATGCAGTTTTCTACGAGCGAACCTCGCATCAGTTCAACCCTCTTCAGCACCACCCGTCCGGAGAACGTGCTGAAGAATATCAGTTATATCAACGAGCCGGCACCTCAGGAACTTATCGACAAGGTGAAAGAGATTATCGGCGATCAGCAGAGAGTGTCATGGGCGAATACTTGATCATCGATGCCCACAGTCATCTCTGGCTGAAGCAGGACACCATGGTGGGCGGACAGAGAGTCAGGACGATAGACAGCCGTTCGGAGTTTCTCGGGGAGATACGGCAGATGCTCCCGCCGTTTATGATCGACGGGAAGAACACTGCCGAGGTATTCCTCTCCAATATGAACTACGCGCAGGTGGGGGGAGCCGTCGTGGTACAGGAATTTATCGACGGTAATCAGAACGAATATCTGTCGGAAGTAGTGAAGAAATACCCCGACCGGTTCAGAGTGTTCGGAATGACCGACTATCTCTCCGACAGTTTTGCCGGCGAGGCGGAAAAGATCCTCGCAGGTCCGTTTGTCGGCATGGCTATCCCCGGCCACCGTCTTCACCGCAGCGACGGCAGCAGGGTGAGCCTCAACGGTGATGAGATGATGAAGATGATGAAGAGTCTGGAGGCAAGCGGGAAGATACTCTCCCTCTCCCTCGAGGAAGGCACGAGCCAGATCGGTGAGGTGGAAGACATCATCACCGAGTGCCCCCGGCTGAAGATCGCCATCGCCCACTTCGGAATGGTGACATGCGACGGGTGGAAAGAACAGATCCGTCTGGCCCGCCATGAGAATGTGATGATAGAGTCGGGAGGCATCACATGGCTCTTCAACTCGGAGTTTTACCCCTTCCGCGGAGCCGTGAAAGCCATCCGCGAAGCCATCGATATGGTGGGCGGCGGCAAACTGATGTGGGGCAGCGACTACCCCCGCACCATCACTGCCATCACCTACCGGATGTCGTACGACTTCATCACCAAGAGCGACATGCTCAGCGAGGAGGAGAAACGGCTCTTCCTGGGAGAGAACGCCGGGCGGTTCTACGGATTCGGCGAACTCCCCACACTCCCTTATATTAAAAATATGTCAGAATAGTATTTCAAAGATATGAAAGCAGTACAGATAACAGAACCCTCGCAGATGAGGGTGGTAGACATCGAGAAGCCCCAGCCGAAAGCTGGCGAAGTATTAGTGAAGATCAAGTATGTAGGATTCTGCGGCAGCGACCTCAACACCTTCCGCGGACTCAATCCGATGGTGCATCTGCCGGTGATTCCCGGTCATGAGGTTGGAGCCGTAGTCGAAGAAATAGGCGAAGGCGTGTCACCCGGTCTGAAGCCGGGAATGAGCGTCACCCTCAATCCATATACCAACTGCCATCACTGCGCCTCGTGCCGCAACGGAAGAGTGAATGCCTGCGAGCACAACGAGACTCTCGGAGTGCAGCGCAACGGAGTGATGTCGGAATATGCTGTCGTTCCGGCGGAGAAGATCATCCCTGCGGAAGGCATCAGCGCACGCGATTGCGCACTCATCGAACCGATGAGCGTCGGTTTTCATGCTGTGGCGAGGGCTCAGATCGTAGACAATGAATATGTGATGGTAGTAGGTTGCGGCATGGTTGGCATGGGAGCCGTAGTGAGAGCATCGCAGAGAGGAGCCACAGTGATAGCCGTTGATCTCGACGACGAGAAACTGGCTCTGGCGAAGGAGATGGGTGCCGCTTACGGCATCAATTCAGCCACTGACGACGTGCATGCGAAGATTCAGGAGATTACCGGAGGATATGGTGTCGACGCCGTCATCGAGGCTGTGGGCAGTCCCGCCACTTACGTGATGGCCGTCGACGAGGTAAGTTTCACCGGCCGCGTCGTTTACATCGGATACAGCAAGAAGGAGGTAGCCTTCCAGACAAAACTCTTCGTGCAGAAAGAACTCGATATCCGCGGTTCGCGCAACGCTCTGCCGTCAGATTTCAGAGCAGTGATCAACTATATGCAGAAAGGCAAATGCCCTGCCGACAAACTGATCTCCCGCATCGCCGCTCCTGAAGGATCCTTCGACGCGATGAAGGAGTGGGCTGCCAATCCCGCGAAAGTATTCAGAATACTGGTGGAATTCTGAAACAGGAACCCCGCATAATAACATTATAAAGGCTCTCCCGGAAAGGAAGAGCCTTTGTTGTTTTTACAGAATCTGTTTGCGTATTACAAAATCTGTTTGTACAGTTCGATGATATCCTCTTTCGTAACATCACGCGGGTTGCCCGGAGTGCAGACATCATTGATAGCCTGTTCTGCCAGAGCTGGGATATCCTTCTCGAAGATACCCAGTTCGCTCAGATGCTGAGGAATTCCCACTTCGCGCGAGAGAGCCTCGATAGCCTGGCATGCAGCCTCGGCAGCCTCATCGACAGTCATTCCGTCTTTGTATACGCCGCAAGCCTTTGCGATCTCCACATATTTAGCCTTAGCCACCGGCATGTTGAAACGCATCACGGTAGGCAGAAGGATAGCGCAGGCCACTCCGTGAGGAACATCGTGGAGAGCACTCATCGGGTGAGCCATGCCGTGGTCTACTCCCAGACCGACATTCGAGAAAGCCATACCGGCGACATACTGAGCCACGGCCATTCCGTCGCGTCCTACGGGATTCGTCGGTTCGTTGACTGCTATCGGCAGATATTTGTGGATCATCTCGATAGCCTTGATCTCGAACATATCACTGAGCTCCCATGCAGCCTTGGTGATAAGCCCCTCGATAGCGTGAGTCATAGCATCCATACCGGTAGCGGCGGTGGTTCCCTTCGGCAGGGTATACATCAGTTCGGCGTCGACGATAGCCACGGCAGGGATGTCGTTAGGATCGACGCATACCATCTTAGCCTGGCGCTTCTCGTCGATGATAACATAATTGATAGTCACCTCGGCGGCAGTACCTGCGGTAGTAGGCAGAGCGATGATAGGCAGACTCTTGTTTTTTGTCGGAGCGACGCCCTCGAGCGATACCACATCAGCGAATTCGGGGTTGGTAGTGATGATACCGATACCCTTGGCAGTATCCATCGACGAACCGCCGCCGATAGCCACGATGAAGTCGGCGCCGGCATTCTTGCAAGCCTCGACACCTCGCTGCACATTAGTGACCGTGGGATTGGGCTTCACCTCGTCGTAAATCTCGTAGGGGATGCCAGCCTGATCCATCACGTCGGTGACTTTTTTGGCCACACCGAACTTCACGAGGTCTTTGTCTGTCACCACCAAGGCTTTCTTATAACCGAGCCGAGCCACTACGCCGGGCAGTTCCTGACGTGCACCGGGTCCGAAGTATGATACTTCGTTGAGAATAAATCTGTTTGCCATAACTTGTTTTGTTATTTGAAATTATTGTTATTTGATAAAGGTATATTTCTTGCCACAAAGATAAGAAGAAAAATCCAATCATCCTATTTTTTAGTCTTAAAATTTGCGAATATCATAATTTATTGCTTATTTTGCACTGTGATTATCATTTTTTTCTTGAAAGACATTATGAAAACAGTACTTATCGGTTCGGGCAACGTGATGACCCACCTCGGCCGCCGCATCGTAGAGTGCGGTCATGAAGTAATACAGATATACAGCCGTAATATCGACCACGCCCGCCAGCTCTGCGAATCACTCTCCTGCGGAGCTACGGCGACAGACTATATCCGCGATGTCGTGAATGAGGCCGACGTATATATCATCTCCGTGAGCGACAGCGTATTACCTGAGGTCGCCGCCCAGCTCTGTCCGCATCGCAAGGGCCTCTTCGTGCATACCTCCGGATCGATACCTCTTTCGATTTTCGACGGATATGCGGAGCGCTACGGCATACTGTATCCTCTGCAGACCTTCTCCCGTCAGCGGCCGATAGAGCATTTCGAAGAGATACCTTTCTTCATCGAGGGAAGTGATGAAAAAACGTTGGACGACATCAGCCGGATAGCCCGCTCACTGACCTCGGCCCAGGTGATTCCGATGGATTCCGAACGACGGAAATATCTCCATCTGGCAGCCGTCTTCGCCTGCAATTTCGCCAATCACTGTTATGCTCTCGCGGGAGAGATTCTTTCCAAGGCAGACATCGACTTCCACGTGATGAACGCCCTTATCGAAGAGACGGCGAGAAAGGCGAAAGATGCCGACCCGAAAGATGTGCAGACCGGTCCGGCGGCGAGGAAAGATTACAATGTAATGGAAAGACATCTCGACATGCTGAAAGAAAATCCGCGGCTGAGAGTCCTGTATCGTCTGTTGAGCGAAAGCATCATGACAAAAGTGAAATAATATTTTGAGTGCACTCAGAATTTATTCCGAGTGCACTCAAATTTTTTCGCGGCGGTAGAGGCGTATGATATTCCCGTCGAACGACTGTTGCGATATCATTCTTATCTCTTTCGGGAGCGACGGAGCCGGAGTGCCTTCACCGAGGATTATCGGAGCTTCTTCGACTCTTATCTCGTCATACTTGCCGCAGGAGATAAACGACTGGAGAGTTTTCGCCCCGCCCTCCACAATCAGACTCTGTACTTTCTTTTCGTACAGTTCGTCGAGGAAATCATCGACAGAAAGATAAGACGACGATGAGAGCACGAAGCGGAGAGGATCCCTGCCGCTCCAATGCCGCACGTTGAGGCGGCTGTGATCACGGTCGTCTGTGATGCGCCCCACCACGATGGCATCATATTCCGCACGGAGCTTGTGGGCGAGCATCGAAGTGTAGTCGGTGGAAATCCGGCAGGCATGGTAATGGTCGTCGAGGAATCCGTCGGCCGAACGAGCCCACTTAAGCAGTATATACGGCCGGCGGAGGCTGTGGAAAGTGAAGAAACGGCGGTTGATATCGCGGCACTCCTCTTCGAGCACCCCGACGGTGACGTCGATTCCCGCCTCGCGGATCTTGGCGATGCCCCGGCCCTGCACCTCGGCGAAGGGATCGATGCATCCGGCCACGACACGACGGACATGTTTGCTGATGATAAGGTCGGCACAGGGGGGAGTCTTGCCGTAATGGCTGCACGGTTCGAGCGACACATAAATCGTGGCTTGCGGCAGCAGATGCTCGTCTTCGGGATTCACGGAGGCGAAAGCATTCACCTCGGCGTGGCCCTCCCCGCAGCGGATATGGTATCCCTCTCCGATGATTCTCTCTCCGCCGGAAGAAGGATCGGGAACCGTGATGACAGCCCCCACCATGGGATTGGGTTTGGCGTTCTGCATACCGTTGCGGGCGAGCTGAATGCATCGCCGCATATATTTTTCGTCGGTGGAAATTTGGTTGTTTGGCATTTTTTTTATAACTTTGCAGTCGAAATGGACTATGATAAACTTTGGCAGCGCTTAACTGCATTATACGACGCCGGCGAGGCGAAAGCCATCGTGCGGATGGTTCTCGACATCCGCTACGGGATGTCGCTGGCCGACATATACAGTGGCAAAGTTACACAATTATCCGGAAAAGAGAGCGAGGAACTCGAAAAAATTATCGAAAGACTGGAAAAAGCGGAACCCGTGCAGTATGTTTTGGGCGAAACATCGTTTTGCGGAAGGACTTTCGAGGTAGGGCCGGGAGTGCTCATCCCCCGTCCCGAGACCGAAGACCTCTGCCGGATGGCTGTCGGCGAGGCGTCGGGCGGGAAGATGAGAATCCTCGACGTCGGCACCGGATCGGGCTGCATCGCCATAACGCTGGCCAAAGAGATCCCCGAGGCGGAAGTGGAGGCGTGGGATATCTCCGACGAGGCCCTCAGGATAGCGGAAAACAACAACCGGCGGCTCGACGGGGGAGTGAGAATCGTGAAGTGCGACGCCCTCGATGCTCCGGAGGATATCGCCCGGTGGGATATGATAGTAAGCAATCCGCCGTACGTCAGTCTCCGGGAGAAAGAAGCGATGGAGAGAAACGTGCTGGAATACGAACCGGAGGAGGCTCTTTTCGTTTCCGACGACGACCCTCTGGTCTTCTACCGCAGCATCGCCCGATACGGCATCGGAGCACTATCCGCGGGAGGCCGACTTCTCTTCGAAATCAATCCTTTATACCATAAGGAGATGGAGGAGATGCTCACTGCTATGGGCTACTCCGAAGTGAAAATCGCGGACGACAGATTCGGGAAAAAACGCTTCGCCGTGGCAAAGAAAGACAACAGTGATAATCAAAATAATATCGTATGAAAACACCGGAAACAGAACAAGAAGTTTTTACGGCCTTGGCGGCCGAATGCGCACGGAGGGAACACTCCTCGGGCGAGATGCTGCAAAAGATGAAGAAATGGGGCTTCGGCGACGAACAGACGAGAGCGAGGGTGATAGCCCGACTCGTCAGGGAGAAATATGTCGACGACGAACGCTTCGCCCGATTCTTCATCAGCGACAAGATAAAGTTTAACAAGTGGGGCCGGAAGAAGATAGAACAGGCGCTCTGGGCGAAGGGAGTGAGCGAAGATATCAGCCGTCCGCAGCTCGACAATATCGACAAGGAGACATATCTCGAGGTACTCCGCCCGCTTATCAAGAGCAAGCGCAAGAGCATCAAGGGCGGCGACGACTACGAGATAAGAAACAAACTGATACGCTTCGCCCTGGGCAGAGGCTTCGAACTAGATCTGATAATGCGATGTCTGGAATGAGAGTATCCTTCGTCAGCCGTATGCTCGATATCATAGCTCCCCGCACCTGCTGCGTTTGCGGCGGACGACTGAAGATATCGGAAGAAGAGATCTGCAGTTCGTGCAACCTGCATCTGCCTCGCACCCGGTTCGCACGCAGTCCCTACGACAATCCGATGACCCAGGTGTTCTGGATACAGACGCCGGTGGAGAAAGCCGCGGCACTGTTTTATTATAACGGTCATTCCGATACCGCGGGAATACTATATCATCTTAAATACCACGATCGTCAGGAGATAGGACTCGTGATGGGCAGGATGCTTGCCGAGGAATGCAAGGCGAACGGCTTCTTCGACGGCATCGACGTTATCGTGCCTATACCGCTGGCCAAAAAACGACTGCGGCAGAGGGGGTATAACCAGAGCGAGGAGATAGCCCGAGGCATCAGCGAGGTGTCGGGACTGCCCGTAGACTGCAATATCATCGAGAGGACGTCGTTTGCGGGGAGCCAGACGAAGAAAGACCGGCAGGGAAGGATAGAAAACGTCGACAGCGTGTTTCATCTGAAATCGCCGGAGAAAGCGAAGGGGAAACATCTGCTCATCGTCGACGACGTGGTGACTACCGGAGCCACGATCATCGCCGCGGCAAAGGAACTCGCCAAGGCCGGAGAGGTGAAAATAAGCATCCTCTCACTCGGTTTTGCACACAGTTAGAAACATTTAACTATCATCATGCTGTATATATCGAAAATTTTTCGTAACTTTGCAGTTAATATCAAACAAGAAAAGTAAAGTATAATGGAAACAACAAAGAAAGCCTTAGCTGCCAAGCTGTTGAAGGTGAAAGCGATCAAAGTGCAGCCGAACGCCCCGTTTACATGGGCATCGGGCTGGAAGTCGCCGTTTTATTGCGACAACAGGAAAACACTGTCTTACCCCGATCTCCGCAAATTCGTGAAGCTCGAGCTCTGCCATCTGATAATGGAAAAATTCCCCGAGGCTGACGCTGTTGCCGGCGTGGCCACCGGAGCCATCGCGCAGGGAGCCCTCGTGGCCGACGAACTGAATCTGCCTTTCGTATACGTGAGGAGCAAACCCAAGGACCACGGTCTGGAGAATCTTATCGAAGGCGAACTGAAAGTGGGTGCCAAGGTAGTGGTCGTGGAAGATCTCATCTCCACCGGCGGCAGCAGTCTTAAAGCTGTCGAGGCACTGAGAAACTACGGTGCCGAAGTGGTGGGAATGGTAGCTTCGTATACCTACGGATTCCCCGTGGCTGCCAAGGCTTTCGAAGATGCCAAGGTGACACTGGAAACCCTCACCGACTACGATCATGTGGTAAACGAGGCACTGGCCACCGGATATATCAGGAATGAGGATGTGAAACTGTTGCACGAATGGCGCACCAACCCTTCGGAGTGGAAAGGAGGCACACTATGAGCGAGAAATTTACAAGTCAGGTGAAGACGATACCTTACAAGCAGGAGAAGGTGTTCGAAGACATGAGCGATCTGAACAACCTCGAGAGGGTGAAGGACAGAGTGCCGGAAGATAGGGTGAAAGACTTCGCCTTCGACAAGGATACTGTTAGCGTTACGGTGGCTCCCGTAGGACAGATAAAACTCCGTATCGTGGACCGCCAGGAGCCGAAATGCATCAAATTTGCCACAGAGCAGTCGCCCGTACCCTTCAACCTATGGGTGCAGCTGCTGCCCGTAACCGACGACAGTTGTAAGATGCGCCTCACCCTGAAGGCCGACATCAACCCCTTCATCAAGACGATGGTGAGCAAACCGCTGCAGGACGGTCTCGAGAAAATCGCTGACGCCCTGGCGATGGTAAGATACGAATAAAAGGATAATGTTATGAACAAACTTTGGGAGAAGAACTTCGAGATAAACAAAGAGATAGAGCGGTTTACGGTGGGCCGCGACCGTGAGATGGACCTATATCTCGCCCCCTACGACGTGATGGGGTCGATGGCGCATATCACCATGCTCGAGAGCATCGGACTGATAGAGAAAGAGGAACTGCATCCGCTGCTCGCCGAACTGCGCAATATCTATGATATCTGCCAGAAGGGTGATTTCGTCATCGAAGACGGTGTGGAAGACGTGCATTCGCAGGTGGAACTGATGCTCACCCGCAAGCTCGGTGATATGGGCAAGAAGATACACAGCGGAAGATCGAGGAACGACCAGGTGCTCGTCGACCTGAAACTGTTTACCCGCAAACAGCTCAAGGACATCGTCGACGCTGTGAAGATACTCTTCGACGAACTCATCGGGAAGAGCGACAAGTACAAGGATGTGCTCATGCCCGGCTACACCCATCTGCAGATCGCCATGCCCTGTTCGTTCGGACTGTGGTTCGGCGCTTATGCCGAGAGTCTCGCCGACGACATGCTCTTCCTGAAGGCAGCCTATCAGATGACCAACCGCAATCCGCTGGGTTCGGCCGCCGGCTACGGATCGTCGTTCCCCCTCGACAGAAGCATGACCACACGTTTGCTCGGCTTCGACTCTATGGATTATAACGTCGTATATGCACAGATGGGACGCGGAAAGATGGAGCGCAACGTGGCCTTCGCCATGGCATCCGTGGCAGGGACGATAGCGAAAATGGCCTTCGACGCCTGTCTCTTCAACAGCCAGAACTTCGGTTTCGTGAAACTCCCGAAGGAGTGCACCACCGGAAGCAGCATCATGCCGCATAAGAAAAATCCCGACGTCTTCGAACTCATCAGGGCCAAGAGCAACAAGATACAGGGACTGCCGGCTCAGATCACGCTGATAATGAACAACCTGCCCGTGGGATACTTCCGCGACCTGCAGATCATCAAGGAAGTGTTCCTGCCGGCCTTCGACGAACTGAAAGACTGTCTGCAGATGGCTGCCTATATCATCAATAAGATCGAGGTCAACGAGCATATCCTCGACAATGCGATGTACGACCCGATGTTCTCCGTCGAAGAGGTGAACAGACTGGCCGCTTCGGGGATGCCCTTCCGCGACGCATATAAGAAGGTGGGGCTGGAGATAGAGGCCGGAACATTCAAGGCCGACAAGAACATACACCACACCCACGAGGGAAGCATCGGCAATCTATGCAACGACAAGATCACCGCCATGATGGACGATATCTACGGCAGTTTCGGATTCGACAGAGTGGCCGAGGCGGAAAAGAGTCTTCTTGATACCGGGAAGTAGGATGGGAAAGAACATATCGCGGGGTATCGTCTGCGCTCTGGTAGCGCTGCTGTCGGTGGTGTCATCGTGCAATGTGGAGGACGAATACTCCACCGACTACCTCTGCCACTTCGTGTTTTATTCGCAGTACCACGCCGGAAATATCATCGGAGGAAGCGTGAACGAAGCCTCGATGGGGCAGTTTGTGAAGATCAGCACGACGGTGAGCGGCAATATCAGTTATATCACCGCCGAACTGGCGAGCGGGCAGAGCGAGAAGATCGCCATCACCAGCGAGATAGAGACGAGAGTGTTCTCTACATACGAACTGGGAGCCCACAACGCCCTCATCGTGGGCAACAGCATCTACGGAGGACTGTATGCCTACGACGGACAGTGCCCCAACTGTCTCGCCAGCTACTCGACGACGAAGTTCCCCCTCTCCTGGACGAAAGACTCGATGGTGGGGCAATGGGTGAAATGCAGCAAGTGCGGACGGTCGTACGATCTGAACAACTCCGGAGTGGTCGCCGACGGCGACGGAGGACTGTCTTTGCTGCGCTACAGGGCGCATTTCGACGGAAATGTGCTGAATGTGAACAATTAAATATTAAAATTCTTAAATTCGTTTGGCAGTTACGACAAATAATGTTATCTTTGCAGTCGCAATGCCAGTGAACAAGCATACACCGCTGCCGTGATGGTGGAATTGGTAGACACGAGGGACTTAAAATCCCTTGGCCAGTGATGGCTGTGCGGGTTCGAGTCCCGCTCGCGGCACATACCTTAAATTAACAAAATAATAAGATGCGCAAAAGTATTATTTTTTCTTTGTCGGCTATCTCATTGTTAGCCATGACATCATGTTCGAAAATGGGAGCTTTGTCAGCAGACAACTTCAAAGTTACTCCTAACCCTCTCGCTACACAAGCCGGACAGGTGCCAGTCACCATCGACGGTATGTTCCCCGAAAAGTATATGAAGAAAAAGGCCGTAGTGACCGTTATTCCCGAACTGAGGTACAACGGGCAGACGACACAGGGCCAGGGCGCTACCTTCCAGGGAGAAAAGGTGGAAGGCAACGACCAGACAATCTCATATCAGGTGGGAGGACACTATACTATGAAGTCCAACTTCAAGTATGTGGACGATATGCACAAGAGCGACCTCTACCTCACCTTCGACGCCAAAGTAGGCAAGAAGTCGGTGAACATCCCGGCCGTGAAGGTGGCTGAAGGTATCATCGCCACGTCGGAACTGGCACGCCAGACGCTGAAGACTTCCAACCCCTGCATCGCGCCCGACGCCTTCCAGAGAGTGACGGCACAGAAGCAGGAGGCTAACGTCAAGTTCCTCATCCAGCAGGCAGAACTGCGAAAGAGCGAACTGAAAAACAACTCGGTGCAGGAGTTCGTCGCTCTGCTGAATAAGATCAACAACAATCAGGAGAAGATGGCTCTCGACAATATCGAGGTTAGCGCTTATGCTTCGCCCGACGGCGGCGTCGACCTCAACGACAAGCTGGCCAACAAGCGTCAGACGAATACCGAGAAGTATGTCAACGAGCAGCTCAAGAAAGCCAAGATGACATCTCCCGTGGATGCCAAATATACAGCCCAGGACTGGGAGGGATTCCAGGAACTCGTTAAGGCTTCCGACATCCAGGACAAGGATGTCATCCTCCGCGTCCTCTCCATGTATAAGGATCCCGAGCAGAGAGAGCAGCAGATCAAGAACATGTCGAGTGCCTTCCGCGAGCTCGCTGACGGTATCCTGCCCCAGCTCCGCCGCGCCCGCATGACTATCAACTACGATCTCATCGGAAGAAGCGACGACCAGATCAAAGATCAGTATAACAGCGATGCCACTGCTCTGAGCGTGGAGGAAATGCTCTATGCCGCAACTCTCACCGACGACGCCAACGAGAAGGAAAGCATCTACAAGAAGACCACAGAGGTATATCCCAACGATGCCCGTGCTTATAACAATATCGCCAACATCGAGATGCAGAAGGGTGACTACGAGACTGCCAAGAGCTATCTCAACAAGGCGCTCAGCGTAAACTCGAGTCTCTCCGAGGCTAACGCCAACCTCGGTCTTATCTCCCTCATCAACGGTAACACCACCGAGGCCGAGAACTATATCGCAAAGGCACAGGGAGCAAACGGACTGGCAGAGGTGCTCGGTAACCTGAACCTCATGAAAGGCAACTACCAGCAGGCTGTCGACAACTTCGGAAGCGAGGTGAACACCAACAGTTCGGCTCTCGCACAGATTCTCAACAAGGACTACGCCGTGGCCGGCATCACCCTGAAAAACGTGAAGAACGCTGACGCCATCACCGATTACCTCGGCGCTATCAGATCAGCACGCATGGAGAACTTCGACAAGGCGAAGTTTCTGCTCAGCAGCGCTATCAGCAAAGATCCCTCGCTCGAGAGCTACGCCAAGAACGATCTCGAGTTCTCTAAACTGAAATAATAATCCGCTCTGATGAAGCGAATCATAGCTTACATATCACTCATCCTGATTATGGTCTCATGCGGACCCGACGGCGATCATTTCAAGATCACGGGAAAGCTGAAGAACATGAATCAGGGTGAGTTCTTCATCTACAGCCCCGACGGCGGTATGTCGAAACTCGACACCATCAAGGTGATGAGAGGGGAGTTCGTATACGAGACGAAGCTCGACAGAAAGGCTACCTTCGTCATCGTATTCCCCAACTTCTCCGAACAGGCCGTTTTCGGTGAGCCGGGAACCGCCGCCGAGATGGAGGGCGACGTATCCCACCTGAAGGAGATGACGGTGAAGGGCAATGATGATAACAAGCTTATGACCGCATTCAGACAGAAGGTGATGCAGATGTCGGATAAGGAAATAAAGAAAGAAATCAAGGATTTCGTCGACCGTAATCCCGAGTCCATCGTCGGCATCTACCTCGTGAACAAATATTTCATCCGTGCGGAAGAACCGGACTACAAGACAGCCCTCTCGCTGCTCGACAAGATGGCGAAGAAACAACCCGAAAACGGTTATCTCACCAATCTCAGGAGCGCTCTCGAGGGATTGTCTTACTCCGACAGGCTGCCTTCGTTCTCGGCGATATCGGTGAAGGGCGACAGAGTGTCGAATTCGACTCTCAACAGCGAACTCAACGTTATCACCCTCTGGGCGACATGGAATTTCGAGAGTATGGCGGCGCAGAGAATCTGGAAAGAGAAAAAGCGCCAGTACGGTTCGAAACTGTCTCTGCTGAGCATCAACGTCGATCCGAGCCGCAAACAGTGCAAGGAACAGATCACTCGCGACTCCATCGGATGGTCGAACGTCTGCGACGGGATGATGTGGGACAGCAAGATCGTGAAAATACTCGGTTTCTCCAAGCTGCCCGGCAATATCATCGCCGACAAAAACGGAAAGATTCTGAAAAGAAATGTCGAAACTAATGCTATTGATAAAGAACTGAAAGACAGACTGCAAAAGAAATAAACATCGGAATTACACTAAACCCCTTAATACAACATACCATGCTAGTAAAAACATACACCGCAGCCGTAAACGGGCTGCAAGCGACAACAGTTACTGTAGAAGTGAATATCGCAAGAGGTATAGCATTCAACCTTAGCGGACTGGCCGATGCGGCAATAAAGGAAAGCCACGACCGCATCAAGGCTGCGATAACAAACACAGGCCTGCGGTTCCCCGCGGGAGATATCACCATCAATATGGCTCCGGCCGACCTCAGAAAAGAAGGCAGTTCCTACGACCTGCCCCTCGCCATCGGACTGCTCGCCGCCGATGAGGCTGTAGACAGCGGCAACCTCGACAAATACATGATGGTGGGAGAGCTGAGCCTCGGCGGACAGCTGCAACCGGTGAGAGGCGTCCTTCCCATCGCCATTAAAGCCCAGGAAGAACACTTCAAAGGAATGATAGTGCCCCAAGACAACGCTCACGAAGCTGCCGTGGTCAGCGGCCTCGAGGTATACGGCATGAATTCTCTCGCCGAAGTGATTCTCTTCTTCCAGGGAACGAGACAGTTCGAACCGGTGAAAACCGACACCCAGAAGGAATTCTACGAACAGCAGAATATCTTCGACCTCGACTATGCCGACGTGAAGGGTCAGGAGAATGTGAAAAGGGCTCTCGAAGTGGCTGCCGCCGGAGGACACAATATCATCATGATAGGGCCTCCGGGCAGCGGTAAGTCGATGATGGCGAAACGTCTGCCTTCAATCCTTCCCCCGCTGACACTGGCCGAAAGTCTGGAGACGACGCAGATTCATTCCGTAGCCGGAAAATTAGGCAAGGAGACATCGCTGATATACCAGCGTCCGTTCCGCGCTCCTCATCATACCGTTTCGCAGGTGGCTCTCTGCGGAGGAGGAAACAATCCCCAGCCGGGAGAGGTGTCGCTCGCCCACAACGGAGTACTCTTCTGCGACGAACTGCCGGAATTCTCTCGCAGTGTCCTCGAAGTATTGCGCCAGCCCCTCGAAGACAGGAAGATAACAGTGTCCAGAGCCCGCTATTCGGTGGAATATCCCTGTTCGTTCATGTTTGTGGCGTCGATGAACCCCTGCCCCTGCGGATATTACGGAGATCCGCAGCACCACTGCGTCTGTTCTCCGGGACAGATACAGAGGTATATGAACAAGATCAGCGGCCCCCTCCTCGACCGTATCGACATCCAGTGCGAGATATCGCCCGTACCGTTCAAAGATCTCGCCGAGGCTAAACCGGGAGAGTCGAGTGCCGTAATCAGGGAAAGGGTGATAAAAGCCAGAGCGATACAGAACGAGAGGTTCAAGAACGTCAAAGGGATGCATTGCAACGCTCAGATGAGCGAAAATATGATACAGCAGTATGCCATGCCCGACAAACAATCCCTCGATATGTTGCAGATGGCGATGGAGAGACTGAAGCTGTCGGCAAGGGCATACAACAGGATTCTGAAGGTGGCGAGAACCATCGCCGACCTCGAAGGATGCGAAAAAATCAACGAGATGCATATCGGGGAAGCTGTGAGCTACAGAAATCTCGACCGGGGCGACTGGGCCGACAGAGGGTTCTACAGCGTATAAGAATCAGAAAATGGAATGATCAGAAACTTTCGAGAGCACGAAAAAGAACAATCCCCGCTTCACAGCGGGGATTGTTTCTTTAGTTTTAATTTCTGAGAGAGATTTTACGTTACAGCCGACGCTGTATTCTTTTTGAAATCAAACCAATCAATAACATAATAACTATTAACTACTAACCTAACTAAATCGTATGTATCTTAAACCTAATGATGAATAAAGTTCTTTTTTCTTGTTTCTGATGCAAAGGTAAGCATTATTTCGACACCAAACAAGAAATATCTTCATTATTATCATCGTTTTTTCACACTTTAACGGATTTTTCTATTATTGATTGCATATATTTAATTAAAAACTTTGCTACGTCTTGATTTTAAGAAATAAAGAAAGCCGAAACTCCGATTATATATTGAAAACCAGAGATTTCGGCTTTAACTGTAAGAAAACAAAATTAACTTAATTATAACATTCGGGCGATTTCCTGAGCCTCAGCATCAGTAAACACCTTCACATCGCTGATCGGATTGTAGATGTACTGGTCGTAGTTAAACAGCTGGACGGCAATAAATTTCTTGTCGTCGGAACTAACCACGTCGAGGCGCAGATTACCCAGTGTCGACACATTATCCTTGAGGAAGTGGTCAGGCATCTCCTTCAGTTCGGCGATATCACCTTTTACGACTTTCATCAGCTGCAGTTCTATACCACCCTTAAACTCATAATATTCACCCTTCAGGGGACTGTCGGTGGGAGAATACATCAGTTTGGTGCCGAAACCGAGAAAACCCTTCTTCAAACTCACGTCACTTCTGGAGAGCAGCTGGGGAGCCATCTCCATATTTCTTGCATTTGCCATAATATAAAAATCTTTTCTGTTAATGTTTAAAATCCTTGTTTACTAATACGGTCAGGGTAAAAGGGATATTAAGAACACTAACAGAGCAGCCGCCTGAGCGCGAAGACATAATATTCACACGAGGCAGCAATGGAGAACGGCGCCGACTCATGACGGAGCCTGCTCCCGAGGATTATAAGATTTACGGAATGCGACTTGTGCTGAAACGATATTCTCGATGCCGGATGGCTTCCGCCGCCCCCGTACACGGGGATGATACGCTCGGGACGGGAAGTGCAAAGCCGGTAGTAGGAACTCATGTCGGCAAATACCGCCGCGGCCTTCTCCGGTTTCGAATAGCCCGACTCCAAGGGATACTCCTTAGGTTGCGGAATATCCTCTGCCGAGGCGGCGGGCGTCAGGAAAAGAGCCAGCACCGCCACTATCAAAAAGAAACCATACAATCGTTTCACGATGCAAAAATAACAAATAAATAGCTAACTTTATCATTTTCTCGAATATTTTCGTTATTTTTGCAGCCAAATTAAACATTACAGAGTATGGAAGACAAGAAATTCAAGCGTACGACCGTCACCGCCGCCCTGCCTTATGCCAACGGCGGTGTGCATATCGGCCATCTCGCCGGAGTATACGTTCCGGCGGATATATATGTCCGTTATCTCAGACTGAAGAAACAGGATGTGATCTTTATCGGTGGAAGCGACGAGCACGGAGTGCCCATCACTCTCAGAGCCCGCAAGGAGGGTATCACCCCGCAGGATGTCGTCGACCGTTATCATAAGATGATCAAGGACTCGTTCGAGGAGTTCGGCATCTCTTTCGATATCTACAGCCGCACCACATCCGAGACTCATCATCAGTTTGCGTCGGACTTCTTCCGCAAACTCTACGACGAGGGAAAACTCGTGGAGGAGACATCGAAGCAGTTTTACGACGAGGAGGCGAAACAGTTCCTCGCCGACAGATATATCACCGGCGAATGCCCTCACTGCCATAACGAGAACGCCTACGGCGACCAGTGCGAGAAGTGCGGACGCGACCTCTCTCCCACCGAGCTCATCAACCCCCACAGCACTATCAGCGGCTCGGCTCCCGTACTGAAGGAGACGAAAAACTGGTATCTCCCCCTCAACGAATACCAGGAGTGGCTGAAGAAATGGATCCTCGAGGAGCATAAGGAGTGGCGTCCGAACGTATACGGACAGTGCAAGAGCTGGCTCGACATGGATCTGCAACCCAGGGCCATGACTCGCGACCTCGACTGGGGTATCCCCGTGCCGGTGGAAGGCGCCGAGGGCAAGGTGCTGTATGTATGGTTCGACGCTCCCATCGGATACATCTCCAATACCAAGGAGCTATGCGAACGCGATCCGAAGAGATGGGGCACATGGCAGAAGTGGTGGCAGGACGAAAACACCCGCCTCGTGCACTTCATCGGCAAAGACAATATCGTGTTCCACTGCATCATCTTCCCCGTGATGATGAAGGCGCACGGAGGATATATCATGCCTGATAACGTTCCGGCGAACGAATTCCTCAACCTCGAGGACGACAAGATCTCCACCTCGAGAAACTGGGCGGTATGGCTCCACGAATATCTCGTCGACCTGCCCGGAAAACAGGACGTGCTGAGATATGTGCTCACTGCCAACGCTCCCGAAACGAAGGATAACAACTTCACATGGAAAGACTTCCAGAACAGGAATAACAACGAGCTGGTGGCTGTATACGGCAATTTCGTAAACCGCGCCCTGCAGCTCACTAAGAAATACTTCCTCGGAGAGGTTCCCCAGTACGGAAACCTCGAAGACATCGACAGACAGGCCATCAGCGAATTCAAGGATGTGAAGGCAAAGGTGGAAAGCTATCTCGAGTCCTTCAAGTTCCGCGAGGCACAGTTCGAAGCCATGAATCTCGCCCGCATCGGCAACAAGTACATCACCGACTGCGAGCCGTGGAAGGTGGCGAAGACAGATATGGACAGGGTGAAAACGATCCTGTATATCTCGCTCCAGCTCGTCGCCAACCTCAGCATCGCCTTCGAGCCATTCCTCCCCTTCAGCAGCGAGCGTCTGCGCAAGATGATAAATATCGACAATTTCGAGTGGGACCAGCTCGGATCGACCAACCTTCTCAAGCCCGGTCACCAGATGGGAGAGCCTGAACTGCTCTTCGAAAAGATCGAGGATGATGTGATAGCAAAGCAGATTCAGAAACTCGAGGATACGAAGAAGGCTAACGAGCAGGCGAAAGAAAATGCAGAATACAAACCCAAAGAGATAAAACCGGTAATCGACTTCTCCGACTTCGAGAAACTCGACATCCGCGTCGGGCATATCGTAAGCTGCGAAAAGGTGAAAAAGGCAAACAAACTGCTCAAATTCACCATTGACGACGGCAGCGGCACTCCCCGCACTATCGTATCAGGAATAGCTAAATACTACAATCCCGAAGATCTTGCCGGCAAGGACATCTGCTTCATCGCAAATCTCGCCCCACGCACACTCATGGGCATCGAAAGCCAGGGTATGATCCTTTCCGCAGAGAATGCCGACGGCAGCCTCAGTGTGATCACTATCGACAGAGAGGTAAAGCCGGGAAGCACTGTAGGATAATGCACTATCGATATGGGAAGCATGCTGAAATATCCCATTGGCGAACAGACGTTTGAGAAGATCATCAACAAGGGCTGTGTTTACGTTGACAAGACTGAATATGTATACAATCTTGCCAACGCCGGTTCTACCTTTTATCTTCTCAGTCGTCCACATGAGTACGACAAACCTCTTACTGCCACGATGTTTAATGATACTCTCAACGACAAATTTCGTGAGGAACTGAGAGCTTTTTACGGTGTTCTTAAATCACAGGATGCAAATATCCGCTTTGCAATACTTACAGGAGTTACCAAGTTCTCGAAAATCAGCATCTTCAGTGATAAACGACAAAACGTATGCAGCTCCCTTCGCCATGAGCGAAAAGAAAATATACAAAATAGGAGTGAATTTCTCCTCCCAAACGAGAACACTTAGCGATTACAAAATCGTAAAAGAAGAATAAAGGAACTGATGCAACGGATATTCAGAGTATTATGCATTTTACTTTTGGTTTCTTGTTCTTGCGACAACAAGGTAGATGACTTGTTGTCGCAAGTCAGCGCTATTGCCGATGAGAATCCGGATTCGACCTACCATCTTTTGGAGAAGTTGCTGTTGTCTGATCCCGACTCAGCATATACCATCTTGGTAAACCATGCAGACGATATCAGCCAACGCGGAAAAGACAATCAGATGAAGTATCGGTTGCTCCTTGCTGATGCTTTGAATAAGAAAAGCAAGCCCCTGCCGTCGGAAAAGGATTTCAAGGAAGTGGCAACTTACTTTTCCAAGAACGGCACCCACAACGAAAAAATGAAGGCTTATTATCTTCTCGGAGGCATCTACAGAGATATGGGAGATGCCCCGAAAGCCTTGGAATGCTATTATACCGCATTGGAACAAGCTGACACCCTCAGTTCTGATTGCGACTATTCCACTCTGTTCCGCATTTACGGGCAGATGGCACATATATATCAGAAACAACATCTCCCGAATGAAGAGATGAAAGCATGGAAACGCTACAGCCATTACGCTAAACAGGCTGGAGATACCTACAACTATATAAGAGGTATAGAATTTACGTTGTCACCATACTACCAACTTCATGACACAAGTAACTTGTTCAATACGACGAAAAGATGCTACGAACTATACAAATCACACGGGATGCCCAAACAGGCGGCAAGCGTTTTTCCTTGTGCGATATATAGCTACATAGATCATAATCAGTTCGACAAGGCAAAACGCCTGATTGATATTTATGAAAACCAGTCAGGTCTGTTTGACCCTAATGGCAATATTGCATCAGGAAGAGAAAGTTATTATTATACTAAAGGTAGATACTGTCTCGGGGTAAACAAGAAGGATTCTGCCGAAATGTATTTCAGGAGACTTTTTAAGTTCAATGAATTATATCGAGCCTACAGCGGATTGCTCAATCTGTATATGGCAGAAAACAACCAAGATTCCATTAAGAAATATGTGCAGTTGAAAAGCAGCAGCATGGACGGTCACATAGACAGTTTGCAGACATTGTCATGCAAGAATGCGTCTTCTTTGTATAATTATAAGCAATATGAAAAGGAATCAACCAAAAATAGGTCGAAAGCGGAAACAAGCAGAAGAGTTGCAATTGTGGCACTATTCATATTACTATCAGGAGTGATTGCTGCATATTTTTTATTCCGGGCATACAGGAAGAAGAAAGAGAATACGATAGACGACCTTCAAAGGGAAATTGAGAATGCCAAAACTCGGAATCCAGAGGAAAAGAAGTTAAAAGTACATGATGAGAAAGAAAAAGTACGCCCCGACGAAATGGATGAATGGAGGAGCAAGGCTGAACAGTACAGGGAGGATTTCAGTCGACTTACAGATGAAGAACGAAGTTTTGTCTTGTCACATAGTAATATTGTCTTGGAATTACGGCAAATGATTACAACGCCTTCACAGAAACGAAAATTGCCAAACGCGCAACATTGGAAAAGAGTAAAAGATCTTATTGAGAAATACAATCCGATTCTCTTGGAGCGGGTTCAACAAACCCATGTATTAAGCAAACAGGAACAACTCATCACCATGCTTGTATATTTGGATTTTACAAACAAAGAAATAAGTGCTCTGCTCAATATATTACCTTCAGGAGTGAGTAATGCCAAAAAGAGTATCAACACAAAGTTGTTTAATGATCCCGAAATAAAGCACATAAAGGATAATCTGAGTCAGATCAGCCAAAGGCCCCTGTAGGCAAAAGCCATTTATCTTTCTGTATAACAGCAATTTACCCATTTCTAAATGATTTTATTAGTGAATTATTTATTAATTCACTAATTATCAGTACTTTACGCCATAAAAATGAATTTTTTGGTGAAATCTTTTTTGCGTTTCATTAATCAACATACCTATAACTTTTATACATTTGCAACCGAATAAAAATCTTAAAAGTATGAAAAAAGTGATTTTTATCTCCGTTCTATTCCTCGTTATCGGGAATGTGTTTGCTTTCTCTTCAAATTCGAAATGTGAAGAGCAAGAAGATGTTGTTTTTGTACCCGTTAAGGATAATCCCATTGATGATCATGGAGGTCCGGCTAAATCACCAGCTGCACCCATTTATGCATCATTCTATGGTAATACTTTAACATTTGACAAACAACTAAGTGGTAGCCTTTTGTATTTCTACTCCTCTGAAAATGATGTAACAAGTGTAGTAATAGATGTAACTGGCAACGCTACGATACCTTCTTATATAGTAGGTGAAGTCAGAATCCTCCTCAAGGAAGGAAATCGCCAGTACTATGCAATTTTAGAATTATAATAACCTCAAAAACTTTCATATATGAGAAAATTAACTTTAATAACATTCCTGTTTTGCTCGTTACAGAGTTTCGGGCAATTGACGATTTCCTCTTCCGGCAATGTAAGTATTGCCACGG
>Ga0065709_1005964_pt1 | contig 32185 bp, 32 predicted proteins | sample Hoacrofraction14_2_FD_59096 | JGI IMG/M metagenome (GOLD analysis project Ga0065709, IMG submission 59096) | Hoatzin crop microbial communities from Cojedes, Venezuela, sample from fiber fraction 14 v1 | ecosystem: Host-associated > Birds > Digestive system > Esophagus > Crop | place: Venezuela...
ACACCGACGCATGCCAGCCCGTGGCCGTGGAAAATTCCTGCGCGTAGTAGTAATAATCCTCGCTCTTGAGTTCACTGCTGATCTCATACTGGTAAAGCAGTTCATCATAAACGTCCTGCTGGGGCGAAGAGAGATCATCACGGTCAAACTTTTTCAGTGAGGCCAGAAGCTCATCCACCTCTGCCTTCTCGCTCTTCCACGTGTCCTCATCCATCAAGGTGCCAAACGTCTTCGCAACGTCATCACGGTCAATGCCGAAGTCATCCCCGTTTTCACAGTAATCGTGGAACGTGATGAAATTGGACATCAATTCATTTTTAAACTGCTCATCGCACCATGTGTCAAATTCCGCCGAGCCGCCGGCTGTGGCAGAACTGCCGGACGACGAAGACGACGAAGATGACGAAGACGTTGTCGCCGTGCAGGCGCAAACAAACAGGCAAAACACAACCATCAGGTAATATTTCAGAGACTTCCTCCACATATGTCTTCACCTCAGTTTCAGTCTACCATAAAATACATAAGAATGCGTCAAAAAAGGTATCCCCGTACTGAGGATACCCTGATGTTTTTACTTCATCCGGCTCTTAAAATACTTCCCGGTCGTGGTCAGATTGGAGCTTGTCCAGCCCGATTTCTTGGCGCACGAGGATTTGATGATGGCGCTCTTTTCGTTTTTATTGCAGAGCGACCACTGGATGTAGGACATCTTGTATTTGTCGATGTACTTCGCCCATGCTTTGGCCGATGTTTTATCGACCGTACCGCTGCCGGAAGCATCCGTGATGGAATATTCCGAAATCATCACGCAAAGGCCCTTCTTGCGGGCGGCAGTGATTTTCTGGCGCAACCACTTTTTATGCGTGGCGGCGTAGAAATGACAGGCATACACGAGGTTCTTGCCCGAGAGCTTGCTCTGCGCGGCAACATCAACATCCTGCGACCATGTCGGCGTGCCGACGATGATCAGGTTTTTCTTGTCGTACGTGCGGATGGTCTTGATGACCTTCTTGGCGTAAGACTTGACATCACTCCACGAGCAGCCGTTCGGTTCATTACAGATTTCGTAAATGACATGACCGTTGTTTTTATACTTCTTGGCCATTTTCTTGAAGAACTTCACGGCCTGGGACTGATACGTCTTCGGGTTGCCGTCGTTGAGAATATGCCAGTCAATGATGACATACATGTTCAGCTCCGTGGCGTACTTGACACCCTTGGCCACAAGGTTTTCGAGCTGTGTCTTATTCCCGCCGGTGCAGTACCCGTTGTACTCGGACGTGTACATCGCCAGACGCACACAGTTCGCACCGTAAGAGCGCAGCGTCTTGAACGCCTTCTTATTGACATATTCCGGATACCAGGACAAGCCATGGGTCGAAGCCCCTTTGAGGACAAAGGCTTTCCCGTTCTTGTCGACGATTTGTGTGCCTTTCACCGACAAACGCCCGTGCTTATTATACAGGCCGCCGGCTTTGGCTTCTGCCGGCATGATGCCGGAGAGGACGATGAGAAGCGCCAAAAAAAGCGCCGTCAGTTTCTTTCCCATAACCTTCACTTCCTTACCTTATCTAGTCACATTATAGCATGCCTTCGTCAATTCTCAATGCCATTAAGACTTGAAAGGAAAGGATTGTGAATTTTTTCCTGTTCCAGAGTAGTGCCCGGACCGTGCCCCGGCCAGACGTCATAGTCCTCTTCAATGGCCGCAATTTTGGCCAGTGATTCATTCATCGCTTCGGGCGAAGACGTTGGAAAATCCGTGCGGCCGATGCTTCCGGCGAACAGTGTGTCACCCGTAAATAAAGCATGTTCTTCTTCACAGATCCATACGCACGAGCCTTCGCAGTGCCCCGGCGTGGCCAGAAGCGTCATCGTAACATCCCCGATTGCCACATTTTCCCCGTCTTTCATCAGAACGAGCGGGGCCTCAGGCACACTGCCGTCACCCCAGGCAGAAAGCGAGAGCTTTGTGGAGCGAATCAGATGTTCGGTTTTCTTATGCGCGTACACCGGACATTGATATTTGTCATACAATGCATCCAGTCCGCCGACATGGTCAAAATGCCCATGGGTCAGAAATACGGCGATGGTATCGAAATCCAGCGCCAATAGCGCCTGCAACACCGAAGGGTCCCCGGGATCGATGACGATGCACGTCTTGTCACGGGTGATGATGTAGATGTTTTCCTGCATCGAATGTGTGATGATGCGGCTGATCATAGTCTCTCTCCTTTCCATGAAAAAAATAAGCCATGAGGCTTATTTCTTTTCTCTATGCAGGGTTTTCTTATTGCACTTCGGGCAATACTTTTTGATTTCCATACGGCCCGGATGATTTCTCTTATTCTTAGTGCCGATGTAGTTTTCGTTATTGCATTCTGTGCATCGGTAAATCAGATTATCTCTCATGTTTCACACCTCCTGAACTATCCTGTCCAATACTATCACAAAAAGAATGAAATTACCAGAACAATTTATTATTCATCGTCGACAGACAAAATAGCCATAAAGGCTTCCTGCGGAATCTCCACACTGCCGACGGCTTTCATGCGTTTTTTCCCTTCCTTCTGCTTTTCCAGCAGCTTTCTCTTACGCGAGATATCCCCGCCGTAACACTTGGCCAAAACGTTTTTACGGTAGGCCTTGATATTCGTGCGGGCAATGATTTTCCCGTTCAAAGACGCCTGAACCGGAATTTCGAACTGGTGATGCGGGATGAGCTCTTTGAGTTTGACGCAAAGCGCATTGCCTCTCGTGCGTGCAAAGTCCTTGTGGACGATGGACGTGAGCGCATCGACGGTTTCCCCGTTGAGCAGGATATCCATCCGCGCAAGATCCGACGCCCGGTAACCGTCCATATCATAGTCATACGACGCATACCCGCGGGAGACGGATTTAAGTTTGTCAAAGAAGTCATAAATGATTTCGGAAAGCGGGATGGTGTACACCACCTCACGGCGCGTGTCATCGAGATAGTTGATGGTCACGAACTCCCCGCGCTTGCCCTGACACAGTTCCATGATCGGGCCGATGTATTCCTCCGGCGTCATGATGGACACTTTGACATACGGTTCTTCAATCGCCTCATACTTGTTGGGTTCAGGCAACCTGGCCGGGTTATCAATGGAGACGGACGTCCCGTCTTTCATAATCACGTGGTAAATAACCGACGGTGCGGTCGCAATAAGATCGAGGTCGAACTCCCGTTCGAGACGTTCTTCAATAACGTCCATATGCAGAAGGCCGAGGAATCCGCAGCGGAACCCAAAGCCCAGAGCCTGGGATGTTTCGGCTTCAAACGTCAGTGACGAGTCACTCAAGGCAATCTTCTCCAGCGCTTCCCTGAGGTCTTTGTACTTCGCGTTATCACTCGGATAAAGCCCGCAGTACACCATCGGGTTCATGCGCCGGTAGCCCGGGAGCGGTTCGTCCGCCGGGTTTTCCAGCGTCGTGATTGTATCACCGACATGCACGTTGGAAATATCCTTCACGCTCGCCGCAATCCAGCCGACTTCCCCGCAAACGAGTTCGTCTTTTTTGACCTCGGCCGGTGTGCGCACACCCAGCTCGGTGACTTCATACTCGGCATCCGTGGCCATAAAGCGGATATGGTCGCCCTTGTGAACCGCGCCTTCCTTGACGCACACAAGCACGATGACCCCGCGGTAAGAATCGTAGAACGAGTCGAAGATGAGCGCCTGAGTCGGGTTGTCAATCGAACCCGAAGGGGCCGGCACGTTCGTCACGATATCTTCAAGCACTTCTTCCACGTTCAGGCCGGTTTTGGCCGAGATCCGCGGCGCATCGTCGGCCGGCAGGCCGATGACGTCTTCGATTTCCTGAATGACACGGTCCGGATCGGCACTCGGCAAATCGACTTTATTGATAACCGGTAAGATTTCCAGGTTATTGTCCAGCGCCAAATACACATTGGCGAGTGTCTGGGCTTCGACCCCCTGGGCCGCATCGACCACAAGGACGGCGCCGTCACAGGCAGCGAGAGACCGTGACACTTCATACGAAAAATCGACATGACCCGGCGTATCGATCAAATGAAACAAATACGTCTTCCCGTCATTGGCTTTGTAGGTGAGCTGCACAGCGTTCAGCTTGATTGTAATCCCGCGCTCTCTTTCCAAATCCATGTCATCAAGCACCTGATCCTTCATATCACGGTCCGCAATGGCTCCTGTTTTCTGCAGGATTCTGTCGGCCAGCGTGCTTTTCCCGTGGTCAATGTGGGCGATGATGGAAAAATTTCGAATCAGTGTCTGGTCTATCACTCTCATGCACTCCTTAAATGGTTTGAAGCTGATGATCGAGCAGTTCAAGCGTTTCCGCCCGGACCACGAGCCGGTCGTTTTGCCGGACGAGGCGTCCTCTCACCGCAACGAGACTGCCGGGGTGACAAACGCCTGTCACAAGCTCGCTTAATGCGCGCCACAGCGACACATCCACCGGGGTTGTATCGGGAATCCCCGATTCATCGGTGAACGGCTGGGTCACGTTCAATGTCATCAGGGCATCTTTGGACGAAGACTCAGGAGCCCTCGCGGGCATGGATGCCACACGCCCGATCATAAATACACAGTTTAACATAACATGTCCTCCTGCCCTTGAGAATACCAAGAAACAGGAGGCGTGTGTAAAAAGTGACACAAATGGGTCACAAAATATTTCAATTTAACGAATGACCACAAACGCCACCGCATAATCCTTCTCGTGAGAGAGGGAAATCAGGGCGTCAGGGTCGTTGAGATACGGCTGACCGCTCTCAAGGTTTAAGATTTCGATATCGTGAAAGCCCATCCCGCCAAGGCCAAGGCCTTTGGCTTTGAGATACGCTTCCTTCCCGGCAAAACGGCCGCCGAGGTATTCCCGCTTCCGGTGATCCGTCAGGCTTTCAAACACCGCATACTCCGCGTCGGTGAGAATGCGGCGGGCGAAGTGCTCATTTTCCGGATCGATCCTGCGAAGATCCACGATATCCGTACCAATGCCCAGCATCAGTCCTTGAACTTCTTCTCGTAGAGCGACATCAGCTCTTCGAGAGACAAGTTGTCATCGATGGCATCAATCAGAGAATCGTCTTTCTTTTTCAGGTCGAGCTTGAACTCACCCGTACGTTCTTCGACGATCTTCAGATCATTCTGGGATTCTTCGGCCAACGAGGCGATGTTGCGGAGGCGGTCCTCCACCGTTTCAATCGATGCGCCGGCATTATTGACGGGTTTCAGGTCGTCCGCCGTGGCCTTCTTCGGTTCTTCCTCCGCGGCCACCGGTTTCGGCTTGCGCATGCGTTTTGGCTTTTTCGCCTTTTCCACCGGCTGTGCAGGTTCTTCTTCCTCTTCCGGGCCAAAGAACGGGCTCATGACCGGAATCAGGGCATCATCCTGCTTTTTGTACACCTTGGCCTTGGCCGAGCGCTGCTCAACCGGGCTGATGCCTTCTGTCTTGGTCTCCTGGACACCGTAAATCGGCGAAATGACCTGGGACATCTGGTACGAGGAACGGCGTTCCTGTTTCACGGCCTGTTTCGGTTTTGGCAGAGGTTTTGGTTCGGGCTGTTTCACTTCTTCCTGAACCGGTTCCTCTTTTTCATACATATCTTTTTCATCGTCGTCAAGGATCAAAGGCTTGTTGAACTTTTCCTTGCGTCTTTCTTCCAAAATCGGGTCGATGAAATCTTCTTCTTTTCTTCTTTCGGGAAGTTCGTCTTCGAATTCGTCTTCACCGAAAAGCCATGATCTGAAACCCATAGTCATCTGCCTCCTTGTGTCATTTCCCTTCAGGCGTGTGGGCCCGGAGGTAATAAATCGGTCCGTTCTTCGAGAACTTGCGTTCATACTCGGTCATGATATTGTCGTCATACCCCTCGCTGTGATGGAGGTCAAGGGACACATCATCGATGATGAAGCCCGATGCCGGGATGGAGACGAGCGAATATTCAAAAAGGGACCGGTTGTCCGTCTTAAAAATCAAATCTCCGCCGGCTTTGAGCACCTTTATGTATTTTTCCAGATACGTCCTGTAGGTCAGGCGTCTCTTGGCGTGCTTTTTCTTCGGCCACGGATCGCTGAAATTCAAATAAATCGTATCGAGTTCCCCCGGCGCAAACAGTGTGTCGAGGTTGACCGCGTCATCTTTGAGGAAACGCAGGTTGTCAGGGAATGTCTCTTGTCTTTCAAGTTTCAAAAGCGCCTTGTCCATCACCGTCGCATACTTTTCCATACCGATGAAATTGATGTCCTTGTCACGTAAAGCATGACCGATGATGAAGTCACCCTTGCCCATCCCGATTTCCAGGTGCAAAGGGGCGTCATTTTGAAAACGGGACCGCCACAACCCGGCGGTCTGTTCGGGACGAATGTCCACAAAGTCTTCGTGGGACGAGAGATGGCTCTCTGCGTTCGGATTATTTCTTAATCTCATAAATACCTCTTATTTATTTCAGAACTTATTATACCATATTCTTATCTTGAAGGGAAACCATTTCCTCTGATGAGAGCGGACGAAACGCCCCTTCCGCAAGCTTTGGATCAAGTGTCAGCGGACCCATGGCCACTCTCTTAAGCGCCACAACCTCATTGCCAATCGCCAGAAACATCCGCTTGACCTGGTGAAACTTGCCTTCATGAATCGTCACCCGGGCCAGTGTGTTTCCGACAATTTCCAGCGTCGCAGGCTGACAAGTGAAATCGCTCAGTTCAATGCCCGCTTCAAACGCCTCGATGTCATCCTGTGTGAGCGGACGGGCCACCCGGGCCTCATACACCTTGTCCACGTGATGTTTCGGCGAAAGCAGGCGGTGTGCGAGCTGTCCGTCATTGGTGATCAAGAGCAGCCCGGTCGTATCGCGGTCCAGCCGTCCCACCGGAAACAAGTCTTCCCTGCCAGTTTCGAGAAGGTCGACCACCGTCATTTCGTACTTATCATCGGAGGCGGAAATAATGCCTGCCGGCTTGTTCATCATATAATAGACAAACTGTTCGTAGACGAGCGCCTGCCCGTCCAGTGTGATTGTATCACTGTCCTGCACATGGATTTTCGGGCTTTTCTCTGTCTTCCCGTTCACTTCCACCCGGCCTTTTTTCAGCACTGATTTGGCTTCGGAGCGGGACAATTCCGTTGTCTTGGAGAGAAACTGATCGAGCCTCATGCCTTCACCTCATAATGGCACGTCACACTCTGATCATCGTCGTCGGTGTAGGATAAGTACACCCGGACAGTAGATTTTTCACTGACGATGCCGGAGAGGGCGATGCCCTTGTACCAGCCCTTGTCCTTATCGACATAGTCCGGCCGCAAGGAATAGGACGGATCCTCGAAAATGCCGAGGGACGGATGATAGTCGTCATCGATGTATTCCGACCACGTCAGCATTCTCACGTCTTTCATCGTGATCGTCGTATTGGTCAGCGTCACGACGTAGTGATAGCGCTCGGAAATTTCCGTGAACGTCACGGCCAGCTGAAAATCCGTCGCTTCATCAAAAGACGTCCGCGACGCCAGATCTTCCACGATGTCATTGTACAGGCTCATCTCCGCACTTTCTTTGCCCGTTGTGGACGTGTTGCAGCCGCACAGGAGCACCAGGGCGAGAAGGCCAATCAGCCATTTGCGCATTGTTTATCACCGTGGTCAATTATACCAAATGCCCGTTATGAAAAAAAGACTCCGGAGAGTCTTTTTACTGATTGATTTCCACGGTGAAATCGCAGACGAACTGCTCACCCTTCTTCAATGTCCGGGTGCCTTCACGGTCTTTGAATTCGCCTTCGTAGTCAATGTAGTCGCAGTGACCGTTCCACGGTTCAATCGCCAGCAGCCCACCGGCATGCTTGGACGTCCACAAACCGCAGTAGAGGAAGTTGTTCATATGGAACACCACCGACTTATCGTTGCACAGGGATTTGAGTGTCAGGTACGAGGATTTCATGTTCTGAAGCACGATGGCATCGCTGGAGAACGGCGCCTGACGGACAAAGAGACGGCGCTCATTTTCAAAGAGCGGCTTTTCTTCATGCAGCATCGCTGCCCCGGCACTTGGGTCGATGACCTTCTGACTCATCGTCTCCGGTTGTTCCATCTCGATATAATATTCGTTGTAGTCCTCCCCTTCAATCAGCGGGCACGCAAAGGCCGGATGACCACCGATGGAGAAGTAAATCACATCATCACGCTCGTTGACAACCTTAAACTCCGTATGAAGTTTATTGTCTTCGAGGGTGTACGTCACATACAGATCAAAGCAGAAAGGATATTGGGCCAGGGTTTCTTCGGTTTCATGGATATGGAACACGACATGCGTGTCATCCTGTTCATCCACCCCGAACACCGTGTTGCGGGCGAAGCCGTGATTGCCCATTTTGTACGTCTTGCCTTCATGCGTCATCGTCCCGTTTCGCAGGCCCCCGATGATTGGGAACAGCACCGGCGCACTGTGGCCCCAGAGCACAGGGTCCTGTTTCCACATGTAATTGAGTCCGTCCTGAAGTCCGATGATGCGGGAAATTTCCGCACCCGTTGGTTCCAGATCGACCTGCAGCACATCATTTTTCAAAGTCACCATAGTCTTATGTCCTCCTAAAAGTTCCAGATTTTCATCACGCCGTCCTGCATCACGGCTTTGATCTTGACATCTTCATCAAAAATCGCCAAATCGGCTGTTGCACCGGCCTTGATCCGGCCCAAATCCTCACGGCCCTGCGAATCCGCCGGGTTCGTGGACGCCAGACGCGCGGCCTGCCACATTTCAATGCCGAAGTGTTCATGAGCATGGTGCACGCTTAAATTCATCGGCACGATGGACGCTGCGATGGTGCCGTCGGCCAGACGGGCCACACCGCCCTTGGAATAAATCGTCTGACCGCCCAGACGGTATTCTCCTTCCGGCATCGTTGCGGCTTCACAGGAGTCCGTCACGAGCATCAGATGATGATCGCCCTTGGCCTCATAGAGAATCTTTGCGGCTTCGAAGCGGACATGCATCCCGTCGAGAATGAGCTCGCTGTAAACGTCTTTATTGTACATCGCCAGCCCGACAACCCCCGGGTCCCGGTGTTTGAGCGGGGTCATGGCGTTGTAGGTATGAGTCGTGGAACGGGCCCCGGCTTCATAGCCGGCCACAGCTTCGTCAAACGTGGCGTTCGTATGCCCGATGGACATCACAACATCCGGGGAAAGCGCACGGATAAAGTCAACTGCCCCTTCGACTTCCGGCGCGATGGTCATCTTCTTGACGATGTCAGCGTAATCCCCTGTCAGTTTCTTATAGTTCTCCTTCGTTGGTTTGATAATGGCCGACTCCGGCTGTGCCCCTTTGTAAATCGGGTTCAGGAACGGGCCTTCCATGTGCACACCGATAATGCGTGCGCCTTCGATGTCATGCATATGGTCATGGACGTTTTTGATGGCCTTGTACGTTTCCTCAATCGGGTTGGTCATCGTGGTCGGCAAAAAGCTTGTGACACCGGTTGTGAGTGTGGCTTTGGCCATCTTCTCCAGCGACTCTTTCGTCGCATACATCGTATCCTCGCCGCCGCGCCCGTGCGTGTGGACATCGATGAAGCCCGGGGACACATACGCTCCCTGAACATCCACCAGTTTACAGTCCTCAGGCACATTTCTTGTCACCTCAAGAATCCTGTCACCTTCGACAATGACAGCCGCTTCCACCTGACCGTCTTCCAAAAGTACCTTTCCGTTGATAATTGCGGTTTTCATACTTCTCCTCCTCTTATGCGCCCATTATACCACCTGAAAGCGGATTTGTATGTGCTTTCAAAGAAAAAACCTTATCCCAGGGGATAAGGTTGATTCATTATTTCTTTTCATGCATCTGACGGATGAGATCTTCGATATGATTGCCGTAGTCCAGCGAATCATCCTGTTTGAAAATCAGTTCCGGGCATTTGCGGATGTCCAGTGATTTGGCCAGACGGGAGCGGATAAACCCTTTCGAGCGTTCCAGCGCCTGCATGCCCTTGCCGGGATGCTTGGTGAACATCACATACACCCGTGCCACGGAAAGATCCGAAGAACAGGACACCTGCGTCACCGTGCACAGTCTCAGCGCCGGGTCTTTGACCTCGTCGCGGAGAATGAGCGACAGGTTGCGGGAGATGGACGCTTCCACACGGTCCTTGCGAACATTACTCATTGTTTAGTTCCTCTCGATTTCTTCCATCACGTAGCCTTCGACCACGTCACCGACCTTGATGTCGTTGTAGTTTTCGATCGTCAGACCACATTCATAGCCGGCGGCCACCGACTTCACATCGTCCTTGAAACGTCTGAGCGAGCCGAGCTTGCCTTCGTACACGACGACACCTTCGCGGATCAGGCGCACACCGCAGTCGCGGCGGATATCCCCGTCCGTGACATAACAACCGGCGATATTCCCAATCTTGGAGGCACGGTAGATTTCGCGGATTTCGGCCTGACCGGTGATGACTTCTTCGTATTCCGGCGCCAGCATACCCTTCATGGCGTTTTCAATTTCTTCCTTCATCTTGTAGATGATGTTGTGGAGGCGGATTTCCACGCCTTCCTCTTCAGCCTTACGGCGGACGTTGGCATCCGGACGCACGTTGAAGCCGTAGATGATGGCATTGGAGGCCGATGCGAGCAGGATATCGGATTCACTGATAGCTCCGACACTCGAGCGGATGACGTTGACCTTCGCGCCTTCGACATCGATCTTTTCCATCGAGCCCTTGACGGCTTCGGCCGAGCCGTCCACGTCGGCTTTGATGATGATATTGAGCTTGGCGAGCTTGCCTTCCTGGATCTGATTGTACAGATCGTCGAGGGACATGGCTGCATTCGCCCCACGTTCTTTTTCCTTCTTGCGGTTTGCCCGGGCTTCACCGATCCGGCGGGCCGTTTTGTCGGAGTCGAACACCATGAACTTGTCGCCGGCTTCAGGTACATCGTTCAAACCGGCAATTTCCACCGGCGTCGCCGGTCCGGCTTCCTTGATGACATGACCGCGGTCGTTGAGCATCTGTCTCACGCGTCCGTAGCAAGCCCCGACAACGATTGGGTTCGTGCTCTTGAGTGTGCCATTTTCCACGAGCAGCGTGGCCACGGCGCCTCTGCCCTTGTCCAGACGGGCTTCGACAACCGTCCCATAAGCCGGTCTGTTCGGGTTGGCTTTGAGTTCGGACATGTAGGCGACGATGGTAACGGCTTCGAGGAGGTCCTGCACGCCTTCACCGGTCTTGGCCGAAATCTTGCGGTAGATGATATCCCCGCCCCATTCTTCCGGCATGAGTCCAAGTTCAGCCATCGCATTGATTGTGCGGTCCGGATCTGCGCCCGGTTTATCAATCTTATTGACAGCGACAATGATCGGGACACCGGCAGCCTTGGCATGATCCACGGCTTCCCTTGTCTGCGGCATGACACCGTCATCGGCCGCAACGACAATGATAACGATATCCGTGACCTGTGCCCCGCGGGCACGCATGGCCGTGAAGGCCTCATGACCCGGCGTGTCGAGGAACGTGACGACTTTATCGTTGACGTTCACCTGATAGGCGCCGATGTGCTGGGTGATCCCGCCGAATTCGCCGTCCACGATGCGGGATTCACGGATGCGGTCGAGCAGCGTGGTTTTCCCGTGGTCGACGTGCCCCATGATGGTGACAACCGGCGGACGCTCCACGAGGTCTTCCGGATCATCCGGGGTGATGTAGTCTTCGAAGTTAACTTCGTCGACGACGATTTTCTTTTTCGGTTCATAACCGTATTCCAGGCACACCAGTTCGACCTGTTCGTCCGTCAGAGACGAGTTGATCGTGACCATCGTGCCCAGCAAGAACAGCACTTTGGAGACGTTGGCCGGCGTCTGGCCGATTTTCTCAGCCAGGGCATCGACCGTGATGCCTTCTTCATATTCACAAATGCCGTCATTAAGCTTTTTCTTTTCTCTCGGGGCCTGCGTCGCAAATGATTTATTCCCGTTCCGGCGGTTGTTTTTCCCGCCCCGGTTCTTATTGCGGTTCGCCCCCGGTTTCTTGTTTTTGTTGGCGTTGTTTGGTTTCTTCGGCATAGTTGTCCTCCTCGCGTAATGATTGAATGATGGCCCGGGCCAGTCCGGCGTTTGTCACACCGGCAGCCATGCGCCCCCGCTTGCCCATCGCCCGGGAAAGCTCTTCCCCGGTGAAACAGACGTAGAGCGGGCAATCATAATATGAACATTTGTCCCGGAGCTTCTTGGCCGTGTTTTTCCCGGCGTCCGAGGCTCCCAGAACCACGTGAATCTGTCCTTTCGACAGCTTTTGATACAGCGTTTCCCCGCTGACCGCCGCTCTTTGGCGGGCGGCCAGGCCGAGGAGATTCAAAGTTTTCTCAGCGGACATAGGTTTCCAGTTCCTGATACACTTCGTCAGGGATTTCCACTTCGAGTGCACGCCCGAGAATGTTTTTCCGGCGGGCCAGGTCAAGCGCCTCCTGAGAGCGTTTGATGTAGGCCCCGCGGCCGTTTTTCTTCCCGGTCAAATCGACGGACACTTCCCCTTCTTTATTGCGGACAACGCGGATAAGTTCTTTCTTCGGCAGACGTTCACCCGTGGCCACGCAACGTCTTAATGGCACTTTCTTCATGACACTTAACCTCAGTTATCATTGTCATAGTAGGAATCCCACTGGTCGAAGTCGTAATCGTCCCCGTAGTCTGTGTATTCCGTGTCATTGTCATAGTCGTCATAGTCGTCTTCCTGCTGGATGACGTTAATGTAGTTCTGATCGTCTTCGCCTTCATCGTAGCTGTCATCGCCTTCGAGCAGCTTCTTGAGTTCGGCTGCTTCTTCAGACGTGTTGGCTTCACGCTTCTTGGCGCCGGTCTTGATAGCCCGTTTCGGAGCCGTCTTGACTTCTTCGACTGTTTCTTCAGCTTCCGGTTCCCCGACTGTTTCAACAGTTTCAGGCGTTTCAACCGTTTCAACAACCTCTTCAACGACAGGTTCTTCAACGACTTCTTCGACAACAGGTTCTTCGTAAACAGGTTCCGTGAGGTCGAGCTGGAGTTCACGGGCTTCCGTTTCGCTCTTGATGTCGATCTTCCAACCGGTCAGGCGGACCGCCAGACGGGCGTTCTGCCCCTTCTTACCAATGGCGAGGGAGAGCTGGTCATCCGGCACGATGACAAGGGCGGAGCCCTTCATCTTCGGCATGCGTCTGTCTTCTTCATCCTCACTCTTCACGTCTCTGTTCGGGTAAAGCACAACGAGGTTGACCTTCGCCGGGGACAGAGCGTTGGTGATGTACTGATGCGGATCTTCATCCCAGAGGATGATATCGATCTGTTCACCGTGGAGTTCTTCCACGACCGCACCGACACGGGCTCCCTTCTGCCCGACGCAGGAGCCGATTGGATCGATGTCCGGATCTTCGGACGAAACGGACATCTTCGAACGCTTGCCGGCTTCACGCGACACCTGGTGAATGACGACCTGGCCGCTTTCAACTTCCGGGACGAGTTCTTCGAACAAGCGTTTGACAAAGCCCGGAGCCGTACGCGAGAGTTCGATGTGCGTGCCCTTCGTCGTCTTTTCGATATTCTTGACATACACCTTGAGGTGGGACTTTTCTTCGATAACTTCGCCTTCGATCATTTCCTTTTCCGGCAGGAACGCACCTGTTTTACCAATATTGATGATGGCGAAACCGCGGCGGCTGCCATGAGGCGGTTCGACACGTTCAACGATACCGTTGATGATTTCATCCTGCTTGTCGCGGTAAGCTTCGTACAAAGCGTCCTTTTCAGCTTCACGGATTTTCTGGCGCAGCAGCTGCTTCGTCTGGTTGGCAGCAAGGCGGCCCCATTCGGACACCGGCACAACCTGCGTGACCTGATCGCCAATCTGGCAGTTCGGATCAATCGTCCGGGCTGTGTCAAGATCCATATGAAAATCTTCCAGAACGTCGCTCTTGTCGACAACGTCCCAGGTGGTGCTGACAGTGATGCGCCCTGTCATTTCGTCGATGTCGACGTTGACATTGGCATTCTCCAGATCGAGCTGTTTCTTATAGCCCTTTTCCAGAGATTCTTTCAGCGCTTCGATGACCACGCTCTTCTGGATCCCACGTTCCTGTTCGAGGATATTGAGGGACTCAATGAACGAGACCGTCGGTTCATTTTTCTTTCTTCTTGCTGGCATAAACGTTTGTTCTCCTTATTAAAACTTGACCGCGTATCTGAGAAAGGACACATTGTCATAGTCCGTGACAAGCGTCTTTTTCACACCTTTGACAAAATGCCGGATGGTCAGCGTGCTCTCTTCCACCGACAGCAGCGTGCCTTCCGCTTCACTCACACCCTTCACGGCGTTGTGAAGTTCAATATAGACGTACTCCCCGACGGCCTGTTTGGCCTCATCGAGCGAACGGATTTCCCGCTCCACGCCCGGGGACGAGACTTCGAGATAGTACTCGTCTTTGATGACATCAATCTCATCAAGTTTCTCCGACACAAGTTCGCTCACCGCGACACACGTGTCCATATCCAGCGTGCCGTCGTTTTTCTCGATAAACACACGCAGATAGTTTTCGCCCTTTTCCTGTTCGTACACCAGATCATAGAGGTGACACCCTTTGTCTTCTATGATTGGCAAGAGGGCCTTTCGGATGGTTTCAATCATAAATTCTCCTGTTTTCATAAACAAACGAGAGACCTCGGGGCCTCTCGTCGTTTCCCATATGACATTCGTATATTAGCACACACAGTGCCTGAAGTCAAACCCCAATCACATCAGGTCAAAGATCGACAACTGGTCGCGTTCCTGCAGACCGTCAAACACCCCCATCAGGGTCATCGTGTCGATGTGCGTGTTGGTCAGACGGGTGCGGTTGCGCACGTCTTCGAGCGATGTGAACGGACGCTCGTTGCGGGCTTCGACAACCGTGTCGGCCACCGAGTCCCCGAGTCCGTCAATCGTCGTGAAGCACGGCACAATGCCGAGCGGGTCGTTTTCATCGATCGTAAAGGACCGTGAACCCGAGTATTCCAGCGAGAGCGGCGAGAAGTGATAGCCCCTCTCGAACATTTCGAGGGCGGCTTCGAACACCGTGATCAGGGCCTGCTCCTTGTTGGAGGCTTCATGATGATTGTTTTTCTTCACGATGTCCTGGTATCTCACCCACACCGCATCCTTGCCTTTGATCATCGTATCGATTTCATAGGCATCACAACGGATGGAGAAATAAACGGCGTAGTATTCCCGCGGATAATACAGCTTCCACCACGCCATGCGGAGTGCTGACAGCACGTAGGCCACGGCATGCGCCTTCGGGAACATGTACTTGATCTTCAGACACGAGTCAATATACCACTGCGGCACATTGTGCTTGCGCAAGAGCTCCACGTACCCTCTTTCCGGGAACATTTTCGGCGCCTTTCCCTTTCGGGTGAACTCCATGATGTCAAAGGCATCACGGTTCGGGACACCTTTTTCAATCAGGTACACCATGATATCGTCACGGCATCCGATGACTTCAGAAAGCGTGCAAGTGCCAGTTTTGATCAAGGTTTCGGCATTGCCCAGATAGACGTCGGTCCCGTGGGACAGGCCGGAAATGATGACCAGATCCGCAAACGACTTCGGCTGGGTCGCATCGAGCATCCCGCGCACGAACGGCGTGCCGAATTCCGGCAGCCCGATTGCCCCGTTGTGGGTATTCAGATACGTCAGGTCGCATCCCAGCGCCTCGTAGGACGAGAAGAGTGACAAGACGTGCGGGTCGTTGGTCGGAATGTCTTTCGGATCCACCCCGGTCATGTCCTGCAGCATTCTTGTGGCCGTCGGGTCAACGTGGCCGAGGATATCGAACTTCAGGACGTTATTATCGATTTTGTGGAAGTCGAAGTGGGTCGTGCGCCATGCGGCCGTGGTATCATCGGCCGGATACTGGTACGGCGTGAAGTCAAAGATTTCCATATCGTTCGGGATAACAATGATCCCGCCCGGGTGCTGGCCGGTCGTGCGCTTGACGCCCGTACAGCCGGCAGCCAAACGTTCAAGTTCGGCCGGGCGGATGGTTTCTTCCATCCCCATCGCCTCACTGTATGCCTTGGCGTAACCGTAAGCCGTCTTTTCTGCGACCGAGGCAATCGTCCCGGCCCGGAACACATAGTCTTCCCCGAAAATCTTCTTCGTGAAGTTATGCGCCTTCGGCTGGTATTCGCCCGAGAAGTTCAGGTCGATATCCGGCGTCTTGTCGGCATTGAATCCAAGGAATGTTTCGAACGGGATGTTATGGCCTTCGCCCTTCATCATATGTCCGCACTTCGGACATACTTTTTCCGGCAGGTCAAACCCATCGGCCACCATCCCTTCTTCCACGAAGATTGAGTGCTTGCATTCAGGGCACTGGTAATGCGGGGCCAAAGGATTGACTTCGGAAATGCCGGCCATCGTCGCCACGAAGGACGAACCGACCGACCCACGCGAGCCAACCAGATACCCATCGTCATTCGACGCCCGGACGAGCTCGGAAGCGATGTAGTAAATAACAGCATAGCCGTTGTTGATGATGGATGTGAGCTCCCGGTCCAGCCGGGCCTGCACGATGTCAGGCAGCTCTTCGCCGTACGTGTCATGGGCCGTCTTGTAACAACGGTCCGTGAGGAGCTGATCGACGTTATCGATCTTCGGCGGGTACAGGTCTTTCTTGACGACTTCGATAAAGTCATCGAGCATGTCGCACACTTTGTGCGTGTTCGTCACCACATATTCATAACATTCATCTTCCGGCAAATACGGGAAGCACTGCATCATTTCATCCGTGGTGCGGAAGTAACAGTTTGGTGTCGGGGCATTCGGGTCCCCGCGCACCAAGAGTGGATGCGGACGGCCGCCGATGGTGATCTTTTCGTTTGTGATGAACACATCGCGGTACACCTTGTCGTAAGGTTCGAGGAAGTGCACATCCCCCGTGGCCACGATGATCTTGCCCATCTGCTTGGCACACTGAATGATACGTTCGTAAATGCGCTGCACCTCGTCCAGGCTTTCATACTTGTGCCGGTACACCCAGCACTCCGCATCTTCCAGAGGCTGGATTTCGATGTAGTCATAAAAGGCCATTTCCGCCTTCAGGTCTTCGATTGTTTTCGTCGCCGCCACCTCGAAGAGCTTCGAGGTAATCGGGCCGGAGCCGAAGAGCAGGCCGTCACGGTAATACTCCAGGCGTTCCCGTGGGATGCGGTCGCTCCTGAAGAGGTACGTCGTGTTGGCCTCGGATATGATCCGGAACATATTCTTCAGTCCGTCGTGGTTGATACAAATGAGATCCACCGGATACGCAAAGGCATGCTTGCAGGCGTCTTCCATTGGGATGCCGTTGATGTCTTTGACATCCTTGATGCCCTTCTTGCGCATGTCTTCAACCATCGCATTGAACAGCTGGCCGAGCACTTCGGCATCGTAGTCGGCGCGGTGGGCCGCCACAGTGTCGTACGGGATATGATAGTATCCGCAGCATTTCCCCAATCGGTATGACTGCATGTACGGGATGATATGGCGGGCGAGCGGGAGGGTGTCGACCCAGACATTCTTGATCGGTTCACGCCCCATAAGTTTGAGCTCTTTGTTTAACATGCCGATATCGAACACCCCGTTATGGGCGACGAGAAGACTGTCACCGAAGAAGTCGAGGATGGTGTCCATGAATTCTTCAATCGTCGGGGCGTTTTTGATGTCATCGTTGGTAATGGATGTGAGCTTCGAGATATGCGGGGAAATCGGCTTCGGCGAGCGGATAAAGCTCTGCATACGCTCGGCCGGCATTCCGTCCACATACTTCACGGCCCCGAATTCGGTGATGTAGTCATCGATTTGCGACAGGCCTGTGGTTTCCAGGTCGAACGACACAAAGGTGAGATCCAAGAGGTCCCGGGATATGACGTTGTGGACCGAGGTGAAGTCGGTGTCGACCATGTTCATCTCGACCCCGTAAATCATCTTCAGCCCCGCTTTTTGCGTAAGCGACTGGCAGTCCGGGAAAATATGACAGTTCCCGTGATCGGTGACCCCAAGGGCGGTGTGCCCGAAGGCCTTGGCCTGCGCCACGTAGTCCTCGATTTTCATGACCGAATCCAGCGTGCTCATAAGCGTATGCGCATGAAGCTCGATGCGCTTTTCTTCAAATGTATCCTGGCGTCCTTTGACATTCACGAATTCGAGTGAGTGTGGTTCAATGGCGAGCTGGCGGGAGTAGTTGTCGTAGTTGACCGAGCCGGTCACGTGGATCCACTTGCCGCCCTTGCCGACCTTTTCGAGTTCTTCCTTCGTCGTCCGCTTGCCATCTTCAAAGCGCTTGATGATAATCGAGTCGGTATAGTCTGTCACATACAGCGTCTGGATCATCCGGCCCGAGCGTTGGGTCGTTTCATCGACCTTGAAAATATACCCTTCGATTTCCACATCACGCACACGTTCGTCGATGTCTTTCAAATACAGACGGGTGTAGTCACGTTTGAAGCGGCGGAACGGCCGTGAGCCCGAAGAGCCCTGGCGCGGAGTGCCAAAGTTGTTCTGGCCGCCTTCCTGATTGGCGCGGGAGGCGCGCTGGTATTCTTCAATCGCATGGGCATCTACGTGCACCGTGCGGGTCGTGTCCATTTCCTTTTGCAGGCGGGTGAAATCTTCACTCGCTTCCACCACCACGTTCAAACGGACATCCAGCCCGTAGGACGCAAACGTCGCTTCCATGTCAGAGCGCCGGCGGTCGATGGCGGTTTTCTCGAGGTCCGAGACACACTTGAGTGTCAGCACCCCGTCCGCATAGTCCATATGTCCGGCGGTTTTGCCGGTGAGTTCCGGCAGTTCCCGGCCGAATGTGGCGAACACAAACGCCGCGTAAGAAAGCACATCGTCTTTGTCAAAGTTGTCGAACTGATAAATCACCCGGCACGCATACGGAAAATCCCCGCAGGCATTTTCCAAAGCCGCCACACTGGCCGCCTTGAGCGGTTCGGGCGCGTGGATGTAAAACCGGTAGGTCCCGGTCTTGCGGCTCACTTTGACATGCGAAAGCTCAGCCGTTTCAAACCCGGCCGGGTCGATGCGCAGTTGTTCTAGGAGTATATTGAGACGATTCATGTCAAATCCTTCCCTTCGTGAAGAAAAGGGACTATGTCCCTTTTCTACTGAATCAGTTGCGTGATGTCCTTGAAGGTGATAACCACCATCAGGAGTAAGATAAGCGCCAGGCCCGCAACCTGCAGGGCCAGCTTGATTTTCTCCGGCACTTCCCGGCCGATTACACCTTCAATGACTGCGAACAGTGCATGGAAGCCGTCGAGACCCGGGATGGGTAATAAGTTGAAGACGCCGATATTGGCTGACAGCAATGCCATCAGGTAGAAGATATTGACAATATCCCCTGATTCGGTGACCTGCGCCGTGATCGTGTAAATACCAACCGGACCGGACACCTGGCTCACCGTGCCGGCGAAATTCGTCACGAGCTTGCGGAGCACCGTGACCATGGCCAGACACATCGCACCAAACGTTTCAAACGTGTAAGTGATCGCCTCGGATACAGTCATCCGCCGTGTCTCGACCGAGATGCCCAGCGTGTAGCGGGCATTGTCTTCGTCATACGACACCGTTAAGTCTTTGGTCATTTCTTCCCCGTCACGCGTGAACGTGATCTGCACGACTGTGGTATCAGTGTCGACCTGAAGTGTCTCCCGGGTCATGTCGATGTCCTGAAAGGACGAGACAGCGTAGGACACACCGGAGTCGGCATCTTTGATATTCGTGATAGTGTCCCCGGCCTGAAGGCCTGCGGTTGCAGCGGCACTGTTCGCCTGGATGGAGCCGATGGTGGCGCTGTCGACCGCCGCCTCTCCGGCCGCCATGGCCACGCCGAACATAATGACGAGGGCGAGGACGAAGTTATTGAAAATGCCGGCGAGAAACACAATAACGCGTTTCCAGTGGGCAATCCCCTTGAGCGTGCGCTCAAGCGGGACGTCTTTGAATTCTTCGTTGTCTTCCTGATCCGTCTCTCCGGCCATGGTGACATAGCCGCCGATCGGAATGGCGCGGATTTCAAAATCCGTCTCCTTCCCCTTCTTGCGGTAAAGAAGCGGGCCCATCCCGATGGAGAACGCGCCGCAGTACACGCCGAAGAAACGGGCGGTGATAAAGTGACCGAATTCATGGACAGATACGATGGTCGTCAGAATGATCAGGAATACAAGAATATTTAATATCATCTGCAAAACTAGTGTTTCACCCTTTCTGCCACGAACTGACGCGACCAGGCGTCAATGTCGTAGAGCTGTTCAAGTGTCGGATTTTCAATAACGTCATGGGCTTCCATGGCCGCTTTGACGTTGTCATAAATGTCTTTGAATCCGATGATGCCTTCCCTGAAGTAAGCGTTGGCCTGTTCGTTGGCCCCGTTGAGCACGCACGGCATCGAGCCACCCGTCCGCCCTGCCTCATAGGCAAGCGCGAGCGCCGGGAATCGTTCGAGGTCCGGCTTGTAAAAATGCAGGGAGCCGATATCCGTGAGCGAAAGCGTCTTCGCGTCGAAGAGCACATCGCGGTCAGGATAGGTCAAAGCGTACTGGATCGGCAGGCGCATGTCCGGGGTACCCATCTGACAAATGACCGCCGTGTCCTTGTAGGCCACGAGCGAGTGGATAACACTTTCCGGATGGATGACGACTTCGATATGGTCATAGTCCACATCGAAGAGCCAGTGGGCTTCCATGACCTCGAGGCCCTTGTTGAAGAGGGTCGCACAGTCGATGGTGATCTTCGGCCCCATCGTCCAGTTCGGATGTTTCAAAGCTTCGGCCGCACTCACCGTATCGAGTTCTTCGAGCGTCTTGTTGCGGAACGCCCCGCCCGAGCACGTGATGATCAGGTGATCGATTTCATCGTGATGCGCGCCCTGAAGGCTCTGGAAAATTGCGGAATGTTCGCTGTCGACCGGCAGGAGTTTCACACCGTACTCTTTGACGAGCGGCATGATGATATGTCCGGCCGTAACGAGTGTCTCTTTATTGGCAAGGGCGATGTCCTTGCCTTTCTTGATTGCTTCGACGGTTGGTTTCAGCCCCGCAAAGCCGACCACGGCGCCGATGACGATATCGACATCGTCCAGCGTCGCAATCGCAATCATGCCGTCGGTGCCGGCATAAAAGGTTTTGTCCGGATACTTCTGTGCCAGAGCATCCCGGTCGGCCTTTTCGGCCACCGCAATATACTGACAGTCCACGGACTGCATGACTTCTTCAAGTTTGGCGATGTTATGGCCGGCGGCGATGCCGGTGATTTCAAAATCATCGGAGTGATGCAGGATGACATCGACACTTTGTAAGCCGATGGACCCGGTCACACCGAGAATGGCTACTTTTTTCATGGCTTAGGTCTCCTTTACTACAGGATGATGACGCCTACATACGCCAGCATCAGCGCCTGATACGCACTTAACATCAGCCCCAGCACCATGGCGTTGAAGATGATGGAATCGAACCGGTCCAGCACGCCCCCGTGGCCCGGCAGGAGCCGGGAGTAGTCTTTGACTTCAAACGTGCGTTTGATGGACGAATAGGACAAGTCGCCGATCTGCCCCGTGGTGGAAAGCACCAGGCACAGGATCACAAGGAACCACACCGGCACATCCACGCCGAGGGCGATGCCGAGAATGATGCCGAGAATCGAGCCGACAAGCGTCCCGCCCAGCGAGCCTTCGATTGTTTTCTTCGGCGACAAACGTTCATTGAGTTTGTGTTTCCCGAACGCCCGGCCGAAGAAGTACGCCCCGGTATCGGCGCCAAGCGTTGCTCCCGCCAGCATAAGCACATAGCTCAGACCGAGCTCAGCGCGCATATAATAAATCATATGCAGACCCATGGCCGTAAGTACGGCGGAGAGGAAGTAATATCCCATCCTTAACATCGGCATACGTTCGTCGAAAATCCCGCAGGTCAGTAAGACTGCCAGATAAAGCACGACGAGGCTTGATTCAATCATGAGCTTCCCGCCGTAAAACACGGAGCCGAGGATAAAAGCTCCCATCAGCGGATACATATACTTCGAAGCTTCCGGGTGATTGGTGATATGCAACAGTTCATAGGCCGCAAACACGCTGATCAAAGCCATAAAGGCCATCCATGGCAATCCGCCCACAATGACGCACGGCACGATGATCAGAAACAGCACCACCCCGGTGATAATGCGCTGCTTCATTTGAGCACACCTCCATAACGGCGTTCACGGTTCTGGTATTTCCAGATACATTCGTGGAGTTTCTTTTCATCAAAGTCGGGCCAGTACGTATCATCGAAAATCATTTCCGAATACGACAACTGCCATAACAGGAAGTTGGAAAGCCGGCATTCCCCCGAGGAGCGGATCATCAAATCCACATCCGGGAGATCTTTCGTCATCAGGCGCGATGCGAACATGTCTTCATCCACGTCATCCAGCGACGCGATTTTCCCGTCTTTGTAGTCCCGGGCAATGCTTTTGGCAGCCTCGATCATTTCATCGCGGGAGCCGTAGATAAACGCAAACACAAGCTTCAGGCCGGTGTTCATCGCCGTTTCATCCATCGCTTTCTGAATGATGTCCTGGGTTTCCTTCGGTGCCAGTTCGAGATGACCGATCATCATGATCCGGACATTGTTTTCTTTGAGCTCCTTGATATACAAAGAGAAAAACTCTTTCGGGAGTTTCATGATGTAGCTGACTTCCTGCGCCTCACGCTTGAAATTTTCGGTCGAAAATGCGTACACCGTCATCGCCTCAACCCCGAGGCGGTTGGCTTCCAGGGCCAGCGTGCGGATGGTTTTCGTACCTTCATGATGGCCGAAGGTTCTCGGCATATGGCGCTGTTTTGCCCAACGTCCGTTCCCATCCATAATAAAAGCGATATGTTTCGGGATATTCGTCATATCAAGATCATAACCGTATGCAGAAGACATAATGGATTCTCCTTTTCTCACGTCACTCTGACGTTTGGCCCTATTATACCATATCTAACAGTGAGGTCAAAGCCTCACCCATGTCCTTATTGTCTCACAAAGTTGTCAGACAAATATGTCAGACGTGCGGTATTATGTCCAGCGTCCGGCAAAAGCGTGGGCTTCCACAAACCGGCGCACAAAGAGGACGGCGTTCATGATCACAAAGTCCGCGACAAGGCGCATAAGCACAATCAGGACAATATTCCCGGTCAGCGTGCCGTAATAATCAAACCAAATGACATCGAATGTATGAATGATGTAAAGCGTCATGGAGTGTTCGCCAAGGAAGGTGAAAAAACGCGGGGCGCCAGCGTCCGCCTTGCGGCAAACCTCAAGCACGAACACCGACCCGGCAAGCCCCATCACAAGGCTCAGCGGGCCAAGAGCATACACCCGGTCGGCCATGTCCATGCTTTTGCCAAAGAGCAGAAAGCCCGTGAGAAACAGTCCGAGCCAGACAAGAAAGGACAAAGGGATGCGTCTCCTGTCTTTCGCCCCTGTCCGGTGATTCTCCCAAATCAGCACGCCGGCTTCATAAAAGCCCAGCGCGCACAGCGTGACATCCAGCGTGAACGGCAGGAACACAAACTGTCCGATGATATACCCCGCAGCCGGCAGGATGACCAGAGCGAGCATGCGTGCTGTTTTCTGATCCGTGAACACAGTAAGCGCATCGTGGATCAGACGCACCCCGGTCAAGGCAATCAGGAACCACATGATGCCAAACGCCCCGACCGTGACATGCGGCAGAGAGAACGACGTCCCGCTCGCCCACGTCATGGAGTACACCATTTCCGGAATCATATCATGCGGGAAGGCTTTGTGGTTTTTGATGATAAACAAAAGCGGCACACGGATGATGTACACAAGGTACGCCGGGAGCACGAGCTTTCTCAGATACACTTTGGCGTGATACACAATGTCCTGAGTCTGCCGGGCCGGATGGGCTGTGTAGCCGCTGAGCATGAAAAACAAGGGCATGTGGAAGGAGAAAATCAGGCACCGGAAAAACCACCCGCATTCACGGGTGAGTGTATGGCCGATGATGACCAGCACAATGGCAATGCCCTTGGCCAGGTCGATGTAATGAAGACGGCGTTTCATGGAAACCGCACTCTCCCTTCACAAAAATAAAAGTGCCTTTATGAAAAAGGCACATGACGCAAAAGAATTGCATACGGCATTACACAATACTGTATGATTCCGAACCTACCGGTACAAGTCTCTGACATATGCCCCGATCAGCAATAGGGTTTCTGTTTTTGCCTATACCGGCAGTCTGGAATCTCCTCACTCACTCATTAACAATATCATGCAATGAACGTATTTATATATTACAAGAACTGCCCCAAATCCGCAACCCTATTTCCGAAATTTCTTACAAAAATCCTATTTTTCCTCTCGGCTTTTCCCATTTTATGTGAGAAAATATCACAAATTACCGTGATAAAGTATTTACTTACGAATTATGAGACAAAAACAGAACCGTCGCACTTATGCGACGGTTCTCTCCTATCCGAATAATTCCAAATGCGCGATAGGCACGCGATCCTGAATGTATTGACTCAGCGTAGTCATCTCTTCAGATGTGGATCCGATGTACCGGACCGTACTGCCGCCGTTCTTGATGATGACATCAAAAAGTCCGTTCCCTGATGAAATCTGATTATGCTTTGTCACTTCCCTGAACGTATAGGCAACTTTGTCAATAATGCTTTCAGCGACAGAGACCTCAATCACCGCTTCTTCACTGCGTCCGCGGTAATTCTTGTAGGACGTGCTGGTTGTGAACAGCACTTTGCCATCATCAGTGATCACGAGCTTCTGCGTTCTCTCATTATCCCGGAGATGCGCGGAGTGGGTTTTATCAACGTTCGTGCAAATTTCCAGGCGTTTCACGTTTTATCTCCTTTCTTTCAATGTTTTTTTGATAATCTCATTATATACTATTTTTTCGATTTCGGATATACCTAAAACTAAAAAGTTTCTTAATTTTTAGGCTATTTCCATATTTTTTCATATTTTGCCCATTCTTTCGTTCCCGGAGTGTCTGAATATCGAAACCCCCGCCAAAATTTGCTGGAAAAATTCCTGAAATCAGAACCCGATGCACAAAAAAGCCGCCCGCAGGCGGCTGAATGATGATTTTAAACAGTCATCAGGTCTTTTTCTTTGTCCCTGGCGATGTCGTCAATCTGTTTGGTGTAGGTATCCGTGAGCTTCTGGACGTCTTTCTTGCCGAGCTTCACTTCATCCTCGTCATCACCCTTTTCGATCTGATCGTTGGCACGGCGGCGGATGTTACGGATGGAGACCTTGGCTTCGTCCGCAAGCTTCTTCACCTGCTTGACGAGTTCTTTACGGCGGTCTTCCGTGAGGGCCGGCACGACGATGCGGATGAGCTGACCGTCGTTTTGCGGCGTGAGGCCGAGATTGGCTTCGAAGATAGCGCGTTCAATGTTTTTCAGCGCACTCTTGTCGTACGGCTTGATGACCAGCTGACGGCCTTCGACTACGGAAATGCCGGCAATCTGATTGATTGGAGTCGGTGAGCCATAGTAGTCGGCTTCCACCCCACTCAGCATCCCCGGGTTGGCCCGGCCAGTGCGGATGGAAACGAGGTTGTTCTGGAAGCTGGCAACCGATTTTTCCATTTTTTCTTCTGCCTCAAGCAGAATCATTTCATTATCAATATCCATATGTTTCTCCTGTTCTTATTTCTGTTTACTGATGACAGTGCCTTCGACTTTGCCGGCAGCTGCCTTGGCAATGTTGCCGCGCTCCTGCATGTTAAAGACGCAGAGGTCAATGTCATTGTCCTTGCACAACGTGATGGCGGTCTGGTCCATGACCTTGAGGTCCTTGGTCAGAACGTCCACATACGACAGATGGTCGAACTTTTCGGCCGTTGGGTCGAGTTTCGGATCAGCGCTGTAGACGCCGTCCACGCCGTTCTTGGCCATCAGGATGACATCGGCATGAATTTCTGCAGCTCTTAATGCGGCCGTGGTATCGGTCGTGAAATACGGCGATCCAGTGCCGGCCGAGAAAATCACAATGCGGCCTTTTTCCAGATGACGGACAGCCCGTCTGCGGATGTACGGCTCTGCGAGTTCTTTCATCGAAATGGCCGTCATCAGACGTGTATCTTCGCCGATGGATTCGAGCGTGTTCTGCAGGGCCAGCCCGTTCATGACCGTTGCCAGCATGCCCATGTAGTCGGCGGAAGCCCGTTCCATGCCCATGTCCGCGCCGATCTTGCCGCGCCAGATATTCCCGCCGCCGCAAACGACTGCGAGTTCTACGCCCAAAGCGTGTGCGTCCTTGATCTGCTGACAAATGTCAAGAACGACTTCAGGGTCAATGCCATAGCCTTTTTCACCGGCCAGAGCCTCCCCTGATATTTTAAGAAGTACTCTTTGATAACTCATAAAATTTCTCCTTTTTCCTTGAAAACATTGTCTCACGAAACACAGACCAAAGTCAAACACAATATCAAAAGCGGCCTAAGCCGCTTTGTGTTTATGAATCATATTGTCTCGCCTGTTTTTTAGATACAATCAGGATGTCAATCATTTTCCAGATCACATACCCAATCAGCATGCCCATGGTGTTGTTGAAGATGTCATCCACATCGCACATGCCGACCTGAAAGATGTACTGGGACGCTTCAATCGCGCACGTCATCATAAACCCGAGCACAAGTGCCACAAGGATGTTGTAGTGGCCGTGGAGCACATCCCCCACCAGAATGCCCATCGGGATGAAAAGGATGATGTTATTGATGATCTCCCACATCCAGATGTAACTCTGGATATGCACCTTCCCGCCGTAAATCGTAAAGGCGTTCTGGTACTGGAGAAAGAGAATTGTATTGCCGTGGTCCCCGGCAAAGGCCTGCCTTTCGGTGATCGTCACCGAAAGCAGCACGTACACATACACCGCCCATGAAATCAGGGCAAATATCGTAAACATCCAGTTCTTACGGGTGAGCGCTTTGATCAGCACGTAAACCAAGAGCCACACATCCAGGAAGTACAGGACGTATTTTTGCATATCGGATAAATAAGACATACAAGAGCCTCCTTCGCAAGTCCTCCCCATTATAGCCTCCACGAGGGAATATGCAAGCGAAAAAAGACAGAGCGTGCGCTCTGTCTAGTCTTTCAGATCGTCATAAAGTTCCGGCGTGTACACACCTTTGTCGATGAGGTCTGCAAATGCGGCCACAACCGTGTCTTTGTCCTCGGCGTACGTGACCCCGAACCACTTGTCCTGGGTTTCGAGCACCTTGACACTGACTTTGCCGTCCTGAAGCAGGTCCCCGATGAGGATTGGCAGGAGGTATTCACTCTTGAGCGGATTTTCCCTGGCATCTTTGTTCAGGAATTCCACGAAGCCGTCTTCGAGAATCTGCATGAATGCCGGGGAAAGACCCCACATGTTCATGGAGACGTGGGAATTCACATCGATGACCTTGCCGTCGGCTTCCGCGCCATCGGCCGTCTTGACGATGTTGGATGTTTCGTTGACATCCGTAAGGAAGTCGTTTTCATCCACCGAGCAAACACCGCGGGTGACACCGCCGTTGTCGGACAGCGTGTTTTTCAGGATAAAGCCGGCCATGCAGTATTCCGTATCACCGTGGCCTTCCACGAGATAGTCATGGAGCGTTTTGAATGCTTCTTTGCCGTAGTAATCATCGGCGTTGATAACGACGAACGGACCATCAATGCAGTCCTTGGCGGCGAGAACGGCCTGACCCGTGCCCCAAGGCTTCGTGCGCCCTTCCGGGACAGAGTAGCCTTCCGGCAAATCAATGAGTTCCTGGAACGCATACGCTGTTTCCACGCCGTGTGCGTGACATACCGCGTCAATTCGTTTCCCGATAACTTCATAAAATTCGTCCTTGATGTCCTTGCGGATGATGAAGACGACTTTGTCAAAACCGGCATCAATCGCATCATGGATGGAGTAATCCATGATGATGTGTCCGGCCTCATCCATCTGGGCGAGCTGTTTGATGCCGCCGCCATAGCGGGAGCCGATGCCCGCTGCCATAATCAAAAGTGTTGTTTTCATTGTCTTAGAGTTCCTTTCCGCACAGATCCAATGCCGAAGCGATGACCTGGTCCATATCATAATATTTGTATTCACCCAGACGGCCTCCAAAGATGACCTTGTCTTCCTTGTCAGCGAGTTCTTTGTAGGCGGCGTAGAGGGCACCGTTCTTTTCGTCGTTGACCGGATAGTAAGGTTCATCGCCAGGTTTCCATTCCGAGGAGAATTCTTTGGAGATGACCGTTTTCGGCAGGTCGTTGCCTTCGTCATCCTTGCCGAACTCAAACCACTTGTGTTCGATGATACGCGTCCAAGGCGTTTCTCTGTCCGTGTAGTTGACAGCGGCGTTGCCCTGGTAATTCGGCATGTCGAGGAGCTCAGTTTCGAAGCGCACGGAGCGGTATTCCAGTGTACCGAGTTTGAAGTCGAAGTATGCGTCGATTGGGCCGGTGTATACGACCTTGGCAGCGAGCTTGTCGAGTTCTTCTTTGTTTTCGAGATAGTCGCAGTTCAGGCGCACTTCAATGCCTTCAAGCATGTGTTCCACAAGCTTCGTGTAACCGCCCACAGGGATACCCTGATAGAGGGCGTTGAAGTAGTTATTGTCGAAGGTCAGGCGGACCGGAAGTCTCTTGATGATGAAAGCCGGAAGGTCTTTGCAGTCACGGCCCCACTGTTTTTCCGTATAACCCTTGACGAGTTTTTCAAAGATATCACGGCCGACGAGCGAAATGGCCTGTTCTTCGAGGTTCTTTGGCTCGGTGATGCCGGCTTCTTTTTTCTGTTCTTCAATCTTGTCAGCGGCTTCCTGCGGCGTTACAACACCCCACATCTTATTGAATGTGTACATGTTGAACGGAAGGGAGTAAAGTTCACCCTTGTAGTTGGCCACCGGAGAGTTGGTGAAACGGTTGAATGTGGCGAACTGATTCACGAAATCCCAGACTTCACGGTTGTTCGTGTGGAAAATATGCGCCCCGTACTTATGGACGTGAATGCCTTCCACATCTTCCGTGTACACATTACCGGCAATGTTCGGACGTTTGTCGATGACAAGCACCTTCTTGCCCTTGTCGGCCGCGATGCGTGCGAAGACAGCGCCGTAAAGGCCGCTGCCGACGACGAGATAATCATACATGTTTTTTTCCTCCTTATTCAGAGCCCTTGTGCATGAGCACGGCTCCTACTGTCTTAAACAATATTTCGATATCCAACAGGAATGTCCAGTTATCGATGTAGTAACAATCCAGTCGGACAACTTCTTCGAAGTCCGTGATGTCACTGCGGCCCGAGGCCTGCCACATCCCTGTAATACCCGGTTTGAAATACCCCAGACGACGTTTGTGATGATTGTCGTAGTGTTCGAATTCATCAATCGTCGGCGGGCGTGTGCCCACAAGCGACATGTCCCCTTTGAGGACATTGAAGAACTGCGGGAATTCGTCGATGCTCGTTTTGCGGATAAACCGCCCCACTTTTGTGATGCGCGGGTCATCCTTGATTTTGAACATCAGCCCGTTCATTTCATTGTCTTTCATGAGCTCGGCTTTGCGTGCTTCCGCATCCTGGTACATGGAGCGGAATTTATACATATAGAAGTAGCGTCCGTTTTTCCCAACGCGTTTTTGTTTGAAAAAGATTGGTCCCGGATCTTCGAGGTAAATGAGTGGTCCGACAAAGATCAGGAAAATCCCGCAAATCAGACAGCCCACAAGTGCGCCCAGGATGTCCATCGCCCGCTTCATCATCAAATCCCACTCAGAGTAGTTGCGCGGGGAGTATTCGATGGCGTTGATCTGACCGATGTTCACAAAACGTCTCTGGAGCTGATCCACATTAAAGTCATTCAGGCCGAGATAGCTCGGAATGCCCATTGAGTCCAACAGGTGGATGATATCCATGATATCACTCTGCCAGATGTTCGGGATGGAAATAAAGGCCATATCCACGACCTCACGGCGCAAATATGTTTCGATGTCCCGGTGACTTTCCCGGTACACAATCTTGCCGGCGCTGTCGAGTTTGACATGGGTGAACTTCTTCGTGGACTTGTCCAGAATCGCCACCCCGTCGATCACAACGTCCGTCGGTCCGTAGTTCGTGATGTTATTGATGACAGTGTCAATGTTTTCCGAAGACGCAAACACCACCGCGTGGCGCTGATGCGTCTGGTCGTAGCGTTCGAACACATTGCGGAGCACCCGGAAGGCAATGTACATCACAATCGTATCAATGGCGATAAACATCGCCGTGAACAGACGTGACACCGTGACGTTCAGGTGTAAGAGATACATGATAAACGTATACACGAACAGGATGCCGGCGTTGATCATCACAGAGTCCTTAAAGTGCTGGAAGATTCCGGTGTTCACCCGGTCGTCATACTTAAACGGATAACACAGAAAAACCAGCACAAACGCCAGATACAAATATGTAAACATCGAGATTGTGCTGTTTCTGGTTGTACTTAACGCAAAGAGTCTGACGGTATGGAAACGCCAGTAAAAAGATATCGCAAAAGACACCATCACACTGATGGTACATGCCACAAATTTTCGCAAACGTTTCGTCGTACTCATAAGCAGTTCATATTCCTTTTGCCCGTCACACAGGCATCCCACATGTTTCAGTGACTTTGAATGATTGTCTTACTTCTTAAAGACTTTGGCGTATTCATCCGCGATAAAGGCCCAGCTGTAGGCATCACGGATGCGCTGTTTGGCTTTGTCCGCATAATCCTGAATCGTCTCAGCATCCAGTCCGTCACACTGATCAATCAGGGCCGAAAGTGATCCCGGATGAGCCGACCAGTACAGCGCGGCGTCCTTGCCGACTTCTTTGTTGAAGCCAACATTGATCAGAAGGTTGAGGTCCGTGCTGCCCAAAGCTTCCAAAAGCGATGGGTTCGTGCCCCCGACCGTATGGCCATGAATGTACCCGTAGGCCTGTTCACGAATTTTCTTCAGAAGCGGCTGGTCATACACCGTGCCGACAAAGTTGATACGCGGATCATTCTGGAACTGCAGACGTTCCTGAAGTTCACTCATAAACCTCTCGTCCGCCGTGGTGATAATTGCCAGACTCTTTTCGGACTTGGAGTTCATGAATTCTTTGATGATTGTTTCAAACGAATTCTCCGGCACAAAACGCCCGACAATCAAATAATACTCTTTGACCGCCAGATTGTGTTCAGCGAGCCACCCGGTGAACTTCGGGTCATCATCACTCAGCGGAGACGGCGCAATGACTGAGCCGTAGGAAATATACGTCGTATTCGGATGATACTTGGCATACTCCGTCTGAATATACTGTTCAATCGTCACACTGTCGCAAATGGCCAGATCGGCATTTTTTACCATCAGACCCTCGGATACTTTCCAGTATTTGCGGACAACCGCATTCCACTTCGCCCGCGCCCATTCATGTCCGTCCGGATTAAGGTAAATCGTGAAACCGAGCTTTTTCAGCTTCTTGCGGTAATGCCCCATCACCGGCCCAATCCGGCAAGCGAGAATATATACAATCGGATGATTGATCTGATGTTCACGGACATAGTCAATGCAATAGTCCAAAGCCTTCATATCATAAGTGATGGCCTGGGCCGAACCGATTTTGTCAGACACATGCACCTTGAAACAATGGGCATTGTGATACATAAACTCATGGTCATTGATCACCTGTGCCCCATCGAGTTTGGATTCGTCCATGCTGGCAATCCCATTGGCTTTGCAGGCCACATGATATTGTATGTCCTGATCATCCTGGTGGCATTCCACAAGCTTATCCACAAAAGTCTCGAATCCGCCATAATTAGCCAGACCCTTCGCGCCCACAATGAAAACATGCTGACGGGGAACGCTATCGGATTGTACGTCTAAGTCCTTACTCATGATAAAACACTCTACCTTCTTAAATGTTCAATTCTTCTAATACTTTAGTATATCCACCCATTTTAGTCAATTAAATAAAACATGGGCCAACAGAAGTCTCCGGGGAGTTCCTGAAATGAATGACTCCCGTCTACAAACCTTTTTTCATAAATTGCAATTTGAAATTGGACACTGACATAAACTAAGCAACCTGTACCTTGTTAACTGAATATACCTGATCGAGGAAGTCATC
>Ga0065709_1005956_pt1 | contig 32171 bp, 23 predicted proteins | sample Hoacrofraction14_2_FD_59096 | JGI IMG/M metagenome (GOLD analysis project Ga0065709, IMG submission 59096) | Hoatzin crop microbial communities from Cojedes, Venezuela, sample from fiber fraction 14 v1 | ecosystem: Host-associated > Birds > Digestive system > Esophagus > Crop | place: Venezuela...
ACGCCCTGAAGAAAGAAATCGAAGACAAGGCGGAATCCAGCATGGAACCTTACTTCCCGAAGGCACATGAACAGATCAACACGATGACCAAGAGCTACGAAGAAGCCATCGTTGAACTCAAGGCAAAACTGAATGCTTTGAAGAAATAAAGAGAAAGAATACGAAAGAAGGCAAAGACTATGAAAGCATATGAAGACGCAGTCAAGAAAGCACAGGAAAGTTATTCCAGATTTTTCAGAAACGTGAAGGAACTCCCGAGCGCCGATGAATTCGGTGACGACGTGGTCCTGAATGTCACGAAGATCAGGAACGTGATTGCCCAGGCCGAAGGACACATGAACAACCTCAACGCCCTGAAGAAAGAAATCGAAGACAAGGCGGAATCCAGCATGGAACCTTACTTCCCGAAGGCACATGAACAGATCAACACGATGACCAGGAGTTACGAAGAAGCGATTGCGGAACTCAAGGCTAAGCTGAGCCAGCTCAAGAAATAGTCACACATGCCATAAAGTGGCAGAAAGAATATATGAAAGAAGAAATGAAGCAGATCCGACAGAACGTGATGTTCGGCCGTGACCTGCTTTTTTTGTGCTCATTCCTGAAGTCAATGATTATCAGTCGTCATGTTGTGTTGTGTCCGGGTTCAACATGGAAGCAGTTTTCGTCATATTCACAGATAATCCGGTAACGATCGCCATAACGTTCGCGCAGAAGTTTGACGGATAGAAGTAATGCTGATAGAAATTCCTGCCGTTCCTCTTCGGTGTAAAAGCTATGGGATGAAAACTTTGTGGGTGTATCCACATACAGACCATTGAAGATTTTATGAATCCTATGCAAAAGAGTATCGGGTTCAAGATCACTTTTTAATTCGTCAGGCAAATCGTTGCCGATGAGATCATCAGTTTCATCATAATTCCAAACGGGGTCGCAGCGATATTCGAGAGAGTATTTTAATGTGTTCTTTTTTATTCCTCCTCAGGTACACATTTTGGATGCGCATAGGCAATGGGTGATGTATTGGTGAGCATGACCGGGAGCTTCTCTTACAGCCAGTATACTCTGATCAGGGTGACCGTCACAACAGTATTGGCGTCCACAACGAATATCCGTCGAATTTCCGGGATGTTTTTGTATTTGTTTGCATTTGGGGGAAAAACAATCTAATCTGAAATCAGGAGGTTATGACAATATGCCATTCATTGATACAAAAGTTACAGTCCAGGTGTCTGAAGACAAGAAAGACCTGATCAAAGCGCGCTACGGCAAGGCCGTGAGTGTGCTTGGTAAAAGTGAGACCTACCTGATGGTGGGGTTCAATGATGACTATGATTTGTATATGGGCGGAGATCGCCTGGACAAAGGGGCTTATGTGGAAGTCAGCCTGTTCGGGGACGCTGCACCGGCATCCTACGAAGAGATGACCGGGGAAATCTGCACCATTCTGGAAGAGGAACTTGGCATCCCGGGGACACATGTGTATGTGACCTACCACGGGCTGAGCGACTGGGGCTGGAACGGCCAAAACTTCTAAGACCACGGAGATCAGAGAGTGAACCCTTTTTTGTGGTCTCATCATAGCGAAAATAGGTCACACAGGATAAAAAGTCACAAAACTTAACTACGGTATACGAGAGCAAAGCATTGCGTGATGTGCTTTTTTTGGTAAGATAAAGCTGTAAAGGGAACAATATGTATTAAAAAACTTGTCGTCGAATGCTTGAAAGGGGGGCATGACAATGACAAGCACTTTCACTACCAAAAAAATCACCACTACATTCAGAACCATTTCCGTCTATCTTTTATGCGTGGCTCTGATTTTTTCGCTTTCCATGACATCGGTCAGCGCCAAGGGCAATATCTACGGCGGTGACGGGCGGACGACCACCGGCAGTAAGGGCGGCAGTTCCGGCTCCTCAGGGTCTTCAAGTTCGTCCACGTCAAATACGGGCCGGTATTATCACCTCGACGTGCGCATCGACTCCAGCTTCACGTTGACGGATGCGAACGGGGATGTGCAGACGGTGTCCGCAACGGTCACGGATGTCAGTGCGACACTCACGCACAACACGGCGAACGGCAGCACGACCACGAACAACACGGTCACGACGGAAGCTCATGCGGCCGGCGATACGGAGACCATCTCCTTCAACAACACGGCGGTGGCGGATGAATACTCGTCCAGTACGGCATACGAATACCAGTCTGCGAAGGGTCACGGGAACGAAAGTGAAGGCACGTCCCAGCTGTGCTACTATGACGGTGACGTCATTGTGCTTACCTATACACTGACCTACACGCTTAATGGTACAAAGCACAGTATCAAAGCCACAAAGACGTTCACGGTCGGCACGGATACGAACTACTGTGATAAGAAATCTTCGGGCAACGATTTACAGGGTGTGGACATTTATGTGTCTGCGGCAGAAATCCTCGAAGAAATCCAGGGTGCACTCACAATCACCAAAGTTGACGGTGACGACACGTCTGTTACACTCCCGAATGCGGTGTTCACACTTTACGAAGACAGCGCCTGCAAGAACGCCATCACGACGTACACGACGGGCTCCGACGGGACGTTCACAATCACGATTTCCACGGATCAGGCTGAACTCAAGAGCTACCTGCCGGCGGCTGGCAACTCCACAACGCTCTACCTGAAAGAAACGACAGCGCCGGATGGTTACTCCCTGTCCGACACGGTGTACAACGTTATCATCGGCGCAACATCCAACAGCGATTACACATCGAGCGGCAGCACGACGACGGTGACGACTTACACGATCACTCTCGGCGGCTCCACGGCGGTCAATATCGAAAACTCCAGGTATGATGCCAAGGGTTCGATCCAGTTCAGCGGCACGAAGTCCATGACAGGACGCGCGCTGAAAGACGGCGATGACTTCACTTACACGGTCAAGGAAGACGGTGAAACGGTGGCCACGGGGACATCCGGTGAATCCGGTGACATCACGTTTGGCACGATCAACTACACGCTTTCCGACTGCGGCACGCATACGTACACAGTCACGGAAGATTCCTACAATAAGAACGGAATCACATCCGACACAAAGAGTTACACGGTCACGGTCAAGGTGTCCGACAACGGCGATGGCACGCTGAAATGCGAAGCCAGCGACAACTATGAAGCCCTCAACTTCACCAACACATATGACGCCAGCGGCGACTTCACCATCAAGGGCACGAAGAGCCTGACAGGCCGCACACTGAAGGCCGGTGAATTCTCTTTCACCCTGACGGATGAAGACGGCAACACAGAAACAGTGACGAATGACGCCGACGGGAACTTCTCGTTCTCCAAGATCAGCGTCAAGCTCGCCGACCTGACGGACGGCACGCTCACGAAGACGTACACGATTTCTGAAGACAGGGGCAGCCTCGGCGGTATCACTTACGACACAAGCGTCAAGACTGTCAAAGTTGTGTTCACGGACAACGGTGACGGCACAATTACGGGCGCTTACACCGATGACTCCGATGAAATCAAATTCACCAACGCTTACCACGCCTCCGGCAAGATCACGCTGGAAGGCACGAAGACACTCACGAACCGGGCTCTGAGCGACGGGGAATTCTCCTTCGCCATCATGAATGAAGAGAGTGAAACAGTGGCCACGGGCACGAATGATGCGAACGGCAAGATCACGTTCACAGCCCTGAGCTATGACGAAACACAGCTCGGCACGCACACTTACACGGTCAAGGAAACATCCGGGGACGCGAGCGGTGTCACGGTTGACACAAGCGCAAAGACAATCTCTGTCACGGTCAAGGACAACGGCGACGGCACTCTCAGCGTCACGTCCGATGATGACTCCGACGGGATTTCCTTTGCCAACACCTACACCAGCAAGGGCCAGCTTGAACTCAACGTCCATAAGACATTCCGGGGCAGATTATTGAGCATGTTCTCGAACAAGGTGTTCACATTCTACCTCACGGACGGCAACGGTACGCTCTTAAGCACGACGAGTGTTGAAGGGGCCGGCGAAAACAGCTTTGACCTCATCTCCTACACGGACGAAGACATGGACAAAGACGAAGACGGTCATATCATCACGACGACGAAGACGTACAGCGTGTACGAAGGCGATCCGAATGATGATGACGGCATCACGTACGACTCCAATAAATATACGGTCACGGTCACGTTGACGGATGATGGCCAGGGCAACATCCTCGCCTCCGTCGATTCCGACTCCACGACCTACAGTTTCACGAACGTTTACTCGGCATCCGGCTCGATCACATTCAGTGGCTCAAAGACGATGACGGGTCGCGCGCTGACAGCCGAAGACAAATACAGCTTCACGGTGAACGAAGTCGACGAAAACGGCACGGTCATCACGAGCGGTGTGGCCAGGGGCTACAGCGATGAAGATGGGAATATCAACTTCGAAACCATCACCTACAAGCTTGACGAAGACAACGAAGACGTCCTCGGCGATCACTACTACACAGTGAGCGAAGATAAAGTTGATGAGGATGGCGTTACGAGTGACACAACTGTTTACACAGTCAAGGTCAGCGTCACGAACAGTGGGCAGGGCGTCCTCAACGTGGTGGCGGATGAAGTCGCTGACAGCCTCAACTTCACCAACACATACCAGCCGGATGAGGTCAAGGTTGTCCTCAAGGGCACGAAGAGTGTTGTGAATGGCGATGTCAAAGACATGGCCGGCAAGTTCACGTTCCTGCTTCTTGATGAGAACGCAGACAAGGTGGCCACAGCGGTCAACGCGGCCGACGGCACATTCGCCTTCGATGCCCTGACATTCTCCAAGGCCGGCACGTACAAGTACACGATCAGTGAAGTCTCCGGCGGCAAGGTCGTCGACGGCATCACTTACGATGATCAGACAATCAACGTCACAATCACAGTGACGGACGACGGGAAAGGCACACTGACGGCCAAGGTTGACACCGACGCTGACGTGGCTTTCACGAACACGGTCAATGAATACACAGTCTCCATCGATAAGACAGACAACTATGGCAACGCCCTCGCGGACGCCAGCCTGGTCATCTACGACGCAGACAAGAACATCGTGAACAGCTGGACAACGGACGGCACGACGCACAGCGTTGCGCTCAAGATGGGCACGTACACACTGCACGAAGTCGCAGCCCCTGACGGCTATGAAGTGGCAGAAGACATCACGTTCAACGTCACATCCGACGGTCAGATTCTCGTGGATGAAAAGACGGTTGACTCCCTGACGATGGTCGACAAGAAGATTCTGAAGGATGTCACGGTTGTGCTCAAGGGTACAAAGACTGTTGCAAACGGTGATGTCAAGGACATGGCCGGTAAGTTCACTTTCATCCTGCTCGATGAAAATGCGGACCTCGTCTCCAAGGCAGTCAATACGGCCGACGGGACGTTCGGATTCGACGCCCTGACATATACACAGCCGGGCACATACAACTACACAATCAGTGAAGTAAACGGCGGCAAGGTCATCGATGGCATCACTTATGACAACGCAACAATCAATGTCACAGTTACAGTCACAGATGACAACGGCACGCTCAAGGCCGAAGTTGAAACAGACGCTGATGTGGCCTTCACGAATACGGTCAATGAATACACGGTCACAGTGAATAAGACAGATGAAGAAGGCAATGCTCTCGCGGACGCAAGCCTGGTGATCTATGACGCCGATAAGAACATCGTCGCCAGCTGGACGACCGACGGCAATGCTTACAGCGCATCCCTGAAGATGGGCACGTACACGCTGCATGAAGTATCCGCCCCTGAAGGTTACGATGTGGCCGAAGACATCACGTTCAGCGTGACGTCCGACGGACAGATCGTCGTGAATAACGAAACTGTTGAAGCCCTGACAATGGTTGACGTGAAGACAAAGACACCAACCGACGAAGGCACGAACGAAGAAACGCCTTCGGACGATACAACGCCAACGGACGACAACACGAACGATGTCATCACACCGGATGATACGCCAAGTGAAGAAGGCACGAATGAAGAAACGCCTTCTGAAGAAACAATACCAACCGATGACGACAACACGGACACGGAAGGTGAAGACGAAGAAATCGACGAACTCGACGTGGATGAAGACCTCGATGATGAAGACGAAGATGATGACGATTACGAAGACATCACGGGTCCGATCCCGGCGGTCATGGGTGACACGGCAGATCTCATCGAACAGACAACGACAACGCTCTATGCCGGCGCGGATGACGAAGTCAACACGACGGTTGCGGGCACAAAGATCAAAGCCGGCCAGGTGGCAGGTGCAAGTGATGATGTCGAAGGCAAAGCCGTTGATACAGGCGATGCATCGAGTGCATTGAGCTGGGGTGTCCTGATGGTCGCAGCCCTCGTGCTCCTGATCACTCTGTCCAAAGGCGAAAAGGAAGCCGCATAACCGGTCTTCCGCAATGAAATAACCCCTTTAGTAAGGCGCGATTCTCCTGAATCGCGTTTTACTTTGGACATAAGTCACACATTAAAATAAAAGCATTAAATTATGTATAAATATGTGACTTTTATCCTTGAAAGATGTGATGCCCCGTGCTATAGTATCAGTGTGAGGAGTGACATGAAATGACCATAAGCTCAAACCCTGCACAACTGAACATGAAAATGAAGAACCGGTTCATGACAATCATGGGCATTGTGCCCGGTGGCATCCTGGTCATCGCCCTTTCCCTTGTACATGTCATGGCCTGACACAATACATGCTCCTTTGTAAGATCAGCAATGTGAGTTCCCTTCTCTCAAGATGCGCCAGGCGCATCTTTCTTTTTGCCCGGGCGAGAGAGTTTTGTATTCTGAAAAAATACAGGGAAAAACAGGCCCAGGAAGGGCGAAAACGAGCGAATTTTGAATGTGAAAAAGAAAACGAAATTTGCGCTTGTAAACGCTTACATTCCATGCTATAGTGAAGTCACAGAAAGGAAAGAACCTTTCCAAAAGTAAAAAAGATACTTTGAATCAAATCACTGCAACACATTCAAAAATCTTTCAGACTTGAAAAGAAAATTGACACAGGAGGACTAGACCAGTGGGCAAGAAAGAAGGTTGCTTACAGTAACAGAACCACAAACACAAATGATGGACACATAACAATCAAACACTTAAAACTTTGGCAGGAGTAAGACCGAAGAAACGGTAATCACTGATGTAAAGAAATCAATGATGGAAACAAATCTTATCGAAACAAAAGATAAGAAATCCGCAGCGGATCACACCAATCTGAAACGTAAGTCCAAAGAGCGGAGAAAGCCTACAGTAAGCTGACACAACCGGGAAAACATCAAGTACCAGGAAACTGCTGAAGGAAGTGGGGGAAGAAGAAATAACAGTGGAGAGATTCAATATGATGTTCGTAAGTCATGACACAAAATCATCATGGCGCATCACTTAAAAAAGATCTTGAAAAAAGGATAAAAAAGAAACAAACATTCAGCAAAGAAAAACTGAAAAGAAACACAAAAAAGGAAATCCAAATCAGACAGAAACGAAGATCACATATACAGGATTCACAAAAAGAATCACGAGTTGAAAAAGGAACTCACATCACAAAGATCAGAAACAAAAGTCAGTGAAAATCTCAAAGAACTTCCCAAAATAACAGAAGTTCAAAAAGAGTAAAAAGAACTTAAGTAACACGAGTCAAATTCAAGATCAACAACTGAATAGAAACAAAAACTTAGAGGGCAAACCCTTCAGAAACAAACATTCAGGTCTGACACACTTGGAAAGAAACAAACACAAGGGAGGACAACTAAGCAGAAACACAGATGACGGACACAAACACCAGAACGTCAAAACTGAAAAGAAACAAAAGTCATCACACAAAATTAAGTGAACAAATCCTAAGCAACAACACAATGGAATAGTTTTCAAAAAAACAAAGTTGCAGTGAAGCGAGACAAAGTATCTTTTGTTTCGTTTTTCTTTCTCTCCGGCATGCCGGTTTTTTTTCTGCCCGGAGTGGGCCGGGGTGTGTTCTTGAACACGCCCTTTTGATATGGTATGATGGCACTATCAAAAAAAGCACAGGATGTCTGAAAGGAAGGGGTGCTGTTATGGATCAGACAGTATCAAAAAACTTTATCGAACAAATCATCGACAAGGATCTTGCCGAAGGCACATACGATCACGTGGTCACACGATTCCCGCCGGAACCGAACGGGTATCTCCACATCGGTCATGCCAAGAGCATTCTCCTGAACTATGGTCTGGCGAAGGAATATGGCGGAACGTTCAACCTGCGTTTCGACGACACCAACCCAACGAAAGAGCGCATGGAATTCGTGGAAGCCATCGAAGCGGATATCCGCTGGCTGGGCGCTGACTTCAACGATCGCATTTACTATGCGTCGGACTACTTCGACGACATGTATGAAGCGGCCGTTAAGCTCATCAAGAAAGGCAAGGCCTTCGTGTGTGAGCTCAGCGCCGAAGAGTTGCGGGAATACCGCGGCACGCTGAAAGAACCGGGCAAGGAAAGCCCGTGGCGCAACCGTTCGGTCGAGGAAAACCTGGACCTGTTTGAACGCATGAAAAACGGGGAATTCCCTGACGGCAGTCATACCCTGCGCGCCAAGATTGACATGGCTTCCCCGAACATGAATATGCGTGACCCGGTCATTTACCGCATCGCCCATATGAACCATCAGCACACCGGTGACAAGTGGTGCATCTACCCGATGTATGACTTCGCTCATCCAATCGAAGACGCGGTGGAAGGCGTCACGCATTCCATCTGCACGCTTGAATTCGAAGACCACCGGCCGCTCTACGACTGGGTCGTGCGGGAAGTCGGCTTTGAACAGCCGCCGAAACAGATCGAGTTCGCCAAGCTCCTTTTAACCAATGTGGTCATCGGGAAACGCTACATCAAGAAGCTCGTCGAAGACGGCGTCGTCGACGGGTGGGATGACCCGCGTCTTGTCACCATTGCGGCGCTCCGCCGCCGGGGTGTGACGCCATCGGCCATCCAGATGTTCGTGGATATGGTCGGTGTGGCCAAGTCGAACAGCTCCGTGGACTACGCAATGCTCGAATACTGCATCCGTGAAGACCTGAAGCTCAAGGACAGCCGTGTCATGGCAATCCTGCGTCCGCTCAAGCTCATCATCGACAACTATCCGGAAGGTGAGAGTGAAACCCTGGAGGTCCCGAACAATAAGGAAAACGAAGCCCTCGGCTCCCGTACGGTCACGTTCTCAAAAGAACTGTGGATTGAGCAGGAAGACTTTATGGAAGAACCGGTGCCGAAGTACCGCCGTCTGTATCCGGGCAACGAAGTGCGCCTGATGAATGCGTATTACGTCACGGCCACGGGCGTGGACAAGGACGAGGACGGGAATATCACCGCCGTCCACTGCACGTACGATCCGGCCACCAAAGGCGGCAACTCCCCGGACGGCCGTAAGGTCAAGGGCACGATCCATTGGGTCGATGCCTCCACGGCGTTTGAGACCGACGTGTATCTCTACGACAGCCTGATCGATGAATCCAAGGGCGTGTATGATGTGGAAACGGGGGAGATGAACATCAACCCGGACTCCCTCGAAGTCGTCAAGGCGCAGCTCGAATCGTCCCTCAAGGATGCCAAGGCATATGACAGCTTCCAGTTTGTCCGCAGCGGTTACTTTGCGGTCGACCCGAAGCACTCCGAAGACGGCCACCCGGTGTTCAATCGCGTGGTGTCGATGAAGAGTTCCTTCAAGTTGCCGAAAGCCAAATAAACAAAAGAAAAAGGGCGCAAGCCCTTTTTTTGTGTCTAATCGTCGCTGGCTCTGATGAGACCGGTGTCGTAGGCCACCAGTAAATCCTGCAGACCGTCGATTTGTCTTTGAAGTTCTTTTCCGATATCGGTTTCCTTGACCTGAATGCGGTGGGGTTTGACTTCCACGATGTGCATGTTCGGGGTGTTTTCCTGATCACGGTGGAACGGCTTGTGTTCGGCCAGAGCGATGTGATGGGAGTTGGAAATGAGGGTGTAACCTGCAATGCCGGTGGTCTGGTGGTAGGCTTTGGACAAACCGCCGTCGATGACGAACAGGTGGCCGTTCGCCTTGACCGGGCTTTCCCCGTCCACAGCTTTGACCGGGACGTGGCCGTTGATGATATGGCCGTTTTCACTCACGCCGAAGGCGTGGAGAATGCGGCGGGCGTGTTTTTCTTCTTTCGTCAGGCGGTAGTAGGCGTTGTACGTCTCGACCTTCGTCTCCGGGGCCTCGATAAAGCAGTGTTCAAACGTGCTCATCTTGTCTTTCCCGAAGAGCGGTGACTTCGCCCCGCACCACAGGTAGTAGAAGAGGTCCGTGGCTTTGAGCTTGCCGGCCTTGTCTTTCGGGTTCATTGTGTAGGCGTCGACGGCTTTTTGGTTGAACATGTCCATCATGTCCCGGCCGATCTTCCCCTGTACACTCATAAACGTCCCGTCTTCATTGAGTGGCACACAGCCGTGGAAGAGAAGATTATTGTTGCGGATGGTGTACATTTCCCCGTTCGTATACAGGAAGCGGATGTGCTTCTGCAACAGGTGGGAGTGGCGGAAGCTGTAAATCAGCGTGTCCATCAGGCCCTGTTCTTTTTCCGTGAGTGTGTACGGGTCTCCCGGATCCACACTCGGGAAGTGGGTGTCTTTCATCGGGTAGGTTTTCCCATCAATGACGACCGTGCCGTTGTCATAGTCGATTTTATCGAGCAGGAGCCGGTGGTCCATATGGTATTCCGGGTGGCGCCTGATGAGCTGGCCTTCCACCTTGAACAGAATGATGGTGATGGCCTTGCACATTCTGGCAGCGAGTTGCGGTGAGACGGAGTCGGACACATTTTCATCGAGCAGATGCGGCATAAAGCACTCGCACGGATCATCCCTGTACACTTCCTGCGCGTACATGGAGAGCGGGCGCATATTGATGCCGTAGCCGTCTTCCAAAACATCAAAGCAGTTGTACGAGGTTGCGATGCGCAGCACGCTTGCGATGCAGGCCGGGTTGCCCAGAGCGGCCCCCATCCACTCCACATCGTGGTTGCCCCACTGGATATCGACATCGTGGAAGTGCATCAGCTCTTCCATGACCTTGTCCGGGCGCGGGCCACGGTCGAAGATGTCGCCGATGATATGCAGCTGGTCTATCAGCATGTCCGCAATCAGTTCGCACAGGGCGGTGATAAACGCCGGTCCTTCGCCGACCGACACAATGGCGTTGAGAATGCCCTGTAAATACATGCGCTTGTCCCTGTCGTCCGGACTCACATGCAACAGTTCATCAATCGCATAGGCATAGTCCTTCGGTAATTTCTTACGCACCTTCGAGCGGGTGTACTTCGCTCCGGCCAGAGAAGCCACGGCCACGAGGTTGGAAATGAGTTCTTTTTCCCGTGCCGGTGTGTCTGTCTTGCGGAACGCGTCCGAGGATAAAATGCGCTTCGGGAAATAAATAAGGTTGGCCAGCCAGAGCTGATCCTCATCACTCATCGCATCCCCGAACGTCTCGTTGATCTTCACCCGGATGACCCCCGAGGCACTGCGCATCAGATAATGAAAACTTTCGTATTCGCCGTGGATGTCGGAGAAAAAATACTCCGTCCCTTTCGGCAGTTCCATGATGGCTTTGAGGTTGATGATTTCTGCGCCCACACTCGAGCGGGTCGGGAACCGTTCAGCCAGAAGCCGCAAGTATTCCAAATCTTTCATAGCGTGTCCTTTCTTTGTCTTCCATTATATCAGCACAAGGGGAGGGAAAAAAGGACAGCTTTCTTAAATCTTTGAACAGTTCATGCAAACGATCGAAGAGAAAAAGAAGACCCTCAGGCCTTCTTTGCAGGTAACCGGACAATCACAATCGCCGTAAACATCAGGGCGCAGCCGGGAATTTCCCGGCTGCTCATACTCTGGCCGAGAATCAGCCACCCCGAAAGGGCGGCGAACACCGACTCCAGACTCATAAGTAATGAAGCCACACTTGGGTCCGTGCCCTGTTGGCCGATGATCTGAAGTGTGTAACCCATCCCGTTCGACACCACCCCGGCGTAGAGAATCGGAATCGCACACGTCCGGATAACATGAATATCGATGGTTTCTGTCAGCCCCAGGGACACTCCGGAAAGCACGGTCACAACGATAAACTGAATGAGCGCCAGACGAATCGGGTCCACCTCAGGCGCATAGCGGTCGATCGCAATAATCTGCAGGGAGAAGAGAAACGCGCAGACGAGTGTCAAAAGGTCCCCGCGGTTGAATGTGAGTGACCCGTTCAGGCACAGACAGCCCATCCCGGCAAGTGCGAGACCCACCGACACCATCAGCCGGGCCGGGGGCCTATGTCCTTTCACCAGCCCCAGCAAGGGCACAATAATAATGTAACATGCGGTGATAAAGCCGGACTTTCCGGCCGTGGTGTACGCCATCCCTTCCTGCTGGAAGAAACTTGCGGCATACAGGAACACCCCGGTGAGCATCCCGCCCGTAAGCAGGAGCTTTCTGTTTCCGGTGTGAGGATTGGAGTGACCGGAGAAATCCAACACCTTGATCAGTCCGGCCAGAAACATACAGGCAAGGACCGACCGACAGAACAGGAAGGTGAAAGAGCCCATGGCGTCCGCGGCCGTATCCTGGGCGGTGAAGGCCGTCCCCCACAACAGGGCGCATAACGCCAGACAAAGCATATGTTTGATGGAATTGTGCTTCACGGCGTTTTTCCCCTTCCTTTGATACAGCCCATTATATCAGGGCAGGCGCTCCAATTTCAATCGGACAATGTCCGTGACATCTGTCATGGGCGTACAGTCCGCAGAGATCCAACGGGTGCCGTTGTGGTCATGATATGTCTTGAGACGCTCTGCGTTTCTCAGGGCATCACCGGTCAAAGGCGTCATGTCTCTGAAACATCCAGCGATTTCTTATGGCCGGGAAGTTTCTTGCGCAGATTTCTGAGCACTTCATCGTTGTTTTGAAATGCATGGGTGGAATAGCCAAAATGCAGGAGAAACCAGACTTCAAAGCAGGGATTGGAGACGATGAACAGGGGATTGCCGGATAATCGATTGATGATTTTTTTGCGGTCGCTGCGGTCGGAGTCCGGCACCACAAAGGCCATGTCTCTGTTTTCGGATTTCAATCCTTCCCGTTTCCGGGCTGATCCGGCATATTTGAACAGACCGACAGGGTCGGCATTTTACCGTATGAATTTGTGAAATAAATACGGATATTGATATTAAAATGCAAGTTGCTTTTGGAAGGGAATTCCGGGTATAAAAAAACGAACACCATGGGGTGTCCGTGCCTTCACTATTGGAGCAGGTGACGGGAATCGAACCCGCGTCTTCAGCTTGGGAAGCTGAGGTTCTACCATTGTACCACACCTGCGCTGCACAAGTATGATAACACATCTTTCACAAAACTGCACGCAAAAATATGAAATCTTGTATAATGAACATAAAAGAAGGAGGTTTTTGACATGTTCAGAGAGATGAGACGCAGAAAACAGGCATTGCCGCAGGACGTTGTGGATGAGGTGCTTTCCCACAGAACGGCCGGGGTGGTTGCGGTGCTCGGGGATGATGATTACGCCTACGCCGTGCCCATCAGCTTTGTGTACAGCGATGGGCATATTTATTTCCACTCCGCCAAAACAGGCCACAAGATCGAAGCATTAAAGGCGCATCCGAAAGTGTCGGTATGCGTGATTGACCAGGATGAAATCCATCCGGAAAAGGTGACCACGTGGTACCGGAGTGTGATTGCGTTCGGGACTGCCAGTATGATGGAAGAGCCGGACAAGATGCGGGCGGCCCGCCTTTTGACCGACAAGTTCGCAAAGGACTACCCGGAGGCCGTGGAAGAGGATATCCGTCATAACTATAAGAACATGGAAATGGTGGATATCACTGTGGAACATGTCACGGGCAAGGAAAGCTCAGCGCTGATGAAACAGCGGGCGGAAGGGATACTTTGATTTTCCGTTTCATCATCTTTGATTCTCATAAAACGCTCTTACGTCTATAATAGTAGTAGGAGGTAGAGAGACTTTATGAAAAGATTATTGAACTGTACATCGAGTGAAAAACTCGCCATGAACGGGGCGGAGCTCAAGCAGTCCATCAAGGCCTGCGAGGGCCGTGTGGTCATGACCGAAACGGTCATTGCGATTCCGCCGTTACTGACAGACGTGTCCAACCCGGAACTTGCGGTCAGCTTCGGCAGTGACCTTGTGTTACTGAACGTGTTCGACTGCAACAACCCAATCATCCAGGGCATCCCGGCATGTGACAATCCGGTCAAAGAGCTGCAGAGACTCGTCGGACGCCCGGTGGGCTGTAACCTCGAACCGGTGGACGTGAACGCCGATATGATGGAAACGCGCCTGGAAATCCCGGCCGGCCGTCAGGCCACGGCCGACACGTTCAAAAAGGCGGAAGAACTTGGCTTTAACTTTATTTGCCTGACGGGTAACCCGGGCACCGGTGTCACGAACAAGACGATCGAAGAAGCCATCATCGAGGCCAAGAAACATTTCTCGGGCCTGATCATTGCGGGCAAGATGCACTCGGCCGGCGTGGATGAACCTTTGGTTGATCCCGACGCCATCAACGGCTTTATCGATGCGGGTGCGGACGTTATCCTGATGCCGGCGGTCAACACCGTGCCGGGCTTATCGGAAGCAGAAGTGCGGGAGGCGTGCGACCTCATCCACAAGCGTGATTGTCTGGCTCTTTCGGCCATCGGCACATCGCAGGAAGGGGCGGATACGGAAACAATCCGTGAAATCGCCATCACCAACAAGCGCTGCGGCGTGGACATCCAGCACATCGGGGATGCGGGCTGGAACGGGATTGCGCTCCCGGAGAATATCATGACGCTTTCCATCGCCATCCGCGGCAAGCGCTGGACATACCACACGATTGCCTCTTCGGTGAACCGTTAAAACACACACTTAAGGCGGGTTTCGACCCGCCTTTAAAGTGCCCGAAAATTCGTGGTTTCGGCCATTTTAATTCATTGAAATGGTGTATAGCGCGTGTTATAATTTTGGCATGGAGGAAAAACACAATGGACAAGAAAACAATTAGAGACATTGATGTTGCCGGGAAAACAGTCCTGGTTCGCGTTGACTTCAACGTGCCAAGAGACGGCGACACAATCACTGACGACAACAGAATTGTCGCGGCTCTGCCAACACTGAACTATTTGCTGGAACACAACCCGAAAGCGGTTGTCCTGTTCTCGCACCTCGGTAAAATCAAATCTGAAGAAGACAAGGCCAAGAACAACCTCGCGGTTGTTGCACCACGTCTGTCTGAACTGCTCGGCAAGGACGTGACGTTCGTGAACGCAACGCGCGGCCCTGAACTCGAAGACGCAGTCAGGAACGCCAAGGACGGCGCAGTCATCCTCGTTCAGAACACCCGTTATGAACCTGGTGAAACGAAGAACGATCCGGAACTCGGCGCATACTGGGCATCCCTCGGTGATGTTTTCGTTGAAGACGCATTCGGCTCCGTACACCGTGCCCATGCATCCACGGCCGGCATCCCTCAGCATCTGCCAGCCGTAGCCGGCTTCCTGGTAGAAAAGGAAATCGCCTACATCGGTAAGGCTGTTTCCAACCCTGAGAGACCGCTCGTCGCAATCCTCGGTGGGTCCAAAGTATCGTCCAAGATCGGTGTTATCGAAAACCTGCTTGGTATCGCAGACAAGATCATCATCGGCGGCGGTATGGCCTACACGTTCTTCGCAGCTGAAGGCAAGACGGTCGGGACGTCCCTTCTGGAAGAAGACAAGATTGACCTCGCCAAGAGCTTCATCGAAAAGGGCGGCGACAAGCTGATCCTGCCGGTGGACACTGTCATCAACAACGCATTCTCTGAAGAAGGCGACATCAAGACAGTGGAAGGCAATATCCCTGATGGTTACATGGGCCTCGATATCGGTCCTAAGACGGTTGAACTGTTCAAGAAGGAACTCGAAGGTGCCAAGACAGTCATCTGGAACGGCCCGATGGGTGTCTTCGAAATGCCGACGTTCGCCAAAGGCACGCTCGCAGTCTGCGAAATGCTGGCGAATATGCCGGATGCCAACACGATCATCGGTGGCGGTGACTCTGCGGCAGCCGTCAAGCAGCTCGGTTACGCTGACAAAGTGTCCCACATCTCGACAGGCGGCGGCGCCAGCCTCGAATACATGGAAGGCAAAGTCCTCCCTGGTATTGCAGCCATCAACGATAAATAAGGAGACACAACATGAGCAGAAAACCAATTATTGTCGGTAACTGGAAAATGAACAAAACCATCAGCGAAACCAAGGCTTTCGTTGAAGCCGTTGATGGGAAACTCAACGACAAGGCAGACTGGGGCATCGCAGCACCTTATCTGTCCCTGCAGGCAGCCAAGGAAGCGAAGAACCTCATCGTGGCAGCTGAAGACATGCACTTCAAGGACAGCGGCGCTTACACGGGCGCAGTATCCGCAGCCATGCTGAAGGACATCAACGTTGACTGGACGATCATCGGTCACTCTGAAAGAAGAGAATATTTCGGTGATACGGACGAAACAGTCAACCTGAAGATTCTCCAGGCCATCAAGAACGACATCAATGTCATCGTTTGTGTCGGTGAATCCCTCGAACAGTTCGACAAGGGTGAAACGAACGACGTTGTCAAGACGCAGACCATCGCAGCCTTCAAGGACGTGGCAGCGGCTGACGCAGCGAACGTGGTTATCGCTTACGAACCAATCTGGGCGATCGGCACAGGCAAAACAGCGACGAATGAAATCGCTGAAAACGTCTGCAAATACATCCGCAGTGTCATCGCAGACATCTACGATGCAGAAACAGCGGACAAGATCAGAATTCAGTACGGCGGATCCGTTAAACCTGAAGGCCTCAAAGCCCTTCTCGAAGAACCGGACATCGACGGCGCACTGGTCGGCGGCGCATCCCTGCAGGTAGACTCCTACCTCGCAATGGTTGAAGCCCTGGCTTAAGATCACAACACACAGGGGGAGGACATACTGTCTTCTCCCTTTTGCTTTGAAGGAGGCGAATCTATGAAACTCAATGTCAAACGGGACGGGTATATGATCTCCGGCGAACTCCTGAAGCCTGAAGGGGAAACAGGGCGTCTGCCGCTCGTCATCATGTCGCACGGCTTCGGCCGTAACCGCGGGGACGAACGTCCGTACGCACAGAGCGTGCTGGAAAAAGGCATCGCCGTGTATATTTACGACTTCATCGGCGGCGGTCCGGACATCAAGTCCGACGGGGATATGACCGAAATGTCGGTGCTCACCGAGGCGCAGGATCTGATGGCCGTGGTGGATGCGATGGTCGTGCGTGACGACATCGACCCGCAGAACATCATCCTGCTCGGCACATCCCAGGGTGGATTTGTATCGGCCTATGTCGCAGCCAAACTCTCACGGGATATCCGCGGACTGATTCTCCTGTATCCGGCGTTCGTCCTGCAGGACGACTGCCGTGACCGTCACCCCGACGGGAACTACCCGGCGAAAGACAAAATCATGGGTCTCACGGTGGGGCGTGTGTATTACGAGGATGCGACATCGTTTGACATCTTCGACGTCATCACGAATTACCGCAAAGACACCCTCATCATTCACGGGGATGCGGATGTAATCGCCCCGCTCAGCTACAGCTACCGGGCTCAGGCCGCCCTCGCCAAATGCATGGTCCAGGTCCTTCCGGGGGCCGGACATGGCTTTGAGGATGAGGACTTAGATGAGGCATGTGCCCTCATCGGGAATTTCCTCGATGATGTGTTACAGTAAGCTCCCTGCGGGGAGCTTTTTTATATGCGTAAAAACCCTGGCAATATATGCGCTTTCATTTTATAATAAATATGTGTGTAAGAAAGGGGTTGTTTCGGGTGCCTAAAAACGAATCACAGAAAAAGAAAATCAGACATATGGTCTTTACGGAAGTGGCGCGGATGGCCTACAACGGGGATGGCCCGGAGAAAATCGAAGACCTCCCGTACAAAATTATTCCCGGGGAAATAGCCAGCTACCGTGACTCCATCTTCCTCGAACGCGCCATCGTCGGCGAGCGCCTGCGTGTTGCCCTCGGCCTGTCGCTGCGTGACATCACCGAAAACAAGCCGATTTCCGAAGGCGTGTCGGATTCGATGATTGATGAGAAATACTACGAACCACCGCTCATCAATATCATCAAGTTCGCCTGTCACATCTGTCCGGAAAACCGCGTGTTCGTCACCAACGGCTGTCAGGGCTGCCTCGAACATCCGTGCATGGACGTATGCCCGAAAGGGGCCATCTCGATGGTCGACGGGAAGAGCTATATCGATCAGGACAAGTGCATCAAGTGCGGGATGTGCATGAAAGCCTGCCCGTACGGCGCCATCATTCACCAGGAACGCCCGTGCGTCAAAGCGTGCGGTGTGGGCGCCATCGGGAAAGATGAATACGGAAGAGCCGAAATCGACCAAGAGAAATGCGTGTCCTGCGGGATGTGCCTTGTGTCGTGTCCGTTTGCGGCCATCGTCGATAAATCCCAGATTTATCAGACCATCCGCGCGGCGATGAGTGACACCCCGGTATATGCGATTGTGGCTCCGGCCATGGCCGGCCAGTACGGCCCGGCCCTCACCGATGCCAAGATTCGGCCGGCCTTCCAGGCGCTTGGGTTCGAGGATGTGTTTGAAGTCGCCCTCGGGGCGGACATGTGCACGATTGAAGAAGCCCAGGACTTCCTGAAGGAAGTTCCAAACCAATTGCCGTTTATGGGCACATCGTGCTGCCCGGCGTGGTCGATCATGGCCAAAAAAGCCTTCCCGGATTATTCGGATACGATTTCCATGGCCCTGACCCCGATGGTGCTCACGGCCCGTCTGGTCAAGATGCATCACCCGGAGGCGAAGATTGCTTTTGTGGGTCCGTGCCTGTCCAAAAAACAGGAAGCCGCGCGTTCCAGAGTCAAGTCGTACGTGGACTTTTGTCTGACGTTTGAGGAAGTCGCCGGGATGTTTGAAGCGAAGGGCGTGGACTTTAAAGAACTGCCGGAAGGCAAGCCTCTCAATCAGGCCTCTAGTGACGGACGTGGGTTTGCGGCCTCGGGCGGGGTGGCCAATGCGGTCGCCAACTATATCGCCAGGATTGATCCGGAACGTGAGGTCAAGGTTGTGAGTGCCGAAGGGCTGGCGGAATGTAAAAAGATGATGCGTGATGCGACCCGCGGGAAATACGACGGGTATTTGTTGGAGGGGATGGCATGTCCGGGCGGCTGTATCGCCGGGGCCGGGAATATTTTACCGGTGAACCGGGCCTCTGCCGCATTAAAGAAATCCATGAAGGCCTCGGAGTTCCAGCAGGCAGCCAACACCATTTACGCCGACTGGATCACGGATCTGGAAAATATTGATGAAAAGTTTGATGAAATGAGAAAGGATTTGGAGGATTAAGATGAAAAACTACACCCATAACATTCCCACGGTAATGCATTTTGGCAAAGGGGCCATCAGCCATTTGAATGACGCGCTGACGCAGTTCGGTAAGAACGTCCTCATCACCTACGGGGGCGGCTCAATCAAACGCATCGGCCTGTACGACGAGGTGATGACAATCCTGAAAGACGGCGGCTTCACAGTCACCGAGCTGGCGGGCATTGACCCGAACCCACGGATTGAATCCGTGATTGAAGGGGTGCGTTTGTGCAAGGAGAATGAGATTGATGTCATTCTGGCCATCGGCGGCGGAAGCACCATCGACTGCTCGAAGGCGATTGCCTGCGGGGTGTATTACGAGGGTGACCTCTGGCATATGGTCGAAACCGGGGACCACTACCGGAAGGCGTTGCCATTGGTGGACATCCTGACGCTGAGTGCGACGGGGTCGGAGTTTGACGGCGGGGGCGTTATCACCAACATGGCGACCCACGAAAAGCTCGGCGCCTCGTTCACGTACCCGGCGGTGTCGATCTGCGACCCGACCTACACCTTCAGTGTGCCGGCCTACCAGACGGCGGCCGGTTCGGCCGATATCATGAGCCATATTTTCGAAGGCTATTTCTCGCGCACGATGGACAGTGATCTCTCAGACGGGATTGCGGAAGCCATCCTGAAGTCGGTCATGAAAAACTGTCCGGTCGCTCTCAAAGAGCCGGACAACTACAGTGCCCGGGCCAACCTGATGGCGGATGCCTCGGTCGCATGTTCAGGCATCCCGGAATACGGAAAACAGGGCACGGGCTGGCCGTGCCATGCGATGGAACATGAACTGTCAGCCTACTATGACATCACCCACGGTGTCGGGCTGGCCATTCTCACCCCGCGCTGGATGCGCCATATCCTGAAGAAGGATCCGACGAGCCTGCCACGGTTTGTGAAGTTCGCGAAGAACGTTATGGGTCTTTCCGGGGACGATGAGAGCGCTTTGGCATGGGAGGCGATTGATGCGCTCGAAGCTTACTTCAAGAGCACGGGCATTCCGATGACACTTTCAGAGCTGGATATCGACGAGACGCATTTTGCGGACATGGCCCATCACGCCAATGACGGCGGCTATCTTGCCGGGGCGTTCGTGGCGCTCACGGACGAGGATATCGTCGAAATCTATAAAGCATGCCTGTAACACAAACCACCCTCCGGGGTGGTTTCTTTGCGTCTGTTCACACAAAAGACACGGTATGCCTGTATTCTGTGAGCACAAAAATGCTAGAATGGAAGCGAAAGAAGGGAACGCGCATGCTGGAAGTCAAACATATTTCCAAAAAATATGTCACCGGGAATCTCACCCAAATGGCACTGGACGATGTCAGTGTCGATTTTCGTGATGAAGAATTCGTGGCCATCCTCGGGCCGTCAGGCTCAGGCAAGACCACGCTTTTGAATATCATCGGGGGATTGGATTCCTACGACTCCGGGGATTTGGTCATCAACGGGACGTCGACGAAGAAATACAAGGACCGGGACTGGGATGCCTACCGCAACCACACCATCGGTTTTATTTTCCAGTCGTACAACCTGATCCCGCATCAGACGGTCCTGGCCAACGTCGAGATGTCACTGGTGCTGTCCAACGCCCCGAAGAAAGAACGGCGGGCCAAAGCTTTGGCCGCTTTGGACAAAGTCGGTCTGGCCGAACAGGCCCATAAGAAACCAAACCAGCTCTCCGGCGGGCAGATGCAGAGAGTGGCCATTGCGCGGGCGCTCGTCAATAACCCCGATATCATCCTCGCGGATGAACCGACCGGAGCCCTCGACTCCAGGACAAGCGTGCAGGTTATGGACCTTCTGCAGGAAGCGGCGAAGGACCACCTCGTCATCATGGTCACCCACAACCCTGAACTTGCACAACAGTATGCGACGCGGATTGTGAACCTGAAGGACGGGAAGATTGTGTCGGACACGATGCCCGTGGCGGCCGCGGCGCTGGGCGCCGGGGCGGTGGCTGCATCGGCCAAGGCCCCGAAAAAAACAAAGCTCGGTTTTCTCACCGCCCTCTCATTATCCCTCAATAACCTTCTGACGAAGAAGGGCCGGACGGCGCTCACAAGTTTTGCGGGCTCCATCGGGATTATCGGCATCGCCCTGATCCTTGCTTTGTCCAACGGGGTCAATAACTACATCGAAGACCAGGAAGCCGCGATGTTGGGGAATTACCCGATCACGCTGGAGCGGGAGACCCTGGACCTCACCGACTATATGGCGATGAGTGCGAATCAAACAAACAACTCATCCTCCTCAGACGACAATAAGAACTCTGAGTATGAAATCACCTCGCAGAACATCGTCGGGGATGCGATCACGATGGATGAAAACCTCGTTAAAACCAACGACCTGGTCACCTTCAATAACTACCTCAAAGCGCATAAAAACGATGTCGCCTCATCGGTCAACGGCGTCGAATACAAATATGACATCGTCCCGCAGGTGTACCGCAAGGATGATGATGAAGGCATCGTGCGGGTGAGCCCGTCGACGCTCTCGGACAACACGTCGAACACGATGGTCACGACCGACACCGCCGGTCAGTCCACGTCCTATGCATCCTTTATGAACGTCTCTTCCAACGTCTCGTCCACATGGACACGGCTGGTGGAAACGGACAGCCTGCGCAAAACCCAGTACAAGCGCCTTTCCGGTGAGTGGCCGTCATCCTGCAACGAAGCCGCCCTGATCGTCTCAAGTGAAGGGGAGATTTCAGACTACGCCCTGTACACGCTGGGGCTGATGGACATGTCCAAACTCCAGGAGATCCGGGAGAAGGCGGAAGCCGGGGAAGACTATGACGATCCGGTCCGTCATTTTACGTATGATGATGTGATCGGGCGCACGTACAAGTGCTTCGCCCCGGTTCAGCTGTATAAGAACACCGACGGGGTGTACACCGACCAGAGTGATGATGATGACTTTGTATCTTCCCAGTGGGATGAAGGTGTGGATCTCACGATCACCTGTGTGCTGCAGGCGACGGACAATGCGGAAATCACCTCGGGCATCGGTTATGACGCCGACCTCCAGACCGAGCTGCTCAAGACAAGCGCGTCGAGTGATCTCGTCAAAGCCCAGCTTAAAAACTCAAAAATCAACGCCCTCACCGGGAAGGAATTCGGGGCGGACGAGGATGAGACAAGCCTGACGCTTTCCGCAATTACCGGCTCCAATATCACGTTACTTTCAAGCAAGACCAAAAGTGACACCGAAACCATTCCGGTGCACTTCAAGAACTACGATGGCAGTGATCTCGGCACGATGTATTATGCGGACGGGGAAGCCGTTTCGGGCACGCTGGACGGGAATATCACCAGCCCGACCAGGGCTGATACATCCACGATGACCTACACGTTTATCGGCTGGGTGTCGTCCTCGGGCAGTTACTACGAATCCGCCTCCCTGCCGAAAGCCACGGCCGAAGAGACGTACACGGCGGTGTACTACGGCCAGGCCATCCAAAGCGATGTGGATGCGGAAGACGTAGCGGAGGATATCGCCGCCTACATCACCGCCAACCCGAAGGCTTCGAGTGAAGATGTACGCTCCTATATCAATGACAAGTACGGGACGGATTTATCATCCGACGATGTGAATGCGCTCGTCACGGCAGCCAGAAAGGCCCAGGAAGCCGTGCAGGATGATGTCACATCATCCTCTGTCACTGCGGCCGGGATCGCCAGGGCTTTACAGGCGCAGGGCATTGATGTGGATGAAGCTACGGTCAAACAGTTTATGGGTGACACGCTCGACACCGAAGCACTCGCCTCCGCCTTAAGAAACAACGGCACGGATATTACGGCCGATGAACTCGAGGACATGTTAAGTGGGTCGGACAGTGCGCTTTCCGCCAAGGACATCGTCAAGATTCTGAAAAACCAGGGTATCGATATTGATGAAGACACAGTGCAGAAGTTCATGAGCGGAGAGCTCGACACCGACGCGCTCACAAGCTACCTCGCGTCAAACGGCGCCGGCCTGAGTGAAGCCGACATCCGGAAATACATCTCGCAGTACGCCGAGGACTATATCAAAAACAACGGGGCAGCTCTGATGGAAGCCTACATGGCCGAACACATGGATGACCTGATTGCGATGTACAAGTCACAAATTATGAAGGAGCTTGAAGCACAGCTGCGGGCGTCGATGTCCACGGCCCTGACCTCCGACCAGCTTCAGGCACTGTTGTCCCGGTACACCCAGTCCAACCCGGAATCGGCGGAGGATGTGCTGGAACTCTTGGGTTACACGGACCTGGACAATCCGTTCTCCATTTCCTTCTATCCGGTCGACTTTGATGGGAAGGATGTGGTGCTGGACTTTATCAGCACGTACAACGATCAGGCGGATGAGGACGAGCAGGTGACGTACACCGACCTCATCGGGGCGATCACGTCGAACATCACGAAAATCATCAACACCATCAGTTATGTCCTGATTGCCTTTGTGGCGATTTCTCTCGTGGTCTCGTCAATCATGATTGCGATCATCACGTATATCTCGGTCCTGGAGCGGACGAAGGAAATCGGGATTCTCAGGGCGATGGGGACATCGAAGAACGGGATTTCGAAAATCTTCAACGCCGAGACGTTTATCGAAGGCTTACTGGCAGGGGCGTTTGGGATCGGCCTGACGCGGCTGATCATCATCCCGGCCAATCAAATTATTGAAAAGATGACCGATGTGGCCAATGTGGCGGTGCTGAAATGGCGGTACGGTGTGGTCCTCATTGCGATCAGTGTCGTTCTGACGCTCATTGCGGGATTCCTCCCGTCACGGATGGCGGCGAAGAAAGACCCGGTCACCGCATTACGCTCTGAATAAGCTCTCCTTTCCGGGAGAGCTATTCTGTTTCTCAAAAATAAAAAAATGGGAAATAGAAATGAAGAGGCAGACGTGTGCCGGCACAGATGAAACTCCCGCAAGCCCTCTGATGAGGGCAACTTTCTGAGCCCGAGGTAAAGACAAGGGCGGGATTTTTTGATATAACTATAAGTGTAAGCGGTTACCCATTTGTATGTGAAAAATTTATGAAAATGACATACGCTTACATGAAAATACATGCTTGTTTTTTCACAAGTCGTGTTGTATAGTTTGGGCAAGTGAAGGGGAACCTTCCGAAAATAAAGACTTTATGGAGGACTAACATGGCTAAAGCAAAAGCACAAGAAGAAGTCGTTAAGGAATTTACGACAGAAGCCCAGGTCGATGAGGTCATCAACGATCTCGTTAATAAAGCCCTGGTGGCTCTGGACAAGTTCGAAGGCTTCGATCAGGACCAGATTGACTACATCGTGGCAAAGATGTCCGTCGCCGGTCTTGACCATCACGGCACACTCGCTGAAGCGGCTGTCAACGAGACGGGCCGCGGCGTGTTCGAAGACAAGGCAGTGAAAAACCTGTTCGCATGCGAATATGTCACCAGCAATATGCGCCACACGAAAACCGTTGGGATTATCAACGAGGACCCTCTGACAGGGATCACGGAAATCGCAGAACCGGTTGGGGTTGTCTGCGGGATCGTCCCGGTCACAAACCCGACGTCCACGGCGATTTTCAAATCCCTCATTTGTATGAAGACGAGAAACCCGATTATCTTCTCTTTCCATCCGGGTGCACACTACTCGTCCATTGAAGCAGCAAAGGTCATGAGAGACGCGGCTGTCGCAGCCGGCGCTCCGGAAGACTGCATCGCATGGCTTCCATTCAGCCTCAAGAATTCCGAAGGCAAGCTCCTGATGTACGCAACGAATGCCCTGATGAACCATCCGGGTGTTGCGACGATCCTCGCCACGGGCGGTAACGCCATGGTCAAGGCGGCTTATTCCTGCGGGAAACCGGCCCTCGGTGTCGGTGCCGGCAACGTTCCGGCGTATGTCGAAAAGACGGCAAAACTCGAAATGGCAGCCAACGACATCTACCTCTCCAAGAGCTTTGACAACGGTATGATTTGCGCCTCCGAGCAGAACGCCATCGTTGATAAAGAAATTTACAACGCCTTCAAGAAAGAAATCGGCCGTTACCCGGTTTACTTCGCGAATGCGGAAGAAAAGGCCAAGCTCGAACAGTTCATGTTCGGTGCCAACGCCTTCACACCGGAAGCCGCTGAGGCCAAGCTGAACGGCGCCGTTGCCGGGAAATCCGCGCAGTGGATCGCTGAACAGGCTGGCATTCAGATTCCGGAAGATGTCCAAATCATCATCGTAGAATGTAAGGAAATCGGCCCTAATGAACCGATGACAAGAGAAAAGCTCTCTCCGGTCCTCGCCCTGCACAAGGCCAAGAACACGGAAGACGGTATCGCCCTCGCGGAAGCGTCCGTGGAATTCGGCGGTCTCGGTCACTCGGCAGCCATCCATACCCAGGATCATAATATCTCGATCGAATTCGGTAAACGCGTGAAGGCCATCCGTATCATCGAAAACGCGCCTTCGACATTCGGCGGCATCGGTTCTGTCTACAACGCATTCCTGCCGTCGCTGACCCTCGGTTGCGGCTCCTACGGCCACAACTCCGTGTCCAACAACGTCAGCACGGCGGACTTACTGAATATCAAGAGAATCGGGAGACGAAACAACAATATGCAATGGGTGAAACTTCCTCCAAAGATCTATTTCGAACGCAACTCCATCCGTTACCTGCGTGACATGCGCAAGATGGAAAAGGCCATGATCATCACGGACCGCGGCATGTACAACCTCGGCTATGTTGCCAAGATTGAAGACGTCATCCGCCGTCGCCGCAATAAGGTTGACATCGAACTCTTCTTCGACGTTGAACCGGATCCGTCCCTCAACACGGTCAAGAAGGGCGTGGAACTCATGCGCAACTTCGAACCTGACACGATCATTGCCCTCGGCGGGGGTTCCGCGATGGACGCAGCCAAGGTTATGTGGCTGATGTACGAACATCCGGAAGTCAACTTCAACGACATCAAGCAGAAGTTCATGGACATCCGTAAGCGTGCCATCAAGTTCCCTGAACTTGGTAAGAAGGCCGTCATGATTGCCATCCCGACGACATCCGGCACGGGCTCCGAAGTGACGCCGTTCGCCGTCATCTCCGACACGGACGCCAACATCAAGTACCCGCTCACGGACTACGCCCTCACACCAACGGTCGCGATCGTTGACCCTGAATTCACGCTGTCCGTACCGGCCCGCACGTGCGCCGACACAGGAATCGACGTCCTGACACATGCGATGGAAGCGTATGTCTCCATCCTTGCCTCCGACTTCACGGACGGCTGGGCAAAACAGGCCGTCAAACTCGTCTTCGACAACCTGTACAACTCTGTTGTCAATAAGGACGAAGACGCCCGCATCAAGATGCACAACGCCGCAACGATTGCCGGCATGGCGTTCGCCAATGCCTTCCTCGGCATGAACCACTCCATGGCCCACAAGATCGGTGGCGAATGGCACATCCCTCACGGCAGAGCCAACGGTATTCTCCTGGCGCATGTCATCAGATATAACGGCACAGTGCCGACGAAGCTGAACGTATGGCCGAAGATCGAAAACTACAAGGCCGACAAGAAGTATCGTGAACTCGCAGAACTCATCGGCCTCAAGCCGAAGACGGATGCGGAAGGTGTCGAAATGTTTGCGCAGGCTGTTGAAAAACTGTGGGTATCTGTCGGTGGCGCCTACAACGTCAAGAGCCAGGGCATCGAGAAAGACGCATGGATGGAATCCGTTCACCGTATGGCCATGAACGCCTACGAAGACCAGTGCACGCCGGCCAACCCGCGCATGCCGATGGTCAAGGATATGGAAGAAATCCTGACGAGAATCTACGACTACGAGTCCCCGTTCGCGTCTGAGTCCTACCTGAACAAGAAAGAAGACTAATCTTCAAACCAAGAACCACAGGTCATCCTGTGGTTCTTTTCTTTCCCTGACCCCGCTTGAAACATCTTCGTGTGCTGTGCTATACTCGTTGTGCTACTGGGAGGACAGACTATGATCAAGCTTATCGCATCGGATATTGACGGCACCCTCGTCAAAGAATCATCACCCTGCATCGACCCGGCCTATACCGACGTCATCAGGAAACTCCATGACCACGGCGTGCAGTTCGTCGCCGCTTCGGGACGCCAGTATGTGTCGATGAAACGCATGTTTGACGCGGTCAAAGATGATATCATCTTCATCACCGAAAACGGCAGTTATATTTGTACAACGGACAAGGCCCTCGGCATCGAGCCGATGGACACACAGGCCGTCAGGGACATCATCGCCTATCTGCGCAGTCAGGATGTCATGATCATGACATCCGACGGACACAAGACCTTGATAGAAACGGACGATGAAGACTTCCTGTATTTGCTTGGCACCTCCTACGGCAATGACTGTGAGGTTGTGGATGATCTGTTGGACTATGCGGAAACGACAATCAAAATCTCCGTCTATCGCAAAGAGGGCATCAGTGAGCTTTCACCCAAGCTGACCGACATGTTCGGAGAGAGAACCCACTGCTTCCAGGCCGGGGATCCGTGGTTTGACTTTGTGGGGATGAGCTCCTCCAAGGGGGCGGCCCTGACCAAGGTCCAGAACATCCTTGGCATCACACCGGCTGAAACGATGGCCTTCGGTGACAATGCCAATGACGCCTCGATGCTCGAAGTGGCGGGGGAAAGCTATGCGGTCGAAAGCGCCCACGAAGACGCAAAAAAAGCCGCCAAACATCTCTGCGCAAGCTATCAGGACAAGGGCGTCTTTCATGTTTTGGAAGAGCTTCTGGCGGACTACGAAAAACGATAGGTTTGAACCGGGAGCACAGAAACTTAAATTTCTGAGCGCCATGGGAATAATGAAACAGGATGGATTGTGCCAGCCAATGACTTTCGTGTCATTGGCTTTTTTGCATGGCGTTATATGAATTATGACTTTCAGAGATATGTTTATTATGTGTATGAAGGTAAGTCCGTGAATATTTGTGCTTTTATAAATGCATTTCAGTTTTTGACGGGAAGCGCAGAGGATGTGCGTTAATCCTTTGAATGAGTTGCGCAGGTTGTTTTCTTATCTGTGGGTCATGCTTATCTTGTTACGGGAAGGGATTGTTGAAGCGAAGAGCGGGAAAGGGGAAGTCGCCATCGTTTATGAAAATTACGTCATGGATCAGATTTAAAAATTTCGCATTAGAAGGCATACAGGTCGTTTGAATTTACAACGCAGACAAGGTGTTTTTTTATCCTGTATGACGAAATTGTGAAATTTTGTCAAAGCATGTGAATTGGTGATTGCTTACATTGATTTGCGGTGTATACTAACCGTGTTGTCACAGAAAGACCATCAAAATCCATCACCACGTGTCTGTATCAGACAGCCAGGTGGCATCGTGTTATGGGACGGCTTTCTGTTTCACCGTGGGGAAGGAAGTGAATAATTGCGGGAGCAGAGAATCACTTTATGAATCATCGTTGTTAAAATTTCATAAATTGGAGGAGTAAAAACATGAAAAAGATTTTAACACTTTTTTTGTCTTGCGTGATGGCTGTAGCTGTGGGGGCTGCGCCGGTTTACGCCGAAGGAAGACAGACACAAACAATTCACTGAAAACATCACCACAAGAGAAGCCGTCGTCACGGGTGAGGATGGTGAGACACAGAGTGCAGTTTTTAATAAAGAAGCGGATACACTCACAATCAATGGACAGACATATCACATTGAATGTGAGGACGAAACACCATCTGCCTTACCTCGGCTTATGGCCAGGGCCAAAGGGAAAGCGAAGAATAAAGTCCTCTCCAAAAAAACAGTAACGATCCCAGGCCCTGTCGTTGCATTGGGGGCGGCTGCTGTCACCGCTGCAGTTACGAGCCTTTTAGGGTCTGTTGCGCCTGGCGTCATTCCGTTTGTTAAGTGTGCTCTGCAAAATTTAATCCCAGTCCTTATGGCAGGCGGTGCGGATCCTGTTAAAATCACAATCACAAAGTACCGTTCGTTATCCAGACTGAGTTCCGGCAAACATAAAGGGCACTTCAAATATTGGACGAATGTGACAATAAAGCAGGGGAGAATTCTTTCTCTGATAATCACGATATTTATTACAAATAGAGGTCATTAGAAATATGAAAGATTTCCTGAAGAAGCATCAGACGGTTATAAAATATATTATTCTTGTGATCGCAGTATTCCTGATATATCATCTGAGCAGTCCGCATCCCTTTATTGCGACAATCCTGTTTCTGGTGATAATGTATGTGGATGAGTGGTTGATCAGAATGTACCGGGAACGTCACCCTAAGAAATAAAGAGATGAGGCCTCATCTTTTTGCTTGCACAAAAAATCCCGCCATTGTGGGGCGGGATCATGAACGGCGGCGGACCATTTCGTTGTAGACGAAGCGGGCGACAGCCTCGGGGCTCTTGTGTTCGGCCGGGATGTTCAGGTTGGAAAGAAGAAGGGTGTTCCTGGTGGTGTAAATCACGTTCACCCACCCGTTCTTTTTCAAAGGCTTGATGGCCAGCTTTTTGTCCGCAAGCAGGGCATTGATTGCCTTGCGCTGACATTTGAGCCGGTTGGCCTGTTTGGTTTTCTGCTTTTTTGTGGATGTCTCTGTGTCCGGCCGGCCGCGGAGCTTGCGCGGGTTGTAGGGGTGGAAGTCTTCGGCGTGATAATGGCGGTGGGCGACGAGACGTTTCTTGTAGACGTTGACCTTCCGGCCAAGGTAGCGGTTTTCCCCGCCGCTCTCAAAGATGCGCAGGGATTTGCAGAAGTAGAAATCACTGCCGCGGTATCCCTCGATGCCCAGGCATACACGCATATCATCATCGATATCCCAGGACAGGTTGATATAGTCCAGATTCACAAACGACCCGTTGGGGCTCATGGCCCTGTACAGGTCGACTTTTTTGTATTTGAGCGCTTCGAATGCCGGGATGAACCACACAATCTTCCGGCGGATGTTTTCCCGCTCATGGGAGAGGGTGCCGGCTTCCAGGTCGTCTTCGTCAAACAAATCCGTCATGGTGATGTCCCCGTGACGGATGGCTTTATTGAAATTCTGAGCGCTCATCCGGGCGATGTCCGGCGGGTTGGACCCGACAGCGAGGTGCTTGAAGGTGTCTTTCTTGATGTCGAGGATGATATCCCCGTAACCGGTGGACAGTACGAACTTCCAGGGCACGATTTCATGCACGAAGAAGTCCAGGTCATCATACAAAAGATCATCCATACTTACACCTCTTTTCTAATGGAAAGGGCAACCTCTCTGGAGGCTGCCCTGATGGAAGAATTGGAGCCCATCTCCTAGACCCGGCCGTAGCCGGGCTGGACGCTTCGTAGCGTCTCATCCGGATCTAGTTTCTCAACTATTTGGTTGTAGAATCTTCCGTTTGACCGGAAGCCAAGCATTCTGCCTGCACCTTTCTGTGCAGAAGAGATAGGCGTGTATCTTCACGTTGTTTTATCAGCCCGTGAACAGGCACGCGAGGCCAATTACCTCTCGCCGGTTTGAATCACATCGCATCAAGTCGTGCGCGTGAGACAACGGAATCGCCGGAGCTATCCGTCACACCCTAGGACGAAGGCAAGGCCTCCATCCACTTTCATTATAGCGGATGAGGCTTTAAAGTCAACGCGGACGGGGCGGTCAAATAATGTCGCTGGATTCGATGAGTTCGATGGTGATGAACACGTGGGCCAGGCTCACGGCGTAAAGCGCCGTCATCAGGTTTTCCGGCACGAAACTGTAGGCCGTGAGGAGGGCCACCGTAAGCGGGGACACCTGGGAGCGGCGGATGATGAGGCCTTTCTTCGGCATCGCCTCTTTGAGCCTCTGCTCGATTTCCGCGCATCTCTCTAAAATCACATTCGGATCTTCCTCGAAGAATGTGCACAGGCCGAGGTACATCGGGCAGCGGTCTTTGCGGTAGTTGGACTTGAGTCCCTGCATTGTACGGGCCAGAACGTTACAACGGGCCGCGAGCGTGCGGGCGTCTTCATCCCCGAGCGGGATCAGGTCGGCCAGGTCTTCGGCGTTCGCCTTCCCGAGTGTTTTTGTATCGAGATGGGCCAGTGCGTCTTTTCTTTTCTTCAATAACTCTTCCACATCATCCTCCCGCATGGCGAGAACGGCGGCGTGGACATACTCATTGACCTTGGTCACGGCGAAGCGGCTGCGCTTCATGCCGGTAAACAGTTGCTCAAAGCGGGTATAAGTATCGTCTGTGGCCCCTTTGTGGGCGATATACATCGCAGCGTCAAGTTCATACAATGAGCTGATGCGGAAGCCACTCTCATTGAGGGCTTTGTACGCTTCTTCGACATCCGCAGCGGCCACGACCGGGTCCTTGGCCGTGCTCAGGACGAGGGCGAGGGCTTCAGCCACATCCTCCCGTGAGCACAGGGAGTCGGCGGCGTCTTTCGCTGCGTCGACGTTGTCCTTTGGGCGGTTGAATTTCGAAAGCGCCCCTTCGTAAGCCGACATACTGTCGGCGAGAAAGTCTTTCTTGCGTGAGACTCTGGAGGCTATAAAGGCCTGACAGAGTTGTTCGGTTTTGATTTCCATGGTTTGTGTCTCTCCTTATTGATTCTATTTTAACCCCTCGGCGAAGGATGCACAATTGCGATTCTGATTTTCGTCGCGAGTTGTAAAATGAACTTGAACACCTGAAAATTAAAAAATCCATAGAGATATTTTCTCTGGTAGAATGAAGTTTGGAGACAAACAA
>Ga0065709_1005955_pt1 | contig 32078 bp, 22 predicted proteins | sample Hoacrofraction14_2_FD_59096 | JGI IMG/M metagenome (GOLD analysis project Ga0065709, IMG submission 59096) | Hoatzin crop microbial communities from Cojedes, Venezuela, sample from fiber fraction 14 v1 | ecosystem: Host-associated > Birds > Digestive system > Esophagus > Crop | place: Venezuela...
TGATGAGCATGGCGGCTATAGCAAGCTGTCCGACCTCGGCTATCTCCATGGCGTGGTTCAGCACGGCGACAGGATTTTCGTGGGCGCTGACGGAATTTCCACCAACCATGTCGAAGGTTTCTGGGCTCAGCTCAAGCGCATGATTTTCGGCATCTATCACTTCGTGAGCGTGCCTTATCTGCAGCGCTACATTGACGAGGCGGTCTTCCGCTACAACACGCGCGGATGGAGCGAGTCCAGACGGTTCACTCGCATGTTCGAGCGGTCAATCGGACGGCTCACCTACGAGGATGTGAGGAATGTGGCATAATTTTGATGTTGTGTAGCAAGTTTTCAAACAACTCCCTCGATACACAACCAAGTTCGTACATCAATTCATATTGACGTTGCAAACTGTCTGAAACAAGTTTGTTTTCAGCGTTTTTCTCATCGCTATCATTAGTATTTCCACCTTCGTTATTGTTTTCCTCTCTATTTTGGTTTGTCTCATTCTCTAAGACTTGTTCTTTTGCTATTTTATTCAGATAGTTAGCAACTATATTAGGAAGTTTCTCTTGGTAATTTGTGTAGTCTTTATCACCTGATGAAATAGAATCTAATTGTCTATGGTTTTCACTATCCCAATATTCAACCTTTCCTTCCAAAACTTGTGCTATCACTATATTGAGAGGAAAATCCTCGTTTAGCAGGTAAATCGCAAAAAAACGTGCATTATATTCATTTACATATTTGTTGAACGGATATTCATTTTCTATACACCAAATATGCTTTATTGGCAGACTTTTTACGTCTTGTGGGGATTTCAATTCTCCAAACTTTATATTATCATTCTCATAAATAACATTAGGTATGGAAACTTTTTTCTTTTCTTGCTGTATGGTATCAATAAATGTGGCATAACTCATATTGTTAACATCGTGGCCTTGGTCTTTTAGTCTAAGATACTTCCATTCTTCAAATTTTTTGTAAAGCAATTCTTTTGGGGGTTGCGACTCCTTGTAAAAACGACAAGCCGCAAGAAGATAATCTACATGGATTCCGTAATTGTGCATACTTATGGCTAATTCTCTACCATATTTGTCAGCAGCAGTTTTATAATTCTCAAAAAGTTTCATTATCTTTGCGATTAAATTGTTATTACCTTATAAATATTTTAGATGAGTATGAAATACGTCGGAATGTACAATGATTTTAATTTGCCAAGCGAGGGAAAATTGTTAGTGTGTTATATTGATAATATAGAAATTTTTATTCGATATGATGGCGAGAATCCTTTGCAACTAACACAAATTGCGATATTGCTTGAAAGTAGTGAATATATGACATTATATGATGTTTTTCAATGCGAATACCACGCGACCGATGAAGTTGACGCCAAAGCGTATGTGAAATCTTTTGCTGAACTGTTAATAAAATACAGGGAAAAATACGGACGCTATCTGAAAAATCTTAAAAATAGACAGCCGTTAAAATAACACCTTTATCAACTTCCTATAACATTAAAGCAACCTCTTGTGTGTTCAGGAGGTTGCTCTTATTGTTTACTGCATTACACGTACCGTTTCTCAATCTGAAAACTTGTCACCAACAAAATTGGATTCTGCAAATCCGTTCATAATTTCATTCTCAACGCGTTCAATTATGTCTATGTCCCCTTTCCTAAACAAATCCCAATATTCATCATAATCCAATATGGCTTCAGCAGCAAGTTCGCGATATTTACAATCACCATAATAACAAATAACACAGAATATGCTGTATGTTTCATCTTCACCATAACCATTAGGAATAACGCTTATTTCCATCTCTTCATCAACAGTTATCTTGTCTTTTGATGTGTTTGTATAATAATGTTCGCTCCGACTCTTACTAACAGCCTTCAACCCCGTTGCTAAAAGTTGTCTGATTTCTTGCGGGGAAAGAGTACATTTTTCCTCGCGTTCCCTAAGCAGTCCCCTGACCGCCTCATTCACGGTGTGTCTGAGTTGGGACTCAGTAATACGTATTCTTCTTCTCATTTTGTTTTTTTTATTTTGTTTTATTTTTCGTTATTCTGATTATAAATAGTGGGGAAGAAAGAAAAAATCGTCCAGTAAAATAGGCTTCGGTCAGATTGTATAACGTTGCCCTTACAAAACCCTAAGCAACCGACACACACACCGACACTATTTCTTCTTCCATTGACCCGTTTCAGATTGTTCTATTTTGCCATTTTCCTTCCAGCGCCTAATTAGCATATTCGCTGCATTTCTTCTTCCTTTGATTTTCACAAGCATAGCAGTTGTAAACTGTTTCGGCAACTGGTCGTAAATTATTTCATTCTCAGTACGCTTCTCTGCAATTGTTTGTTCCACCGCCGATTCCTTGCGCACTTTCTGGATGCGGTTGTAGAGGAAGCGGTACTGGGTGCAAAGCAGGTAGTCCGCCACGATGTCGAAGAGGTCGAGGTAGCGGTTCTTCTGCGACTTCGGGAAGTCGCGTTCGAAGCGTCCTTGGTTGAATGGTTCTTGCGCGCGGCAAAGTTTTGCGGCGTAGTCACAAAGCATTACACAGGTGACGACGCGCATGGCGTTAATCCAAACGCGCATGCGGAGCGAAGCGAAGTCTTCGTCGTTTGCCTCCTTGGCTTTCTCGAGCGTGCGGTTGAGCCAGTCGTAGGCGCGCTGCTGGAGTTTCGCCAGTTGTACCTCGCCCTGAAACGTCATGAGTTTGGTGGCAATGTCGTGGATGAGTTCCTTCTGCTTGTCGGTGCGCGGAGGGAGCGGAACGTAGGGGTCGAAGCGGTTGTTTGGCATGATGCCGATGCAGAAGCGCTGGACCGAACCGTCGGCAGGGTTGGCGAAGAAGCGGTCGAAGGCATCGACTTACAGCGAGGGCAGCGAGTGATGCTCAGACCTCCCGCTGCCCTCAATTGTTAATTGCCAGTGCCTCTTTCACGAATTCAAGGATGAGTTGTGCAGTCTTCTCAAGTCCGAGAAGGGAGCTGTTGATGCAGAGGTCGTAGGCGCGGCTGTCGCCCCAGGTGGTTTCGGCGTAGTAGTTGTGGTACTCTGCGCGGATGCGGTCGGTGCGCTCAATGAGTTCTTTGGCGGCAGCGTCGTCGATGCTGAAGCGCTCTTTGAGGAAGGCAACGCGGTCGCCGTAGTTGGCCCTGACGAAGATGTTGAGGTGGCGTGGGTGGTCGCGCAGCACGTAGTCGGAGCAGCGTCCCACGATGATGCAGCTCTCTTGTGCGGCCTTCTCGCGGATGATGTCGGACTGCACTTTGAAGAGGTGCTCGGGCGAGAGGCTGTTGTTGTAGATGTTTGAGAAGGTGGAGTAAGGTGACGAGAGGGCGTGGATGAGGTGCTTCATGAGTCCACGTCCTGCTTTCTCGTCGGCGTCTTTGAAGGCGTCGGGACAGATGCCGCTCTCTTGCGCCGCGAGTGTGATGAGGCGTCGGTCATAGACTGGCACGCCCAGTTCTTTTGCCAAATACTCGCCGATGCGCTTGCCGCCGCTGCCCAGTTCGCGGCTGATGGTGATTACGTACTTTTCCATTTCGCTATTCTTTTTAAGGTTAATGTCAAACTTTCTTGCAAAAACGAGCGAACTCGTTTCTTGAAATGAGTTAACTCGTTTTGGCAAACGAGCGAACTTGTTTTTGAAAAGGAAGACCTTCGTTTCAGGGATGGATGGTTGCCGTTTTCGCAAACGAAGGTCTTCCTTTGGTTTGTGCCTCAGAGGCGGTTGTGCTTCACTTGGTGGAAGAAGTGGAGGAGGAGGATGGCTGAGGTGATGACTGTGATGCCGTCGGATGCGGTGATGCTCCACCACACGCCGTCTGTTCCCCAGAAGTTGGGGAAGATGAGCAGGAAGGGCACGAGGAAGAGCAACTGGCGGCTCACGCTCAGGAAGATGCTTTTCTTCACTTGTCCGATGCACTGGAAGAAGGTGCCGGCAACGATTTGCGCGCCGATGAGGGGATGGAGGAGCACGACGATGCGCATGCCTCGGCAGGCGATGCTGGTCAGTGCGTCGTCCTTCGTGAAGAGCGCGACGGGGATGTGTGGGAAGAAGAAGCAGACGAGGAAGGAAAGGCACATGACGATGGTGGCGTAGAGCATGCTGTACTTCAGCACCAGGGTGACGCGGTCGAACTGCCTTGCGCCGAAGTTGTAGCCAGCGATGGGCTGCATGCCTTGCGTGATGCCGGTGACGACCATGAGGAAGACGAACGTGATGCCGTTGACGATGCCGTAGGCTGCAATGGCAATGTCGCCTCCGTGGCGCTGCAGGGCCTTGTTGATGAGAATGACCACGAGGCAAGCGCAGAGTTGCATGAAGAAGGGCGAAAGGCCGATGGCCAGGATGTTCTTCACGATGCGCTTGCGCAGGCCGTAGATGCCGGAGTGGAGGTGGATGAGGTCGCTCTTTCGGCTGAGCATCACCCAGACGAATGCGAGGGCAATGATTTGCGCCAGCACGGTAGCAATGGCTGCGCCTCGGATGCCCATGCCCAGGGTGAAGATGAAGATGGGGTCGAGGATGGAGTTGGCCACGACGGTGGCAATGGTGGCGAGCATGGCGACGTTGGGATGGCCGAGGGCGCGCAGTTCGGAGTTGAGCCCGAGGTAGAGGTGGGTGATGGGGTTGCCGAGGAGGATGACGAACATGTACTCGCGTGCGTAGGGCAACGACTGCTCGCTGGCGCCAAAGAAGAGCAGCAGCGGGTCGATGAAGACGATGCCGAGGATGCCCAGCAGCACGCCGAGGATGATGTTGAGCGACACGACATTGCCCAGCACGCGCTCCGCCGTGGGGTAGTCGCGCTGGCCCAAGCGGATGGACATGAGCGTGCTTCCGCCCACGCCCACCATGGCGCCAAAGGCGGCGGAGAGGTTCATGACGGGGAAGGTGATGGCAAGTCCCGACAGGGCCAGTGCGCCTGTTGCTCCGCCGTCGCCGATGTGGCCGATGAAGATGCGGTCCACCATGTTGTAGAGCGAACTGGCGGTCATGGCCACTACGGCAGGGATGGCGTAGCGCAGGAGGAGTTTGCCAACGGGCTGTGTGCCCAGTTCTTTAGGGGTTGTTGACATGTTTCGTGTTTACTTTTTCAGTTCATTCCATTTCGGCGGATTCACGCCCAGCAGGTTCTTTACGAAGAAGTCGTAGCGCTTGTGCTCGCCGAAACTCTCGCCCATGGTGTGGTGTGCGCCAGGGATGACGACGAGTTCGAAGTCCTTGCCTGCCTTCTGCAGGGCATTCACCACTTGCATGGTGCTGGCGGGGTCTACGTTGTCGTCGAGTTCGCCAACCACGAGCATGAGCGGGCGCTCGAGGCGGTAGGCGTTCTCCACGTTGCTGCACTCGGCGTAACTGCTGTCGATGGGGTAACTCATCCATTGCTCGTTCCACCAAATCTTGTCCATGCGGTTGTCGTGGCAGCCGCAGGCAGCGTAGGCAGCCTTGTAGAAGTCGCCGTGGAACAGCACTGCGCCGAGGGCTTCCTGACCGCCAGCGGAGCAGCCGTAGATGCCCACGTTGTCGGCATCCATGTAGGGATATTTGGCGGCAGCGGCCTTAATCCACGCGATGCGGTCGGGGAATCCGCTGTCCTTCAGGTTCTTGTAGCACACTTCCTCAAAGCTCTTCGTGCGGAAGGAAGTGGTCATGCCGTCCATCTGCACCACGATGAAGCCCAGTTCTGCCAGGTCGGCCATGTTCCACAACCAGGGCGTGAAAGTCTTTGGCACGTACTGGTCGCCAGGACCGGAGTAGATGTACTCGATGACGGGATATTTCTTGTTTGAGTCGAAGTTCGACGGGCGCTGAATCAGTCCCCAGATGTCGGTCTTGTCGTCGCGCCCTTTGGCCACGAACACCTCAGGCGCTTGCCAGCCTTCTGCCTGCAGTTTGCTGATGTCTGCCTTGGCAATTTCGCGGACAATCTTGCCGTCTTTGGCGGAGCGAAGCACAGTGGTGGGAGGTGTAGTGACGGTGGAATAAGTATCTACAAGATACTGATAGTCGTCGGTATAGTTTGCGCTGTGATAGCCTTCTTCAGGCGTCAGGCATTTCAGGTTCTTGCCGTTGAGGTCAATGCGGTAGTAGTGGATGAAGTAGGGGTCTTCCGCGCCGCGGTTGCCGTTGGCAGAGAAGTAAATCACGCCGTTCTTCTCGTCCACGTGCTGCACCCCGCGCAGGTAGTAGCCGCCCTTGGTCACCTGCTTGCACTTGCCCGTCTGGCGGTCGTAGAGGTAGAGGTTATTGTAGTTGTCGCGCTCGCTGCTCCAGAGGATGCGCTTGCCGTCCTCGAAGTCGTAGCGGTATTGGCGCGAGTAGTTCACGTAGGTCTTGCTGGTCTCCTCAATGAGCGTGCGCACTTTGCCCGTCTGGGCGTTGAGTTCAAGCACGCGGTAGCAATGATGGCCGCGCTCGTTGTATTCAAACGTCAGCGTCTCGGAGTTCTTATCCCAAGCAGGGGCGCTCACGTAGTACTGGTGGGCGAAGAGGTCGGTGGAAGGTTCAACCACGCGCTTGGTCTGCAGGTCAATCACCACCGGCACGCGGAAGTTCAGCGAGTCGCCGGGCTTGGCGTATTCCTGCTTGTGCAGAATGGGCTGAAGCTGGTTGGCAGGCGACGACTCCACGTAATAGACGTAGTGCTTCGGCGCAGGCTTGATGCGCACGGTAGCGAAGTAGCGGCCGTTGGGCGAGAAGGTGCCGTAAGTGGAGTAGTAATAGGTGCTGTCGCCATTGCTGGTCAGGGCGCTGCCAGCGGCGTCGGTGCCTCTGTCGCGCACCCACAGGTTGTTGTCCTTGAAGTAGATTTCGCTCTTGCCGTCGGGCGTGGGCTGAACGGCGTCTTTCTCGTCAGGCACTTCCATCCAGTGGCGCTGCGGACCGCCAAACTGCGGCAGTTCTTGCCCGTCGTCAAGGGTCTCGCTGCTCAGGTCGTAGGTCCAGTGCTTGTTGGCATGCACGAAACTGAGTTTGTTGTCCTTCGAAACGCGCGCCTGGCCCAGCGGCAGGTAGTTTTCGTTCACCTCTGCCCCACTCTTCTGCGCCAGTTGCTTGGCCAGTTTTCCTTTGTCAAACAGCGGCTTAGCGGTGTTGCCATCGGCATCGAGCAGGGTGTATGCCGTGCCGTCGGCAGTGGTCTGGGTGTACCAGAACTGGTGGGTGCCGTCAATGGCATGGGAGCGGACGTCGCCATTGAGCATCTTGTTGGTATATTTGCCGCGAATGGCAAAGGCGCGGCGATAGTCGTCTGCAGTGCCCTGAGCGCTGGTTTCAACGAACGCTGAGAGTGTCAGCAGAGCGAGTAAGCACGATTTCTTGTTCATGGAGTTTGTCGGTTGGATAAGGGTTATTGTTGTTTACGAATGTTGCGGGCTTGGCATCCTGCTTGGCCGCTTTGGCAAAGGTCTGCGGCGAAATGCCCACGGGCTCAATCATGAACTCGGGCACGTTGTAGCTCTTCAGGAAGAACTGATAGAAGTTGGGGTCTTTCTGCGGAAGTTCAAACGCCTTGTGCGCCTGACCGTCCTTGTCGAAGTAGGCCATGTAGAGGCGGCTGAAGTTGCCATCGTCACGCCGCGAGATGAACAGAATCCAGCGCCCATTCGACGACCAGTTGTGGAAACTCTCTGCCTGGTCGCTGTTGGCAGCCGTGAGCGGACGCGTTTCCAGCGTCTGAAGGTCGGTCACATAGAGGTCGGCATCGGGATGCCACACATGGAAGCAGCCCCATCCGCCCTGGGCAAACAGCACATAGCGCCCGTCGGGACTCACCCGCGGGAAGGTCACGCTCTTGTCCTGTGCCGCAGCGTCATACACCAACTCGGTAGGACCAAAGTGCTTCGTCTCGGGGTCGAACGCCTTGCGGTAGAGGTTGTATTTCACAGTCTGATAACGCGTAATCACCTGCGCCTCATGCCCCGTGCTGTCGTCAAACTCAAAGTGGGCGGAGCAGAAGTAGAGGTACTTGCCGTCGGGCGACCACGTGGGGAAGCACTCAAACTCGGTCGTATCGTTGGCAATGTTGCTCACTTCATTGCGAGACACATCGTAAAGGATGAGGTCGCTCTTCGAGTCAATCACCTCAATCTTGTTGCGCATCTTCGTGTGGAACGACTGCCCGGTAGCGTTGGTGGAATAGGCGATGTAGTTGTGCCTAGGATGCCATGCGGGATAGACGCCAGCGCTGATGGTGGAATCGGTCTTCAGGTCCACCTTGTAGGGCTTGCCGTCGCTCACAATCATCGTTCCGCCATGCCCTTGGCGCATGTGGAACTGCATGTTGTCGGTCTTGTAGTTCTTGTAGGCGTGGCAGTTGATGCACTGACCATTATCCTCCGACGAGATAATCATGTTGTTGTAAATCTCCCGCTCGTCAAAGTTCGTGAGGTTGCGCTGGCTGATGCTCAGCATCTCGTAGGCCACGTACGATGGCGAAATCAGTCGGTAGGAGATGTACGGGTCAATTTCTTCCTCCGCCACGGCAATGGTGAAGGGCCTGAACTTGCGCCAGCCGTCTTTGTTGACGTACGCCTCCACTTTCACCACCTTCCCTTTCGCCTGCGCCAGCATCTCGTGCCATTCGTCCTCAGGGATGATGATTTTGTCCGAACCGCCGTAAGTCTGCTGCTTGCCATCGGGCAACGTGAAGCACACCACGCACTCGTCGCTGCCCTCCATCAGTTTGAAGTTCAGCGGCGCAATGTTGGGCGGAACGGTCACATCGCGGTAATCCGGAAACACATTGGGCTGGCGGTCAAACGTGCCAACGGTCTGCGGCACGGCAGGGTGCTTCGTGCAGCCCACGAGCATTCCCGCCAACACGCACATTATAATAAAGGTGTATTTCTTCATATCTCCAATTCTTTTTCGGTTAATAGGAATGTACGTCGCGGCAGAAGAAGTAGAACCACCAGAAGGTGTCGCCATACTCCGCCTTCGTCGCTTCGCCAATGGCCTCTGCCTGCATGCCGTGCTGAAGCATGCTCTGCGTCGTCTGGTTGAACTTCGCATAGCGCAGAATGATTCGTTTCTGGTCAAACGGCATGGTGTGAATGTCAACCAAGTTCGGTTCCAACTGTCCGTAGAGGAACGCTGCCTCCTGATAGTGGATGGGCATCTGCTCCGCCGAATGTATCGTCGCGTAGTTGAAGAAGCGCGGCCAGAACATGCGTATGTCTTTCTGAACCAGCGCATAAACCAGCGTCTCTTCTTGGAATTTCGGCTGCGGCTTGTTCATGTTGCTGAAGTAATTGATGAGGTACATCTCCACCAATCCTTCGTCGCCGTCGAGGGCATTGTCGTAGCACATCAGCGGCTGAATGTTGTGATACTCCACGCTCCGGTGGTAAAGTTCGTCGTCGTTGAGCATCGCCTGCCACTTCTGCGCCCAGTCTTTGTAGAACATCGTGTTGCTCAGAATGTCAATATACTTCTGCGCAACAACCTTCTCGCCGTTCATCATCGCAGTGCGCACAAGCATCTTCAACTCATCCACGTCGAAGCCATACTCCACGCCGTTCTCAATGGCCCAGCGGCAAGCAAAATTCGACTTGCCATAGTTGTAGTAAACCTGCGGGCCGCACGTCTGCACAAGGTGCACCTTCAGGCTGTCGGTCACGTAAGGCGGCTCGCCATGGTTGTCATATTTGAAGAAGGAATTGCCAATGTCGCCGCGGTTCATCAGCGCAATATTCTTAGCCAAAACCATCTGGCGCGTGCACCAGCCATGGTCTTGGGCAGCCTCTGCCACCTCCGACAGCGCGTCGTCATACCGGCATTCATCAATGGCGCGGTAAATGCGCAACTCCGCATGGAAATTATAGTTGTCGTAATTCGTCACGGCCACGCCAACGGCGCAACCAACAAACGCCAGCACGCTCACAATCAAAGCAAGCGCCTTCTCCTTCGCCATCTCCCTCAGCACAGGAATCGCCTGAATCAGCACCACGAGCAGCGGGAACGCAGCCACCACAATGAATGGGATGCTGTACTTCGGCGTCGTAAATTTGTCATTCTCAAACACGGGGAAGTTCGCCAGCCACATCATCTCAAACCGATTCCGGTTGAACTGCTGATAGTAGAAAATCGGCACCAGGAACACCACGGCAATAACCACAATCAGCACCGCCAACTTCTGCAGCAGCGCACGCTGGCCGCCTTCCTCCTCAGCCGAAGTGAGCGCCATCAGGCCCATGCAAGCCACACCGGCAAGGCTCCAGAATCCGATGAACGGATAAGCAATGAGCGCAAACACGGCAGCAAACGCCACGCGCCACCACCCACGCAGCGCGCGGAACAGCCAAATGCCAAGCATCATCACCAGCACGCTAATCGTCTGTCCAAACCAGTAACCCTGCAGTTTCAGGTAATACATCCAGTAACCCAGCATCACCTCCGAAACCAGCAGCGCAAAAAGCGGAACCAGCGCAACGCCGCTCCAACTGCCCTTGATGTTCAGCGCGCGAAGGGTCACCACATAGAGCACGCCCCAAAGCGCAACCAGCACAAGCGTGCCAAGCCACGGATGGAAGAACATCTGCGTAAACCAGCAGCCAAGCCACTGCGAAAAACCGCCTACGCTCTGCAGCATGTCGCTCATGAAACTCTTGTCGTTCACAAACAGCGAGTGCTCCTGAACGGCATAAAGGTAGTCCGCATTCTTCACGGCCAGATAGTAGCACGCAAAAATCGCGAACAAAACAAAAAATAAAACAGGCATCACCCACGGCCAGCGCAGCAAACCGCCGCTCAACTTCGCGCCAAGCGACTTCTGCGGCTCAGCGCCAGACAACTGCGCTCCGCCAGTCCCCTTCGCGCCATGCGAAACAGACGACTTCGATGCCTGCGAGACAGACAGCACAGACCCTTTCGGTCCCTGCCCTGCCCCAGCATTCTTCATGTTTCCCTTCTTCTTCATTTCTATCGTTTACTTATGCTAAATTCTCTTTCCATCGCACTCCTTCCGCAAAACGACCGCACTCGTTTTTCACGTTCTCCAAAACCACCGCACTCGTTTCCAAAAGCCATCGCCTCGCCGCGAAATCCAAATCGCCTCACCGCAGAAGCGCAATCCTATCGCCGCAACAACGCAATCCTATCGCCACGCAAATGCAATCCTATCGCCACGCGAATGCAATCCTATCGCCACGCAAACATTGTCCTAACATCACACTCACTGTATCATAGATGGTTGTCCAATTCCAGACGGTCGTCAGTCAACTTTCAGACGGTCGTCAGTCAACTTTCAGACGGTCGTCAGCACCACTTCTATACGTTCGTCAGATGCATTCCAGACGTTCGTCACATTCATTCACCCTGTCACCCCTCCCTATGGGGAAGGGGTCGGGGGAGAGGCTTTTCCCAGAAGAGGCTTTTCTTTTCCCTCAAAAGAAAATGGCGGTACTTGTGCATACCGCCACTTCTCGCTTAGGGTCACCAAGTCCAGGCAGTCGTGGAGTACTTCTTCTCCACCGCCTGCTCTGCGGCATCCGCAAGGTTGCAGAAGAAATCCAGTCCTGTCTTCTCCTCCAACTCGTCGATGCTCACCGCATGCTGCTTCATCACGCTCCGGCTTGGATAGTTATTGTCGGTGTAACCGTAGTCCTTGTGCTGCACCCAGAAGCCAATGGCCTGATAGGTGCCCATCTCTGTCTCTGCCAGCACGGCAGCGAAATAGTATTTCGGCACGGGAATCTTCACGCTCCTGCCGCTCACTGTGTTGCTCTTGAATGTGGAGCGCACCTGACCTTCGGCAATCGTACCGCCCTTGCAGACGTACAGGTTCTTGAAGCCGCCCTTGCGTCCCCAATTCTGAATCAGTTGCTCAAGCACGACCCAGTAGTAACCGTTGAAGTCGTAGTCCTGGGGCGACATGTTGCTCATGTAGAACGTCTTTTGGTTGGCTTCCGTGCTGAACAAACGGTCGTAGGAGGCGCAAAGGTGTCCGCGTGTATAGCCCGAACCGCTGTAGGCGGAGTATGGCAAGCGGCAAGTCGTTGGCAGCACGGGGTCTTCTGCCCAGGCATTGCTGCGCGAAGTGCTGTTGGCTGCCGTCGTGTCGTTGAACACGAACGCTACCCAGCGGCTGTGGCACTGCACGGAGTCGTACTCATAACTGTAGTCCACCGTCTTACGCGTCGTGCTGTTGCTGATGTTCGCCTCATGCGTGATGAAGTAATACCCACTACCCTTCTGCAGGGCAGGCATCTCCAGCCGCATGGCGTTCGCACTGCCGTACCACTTGTTGCTGTTCGTGTTGTTGCCATCAACCACGGTCGTTGGGTCGTCGTCTCCGTTAAGGATTATCTTCGGCCCATCATCGTCCTTGCTACATGAAATCATGCTCAGCACACAAATTGTGCCGAGCATGATTGTCCATATTCTTGCTTTCTTAATACTGTTCATCAGCGTTTACTCCGGCTTTGTACCGATAGTCGTGCCGTTGATTTCGGCGTAGGAGGTGGACTTGATGCCTGCGACCTTGAAGTAAGACGTCAAACTGCCATAGAGCAGCACTTCCTGACCAAGGTACGACTGGTGTGCATAGAGTTCCAAACCATCGCGGATGTCACCCTTCGGGAGTTGAACGGGCAAGCAGTTGGTTGCCGTCGTCTCACTGGCATTGTCAGCAAGCAGAATCTCCGTCTGAGCCTCAGAAGGCACTGCGAAGGTAGCGCCAGTCTCATAAGCGTTGCCGTCCACATAGCCAACGATGTAAGCCTTAACGTAGGTATTGCCCGTCGTGCCAGCAGTGTATGCTGCCTGAGCCTGTGCCACGGTGAAAGGATTGTCGTATGTGCCGAGGGTTGTGGTTTCTTCACCACCCGTGCTGGAACCGCCTTCCACACTGCCATCCTTCACAACGAAGTTCTTGATTTCAATCGTCGAGGCCTCTGTAGCAGGTGCTTCGTAGTAGATTGCTACAACCACGTTGCTCTTTCCAATCACAGACGATGGGAGGTTTGCACTTGCGTTGTAGAAAGTAGTATAGTCACTGCCCTCAGTCAGCGTGATGCTCAAAGCAGTCCAAGTGGTTGTGGTCGGGTCGCCAGTGTAGTTGCTCGTCACGAGAACCTGCTCTTTGCAAGAGGTGCGTGCGTAGCGATAGATGTAATCAAAGGTGCAGCAAACTTCCTTTACATTGCTCAGGTCAATGGGACTTGCAATGAGCCATGCCTTGGTAGCGGTGTTTGTCTTGTTCTGATAGCCAGAGTTGTAAGCAGTGGTGTACTTAATCTGCCAGTCGTTGCCTGTCTCAGTGTAAGCGCTAAATACGCCGAAGTCACTTGAGAACGCCTCGTTGATATACTCGCCTGCTGCCAACGGCGTATCGGGGTCGCTGCCGCCTTGGCCATTGTGGTAGTAGAGTTGGTTGCCCTGGGTCATTTCGGGGGTTGAACCGTAGAGGGTCAACTGGCCGTAAACTACTACGGAGTCGCCTGCTGCGAGGGCGTCTTCGGAGGTGAACTTAGCGCCATTGAGGTCATAGCCGCGGTAGATGGTGAGTTGGTTGGAAGCGCTGCCGTCATCGCTGATGTAGTAGGTAGCGTTGCCATAACTGGTGCTGATTTCCTTCACGCTGGAAATCTTGCCCTTCACGTAAACCTTGTCAGAAGTGTAGGTGCCATTGTTGATGAGTTCGAGCGCTGCAGCCACATTGTAGGGGTCTGCTGCCGTACCGCTTCCGCTGGGTTCGCCAGTAACCGTAGTAGGTTTGTCTTCCTGCTCAGTAGCCGTGCCATCGCGGACTACAAGGTTCTTCACTTCCCATGTGGAGGCTTCTTTAGTGGTAGCCATGTAGTAGAGGGCGATGACTACGTTGCTTTGGCCAATGACCTCTGCGGGGAGGTTGACTTCGGCTGTGGACCAGGTGCTCCAGTCGCTACCCTCAACGAGGTTGACGTTGAGTTCATACCATGTGGCCGTGGTGGGGTCTTCGCCATCGTAGTTGGCGCTGACGAGCACCTTCTCCTCAGTGGTGGAGCGGGCGTAGCGATAGATGTACTGGAAGGAGGCATAGACGCTGGTTGCATTGCTGAGGTCGAAGGACTCAGAAATCAGCCAAGTCTTGGTTGCCTTGTTCTCCTGGTTCTGGTAGCCAGAGATGTAGGCGGAGGAGTAACTCTGCGTCCAGGAGTAGCCTTCTTCGGTGAAGACGGTGAAGTTGCCGAGGTCGCTGGCGAATGTCTCGCTGACATATACGCCTTCTTCTTCCTCCTCGGTCTTGATGTTATAAGGCTCCGGAACGTCGGAGCAGGCGGTGAAGAAACCAATGGCTGCAACCGCCAGAATGATTTTCGAAAATAACTTTTTCATATTGGTGATGTTTTTGTTGTTTTTGCTTGTTTGAGTTTAGGTTATTTCACGATGACATCGTCAAGGCTGCGGAGTTGGATTTGCCAACTGCTGGTGTAGCGTGTGAGGATGCCGTAGATGTCCACCTTGCCTGTGGGGATGGTGTCGCTGGCGAAGTCGCAGAGCGTACTGGTGCGCATGATGTATTTGTTCTTGCCAGAGATGATGGTGTCGTTCACGCCATTACCGCTTGCGGCGTTGGAGTCGTCGTACTTGGCGAAGATGAGCCGGCGTTCGCCGTCAACTACCAGTCCGCGGAGTTCCACGTCTTTCATGTAGATGAGCATGGGTGCCCATTCGTCTTTGTCGGCTTTCTTGAGCCAAATGTCATTGATTTCCACTGCCTGGCACTCGTCCACCTTGTCGTTGAAGCCAATGATTTCGATGTTGGATTCGGCAAGTGCTTCGGTGATGCCGCTCATGCGGATGTTGCCGTTGGAGTTTTTGTAGGGCATGCCAATCTTGGCCATTTGTCCGTAGCCGCCTACGTACATGCCTTTGAGGTTGACTGTGACGTGGGTGCCTACGGGGAAGTTGGTGTAGAGGCCGCTCTTGTAGATGCCGATGGTGATGGCGGAATCGTCCTTGCGGAGGACGAGTGTCTGGTAGAGGTTTCCGCTGATGTCGTTGCCGACTACGTAGGCATCGAAGATGAGGTCTTTCTTCACCAGGGTGTAGGATGATGAGGAAATGGCGGAGGCGTAGGTCTCTTTGATTTCCTTGATGGTGGTGTTGGTGATGGGAGTGACGGTGTCCTGTTCATAGACTGAGCGGTCGAATGTAGGGACGCTGTCATCGAAGGTGTTGCAGCCCATGAGTGCCACGAGCGCAAGGATAACGAGGATTTCTATATGTCGTTTCATTTTTCCTGAGTTTTTAGGGGTTAGGGGAATTGCTCCCGACTCCTTATTATATTATATGCGCGTGATTAGAAGCGGTAGTTGACGTTGAAGAAGACGTTGATGGGGTTGGCGTAGTAGTATTTCGAGTTCTTGGAGAATACGTATGCGCGCTCAACGCCAGTTGCGTAGGTGTCAGCACGGTTCTGCTCGTAGCCACCGGTGCGGAGGTTGGTGTTGTTGGTGAGGTTTTGCACGCTGAGGTTGATGCTCATGGTGCGTCCGTGCTTGAGTCGGATGTATCGTCCGATGGAGCAGTCGAGCATGAAACCTCCGTCGAATTTCTCCTGCTTTGCTGCGTAGGCATCGACCATGTTGCCGTCGGTGTCGAGGAGAAGTCCGCCGCGGGATTTGAGTGTGCTCTTTTCCACGCCGTACACGTAGTTGCCGTTGGCATCGACGGTTGGGCTGTAGGCGGTGAGGTTCTTGGTGAGTCGGCGTGACTGCGAGAAACCTACATAGACGCGGTCGTAGTAGTTGAGGTTGACGCCGAAGAACCATCCGTTGTAACTGTAGTTGGCTCCGAGGCTGAGTGCGGTGAGTGGCGTACCGCCTACGCGCATGCCGTCGGCAATGACCTTGAGGGGCATTTTGTGTTCGGAGTCGTAGGTTGTGACTTCTGCTGCGGAACTGTAGGTGAGCGTTGCGTCGGGGTTGTTGGTGTACTTGGCGTCGCTGACGGTTCCGAGGAAGGTGAAGTAGAGGTTGCTGGTGAGGTTGTAGCGCATGGCGAGTTCTGCGCCGTAGTGCTGTTTTTTGATGCCGTTCATGGTGAGGTAGGTGAATCGGCTTTCCATGTCGTCGTAGAATGCGGTTTGCTCTACGAGGTCGTTGAATCCTGCGTAGAATCCGCTGAGTTTGCCGCTGAGTTTGCCGAAGTTGAACATATAGGCGAGTTCAGCGTGTGCGTAATTTTCGTTTTCGAGGTTGTTGACGAAGTCGCTCTTGATGCGTGGTGCGACGAAGGAGTTGTTGGCGAGCGGTGGCCGCACTTCGTAGCCTCCGCTGAGGAGGAATTTGTGTTGTGCGTTGACGGTGTAGCCGATGGATGCTTTGCCGCCTCCGCCGAGGAACTTGGCTGTGCCGGAGGAGCCTTTGGAGTCTTTGACCATTTCGCCGTTCTCGTAGTACACGCCACGTCCGTTTCGCATGTGCGAGTAGCGTTCGATGGTTTCTCCCTGGAGGTCTGCTCCGAGGACGCTGGAGAAGTGCCCTTTCTCATAGGTCCACATGGCCCATCCTTGGAGTTTGTTGACGTTGATGTCGTAGTCGTACTCGAACTTGTCGCCTTCGTAGATTTTGCGGTCGGGGTTGTCCATGTCGTTCTGGATGATGTAGGAGTACTTGCCGTAGTCGGAAACGGAGTAGTGGTCCACGTCGGTGTGGTAGTTGGCACCGAGGAGGTCTTTCATGGTCTTGTAGTGCATGCCCTTGGTGTGGTTCAACTGTATGCCTGCGTCGATGCGGTGGTTTTCGTTGAACTTGTGGTTGAATGCGCTGCTGAGTCCGATGACCATCTGGTCGTTGTGGTATTCTTCGAGGTAGTATTTTGCCTCTCCTCCTTCTGCGACGCTTGCGGCGTTGATTTCATACATGCGGTCCCAGTCGATTTGCCGGTGTGCCTTGTCGGATGTCCACCAGTCGTAGAGGCTTTGCCACTTGGCGAGTTCCCATTCTGTGGGCACTGCGTCCCAGACGTTGAATGCGTTGCTGGGCATTTTGGAGTAGTAGTCGGGTGCGGGTTTGGTGACGTTGTTGGTGTATTCAAGTCGCGTGGAGCCGTACCAGCCGTAGCGGAACATGCCGGTTGTGGTGAGTTTGGTCATTTTGTCGATGTTCCAGTCCCAGGTGAGGAGGGCAGTTGGCTCGATGGTTGTGGTGACACGTGCGCTGCGCTTTTTGCCGTTCTGGTAGCCCCAGTTGGGGTTGTAGTAGTGGCTGTTGGCGAGCCAGTAGGCTTCTTCGGTGGAGCATCCCTGCATGGCACGCTGTGTGGGTGTTGCCATGACGGAGAGATTGAGTGCGTGCTGGTCGTTGAAGATTTTCTGCACTGCGGCGAAGATGCTTCCTGCGTGGTAGAAGGTCCCTTCGATGTTGCCCTCGTCGCTATAGCGTACGCCTGCGCTGGCGACCCATGCCCATCCGTTTTTGATGCCGCTGGCGTGTGTGAACATGCCGCGGAAGACGTAGTTGCGGTTGGTGAGGCTGACGGTTGCTTTGTTTCCTGCGCTGTACTGGGAAGCGCGCATGTTGGTGTTGGTGCCTCCTCCGATGTCCATGTAGCCGAAGGTGTTGCTTTCGTAGGGCATGACGCCTTGTTGGTTTTTGGTGACGTCGTTGAGTCCTCCGGTGATGCGCGAGTAGCCGAATCGCCCGTTCTCAAGGTCGTTCATCTCGATGCCGTTGATGTACACGCCCTGGTATGCGCCGTCGAGAGCGCGCACCCGGAATCTCATTGGGCTGAAGAGGTAGCCGACTTGGCTGAGGTAGATGTCTTCGTTGTAGGCGGCGAGCGAGGATGCGCTTTGAATGGCGTTGTCCTCTCCGTCGAGTTGTGTGTCGCTGAAGACGAAACTGTCCATGCCGTCTCCGCTCATGAGGGAGTCTGGCACCACCTGCGCGCGTAGCGCGAATGGGAGTGCGAGCAGGCATAGTGTTGCGAGTTCTTTTTTCATGTGTTTATGGTTCTATATGTTTAGAAATTCTTGCGTGTTTTCACAATTTTTCGCTTTTTGGCGTTACAAAGAAACAACTTTTTCGAGACGTGACAAAATTTTTCTAAAAAAAACTAACATTTGTCCCCGTTTCTTAACATTTCACGAACACCTCCAAAGGATTGTTTGGAGGTGTGTGTTGTGTGTGTTTTTCAGTGGAAGATGTAGAATGGTGTGATGATGATGTGTTGTGTGGGGTAGATGGTAGCGAGTTGCTGTATTTGTTGTTGTGTGGCTCGTTGTGTGTGTTGTTGCAGTATTTCTTTGTAGGAATGTTGTTCTGGGTTGGCGATGATGACGTCTGCTTGTTTGTTTTGTTGTGTTGGCAGGATGTTGATGCCGTAGGGTTGGAGTATGTGGGCGGCTGCGTCGCGGTCTTGTGGGTTGGCGACGGCGAAGGTGAGTTGTCGTATGTCGTCGAGTGGGTTTTGGTGGTTTGGTGTGTGGTGGAGGATTGCTCGTATTTTGTATGAGATGTATGTGATGATGGCTTTGAGGAGTATTGCGGCTTTGATGGGGAGTGAGAATGCGAGTCCGTAGGATGAGAAGTGTTTTCGGAGGAAGATGAGCATGGCTTTGTGGAAGTTGTTGACGTAGGTGAATGAGCCGATGCGTGTGCTTTCTCCTTTGTAGTGGAGTATGGGTAGTGGGAGGTAGTAGTTTTGCCATCCGGCTTTGAGGAGCCGGTAGGAGAGGTCGATGTCTTCTCCGTACATGAAGTAGTCTTCGTCGAGTGTGCCGCACTGTTGTATTGCGGTTCGTCGTATGAGGCAGAATGCTCCTGATATGATTTCGATGGGTGTGGGTTGGTTGGGGGCGAGGTATTGCAGGTAGTATTTTCCGAATCGTTTGCTTTGTGGGAAGAGTTTGGTGAGTCCGATGATTTTGCAGAAGGCGACCCATGGTGTTGGTATGGCTCGTCGTGATTCGGGCGCGAAGGTGCCGTCGGGGTTGTACATTCTGACTCCTGTGGCTCCGATGGCGGGGTGCTGGTCGAGGAAGGTGATGGCTTGTGTGAGTGTGTCTTCGGGTATGATGGTGTCGGGGTTGAGGAGGAGGAGGTAGGTGGAAGCCTCTCCCGCGTCTGCTCCGCGATGTGGGAGGGGGGATGCCTCTGCTGGGGAGGTGGGTGTCTCTGAGGCTTTGATGGCTTGGTTGTTGGCTTTTGCGAAGCCGAGGTTTTTGGTGTTGGCTATGAATTGGACTTGGGGATGGAGTGGCTGAAGGAAGGGGATGGATTGGTCGGTGCTGGCGTTGTCGACGACGATGATTTGGGCGTCGAGGTTGTGGATGGCTCGCTCGACGGCTGTGAGGCACTGGTGGAGGTAGTGCTTGACGTTGTAGTTGACGATGATGACGGTGAGGCGGGGCATGGTTTTGAGTTACGAATTACGAATTACAAGTTATGAGTTACGAATGTTTCGCTGGCGCGAAATGCAAGAATTACGAGTTGTTAAATTATTCATTTGTCATTTTGTAATCGCGAAGCGAAATTCGTCATTCGCAATTCCACATTCGTCATTTTTTCTCGGGCCAGCAGAGGAGGAGGATGGCGGTGGATATGGCGGCGAGGAGTAGGCCTGTGTTTTCTTGGGCGAGTTGGTGGAGGATGAGGCCTGCAAGGGCGGGGAGGAGTATGAGGGGGTATGCCCAGAGGGTTTTCCTGAGTCTGTAGGCTATGGGGAGGCAGATGAGGGTGAGGAGGATGGCGGCCATGTTGATGGCGTAGGCGGTGGGCTGGTTGGCCTGGGGGACGAGTTGCCCGGAGGGGAGGAGGTTCATCTGTCCTGCGATCGCGGTGAGGATGATGAGGGTGAGGGTTGTGATGAAGAGGAGGCGGGGCATGGTTTTACAATTAACAATTAACAATTACAGGTGCGGTGGCAGGGCGGACTGCTCGGCGAAAGCCTTTCTCCCTGCTCTTCTTCCATAGGGAGGGGGCTCATGGGTTGGTTTGGAATGGGACGCGGCTGATGATGGCTCGGCCGAGGGTGACTTCGTCGATGTATTGGAGTTCGTCGTTGATGCTGATGCCGCGTGAGAGGGTGGTTATGGTGAGACCTGGGATGTCTTTGAGTTTTCGGTAGATGAAGAAGTTGGTGGTGTCGCCTTCGAGTGTGGAGCTGAGGGCAAGGAGGATTTCTTTGATGGGTTCTTGCTGTATGCGCTGGAGGAGGGAGGCGATTTGCAGGTCGCTTGGGGAGACGTTTTCGAGGGGTGAGATGAGTCCTCCGAGTACGTGGTAGGTGCCGTGGAATTGTGTTGTGGCTTCTATGGCGAGTACGTCTTGGTAGTTTTCGACGACGCAGATGGTGGTTTCGTCTCTGTTTGGGTTGGCGCAGATGGGGCAAAGTGGTGTGTCGCTGATGTTGTGGCAGCGGTTGCAGTAGTGTACGTTGTGGCGTAGGTTGGTGAGGCTGTTTGCGAATTGGTCGACTGCGTTCTCGTCGAGTTTGAGGAGGTGGAGTACAAGGCGCATGGCTGTTTTGTGTCCTATGCCGGGGAGTTTGGCGAATTCTTCGACGGCTTTGTTGAGGAGGTCTGACGAGAAGGTCTGGTTCATTTTTTCAATTAACAATTAACAATTAATAATTGGGCGCTTGGCGGGGTGGGATGTGGAATTAACTGTGGGTTGTTGAAAAAAAGGGGAAGCGCAGGGAAGGGGTGTGCCCTACCCTGCGCTTGTCGGTATGGGTCAGCGGATGATGATTTTCTTTCCGCCTACGATGTAGATGCCAGGCTGTGTGGGCAGCTGGCGGAGGCGGCGTCCGGAGACGTCGTAGATGCGGTTGTCCTGGATGGGTCGCTGCTCGTCGGCTACAATGGTTGTGATGGCGGTGGGGTCTTCTTGGCTGTTGAGCTCACGGACGTAGGTGAGGTGCCAGTCGTCCACTTTGTACCAGTCGCCTGCCTTGATGCCGAGGTCGATGCTTTCGCCGTCCATGATGACGATGCTGTCGATGCTGACTTCGAGGAGGTAGTATTGTCCGTAGAGGTGTCCCTCGGTGTTGAGTTCTTGGTCGTTGGCAAAGACTGTGACTGTGCGTCCGGGTGATGTGGCAATCTTTGTGCTGACTTTGTAGAGTCCTTTGTGGAGTTTCTCAGCGGGGATGACTTGGTGGATGCTGTTGCCTGTGGAGTCGCTCTGGAAGCTCTGGACGAGGTAGTCGCCGTCTGCTCCCACTCCGCGGTAGTAAACGTTGGTTGCGCTGCGGTAGTTGACTCCGCTGCCTTCTACGGTCCATGCTGCGGTGCCGCCTGTGGCGTTGCCGGAAGCGTTGAGTTCGTAGGAGGGGTTGATGATGAGTCCGGTGAGGTCAACGTTGACGCTGTCTTCGACGATTTCGGTCTGTGCTTCGGCCACGTAGGTGTCTTCGGCATCGCTGAGGTTGCTGACTCCTGTGGATACTTGGCTGCTCTTGGTGGCGGTGCGCTCGGTGAAGAGTTTCTCCATGGTCTTGATGCTGTCGAGGAGTGTCTGGTAGGCTTCGTCGGAGGCTTCGCCTTGGTATTCGTCTAGTGTCTGCCATGCTGCTTCAATGGCTTTGCCGAGCTTGAGGTAGGCGGGGTCGAGGGTGATGTCGCTGTTGGCGCGGAACTGCTTGGTGACGTCTGTGGCGTAGAAGTAGCCGCGGAGTCCTTCGACGGTGAATGCTTCGTCGCTGGGGGTGAAGTATTGTGTGTCGTCGTAGGTGAGGTAGCATGCTCCTGCAGGTGCTTCTGTGGCAACGAATGTGCCTACCACTGCGGTGTCGAGGTTCTCAGCGGGTGCTGCAGCCACGTTGACGTTGGTGCCGGTGACTACTTGGCGCTTGGCGGAACTAATCATGACCATGTAGGCCTTGCCTGGCTCGAGGTCTCTCACGAGCTGTGTGCGCTTGTTGATGCCGTTGGAGATGTGCTCGGTGATTTCCTTGGCGCAAACGCCGTCGGGGATGGTCACGTTGAAGGGCACGGTGATGAGGTTCCATGTGTTGGGCTCAACATTGAGGTCGAGCGATGCTGCGCTTGCGGTGAAGGCGCTCTTGGGGCAGAAGTCGTAGCCCACGGTCAGTGCGAGGGTGTCTGCCTTGCTGGCGGCAATCATGTTGGTTCCGCCCACGGTCACGTCGTCTGCCACGTAGTAGAGTGCATTGGGCTTGTCCTCTACCTGAGGCACTACGCCCACGCTCTTCACGGCTGTGAGGTCGTAGGTGGTGGCTGCGGAGTTTGCGCTGCGCGAAACGAGGGTGTTGTACTTCGCTGCGTTCCAAGTGCCGCTGAAGACGAGTGTCGTGCCGTCGAGGGTTGCAGTGAGGTCGTCATCGGTCTCTTTCACCACGAAGCGCACCACGGTGTCGGTGGTTTCGTAGGCCACGTAGTTGTCGCTCTTGGCTGTGAGGGGGTTGGCGAGGGCTGCGTAGTAGAGTTTGCCTGCCTCAATGGGCACGCTGGTTGTGCTGGTCACGCTGAAGCTCATCTCGCCTGTGGAGTTTGCCTCAATGAGCGTGCTCTTGGCGGTCTTGTAGTTCACGAACTCCCAGGTTGCGCCTTCGTCCTCGCTGACATAGATGCCAAGGCGCGGCTTGTCCTCGTAGTTGCTGTTGCCATTGTTTGCAACGGTTGCAACCACGGTGCTTCCGCTGCCATAGACCACGGTGTATTCCTCGCCTCCGTGGGTCTCTTTCTCGGTGCTGCCATAGATGCTGATGCTCTTGAAAGTCAGGTCGTTGGATGCCATCTCAGGGGTAATCTCCACCTGGTCGAGCACGTTCAGGTTGGCGTCGGTCAGGGTGACGTAGAAGGTCGAAGTGGTATTGGGTTTCACCACCACGCTGAGGTCCACCTCCACGCCGTCGGCAGCCACCACGGTCTCGGTGTCGCTGCCCTTTGCCTTGCCAATGTCCGTCGGTTTGTCGTCGGAGGTTGCGGCAAACACGTAGAAACCGCTGTAAGGCAGCGTGCCATTGTTCGTCACGTGGAGCGTCACATTGTTATTGTGGTTGTAATAGAAGCCTTCCTCAAACTCCAGGCTGCCCTTCAGGTTCTGCTTCACGGGCTTCGTGTTGAGGCGCGCATTTTGGCCCACGTGCCAGCCGTTCATGCCAGTCTCGTCGTTCACGGTGAACCAGCCGTCGCCTTGTCCGCCCCAGCCGAAGTTGAAGTGGAAAAGGCCCGTGCTTGCTTGGTAACCGTCCACCACCACAGCATGGCCGTCGGTCCAGCCGTCCTTATAGCCGCCATAGACGATGGGGCTGCCAGCAGCAAGGCTCTCGTAGAGGCTCTTTGCCCAGTCGCTGTCGCTGCTGCCCTTCCAGGCATTGTCGCAAGTCAGGCCGAAGTAATTGCTCATCACGCCCTTCACATCGTCCGTCTGAGCACCGCTGCTGTAGCCATAGTCCATGTAGAGCGCAGCGCCTACGGCAAACACAAACGTCGAAACCACGTCGTCATACTCGCTCGGGTGGCTGGCGTTATAGTTGTCGAGCATCAGTTCCCACTTCATCGGAGTGCCAATCGTCACCTGGTCGCTGACCGTTGCATTGCCGCCCCAGCAACTGTAGGTAGGCGTCGTGGCCTGAATCGTCTCGGGAAGGTCCTTGCGGAAATAATACAGCACCTGCGACGTAGCCGTAGCCACGCAGCCCGTGGCGCAGCGGTTAGTCGTGCCAGTCACGTAGGGGCAACGGTTGTTGTAAGGCCAACTCTGATGCCAAGCGCTCGACATCAACTGAGGCACATCGGCCCAACTGCTCTCAGCCCTGCGCTGAAGCCTGCGGGCCTGAACGCGCGAGGCATTCTTCTCCTGCGCCTGCGCTTCTTCAATCAGACGCGCGTAGGCATCGAGCCAACTCAGCAACTGCGGAGGCATCTCGTCCTCCACGAAGTCGCCCTGCTCCGTGTAGCCCAGCACCTCAGGCAGACAGTCGTCACCGCTCACGATGACGAAACCCTGCCCCGCACCGCGCGAGAAAATATAATAAGGAGAGCAACTGCGCACCTGAGCCGACACCTTGCGTGCCTTGCTCTCATTGCGCGTCGCCTTTTTCACCAGCGTCGGACCCTCATTCACCATGAAGTCCGAAGCAATCTCCTGAGCGCGCTCCAGGTCAATCGGGTCCGCACTCATCGACAGAGCCGTCAAAACAGCCCCCATAGTCAAAAAGATTTTCTTCATTTCAAGTAGTATTTATAAGTTATTGAGTTTATGAGTTGATTAGTTATTGAGTTTATGAGGGAGTCAGGAGTTAGGAGTATCACTCCGCTTCGCTTCGTTAGGAGTCAGCCGATACCACAGGTGCGGTGGCACAAGATGGCGTTGCACAACTATCGGCTTTTAACTTCTAGGCGCGAAGCGCCGATAACTTCTTTAACTTCTCTAACTCCCAATTGTTAATTGTTAATTGTTAATTGTTAATTGTCATCCAGTTTCAGCACTGCCAGAAACGCTTTCTGCGGCACCTGCACATTGCCAATCTGCTTCATGCGCTTCTTGCCACGCTTCTGCTTCTCCAGCAACTTGCGCTTGCGCGTTACGTCGCCGCCATAGCACTTCGCCAGCACGTCCTTCCTCACCTGCTTCACCGTCTCTCTGGCGATAATCTTGCCGCCAATGGCTGCCTGTATCGCGATGTCAAACTGCTGCCTCGGCAACAACTCCTTCAGCCGCTCGCACATCCGCCTGCCCAGCGTCACCGCATTGTCCACATGCGTCAGCGTCGACAGTGCATCAACGCTCTCGCCATTCAGCAGAATGTCCAACTTCACCAACTTGCTCGGACGGAAGCCCGCACTGTGGTAGTCAAACGACGCATAGCCACGGCTCACGCTCTTCAGCCTGTCGTAGAAGTCTATCACAATCTCCCCCAGAGGCATCAGGAAATGTATCTCCACGCGGTTGCCCGCAATGAACTCCTGCTTCAGCAGTTCACCCCGCTTCCCCAGGCACAGCGTCATAATCGGGCCAATATAGTTCGCCGTCGTGATAATCGTTGCATGGATATAAGGCTCCTCCACATGCTCTATCATCGTCGGGTCGGGCATGCCGCTCGGGTTATGCACCTCCTGAGCCTCACCGTGCTTGTCATACACCATGTACGACACATTCGGCACGGTCGTAATCACATCCATGTTGAACTCCCTGTCAAGCCTTTCCTGCACAATCTCCATGTGGAGCAGCCCCAGGAAGCCGCAGCGGAAGCCGAAGCCAAGCGCCGCACTGCTCTCATGCTGAAACGTCAGCGATGCATCGTTCAGCCGCAACTTCTCCAGCGAAGCACGCAGGTTCTCATAGTCCTCAGGGTCTATCGGATAAACGCCTGCGAACACCATCGGCTTCACTTCCTCAAAGCCCGCAATCGCCTCCTTCGCAGGGTTCAGCGCACTCGTAATCGTGTCGCCAACCTTCACCTCCACGGCCTGCTTAATGCCGCTCACAATGTAGCCCACATCGCCCGTGCGCAACTCCTTCTTCGGAACCATGTCCATCTTCAGCACGCCAATCTCCTCAGCCACATACTCCCGTCCCGTGTTCACGAAGCGCACCTTCTCGCCCTGGCGCAGCACCCCATTCTCAATCTTGAAATAAGCGATGATGCCGCGGAACGAATTGAACACGCTGTCGAAAATCAGCGCCTGAAGCGGAGCGTCAGCATCGCCCTTCGGGGCAGGAATGCGCTCCACAACCGCCTCCAGAATCTCATCCACGCCCTGACCCGTCCTCGCCGAAGCCAAGATAATCTCATCCCTGTCGCAGCCCAGCAACTCCACAATCTCATCAGCCACCTCCTCAGGCATCGCATTCGGCATGTCGCACTTGTTAATCACGGGGATAATCTCCAGGTCATGGTCAATCGCCATATACAGATTGCTAATCGTCTGAGCCTGAACACCCTGAGTGGCATCCACCACCAGCAAGGCACCCTCGCAGGCAGCAATGCTCCGGCTCACCTCATAACTGAAATCCACGTGGCCCGGAGTGTCAATCAAGTTCAGCACATACTCCTCCTCACCTTCACCGCCACTGTCCTTTCCCCCCACCCTTTTTGGGGAAGAGTCAGGAGAGACGCTTTTCCTCCTATACGCCATCTGAATCGCATGGCTCTTAATCGTGATGCCACGCTCCTTCTCCAAGTCCATGTCATCGAGCATCTGCCCCTCCGTCACCTCAATCGTCTTCGTCGCCTCCAGCAGACGGTCCGCCAGCGTACTCTTCCCATGGTCAATATGCGCTATGATGCAAAAATTCCTAATCCGTTCCAATATACTATAATGTTCTTAATCGAATTGTTAATTCTTAATTGTTAATTACTTTGCCCCCGCACCTGCAATTGTTAATTGTTAATTGCAAATTGCCATGCCACCCCACCTGCAGTAACTCATCACCCTGAAAGGGTGACCTGCCACGAAGTGGCTAAGTAACCCCGGGTCATGCGAGCGAACGCAGTGAGCGAGTCGACCCGGGGATAGCAATCGTGCGGGACACACCGACCCTGAAAGGGTCGCCGAGCAGCCTCCCATGCCACCGCACCTGCAAATTGCAAGTTGCGCGGCAGCGCAAACTCGTGGCAAAGGTAACAAAATATTGCCAAAAACGAAAACAATCGCCCCAAAAACCACATTTCCACCTCCGACAACACTTCTTTCAAACAAAAAATCACTACCTTTGCACCCATAATCGTTAATTGTTAATTGTTAATTGAACCACATTGCCCATGCCACCCCACCTGCAATTGTTAATTGTTAATTGTTAATTACCCCCAGCCATGAAACCCCTCTTGCTTGCCCTCCTCCTCGCCGCCCCCGCCCACGCCCAGTCCACCTGCGAGATGGCCTACACCATCACCCCCGACACCATCAACCACTACCTCAACGTCACACTCCGATGCACGCCACCGCCCCACCACGCATCCACCACACTGCGCATGCCCGTCTGGGCACCCGGCTACTACCTCATCGTCGACTTCCCCAAGTACCTCACCGACTTCGCCGCAACCGACACACTCGGACAGCCGCTACCCTGGGACAAAGTCCAGAAAGACGGATGGACCATACACAGCGCAGGACAACCCTTCCAGGCCAACTACCGCATCTACGCCAACCAAACCTCCGTCGCAGAAAGCCACGTCTGGACGGGAGGAGCATTCGTCGCACTCAACGGCGTCTGCATGCACCCCGAAGGCAACACCAACCTCCCCGTCACCGTCACCTACAACGTACCCAACGACTGGACCATCACCACCGCACTCCAGCCCACCGCAAACCACACCTACCACGCGCCCAACTTCGACGTGCTCTACGACTCACCAGCACTCCTCGGACACCACTACACACACCGATTCACCATCGACCAGCGCCCATTCGACTACGCCATCCAACTGCCACAAGGCACCAGCAACACACTCCTCCACAACTTCCCCAACTCCCAACTCTGCCACGACTTCCAGACCATGGTGCGCACCGCAACCACCCTCATGCAGCACACACCCTACGACAACTACGCCGTCATTCACCTCGACGGAGGACAAGGAGGGCTCGAGCACGCCAACTCGCAGGCATGCTACGTCGGAAACATCTACCGCAACACCGACAACCTCAACAACCGACAGGCATACATACAAGAACTCGCCTTCTTCACCCACGAGTTCTTCCACCTCTACAACGTCAAGCACATACGGCCCATCGAACTCGGACCTTTCGACTACAGCCGAGAAAACTACACGCCCATGCTATGGGTCAGCGAAGGATTCACCGTTTACTACGAAGGCATCATCCTCGCACGCGCCGGCATCATCGACGCTGAAGCAATGCGGCAAAAAATCTCACAACACATCCAAAACATAGAAAGCAACCAAGGACACCGCCACATGTCGCTACGACAAAGTTCCTACGACATCTGGCTCAACTTCTTCAACCACGCCGACAACGGAAAAGACGTGCGTATCTCATACTACGAAAAAGGTCCCATCATCGCCCTCCTCTTCGACATCACCATACGCGACCTCACAAACAACAAACGCTCGCTCGACGACCTCATGCGAACGCTCTACCAGCGCTACGACCAGCAACTGAAACGGGGTTTCACCGAAGACGAGTTCTGGCTAACTGCACAGGAAATCGCTGGAGACAGCCTCACACAACTCAAAGCATACGTCAACACAACCGACGAAATCAACTACGACGACATGCTCGCACGCGCAGCACTACAACTACAGCGCCCCAGCCTCACACTCACGCCCCTCAACAAAGCAACCAGCAAGGCCAAAGCCATCGGAAAAGCCATCGGCATGAGATAAGCACACCAAGCAAACAACGAAAAAACGACCGCAATCGCCACAAATAACGACTGCGGTCGTTTTCCAAAACCACTGCGGTCGTTCCCCAAAACCACTGCGGTCGTTTTGAGAAATGATGCGCAATTGGGGGTTCAGGATGCACAATTCTCGCCCCGTATGCCAAGAAAATGGGAAAAAAGTAGTAACTTTGCAGGCAAATTTGAAGTTCCGCATTTAATTAATAAGGAGCAAAAGCCTCAAAACCTCAAAACTCAAAACTGATAAATTCAGCGATATGGAAGATTTCATTGTGAACCTCTGCCAGGGTGCACTCGACAGCCTGAACTACGGCTGGGTGGTGCTGTTCATGGCCATAGAGAGTTCGTTCATCCCCTTCCCTTCGGAAGTGGTGATGATTCCGGCTGCCTACATGGCGGCAGAGACAGGCGAGATGTCTTATCTGGGCATCATCTTGGCGGGCACGCTCGGGGCGCTCATCGGCGCGATGGTGAACTACGTGCTGAGCCTGTGGCTGGGCCGCAAGATTGTGTATGCGTTTGCCCGCAGCCGTTTTGGTCATGTATGCCTCATTGACGAGCGCAAGGTGGTGAAGGCGGAGGAGTATTTTGACAAGCATGGCGCCATCAGCACGTTCATCGGGCGCATGATTCCGGCCATCCGTCAACTCATCAGCATCCCTGCGGGCCTGGCGAAGATGAACCTGGGGAGTTTCACGCTCTTCACTTGCCTTGGTGCGGCGGTGTGGAACTGCATTTTGGTTGCGATTGGCTACGCCTGCCACACTCAGGTGGACAAGGAGACGCTCATCGGCACTATCTCTCACTACAGCCACATCATCGGCATAGCAGCCATCGTGGCGGTCGCCGCCATCATCGGCTACCTGGTGTGGCAGGGGGTGAAGAAGGAGGAAGAAGGCGCTGAGCGCAATTAACAATTAACAATTAATAAATAATAATTGGAAGCCACCGCACCTGTAGTATCGGCTAGTGAGCGTAGCGAACGATAACTTCTAGCGAAGCGATAACTTCCCTTAACTTCTAAGAGCCGCAAGGCTCTGACAACTTCTAAAGAACTCATAAACTTAAAACCTCAATAACTCCATACTATGTTTGAGAATTTATCGGAACGGCTGGAACGGTCGTTCAAAATACTGAAGGGTGAGGGCCGCATCACCGAAATCAATGTGGCGGAGACGCTGAAGGACGTGCGCAAGGCATTGCTTGAGGCTGACGTGAACTACAAGGTGGCGAAGTCGTTCACCGACTCGGTGAAGGAGAAGGCACTGGGACAGAACGTGCTGACTGCGGTGAAGCCCGGGCAGTTGATGGTGAAAATCGTGCATGACGAACTCGCCGAACTCATGGGCGGCAAGGCACAGGAGGTGAACCTGGATGGGAAGCCTGCCGTCATCCTCATGTCGGGTCTGCAGGGCAGTGGCAAGACCACGTTCTCTGGCAAGTTGGCCAACCTGCTGAAGTCGCAGAAGCATCGCAAGCCGCTGCTCGTGGCGTGCGACGTCTATCGTCCTGCCGCCATTGAGCAGTTGAAGGTGGTGGGCCAGAGCATCAACGTGCCGGTCTATAGTGAGCCTGAGTGCAAGGACCCTGTGGCCATCGCTCAGCATGCCATTGAGGAGGCGAAGGCTCAGCATCTCGACCTGGTCATTGTGGATACGGCTGGCCGCCTGGCGGTTGACGAGCAGATGATGGACGAGATTGAGCGCATCAAGCAGGCCATTCAGCCTCAGGAGACGCTGTTCGTGGTGGACTCCATGACGGGTCAGGACGCTGTGAACACTGCCAAGGAGTTTAACGACCGTCTGGATTTCGACGGGATTGTTCTGACCAAGCTTGACGGTGACACGCGTGGCGGTGCCGCGCTGAGCATCCGCACGGTGGTGGACAAGCCCATCAAGTTCATCGGCACGGGCGAGAAGATGGATGCGCTGGATGTGTTCCACCCTGAGCGCATGGCAGACCGCATCTTGGGCATGGGCGACATTGTGTCGTTTGTGGAGCGCGCGCAGCAGCAATATGATGAGGCTGAGGCGAAGAAGCTGGAGGCGAAGATGCGCAAGAACAAGTTCGACTACAATGATTTCCTGAACCAGATTGCGCAAATCAAGAAGATGGGCAACGTGAAGGACCTCGTTGGCATGATACCGGGCGTGGGCAAGGCGCTGAAGGACATTGACATAGACGATGATGCGTTTAAGAGCGTGGAAGCGCTCATTGGCAGCATGACGCCGTATGAGCGTGAGCATCCGGACTGTCTGAACCAGAGCCGCAAGCAGCGCCTCGCCAAGGGCAGCGGTGTGAAGATGGAGGAGGTGAACCGCATCACTAAGCAGTTTGAGCAGATGCGCAAGATGATGCACGCGATGACCACGGGCAAGATGGGCCGCATGGCTGGCATGATGGGGAAGATGCCGAGAAGATAAAGAATGACGAATGACGAATGACGAATGACGAATTTCGCTTCGCGATGTTAAAATGACGAATGTTCAATTTTAAATTCGTAATTGAAACATTTTCGCGCCAGCGAAAACATTCGTAATTCGTAACTCGTAATTCAAAATTTTAAATTCGTAATTGAAACATTTTCGCGCCAGCGAAAACATTCGTAATTCGTAACTCGTAATTCAAAATTATACTCCATGACTCTGATTGACGGAAAAGCGACGGCTGCGGCCATCAAGCAAGAAATTGCGCAGGAAGTGGCGCAAATCGTAGAGAAAGGCGGAAAACGCCCTCACCTGGCTGCCATCTTGGTTGGCCATGACGGCGGGAGCGAAGTGTATGTGAAGAACAAAATCCTTGCTTGCGAGCAGTGCGGCTTCAAGAGCACGCTCATCCGCATGGAGGACTCCGTGAGCGAGGCCGAACTGCTGCAGGAGGTGCAGCGCCTGAATGCCGACGAAGACGTGGACGGCTTCATCGTCCAGTTGCCGCTGCCCAAGCACATCAGCGAGCAGAAGGTGATTGAGGCGATTGACTACCACAAGGACGTGGATGGCTTCCACCCCATCAACGTGGGGCGCATGTCAGTGGGGCTGCCTTGCTTCATCAGCGCTACGCCCAACGGCATCTTGCAACTCTTTGACCGCTACGGCATTGAGACGAAGGGCAAGAAGTGCGTCATTCTGGGCAGGAGCAACATCGTGGGCAAGCCCATGGCGCAACTGATGATGCAGAAGCGCACGCCTGGCGACGCCACCGTCACGGTCTGCCACAGCCACACGCCCAACATCAAGGAGGAGTGCCTGCAGGCCGACATCATCATCGCCGCCATCGGCATCCCCCACTTCGTGAAAGCCGACATGGTGAAGGACGGCGCTGTCATCATTGACGTAGGCACCACGCGCGTGCCAGACGCCACCAAGGCCAAGGGCTACCGCCTGTGCGGCGACGTGGACTTCGAAAACGTGGCGCCCAAGTGCTCCTACATCACTCCCGTGCCAGGCGGCGTAGGCCCCATGACCATCTGCTCTCTCATGAAGAATACCCTCTCTGCTGCCAAGCACGAGTTTTTCAAGAGTTAGGAGAAGCCTCTCCCCCTGCCCCTCCCCAAAAAGGGAGGGGAGAAAAGAAACCTCGGGGGAGATAGGAGAATAGGAGATAGCCGATACTGCAGGTACGGTGGCACAGGAGGGTGCTCGGCGACCTTTTCAGGGTCGATGTACCTTGCACGATTGCGAGCCCCCAGTCGAATCGCAAACCTGCGGTTTGCTCCCATGACTGGGGGCTTTTTATGTTCCTGTGCAAGTTTTTTCTGAGTTTTTTTCGTTTTTTTCGTTATTGACTGATCTTGTTCCTGCGCTCTGCGCTATG
>Ga0065709_1029330_pt1 | contig 31931 bp, 27 predicted proteins | sample Hoacrofraction14_2_FD_59096 | JGI IMG/M metagenome (GOLD analysis project Ga0065709, IMG submission 59096) | Hoatzin crop microbial communities from Cojedes, Venezuela, sample from fiber fraction 14 v1 | ecosystem: Host-associated > Birds > Digestive system > Esophagus > Crop | place: Venezuela...
TGGTGTCGAGCCAGTTAATCCAGGTGCAGATGGTCATCTCGCTCATGTTTGCCGCCTGATGGGGCAGGATGAGATAGTTGCTTTCGCCGTCGAGCTTGAGGCCCTTGCTGCCCGATTTCTTGGCGGCGCTGCTGAATGTGAGGTCGCCATAGCCAGCGGCGTCGAAGAGGTTGCTGGTATTGTCGATGAGGTCGCCGTCGAACTGGTATTGCGCCACGAGGCCCTTTTCTGCGGTGGGCGCGGCAGAAACGGATGCACTGAACTCGCTCAGGTTGCAAGAGATGTCGGCAGCGCGCACTTTGTACTGATATTCAGTGCCTTGCGCGCAACCATTGTCCACGAATTCGGTGCCCTGAATGCGGCGGCCGATGACGGTCCACTGCACGCTGTCGCCTTTCGTTTCGCCGCGAAGGACGTAATATCCGGCGAGGTCGTCCTCAGTGTTGGCGGTCCAGGAGAGCCTGACGCTGGCCAGTTGCGGCGTTGCGGTGAGGCCGGTGGGTGCGGCAGGCGCTTCAAGTTCGGCTGCGGCATTGGCGGGAATGAGGCGCCAGCGCTGCTGGTCCGAGCCCGTGAACTTGGCCTGCTGAATGCGTGCGTTGTTGGTTGTCTTGCCGTTTTCCACCTGCAGCACGAGTGCGGAGTGCTTGTTGCGGATGTAGAAATCGCCGTCGCCCGCGTATTCGAGGTCCCACAGTTCGTTGGCGCTGCGGCTGCCTGGATAGACGGTGAGGTTGGTGTAGTTGCTGAGCGAGTAATTGGTCACGTCGAGCATCATGCTCCTGTTGCGGGCGCTGCGGATGGCCCAGTAACTGAAGTCGCCGCCGAACGCGGAGTCGAGGGGTTCGAAAATCCACTTCTGATACTCCTTGGGGCGGGCGAGGTTCCACGTGCTCTGCACGACGTTTGCGCCCGATTCGGTGCTGCCGTTGTAGATGCTGATGACCTTTTTCGTTTTCTTGTTCATGATGACGAACGTGTCGGTGGCCTCGATGGGATAGGGCTGCACGTCTTCGCCGCTGGTGATGCGAATCATGCGCTCGGGGTAGCGCTGGTCGGTGGTCATGTAGCCGCTTCCGCCGGGCAGGTTCTGCTGGAAGAGGCGCGTGGGTCCATAACCATTATAATATACGTCGCGGTCGAGGCTGGCGAACTCCCACGAGGCGTAGGCTGCCATGCGCTCGCTGGAACCGAGGAAGGCATCAACTTCGCCGCTGGGCAGGCGATAGACGGCGGCGGCGCTCCAGGCATCGGCATTCTCGCCATAGCCAAGGCGGGCGCCTCCGGGGCGGTTGGCACGGCAGAGATAGCCGCGCGCCATGGCGTCAAAGCCCCACCACACGCCGTAGGTTGCGCCGTGCTCCACGCCGATGAGCAGCTCGCAGACGTTGTGCATTTCGTCCATCATGCCGATGTTGCCGTCGGTGCCGCACACTTGGTCGTAGAAACTGGCGTAGTTGCTGAGCGTGCCGGCCAGGGCGTGGGTGCTGCCCCAGTCGATGTAGGGTTTGCAGTAGTTATACCAGTCGCTGGCGGCGCCGGCATTGAGGGTGTTGCCCTGGCAGATGGGGATGTCCTTAAGCACGTCGTCCTGCTTGCAGAGGCGGCAAATCTCCTTCAGGTCGTCCATCGTGCCCTGCCCCCACGCGCCGTAGTCGGGCTCGTTGAAGGGCGAAAGGGCCTGAATGGTGAAACCTTTCTCCTGAGCATATAGCACGCTGCCGCGCAGGATTTTCACCCACTCGGCGGGTTTGCCCACGTAGTAGACGGTCATGCTGTCCTGATTGGAGGTGGCGGTGTTCATGATGACGGTCTTGGTGCCAGTGATGTTCATGTTGTCGATGCGCGACTGCAGCACCTTTTTCTGGCTTTCGGTGAGGGTTCCGTCGTCGTTTGTGGGCCAGCAGTTGTCGGCGGAAAGGCGGCCAGTGGTGATGTTTCCCTTTCCAATCCAGGCGGTGCCGCGGCTGATGTTGTCCCAACTGTTCCAAGCGGTGTCCATGCCCCAGTTGCACACGAATTCCTTTCCGGCGTCGTCGAAGCCGTAGGTCACAATCGTGCTCTTGCTGTTGGCAGGCAGGAACTGCGAAGCGTGGGGCGTGCGGTCAGTCTGCGCTTGCGCGGCGCAAAGGGCCGACGCCAAAGCGATGGTCAAGTAAAGTCTTTTCTTCATAATGCGTTAATTTTTCAGGTGATATTTCGGTTGTTAAAAGCGCTTTTCAGACGCCAGAGAAACTGCTGAAACCGCCGTCCACGGGGATGACGGTGCCAGTGACGAACGAACTTTCGTCGCTGCTGAGGAAGCGGACGATGCCGTTCAGTTCGGCGATGTCGCCAAATCGGCGCATGGGCGTCTTGGCCAGCACTTTGTGGCTGCGCTCGGTGAGGCTGCCGTCCTCGTTGAGCAGCGCCTTGCGGTTTTGCTCGCCGATGAAAAAACCTGGCGCAATGGCGTTTACGCGGATTTTCTCGCCGTACTTGATGGCCATTTCCTGCGCCAGCCACTTGGTCAGGGCAATGACGCCTTCCTTGGCAATGGCATAGCCCATGACGCGGGTCAGGGCGTCGTAGGCGGCCATCGACGAGACGTTGATGATGCTGCCGCTGCCTTGCTCAGCCATCACGCGGCCGAAGATGAGGCAGGGCCAGATGGTGCCGTAGAGGTTGAGGTCGATGACCTTGCGCAGGTCGCTGCGCGCCATGTCGAACACGCTCTGGTCGTCCATGATGGTGGCGCCAGGCACGTTTCCGCCAGCGGCGTTGACAAGGATGTCGATGTGACCGAAATCGCTGAGAATGTGTTCCTTGACCTGCTCAAGCATCTGCTCGTCGAGCACGTCGCAGGCATATCCCACGGCCTTTGCGCCGTCCTGCACGTGCGGCTGCAGTTTGGCGAGCGTGGCGTCCACTTTCTCCTGATGGCGGCCGATGATGACCACCGTTGCGCCGGCCTGGAGCAGTCCTTCCGACACGTTGCTGCCGAGCACACCGCTTCCGCCAGTGACTACGGCAATTTTTCCGTTCAAATTATTCATGGTTCTTGTGGGTTGTTTTTACTGTCAAAAAGGGGAATTTTTCCCGATGAAATGGCGCATTTTTGCGTTTTGCGTAGTTTTTGCGTAATAGCATCGGCAGTTCTTAAGCAAATGGGCGATTTTTCCCGATGAAATGGCGCATTTTTGCGTTTTTCCGCCCCCGAAAGCGCTTATTTCTTGCAAAGCACTTTCACGGCGGCCATCACGCCATCCATTTGCGCCAGACCCATCATGCGGCCGTGGAAGGAGTAGCCGGCATTGTAGCCGCGGGTCTCGTCGCCGAGCATGGTGCGGCCGTGGTCCACTCGCATGGGCAGGTCGGGGTTCTGCTCTTCGAAGATGCGGCACACTTCCACCAGATGGGCGCGGCCTTTGAGGTGGTCGGCCTCGATGAAATCGCCGTTGGGCATCACGTCGGTGCTGCGCAAATGCACGAAATGGGTGCGGCGGGCGTACTTCGCCGCCATCTTCGGAATGTCGTTCTGGGGGTTGGCCGAGAGCGAACCGCAGCAGAACGTCAGGCCGTTGTGCGGGTCGTCCACGGCGGAAAGCAACCAGTCGATGTCGGCCTCGTTCTTCACGATGCGCGGCAGGCCGAGCAGCGGCATGGGCGGGTCGTCGGGATGCACGCACATCCGCATGTCCCATTCGTTGCAAACGGGCATGATGGCCTGCAGGAACAACCGCATATTTTCGCGCAAATCGGCCTCGCTCACGCCTTCGTAGAGGGCGAGCAACTGGCGGAACCGCTCCACCGGATTGGCCTCGCCTTCGCGGATGTTGCCGCTGACGAAGCCCTGCGTTTTCACAATGATGGTGTCCACCAGCGCGTCCTTGTCCGCCTCGCTCATGCTGTCGTAGAGGCGCTTGGCCTCGGCCACTTCGGCGGCGTCGTATTCCGCCTCGGCACCCTTGCGCTGCAGGATGAAGCAGTCGAAGCAAACGAACTTCAAGTGGTTGAAAAAGAGCGACGTGCTGCCGTCGGGCCACGGGTGGTCGAGTTCGGTGCGCGCCCAGTCGAGCACGGGCATGAAGTTGTAGCAAATGGTGTGAATGCCGCACTTGCCGAGGTTGCGCAGGCTCTCTATGTAGTTGGCAATCAACTGCTCATAGTTGCCCTTGCGGCGCTTGATGTCCTCGCTCACGGGCAGGCTTTCCACCACGCTCCAGCGCAGTCCGTGCTGCTCGATGAAGTTCTTGAGGTCCATGATTTGCTCCACGGTCCACACTTCGCCGTTCGGCACGTCGTGCAAGGCGGTGACGATGCCCTCCACGCCTATTTGGCGCAGCATTTCAAGCGTAATGGGGTCGTTTTTGCCGAACCATCTCCACGTTTTTTCCATAATCTTTTTACGCTAAATCTATATTAATAAGGTGAAAACGAGCGGCGAAAAGCGCGGACGCTCCCCCACTCTGCCTGCAAATTTACGAAAATCTGACGAAACCACCTAATCCATGGGTAAAAACGACTGCAGCGCCCACGAAAAAACTCCGCAGCGCCTGCGAAAGGCATTGCGGAGTTTGGGTCTTCCCGGGCAAGAATTCCCCACGGAACTGCCTGCGGAAACGCGCTGACGAAGCGGGATTCAGGGCTCTTCGCAGCGCACGGCCTCGCGAAACCAGTCGGCATACATGATGTAGTGCTTGGCGATGCCCTGATTGAGTTCGCGCGCCGTGTCGGGGTCCACTTTCTTCACGAATTTCGCTGGAACGCCCGCCCACATCTCGCCCGGGCCAATCACGGTGTTGCTGAGCACCAGCGCGCCGGCGGCCACGATGGCGCCTTCGCCCACCACGGCATGGTCGAGCACGGTGGCGCCCATGCCAATGAGCGCGGACGACTTCACGGTGCAGCCGTGGAGCGTGACGTTGTGGCCGATGGTCACGTCGTCGCCAATCTCAATGGCCGCCTTCTGGTAGAGCGTGTGCAGGCACGAGCCGTCCTGAATGTTCACGCGGTTGCCGATGTGAATGTAGTTGACGTCGCCGCGCACCACGGCGTTGAACCAAACGGTGCACTGGTCGCCCATGACGACGTCGCCCACGATGGTCGCGTTTTCTGCCAAGTAGCAGTCTTTGCCGAACTTTGGCGTGAGGTTTTGCACGGAAAGTATGAGTGCCATTTTGCTGAAAATCTTTTGGTTACGGAAATACGTTTCTCGCTCGCCGCGGTCTATGCGCCAATGGGCTTCGTCACCTCGCGCAGCCATTCGCGGTGCTCGTCATCGAGGTGGGGCGCGAGGGTCTCAAAGACGTGCTGCTGGTAGGCATTGAACCACGCAATTTCCTCCGCCTGCATCAGCTCCGTCAGGATGGGCGACGTGAGAATGGGGCAAAGGGTGAGCTGCTCAAACTGGTAGTAGGGTCCGAACGTAACACCCTGGCTGTCTGCACATTCGCGCAGCGTTGCGTCAACCACGAGCATGGTATTCTCGTGGCGCACGCCGTGCTTGCCGGTCAGGTAGATGCCGGGTTCGTCGGTGATGGTCATGCCCGGCACGAGCGGCGTCGGCATGTAGTTCATGCGGAACTGGTGGGGACCTTCGTGCACGTTCAGGTAACTGCCCACGCCGTGCCCCGTGCCGTGCAGGTAGTTGATGCCGTACTTCCACATGGGCTCGCGGGCCAGGGCGTCGAGTTGCGTGCCGTAGGTGCCGCGGGGGAAAACGGCGCTGCCCAGGCGGATGAAGCCGCGCAGCACGAGCGTGTAGTCGCGCCGTTCCTCGTGGGTGAGCGGGCCCAGCGGAATGGTGCGCGTGATGTCAGTGGTGCCGTCTTGGTACTGCCCGCCGCTGTCGATGAGCAGCAGGCCGCGGGGCTCCACGGGGATGTCGGTCTCGGGCGTCGGCTCGTAGTGCACAATGGCGCCATGTGCGGCGTAGCCCATGATGCTTTCGAAGCTCACGCCGCGGAATAGCGGCTGTTCCTGCCTGAAACTCAGCAACTTCTCGCTCAGCGAAAGTTCGGTCTGACCGCCCTTTTCCACTGCGGGAATCACCCATTTCATCCACTTCACCATGGCAATGCCGTCCTTGAGCATGGCGCTGTGATAGCCGCGGATTTCGGCCTCGTTCTTCATGATTTTCATCATCGTAACGGGGCAGACGCCAATGGTTTGGCCGCCGATGAGCTGCATCACGGCGTGGCTCGTCTTGTCGGCCTGCGCAGCCACGCGAATATCCTTGGGCAGGCTTTGCAGATAGGCCGCCAAGTCGCCGTAGGAGCGCGTTTCCACGCCCTCGCCAGCGAGGTAAGTGCGCACTTCGCTGAACAGTTTTTCCGCTTCGGCAAAGAGCACGGCGGCGTTGTCGGTGACGACGAGGTAGGACACGGCCACGGGGTTGCACTCCACGTCGGTGCCGCGCAGGTTGAGCGTCCACGCCACTTCGTCGAGCATGGACACCACGAGTCCCTGAAAACCTTTCTCCGTCAGCGCTTTGCGAATGCGCTGCAGCTTGCTTTTAGCACTTTCGCCGGCGAATTCCAGGGGCTGAATTTCTATTGGATTGCCTGGCAAGGCAGGGCGGTCGGTCCAAATTTCGGCGTAGGGGTCGCCGGCGTCAGTCAGCGTGAGCCCAAACGCGCCCAACTCCTTGGCGCAGCGCTGGTATTCGGCCTCGGTGTTGCACCAAGCGTCCATGCCTACGCAGCTGCCGTTGGGCATCACTTCGCCCAGCCATTGCTCAATGGTCGGCGTGTCCTCCAGCCCCACTTTCATGAGTTGGAAATCAGTGCCTTCCAACTGCTCGGCCGCCTGCAGGAAGTAGCGGTTGTCGGTCCAAAGCGCGGCCTTTTCGGCAGTCACCACGGCGGTGCCGGCGCTGCCCGTGAAGCCCGAAATCCACTCGCGGCTCTTCCAATGCTCCGGCACGTACTCGCCGCTGTGGGGGTCGGTGCTGGGCGTGATAAACGCCTCAATGCCTTGGGCAGACATCCACTGCCGAAGCGCCTTGACGCGCTGGTTAACCATTTCTGCCATAATCACTTATCGATATTGATGATTTTGTAATTCTTGGTGCCGAGGCCAATCTTCTCTGCCCAGTCGATGGTGTGGGTGCCGTGGCGGCTGTTGATGCGCTCGGTGAGGGGACGGCTGTCATCGCCGGCCTTATTGTCCTTGTGGTTGAACACCATTTCCACGCACGCCCAGTCGAGCGCCACGGGGTCGAGGCTCGCCATGATGCCCATGTCGGCCAGTTTCGGACTCTCCGCATTGCCTACGCAGTCGCAGTCCACCGACATATTGTTCAACACACTGATGTAGAGGATGTTGTCGCCAAAATAGTTCGCCACGCCCTGCGCCGCGGCAGCCATGGATTCCAGGAAACCATCCTGGTCCTGAATGTGCTGCCATGCGTCGGGCAGTTTGCTGGTGTAGCCGGCGGAATGGATGTAGCCCTTGCCGCTTGCGCTTGCCACGCCGATGCTCTGGTTCTTGATGGCGCCTCCGTAGCCGCCCATGGGGTGGCCCTTGAAGTGGGAAAGATTGATGAGGAAATCGTAGCGGCAGAGGTGGTTGCCCACGATGTCGTACTTCAGGTGGGTGTGGTCTTGCACGGGAATCTTCATTTCGCCTTCCTCGTCCATGAGGTCAACCACGAAAATGCTGTCGAATCCGTGTTCGTGAATGGTCTGCCAGTGCTGCTCGTTGGTGGAGCGGCTGCCTCCGTAGGCGGTGTTGCACTCCACGATGGTGCCGTTCACCTTCTCCACGAGGTTGCGGATGAGCGTGGGGCGCAGGTAGTTCTCGTTGCCGCCCTCGCCGGTGCTGATTTTCACGGCCACGCGGCCCTTCGCCTCGCGTCCCAGAGCCTCGTAGATGCGCACGAGGGCCTCGGGCGAAATTTCGCTGGTGTAGTAAACTTTGCTTTGCGCCAGGGCGCTGCCTGTGCCGCACAGCGCGAAGAGCGCCGTCAGCAGCAGTTGCTTGAGGAATGTCTTTTTCATTGGATTTTGGGTTTTATGGTTTTCGATGTTTTTGGCGGTCATTTTCCGCGCGGTTCCTATATTATAATATGTACGCGCGCGTAGGGTTTTGGAAAGGAAGGGCGTCGTTTCTGAAAACGAAGGGCATCGTTTCCCAAAACGAAGGTCTTCTTTTTCTAAAACGAAGCGCTTCCTTTTTTTCGTATGCCGCGGCGGGCATTTTTTCGCTCGCCGATGGGGCGGATTTGCGGCGCGAAGTTTTTGCGTTTTCTGCCGAAAAAAGCGGCGCGGTCAGAAGGACACGTGCACGCCGGCCATGAACGTGGCCTTGGGCATGGGGTAGCCGTAGTTGATTTCGTAGCGCTGCGCCAGCAGGTTGTCGCCCCGCAGTTGCAGGGCCAAGTGGCGGTTGAGGCGGTAACTGCCGCGGGCGTTGAGCAGGAAATAGCTCTGCAGCTGGCGCTCGGCGGAGGCAGAACCGGCCTGCGTGACGAGGTGGTTCACCCACTGGCCGCCGAGGGTTGCGGTCCAGGGCCCGCAGGCGTAGCGCACTTCGGCGTAGAGGTTGTGCTTGGGCAGCGCAACGATGTCGTGCTTGGCGTGGACGAAAGCGTAGTTGGCGTTGGCCTGCCAGTGGCGGCTGATGCGGTAGTTGCCGCTCAGTTCCACGCCCCAGTTCTCCACTTCGCCCGTGTTTTGGTTGTGCATCTGCACCGTCTGGATGAGGTTGTCGCCCTTCAGGCAGTAGATGTTCAGGCCGTAGCGCAGGCGGCCGTCGAGCAGCACGTGGCTGAATGCGGCCTCGTAGTTCCAAATGCGCTCGGCCTCGAGGTCGGGATTTTTGGGACGAAACATGAAGAGGTTCATAAGCGTGGGATTGCGGAATCCCTTTCCAGCAGTGAGTTTCAGCTGCATCTGATGGGGCAGTCGGAAGGCGGCGCCAAACTGTGGCACCCACTCGGTGCCGGCCACGCTGTGGTGGTCGAGGCGAAGTCCCGCCTCCAGCGTCAGCCATTGCACGATATCTTGCCTAAAGTCCACATAGCCAGCCACTTCGGTCATGGCCGTATCGACGAGCTGGGCGTCGTGGTCGGCGTATTCGTTCCAAGCCTTTCCGCCGATGCTCTGCAGGTCGAAGCCCACGGTGGTGCGGTTGCCAGCGAAGAGGCTGAAGGTCTGATAGGCATTGAATCCGCTCACGTGGTCGTTGCTGCGGAAGAGGTAGTCCTTGGGCGCGGCGCCGTCGCTGTAGCCATCGTCAATCTTGTGGCGGCCCCAGTTGAGGAACGCGGAGATGCCGCCGCTCGTCCAGCCGTAGTTGTTGAGCACCACGGCGGAGGCGATGCCGCGGGTGATGTGCTGGTCGTTGTCGTGGACTGGCGCATAGACGGTGCCGGGGTTGGAGGCATTGAAGTGCGTGAGGCTGAGGTCGGCGTAAGCGGTCCAGTTGGCGCTGAAGTCGTAGCCCACCTTGGCGTAGCCGCCCATCTGCTCAAATCCGAGGTTGCGGCGCTGGTTGTCGCTGCGGTTGTAGGACAGGGAGGCGATGGAGAAGAAGCGGCCGCGGCGCAGGCGGTTGGTGAAATCGCTGGTGAACGTGCCGTAACTGCCGCCGCTCAGGTGCAGGTCGTTGGTCATGCCGTCGGCCTGCATCTTGCGCGTCACGATGTTGATGACGCCGCCCATGGCGTTGCTTCCATAGAGCATGGACGCGGGACCGCGCAGCACCTCCACTTTCTCCACGAGAAAACTCTGGTAGGCGTCTGCAATGGGGTGGCCCATGATGCCCATCACCTGCGGATGGCCGTCCACCAGCACCATCATGCCGGTGGTCGGGGCGCTGCCGATGCCGCGGACGTTCATCTGCCCTGCCGCACCGGTGGAAACGCCGTAGCCCAGCATGCCGCGGCCCGTGATGAAGAGGCCGGGCGTCTGTTCCGCCGCCACGTCGAGCAGGGATGGCGACTGCCGCTCCTCCACTTGCTGGCGGCTGATTTGGGTGACGGTGAAGGGGGTGTGGCGCGGGTCGGTTTCGCTGCGCACACCGGTTACAACCACCTGGTCGATGTTCGCCTGGCGGAAAATGGCGGAGTCTGACGGCAAGGTTTCGGCCTGTGCCGCCAGCGGAAGGAGTGCTAAGAGGAGTGCTTTCAGTTGCATGCTGTTTTTGGTGCAGAAATTTCAAAAATCGCCCATTCCATCGGGAAAATTCCGACTTTTTTCTCTGATTTGCGTAAAAATTTGCAGAAGGCGATTTGTTGAGGCAAATTGTGCAAAAATCGCCCAATTTCTCCGATGAAATGGGCGATTTTTGAGTTTTTATCCAAATGTTTCGGCCACTTTCACGAGGGTGTCGCGGATTTCGATGTGCTGGGGGCAAACTTCCTCGCAGGCGCCGCACTGCACACATTCGTCGGCGGGCTTGCGGCCATGACCGCCCACAAGCCAACCGAGTTGTTGCTTGGCGGCGTCTTTGTCGCCGTAGAGCGTGAAGTAGTTGAGGGCAGTGAAGGAACCGCTGATGCCAATCTCCATCGGGCAGACCTTGGCGCAGTAGTTGCAAGTGGTGCATGGCACGAGCGGAATCTGCTGCAGCGCCTTTTGCGCCTCGCTGAGCGTCTGCTGCTGCGACGGCGTGAGGCCGCGGAAATCTTTCATAAACGAAAGGTTGTCAGCCATTTGCGCTACATTGCTCATGCCGCTGAGCACAGTGATTACGCCGTCGAGGTTGGCGGCAAAGCGGATGGCCCACGACGCCTCGGAGGAGTCGGGCTCGGCAGCGCGGAGAATGTCGCGCACGCTCTGCGGCGGATTGGCGAGCATGCCGCCCTTCACTGGCTCCATCACGATGACGGGCTTGCCAAATCGGCGCGCCGTTTCGTAGCAGCGGCGGCTCTGGATGGCGGCATTTTCCCAGTCGCCGTAGTTGATTTGCAGTTGCACGAACTCCATTTCGGGGTGCGCCTGCAGGATTTCCTCCAACTCTTCCGGCGTGGAATGGAAGGAGAAGCCGAGGTGCTTGATGAGGCCTTTCGCCTTCTGCTCTTGCGCCCAGTCCCACAGGCCGAACTCGTCGAAGTAGCGGGTGCGCGTTTCGCCCAGGTTGTGGAGCAGATAGAAGTCGAAATAGCCCGCGCCAGTGTTCTGCAGCGAGGTCTCAAACTGCGCAATGGCCTCCTCGCGCGTCTTGCAGTTTATCCACGCGGCCAGTTTCGTGGCGAGTTGGTAACGCTCTCTGGGATAGCGTTCTACGAGCGCTTGGCGAATGGCCGACTCGCTTCCGCCGTAGGCCCAGGCGGTGTCGAAATAGGTGAAGCCGGCATCGAGAAACATATCGACCATCTGCTTGGTCTGCTCAATGTCGATTTTGCCGTCGGCCAACTGCGGCAGGCGCATCAGGCCGAAGCCGAGTTTTTTGATGTCATGACCCAGTTCTTCCATGGTTTCGGGGGCATTTGATGTGGTTTCGGGGGTATTATTTATATAATGTGTAGGGCGGCGGTTCACTTTTTCAGGCTGTCGAGCCATTCGCGCAGGGCATCGAGCGACGGTTGGTCGTTCATCATGCGCCCTTCCTCAATGGTTGCGCCAGGCGCGCTCGGCTGCAGGTCATCCACGGAATGCTCAAACTCGCTTCCGCCGCTGGTGGCGAAGAGGATGATGCGCTTGCCCGTCAGGTCGTACTGCTCGAGGAAGGAGTTGATGATGTGCGGGGCGGTGTACCACCAGATGGGGTAGCCGAGGAAGATGGTTTCGTACTGGCCGATGTTTGCCACGGTGTCGGCAATCTCCACGCGGCTCGCCTTGTCCTTCATTTCGAGGGTCGTGCGGCTGGTGCTGTCGTTCCAGTCGAGGTCGTCGGCGGTGTACGCCACGGCGGGTTTAATCTCAAAAAGGTCTGCCTGAGCGGCTTCAGCGAGGTTTTGCGCGGCGGCCGCGGTGGTGCCGGTTGCGGAGAAATAGGCCACGAGGGTGGCGCAACTGTCGGCGGAAGCGGCGGCTTCGGCAGCGTTTTGCTGCGATTTTGCGTTGCCGCAAGCGGAAAGGATGGTTGTTGCCATAAGCAAAATTGTTGCTAAACGTTTCATAATTTGTTGGTTGTTAAGTGAATGTGTTGTAATTTCACGATGCAAAGTTAGGTGTTTCTCTCTGGAAATCGCTTACCATTTCTACGGATTGTCCGCCCATTTTTCCATGTTTGGGCTGAAAAAACGCTGTTTCTGGTAACGGAAAAGCCTACTGGCGGCAGGCCTGTTCGTCGCGTGCCAACTGCTTTTGCAGCAGTTCGAGGGTGGGAAATTCGCGCTCTTCGCGGATGAATTTGCGGAAGCGGATTTCGATGTTTTCGGAATAAATGTCCTGATGGAAGTCGAAGATGTGCACTTCAATGCTCTGCTGCTGAGCGGTTTGCGCGGCAGCATCGGTATGCTGAAGGGTTGGCCGCGTGCCGATGTTGAGCATGCCGCGCGCCGTTTCGTGCCCTTCGATGCAGACGTCCACGGCATAGACGCCGCGGCGGGGCAGCAGTTTGCCGTCGCTGCCAGGGCGGATGTTGGCGGTGGGGTAGCCCAGTTTGCGCCCCAGTTGCAGCCCGCCCACCACTTTTCCGCGAAGGAAATACTCGTAGCCCAGGCACTGGTTGGCCAGTTGCAGGTCGCCGGCAGCGAGGGCTCGGCGAATGAGCGACGACGAGATGGAGCGGTTGGGCAAATCGGGCGCGGCCAGTTCGCCGGCATGCACCACCTCGATGCCGATTTCCTTGCCCAGCGCCACATAGTCGGCGAAGCTGAGGCCGCGGTCGTGCCCGAAATGGTGGTCGTAGCCCATGACCAGCACGCTCACGCCGAGGCGGTCCCTGAGCACGCTGCGCATGAACTCAGCGGCGGAAAGCTGCGCCAGTTCGTGGTCGAAGCGGAGCATTTCGATGCGCTCCACGCCCAGTTTGTGCAATAGTTCTGCCTTCTCCTCAGGCGTGGTGAGCAGCGGCATCTGCACGTCGGGGCGCAGCACGGTGGCGGGGTGCTGTGCAAAGGTGATGAGCAGAGGCTCAAGGTTGCGCCGCTGAGCCTCTGCTGTCACTTGCTGCACGAGGTACTGGTGGCCTCGGTGCACGCCGTCGAAGAATCCGATACTGGCCGCGCGGGCCGCTTCGGGTTGGTTCATTTGCCTGTGAATGAGCGTTTTATTTTGCAATGAGCAGGAAATACTTTTTCTTTCCCTGCTGCACGAGCAGGTATTTGCCGTCGAGCAGGTCGCTGGCGGTGAGCACCGCGTTGGGGTCGGCCAGTTTCTCCTTGTTCACGCTGACGCCGCCGCCCTGGGTGAGCTTGCGCATCTCGCCCTTCGAGGGGAAGACAGCGGCGTGCTCGGTGGTGAGGTCGATGGCCTTGACGCCGGCGTCGAAGAGGCTGCGGGGCACCTCAAAGTGTGGCACGCCGTTGAACACGTCGAGCAGGGTTTGCTCGTCAAGCTTGAGCAGTTCCTCCTTCGTGGCTTTGCCAAAGAGGATTTGCGAAGCGACGATGGCCGTCTCCAGCGCCTCCTTGGAGTGCACCATGATGGTCACTTCCTCGGCCAGTTTGCGCTGCAGCTTGCGCTGTCCTGGGTCGGCGCGGTGCTCGCTGATGAGCTGGTCGATGGTCTCTTTGTCAAGCGAAGTGAAAATCTTGATGTAGCGCTCGGCATCCTCGTCGGGCACGTTCACCCAGAACTGGTAGAACTGGTAGGGCGAGGTGCGCGCGGGGTCGAGCCACACGTTGCCCTGCTCGGTCTTGCCGAACTTGCGGCCGTCGCTCTTGGTGACGAGCGGGCAGGTCAGCGCGTAGCATTCCTTGCCGGCCATGCGTCGGATGAGCTCGCTGCCGGTGGTGATGTTGCCCCACTGGTCGGCGCCGCCGAGCTGCAGTCGGCAGTTGTAGTGCTGGTAGAGGTAGTAGAAATCGTAGGCCTGGAGCAGTTGGTAGGTGAACTCCGTGAAGGAAAGTCCGTCGCGGGCCTCGCCGTTGAGTCGCTTCTGCACGCTCTCCTTCGCCATCATGTAGTTCACGGTGATGTGCTTGCCGATGTCGCGGGCAAAGGCAAGGAAGGTGAAGTCCTTCATCCAGTCGTAATTGTTGACGAGCTCGGCCTTGTTTGGGGCGTCGCTGTCGAAGTCGAGAAATTTGGCCAGTTGCTTCTTGATGCACGCCACATTGTGCGCCAGCGTCTCTTCGTCGAGCAAATTGCGCTCCTGGCTTTTGCCGCTGGGGTCGCCAATCATGCCCGTAGCGCCGCCGATGAGGGCGTAGGGCTTGCCGCCGCAGCGCTGGTAGTGCCGCAGCATCATCACGCCGCAGAGGTGGCCAATGTGAAGGGAGTCGGCGGTGGGGTCAATGCCCAGATAGGCCGACACATGCTGTTCTTTCTCAAGGAGTTCCTCGGTGCCCGGCATCATTTGGTGAATCATGCCGCGCCATTTCAGTTCTTCTACGAAATTCATCGATTCTTTTGTTTGGTTGTAAGTTTTTGTTTAAAAACGTTTTGGCTGTGCAAAGGTACGCAAAAAAAAGGGGATTGCGCCTTTTTTTCAAAAAAATATGCCGAGCGGTGAGAGATTTCGCCCCGGGCGGCTCTCACTACTTGTGATTTTATCAGATGATCTATTTGGTTATCAATTCAAACGTGTTTATCACTATTTTTAACCTACAAGCGTGTGGGACATCGTGGAAGGCGTGAGCGATTCATGCCTTCCACGTCTTTTTTGCGCGCTTTCACTTTGTAAGCAAAACCATTCGCTTTGCTTACTTTTTGTTTTCTCCGAACTGCTTTTACCTTTCTGATTGTTATTTCGCAAAAATAATTTGCAAAATGTAAGATATTTTTGCCGCTCGTTTTACATTTTGTCACTAACTTTGCACCCGAAAAAGCAAAGTGACACATCCTTTTCTCTGCGATAAGTTTGGTCGCAATGCGCGCCCATTTTCCGTCCGCGCGGCGGAGTTTTTCCTCCGGACCCGCGGACCAGAGAAAAAAGGAAGGGCATCGTTTTGGGAAAGGAAGGTCTTCGTTTTGAAAAAGGAAGGGCATCGTTTTCGAAAACGAAGGGCATCGTTTCAAAGAGGCCCCTCGGAACCGAACGGCATGCTCCCCAAAAATGGGAAACTCGGCGAAGGCCGAGGGGTACACATTATATAATATATAAAGGTAGAAAGATGAAAAGATTGCATTTAGGTTTGGCCGCCCTGCTGGCGGCAGCGCAGCCGCTGGTGGCGGAGGCGCAGGAGAGAGTGGAGACGTCGGTAGGCGCCGACGTGGTGAGTTCCTACATCTGGCGCGGCCAGAAGATGGGCGACGCAGCGGTGCAGCCCGCGCTGGCAGTGAGTTGGCGCGGCCTCTCGCTCGGCGCGTGGGGCAGTTACGGCATCACCAACCCCGACGACAACAAGGAACTTGACTTCACGCTGAGTTATGCGGCGAAGGGGCTGACGGTGGGCGTCACCGACTATTTCATCGGGCAGGACGCCAGCGATTATTTCCGTTACCCGGCGCACGAGACGCTGCACGTGTGGGAGGCATTCCTGGGCTACGACTTCGGCGTTTGCTCGCTCACGTGGTTCACGAACTTCGCCGGGGCGGATGGCGTGAACAAGGACGGCGACCGCGCCTATTCGTCCTACGTGGAGGTCAGTGCGCCGTTCCGCCTGGGCGGCCTGAGCTGGGCTGCCACGCTGGGCATTGTGCCGTGGGCCACAACGAGTTACGCAGACGCTGGAGGCTTTTGCGTGACCAACGTGACGGTGCGCGCCAGCAAGGAAATCCGCATCACGCCGTCGTTCTCGCTCCCGCTCTTCGCCGCGCTCACAGCCAATCCGAGCAGCGAGAAGATGTATTTCACGGCAGGAGTTTCTTTCTAAGTAATAATTAATAAATAATAATTGTTTCTGGTGGTGTCAAGACGGTTGACAATAATTGACACATTGAAATAATTTTGAGAAAAACGGAAACATTTTGTAAAACAATAAAAATAACGGAATCAGTATGAAAAGAATTGAAGCAATTATCCGGAAAACGAAGTTTGAGGAAGTGAAGGAGGCCATCATGGCGGCCGACATCGATTGGTTTGAATACAGCGACGTGAAGGGCATCGGGCAGTCGCGCCAGGAGCGCATCTACCGCGGCGTGGTCTATAGCACGGACAACATTGAGCGGGTGCGCATCGCCATTGTGCTGCGCGACCTGCTGGTTGACCAGACGGTGGAGGTGATTATGAAGGCGGCCCACACGGGCGAAATCGGCGACGGGCGCATCTTCGTCAGCCCCGTGGAGGAGTGCTACTCCATCCGCACGGGCGACAAGGGCGACACGGTGCTGCGCGACAAGAAATGATTTGAGGTTAAACCACTAAAACTGAATAGATTATGATGGACTTTCTTTCGATAATACCCTTGGCAGCGGATGCTGCCGCAAAAGAGGCGCCTGCGACGGGCGTCAATGGTTTGGACACCGTTTGGGTGCTGCTCGGCGCCATGCTCGTCTTCTGGATGCAGCCTGGTTTTGCGCTCGTGGAAGCGGGTTTCACGCGGGCCAAGAACACGGCTAACATCCTGATGAAGAACTTCATAGACTTCATGGCGGGCACGGTCATCTACTGGCTTTTCGGCTTCAGCCTGATGTATGGCGTGGGCAGCGCGTTCTTCGGCTGGAGCGGTTTCCTGCACATGCCCGACGATTCGAACGTCCCGGGCGAGTGCACGTTCTTCTTCCAGACCGTTTTCTGCGCCACGGCGGCCACCATTGTGAGCGGCAGCATGGCCGAGCGCACGAAGTTCTCGATGTATGTGGTCTATAGCATGCTCATCAGCGCGTTCATCTATCCCATTGAGGGCCACTGGAGCTGGGGCGGCGGCTGGATGGCCGCGATGGGTTTCCACGACTTCGCGGGCAGCACGGTGGTGCATGCGTGCGGCGGTTTCCTGGCCTTGGCGGGCGCCATGGTGCTGGGTCCGCGCATCGGCAAGTATGGCAAGGACGGCAAGAGCCGCGCGCTGCCGGGCCACAACCTGACGCTGGCGGCGCTGGGCGTGTTCATCCTGTGGATGGGCTGGTTCGGCTTCAACCCCGGCAGCACGGTGGCCGCGACGGGCTACGACAACGCCGTGATGATGTCGCACGTCATCATGACCACCAACATGGCAGCGGCCACGGGCGGCATCGCAGCGCTGCTCTACACTTGGCTGTGCGACGGCAAGCCCTCGCTCTCCATGCTGTGCAACGGCGTGCTGGCGGGCCTGGTGGGCATCACGGCCGGCTGCGACACCGTGAGCGTGGCATCGGCAGCGCTGATTGGCGTGATTGTGAGCGTGGCCATGTGCCTGAGCGTCAGTTTCATAGACAAGGTGCTGAAGATTGACGACCCCGTGGGCGCCGTGAGCGTGCATGGCGTGGGCGGCGTGCTTGGCACCATCCTCACTGGCGTGTTCTCGCCCGACCCCAGCATCACGGTTGCCACGCAAACGATTGGCACGCTGGCGGTCATCGCATGGGCGTTCGGCCTCGGCATGGCCATCTTCCTCATCATGAAGCACACGTGCGGCCTGCGCGTTCCGGCACGCATCGAAGAGGAGGGCCTGGACATCTACGAACACGGCGAAACGGCCTACAACTGATTGAGGTTCGCAATGGCGGGCGAAAATGGTAAAAAATTGATATTTTCGTCAAAAATCCGCCATTCCATCGGGAAATGACTTGTAAAAAAATGATATTTCCGACGTTCTAAACTTTGACTTTCGGGGCACCCACCCTGCCCCATTTCCACACAAAAAAGAGTTGCAGACCAAGAGTTGAAAGAAAAATGAAATTGTTGAAGACGGCAGCAGGGCTCAAGCGGGCCCTGCTGCTTTTGTTTTTGTGGGGAAGAAGTTAAAGAAGTTATCAGTCGCTTCGCTCCTTAGAAGTTAAAGCCGATAGTTTGGCGGGGCGGGTACTTATCAAGAAATCCCCTGCCTTTGCGAATTCGCAAAGACAGGGGAGAACTTATAAGGAATGCACTAAAGTATTGTCAACTGCTCATTTTATTCTCGAGTAATAAACTCTTGTACCATCGACGGCATATAGCCACATTCCCTCTTTAGCAATGCTCTCTATAACGGAACTATTTGTTCCATTGGCATAACATGCTTTAGCATAAGAAAAAACCTCATCCATACACCTGTACATCTCTTGCATGAACGCCGTTGCTTCTTCTTGATTCACTGGACTCGCAGTAAATTTTGTGCAAACATAGGATACATTGGATGGTGCAGCCTTCCATGTAATAACATTACCATTTAGCAAATAGGACCCTGATGCATTATATGCATAAACAATCTGACCAATAACCCATTCACCCATACTAAAAGTATAGGTTATATTGCTAGAGCAATGCCATGTCTTATTACTTCTGATTTCTTCTACACCTTCTTCATAATATGTTATTTTCAAAGAGCTTTCATCATCCAAGTCAGTTTCACTGGTAGCAAAGGAGAAAGTTCCCACATAAGACGCATTGTTCGATTGGCGCTTGGTAGCAGCGGCCGCCTTGCCTGCAACCGCACCAACCCTTGGTGCCAGAGTTTTTCCAGTAACAGGTTTTGCAACCTTTCCTACTATTTTTTTAGTGATTTTGTTAGTGACTTTTCTAATGGTTTTTCCAAACACACGCTGTATTTGTGCATCCGCATTACTTGTTGGTAGACTCATAAAAAGCGCAAACATGCAGAGAAATAAAACTTTTGTCTTGAACAATTTTGCCATAGGATTCATTCTTTAAATTGTGAAACAACGGCGGCAAAGTTAATCAAAAAAAAAAAACGTCAAAGAAAGTTAAAGGAAATTTGAGGGTTTGGCGAAAAATTCTTCCTTTGCCCAAGTTGAGGAGCGTGTCCGCCAAGTTGGAGCGATGGTTCTGCAAGTTGGGGAGCGTGTTCTGCAAGTTGGCGGGAAAGTCGTTTAGGTTGGCGACGAAAAAAAGTGGGCGGGAAATTTGGGGAAGGACGGGGGCATGGCGTATCTTTGCAGCGCCAAAACGGAAAAAGCGGCGGAGTTTTAGGGAAAAACTTTGCAGTTGCGGCGGAAAATTTCTACCTTTGCACATTAATTATATATAGACATGAAGAAAATTTTGATTCTCAACGGCCCGAATCTGAACTTGCTGGGCACTCGCGAGCCCGACATCTACGGGCGGCAGACGATGGATGACTGCATGGAGGCGCTGCGCCAGCGCTACCTGGGCGTGGCGGAACTGACGTACCGGCAGAGCAACTGCGAGGGCACGCTCATTGACATCATGCAGGAAGTGGGATTCAGCATCGACGGCATCGTGCTCAACGCTGGTGCCTACACCCACACGAGCGTGGCGCTGCACGACTGCATCCGCAGCCTGAAGGCGCCGGTGGTGGAGGTGCACATCAGCAACATTCAGGGGCGCGAAGCGTTCCGCCACCAGAGCATCATCGGGCCGGCCTGCAAGGGCAGCATCGCGGGCTTTGGCATGGACAGTTACCGCCTGGCCGTGGAGGCACTGCTCGAGATGGGGAAATGAAGGGCAGTTTCGACGAACTGGAGGCGTACATCGCGGCGCACAGCGACAGGGAACCGGACTACCTGCACCGCCTGTGGCGCGCCACGCAGTTGCATTTGCTCTATCCGCGCATGGCGAGCGGACACCTGCAGGGCCGCCTGCTGAGCTTGCTGGTGGGGATGATTCGCCCGAAGGCCATTCTGGAAATCGGCACCTACAGCGGCTACAGCGCGCTCTCCATGGCGGAAAGCATGCCGGAGGGGTGCGTGCTGCACACGATTGAGCAGAACGATGAGCAGGAGGCGTTCACCCGCCCGTGGCTGGAGGGTTCGCCCTGGGCAGACAGCATCCGCTTCACGATTGGCGACGCGCTGGAGGTGGCGCCGCAACTGGCGGAGACGTTCGACCTGGTGTTCATCGACGCCGACAAGCGCCACTACTGCGACTACCTGCAGGCGGTGTGGCCGAAAGTGAGCGTGGGCGGCTACATTCTGGCCGACAACACGCTGTGGGACGGGCACGTGCTGGAGACCCTCCCTGAAGACAGCAGCCGCGACGACGGCCACACGGCGCAGACCCGCGGCATCCAGCAATTCAACGACTTGGTGGCGGCAGACCCGCGGATGCGGAAAATCATCCTGCCCGTGAGGGACGGCCTGACCATCATTCAAAAAATTTCTGACTAACAAAACATTTAGATTACATGGAAACAACTCGACAGAATCGCATTGCGCGACTCATACAGAAAGACCTGAGCAACATTTTTCAGGAGGAAACCCGCAAGACCCACGGCCTGCTCGTGAGCGTGAGCGTGGTGAGGGTGAGCCCCGACCTGAGCGTGGCCAAGGCCTACCTGAGCATTTTCCCAAGCGAGAAGGCGCAGGAAATCCTCGACAACATCAACGCGCAGGCCAGCGCCATCCGCTACAAGCTGGGCAACCTGGAGCGCCATCAGCTGCGCATCATTCCGGAACTGAAGTTCTTCATCGACGACTCGCTCGACTACGCTGCCCACATCGACGACCTGCTGCAGCAGAAGCCGGGGCAGCCCGCGCCTGCCGCTGAGCAGGAGGCTGAGGAAAAAGGCGAGGAAGAGGCCTAAACGTTTCAGCAAGAGGGCACAACCGTGAGCAAACTGCCGCGCTACATCGCCACGCGCTACCTGCTGGCCAAGAAGTCGCACCACGTCATCAACATCATCTCGTGGGTGTCGGCGCTGGGCATTGCCATCGCCGTGGCGGCCATGGTCATCATCCTGAGCGTGTTCAACGGTTTCCAGGGCATGGTGGCCGACCTCTTCACGGCATTCGACGCGCCGCTGAAAATCACGCCGGCCACGGGCAAATACATGGCAAGCGACGAGCCGGAACTGGAGGCGCTGCGGAAGAATCCCAACGTGGGCGTGATTTGCGAAACCGTGGAAGACGCGGCGCTCTTCATGGTGGACAACCGCCAGATGGTGGGGACGGTGAAGGGCGTGGACAAGAATTTCACCGACCTGGTGGACATTGAGCAAACGCTCTACGGCAGCGGCGGATACATGCTCAAGATGGACGTGGTGGACTACGGCATTTTCGGCCTGGGCGTGCTTGAGACGCTGGGCGTGGGCGTGGATTTTCCGCCCATCCAGGTGTTTGCGCCGCGGCAGGGCGCCCGCATCAGCCTGGCCAACCCAGTGGACGCCTTCACCCACGAGCAACTGTTTTCGCCGGGCGTGGGCCTGAGCGTGAAGCAAGGCAAGTATGACAACACGATGGCACTGACCGACATCAGTTTCGCGCGGCGCCTGTTTGAGCGGCAGGGCGAGGTGACGGCCGTGGAACTGTCGCCGAAGGAAGGCGTGAGCGTGGCAGCGCTGCAGAAGGAACTGAAGCAGCAACTGGGCGAGAAATACGTGGTGAAAAACCGCTACGAGCAGCAAGAAGACGTGTTCCGCATCATGAAACTCGAGAAATTCATCTCCTACATTTTCCTCACATTCATCATGCTGGTGGCGTGTTTCAACCTCATCGGCTCCATATCGATGCTTATGATTGACAAAAGGGAAGACACGCTCATCCTGCACAACCTGGGGGCGAGCGAGCGGCAACTGCGCGGCATTTTCTTCACCGAGGGCATGCTCATCACGCTGCTCGGCACGGTCCTTGGCCTGCTGCTGGGCGTGGCGCTGTGCTGGGCGCAGCAGGAGTTCGGGCTGGTGAAGTTTGGCCGCCACGCCGGCAACTACATCATCGACGTCTATCCGGTGCGCCTGCAGTGGACCGACATCGTGCTGGTGGGCATCACCGCCCTGGCCGTGGGCGCGCTGGCGGTGGTTTGGCCCGTGCGCCACTACACCAAGAAGTTCCTGCAGAAGGGGCTGCAAGGCATGGCCATGCTGGCCGTTGCACTGCTCATCGCCTCGTGCGGCAGCGACAACGACAAATACGTCATCCGCGGCGAAGTGGACGGCATGAAAGGCGGCGAAATCTATGCCTACCAACTCGACGACCAAACCGCCAAACTCGACACCATTCACCTGAAAGACGGCCAGTTCCAGTACACCGGCCGCGCCAGCAGCGGCACCATGCCCGTGTTCCTGGTCTTCGGCAATGCCGTGGAGCAAGTGGTTTTCGCCGCAGGCGGACAGACCCTGAAGTACAAGGCGAAGGCGAACGACCTGAAGAACTACGTGGTGGAGGGAAGCGACGAGAACGAGGTGATGAACAATTTCCGGCAGGAAGTGAACCACCTGGACGAGGCCACCACGCGGCAGAAAGCGCGGAAATACATTGAGAAAGACCCGAAGTCGCTCGTCTCCGTCTATCTCTTCGACCGCTACTTCGTGCAAGACGAAAGCACGCCCGCGGAGGAGACCGAAACGCTGCTCGCCCTGCTCCGCAAGCACCAACCCGACAACCACTTGCTGCTGTCGGTGGCCGGCAGCCTGAAGAAACTCGCGCTGGCGAAAGAGGGCAGCACCATTCCCGCGCTGAAACTCACCACGAAGCAGGGCGGAACGGTTGACCTGGGCGCGCTCAGGAAGCCCTACACGCTGCTCGTGTTCTGGGCCACATGGCTGCCCAACCAGTGGGAAGTGCTCGCCACGCTGCGCGCTTTGCCCAAAAAGGATGGCGCACAGGCACGATTCGACTTCGTGGCCGTTTCGCTCGACACCGAAATCTACGAGTGGGAGCAGGCAGTGCGCGTGGACAGCGCCAGCGTGCGCCACATCTGCGACGGCCAGGCATGGAACGCACCCGCGGTAAACCAGCTCGGCGTGCGCACCCTGCCCACCTATTTCATCCTTGACCGCAGCGGAAAAATTCTGCACCGCGGCAACAAAGTGGAGGAGATGAAGAAGCAGACGGAGAAACTCATCGCCCGCGACGACCCGAAGGACTGACGCCCCACCATTGCCGCGCGCCGCTGCCTATTTCCAAAGAAAGCATTCCGACCATGAAATCCCTGCCCAAAATAGCCCTCGCCCTACTGCTCGTCCTCGCCGGACTGGCGGCGCATGGCCAATGCACGCGCCCCAACACCGCCTTCAGCGCCGGCGAATCGCTCACCTACGACCTCTATTTCAACTGGAAATTCGTGTGGGTGAAGGCCGGAACCGCCTCCTACCGCGTCCGCTCCGCCAACTACAAAGGGCAAAGCGCGCTGCGCACCGACCTGCTCTTTCAGGGCAGCAAGCGCCTCAACAGCGTTTTTCCCATGAAGGACACGCTCATCAGTTACACCACGCCGCAACTCGCCCCGCTCTATTTCCGCAAGGGCGCCAACGAGGGCAAGCGCTACACCGTTGACGAGGTGCACTATACCTACCCCGCCGGCAAAAGCCACGTGGAGCAGGACTTCCTGAACCGCCACGGCAAGTGGAGCCACCACACCCACGAGAGCGACGAGTGCAACTACGACATGCTCAGCATCCTCAACGTGGCGCGCTCGTTCGACGCCACCAACTTCAAACCAGGCCACCGCATCCATTTCCCCATGGCGACGGGCAAGAAGGTGGAGAAGCAAACGCTCATCTACCGCGGCAAGGAGAACTTCAAGGCCAACGACGACGTCACCTACCGCTGCCTCGTTTTCACCCTGCTCGACTACGACGTGAAGGACAAGGAGAAGGAGATGCTCCGCTTCTACGTCACCGACGACGCCAACCACCTGCCCATCCGCATCGACTTCTACCTGCGCTTCGGCACGGCCAAGGCATTCTACGTCAAGGGCAGCGGCATCAGAAACCCGCAAACCTCCATCGTGAAAAAGAAAAAATGAGTTTGCTCGCACAATACCACACGGGCCTCATCGAGGCTGGATGCGACGAGGCAGGGCGCGGCTGCCTGGCCGGACCCGTCTATGCCGCCGCAGTCATTCTGCCGCCCGACTACCAGAACCCGCGCCTCAACGACTCCAAGCAGCTCACCGACCACCAGCGCCGCCAGTTGCGCACAGAGATTGAGCGCGACGCCGTGGCCTGGGCCGTGGGCATCGTCAGCAACGAGGAAATCGACCAAATCAACATTCTCCGCGCAAGCATCACCGCCATGCACCGCGCCCTCGACCAACTCAAAGTGCGCCCGCAAGCCGTCATTGTCGATGGCAACCGCTTCACGCCCTACCGCGACCTGCCTTGGCAGACCATCGTGAAGGGCGACGGCAAGTATCTCAGCATCGCTGCCGCAAGCATTCTCGCCAAAACCTACCGCGACGACTGCATGCTCCGCTTGCATGAGCAATATCCGCAGTACGGCTGGGACCACAACGCGGGCTATCCCACCAAGGCGCACCGCCAGGCCATCATGCAGCACGGTCCCACGCCCTACCACCGCCTGACATTCAACCTCTTGGGCGACCTGCAGCAACTGTCGCTGCCTTTCGACTGAACTCTAACCCCTAAAAACCATAGAACCATGCAACCCATTCACACCGACAAGGCTCCCGCAGCCATTGGCCCCTACAGCCAAGCCATTGAAGTAGGCAACTTCGTTTTCGCCAGCGGACAAATCCCCATCGACCCCGCCACCGGCAACATTGTTGAAGGCGGCATCGAGGCGCAGACCCGCCAGGCGCTCACCAACGCCAGCGCCATTCTGCAGGCCGCCGGCACCGACCTCAGCCACGTGGTGAAGACCACCGTCTTCCTCGACAACATGGACGACTTCGCCGCCATGAACGCCGTCTATGCCACGTTCTTCCAGCAGCCCTACCCCGCCCGCTCCGCCGTGGCCGTGGAGAAACTGCCCAAGGGCGTGCTCGTGGAAGTGGAAGTCATCGCCAGCAAGTGAGCAAACAAAAACCATTTTCCCGTCCCATCCCCCAAACGGATGGGACTTTTTTTATGCGCGCACGCATACCTTTATTATATAGGGTAGGTGAAAAAAGCACTAAACATGCGCGCAAAAATCGCCCAAAATTGTGAAAAAGGTTTAAATTTTTGCTCACTTTTGCAGAAAAGTGTGCAAAGAAAGTGATTTTGTAGCGAAAAGTTTTGGTGGATTTAGATTAAAATGCGTACCTTTGCACCCACGAACAGAGAGACAAAAATTGATTTGAAAATTCATTATTAACAAATTAAAGTTTAAGATTATGTCTGAAATTCAAGAGAAAGTACAGCAAATCATCGTTGACAAACTGGGTGTTGACGAAGCAGAAGTAAAGCCTGAGGCAAGTTTCACCAACGACCTTGGCGCTGATTCCCTCGACACAGTTGAGCTGATTATGGAGTTTGAGAAGAGCTTCGGCATCAGCATCCCCGACGACGAGGCTGAGAAGATTTCGACGGTGGGCGACGCTATCGAATATATTGAGAACCACGCCGAATAATCGGATGAACAGAGATGAGAATGAGTGCTGCCAGTGCGGCGCCTTGTTCTCATCTTCTTTTTTCTCTTAGAGTTGCTGTCGCAGACACGGCCGCGTGCTGGTGTGTTGGCAGTTTTGTGCTGTGGAAGGCACATTATTCTTTTCGCGCCTGCAAGCGTAGCGCGCGAGAAGCAAAGAGCATGGGCAACAAGGCGCATGCACGCCACTTCCGCCAGGAGAACCTGCGGAAAAGCAGGCCTGAAGCAGCGGCGCGGACACATCCCCCACAGGCACACAGAGAAGATTTTAACGGAAAAACTTAGCAAAAGACGAAATATATGGAACTGAAAAGAGTAGTTGTGACAGGTCTTGGCGCGCTCACTCCGCTGGGCAACAGCGTTGAGGAGTCGTGGGAGAACCTGAAGAAGGGCGTCAGCGGCGCTGCGCCCATCACCCAGTTCGACACCACCCTGTTCAAGACGAAGTTTGCTTGCGAGCTCAAGAACTTTGACTACACGCAATACGTGGACAAGAAAGAGGCCCGCAAGATGGACCAGTACACCATCTACGCCGTTTCCGCAGCCAAGATGGCCCTGCAGGACAGCGGCATGGACCTGGAGAAAGTGGACCTGAACGAAATCGGCGTTGTGCTGGGCGTTGGCATCGGCGGCATCCACACCTTTGAGGTGGAGGCCGACAACTATGCCCGCACGGGCGACACCCTCGGACCGAAGTACAATCCGTTCTTCATCCCGAAGATGATTGCCGACATCGCAGCCGGCATGATTGCCATTGAGTATGGATTCCACGGTCCCAACTATACGACCACTTCGGCATGCGCTTCCTCGACCAACGCGCTGGCCGATGCGTTCAACCTCATCCGCCTGGGCAAGGCCAACGCCATGATTACGGGCGGCAGCGAGGCTGCCATCTGGCCTACCGGCGTGGGCGGCTTCAACGCCATGAAGGCGCTGAGCACCCGCAACGACGACCCCGCAGGCGCAAGCCGTCCGTTCAGCGCTAGCCGCGATGGATTCGTGATGGGCGAAGGCGCCGGCATCCTCGTGCTTGAGGAACTGGAGCACGCCAAGGCACGCGGCGCAAAGATTTACGCCGAAGTAGCAGGCGTGGGCATGTCGGCCGATGCTTACCACATCACCGCCAGCCACCCCGAAGGCCTCGGCGCAAAGCTCGTGATGCAGCGCGCGCTGAAGGACGCAGAGCTCAAGCCTGAGGACATCGACTACATCAACGTGCACGGCACGAGCACCCACGTGGGCGACATCAGCGAGGCCAAGGCCATCAAGGAAGTCTTCGGCGACGCTGCCTACAAGCTCAACATCAGCAGCACGAAGTCCATGACCGGCCACCTGCTCGGCGCTGCAGGCGCTGTGGAGGCCATCATCAGCGTGCTCTCCGTGAAGAACGACATCGTTCCTCCCACCATCAATCACGCTGAGGACGACAAAGACCCGGAGATTGACTACGACCTGAACTTCACGTTCAACAAGGCACAGGAGCGCACCGTGCGCGCCGCGCTGAGCAACACGTTCGGCTTTGGCGGACACAACGCCTGCGCCATCTTCAAGAAGTACAACGGCTGATTCGGCCACAAGCCAGAAACAACGTGCTGAAACGGCTCTACATTCGCATGAGGCTCCTTTTCCGCAAGGACAAGGAGCCTCGTTTGCGTCTGCGCCAGATGCTCGGCTTCTGGCCCCACGACCTCAGCCTCTACCGCCTGGCGCTGCGCCACAAGTCGCTCACCTACCAGGCCCACGCCGAGGGCAAGGGCGGCGGCAAGGGCAGCGGCGACCATGCGGTCTACGTCAACAACGAGCGGTTGGAGTTCTTGGGCGACGCCGTGCTGTCGAGCGTCGTGGCCGACGAGCTCTACCGCCGCTATCCCAACAAGCAGGAGGGCTACCTCACCACGCTGCGCAGCAAGCTCGTCAGGCGCGACATGCTCAACAAGGTGGCCGTGCGCATCGGCCTGCACGAACTGGTGCACTACAGCGGCAAGCCCACGAGCTCGCACAACTGCTACATGAACGGCAACGCCTTCGAGGCCTTTGTCGGCGCCATCTACCTCGACCGCGGCTACAAGTACTGCCAGCGGTTCGTCTGCAAGCAGATTTTCGACCACCAGATTGACGTGGACAAGGTGGCCCACACCGAGGAGAACTACAAGAGCCGCCTCATTGAGTGGTGCCAGAAAAACCAGCTGCAGTGCACCTTTGAGGTGGTTTCCGAAGAGCTCGACCGCAAGAACAATACCTCCATTTTCCATTCGCAGGCGCTCATTGAGGGCGAAATGTGGGGCGAGGGCGACGGTTTCAGCAAGAAAGAGAGCCACCAGCACGCCGCCGAGCAGGCTTTCCGCCGCCTGAAAAAGGACAAGGCCCGCGTGAAGCAACTGCTCGAAGCGCGCAAGGCACGCCAAAACCAGCCCCAAAGCGACGAAATTCCCGCCGCCGAAACGCCCGCCGATGCCGCAGAAACGACCAATGGCGGCGCTGAAAATGCAGCAGAAGCCTGATTTATTTTGTGGTTCACCTAATTTTGCGTATCTTTGCAGGCATATCAGCAACAAAGACATGGACATCAAGACGAAATTAGTCAACAAACTATACTTTTCCCCCAGGCAGAAAAACATCGCGCTCTACGACAGCCACGCCGAAGAGCTGCAGATGCACGTGATGAAGCACCTGGTGGAACGCGCCACGGACACCCTCTGGGGCCACGAGCACGACTTTGAGCATATCGCTGACTACGAGGACTTTGTGAGGAACATGGACATCAATTCCTACGAAGAGCTCAAGGGATACATCCAGCGCATGCGCGAAGGCGAGAAGGACATCCTCTGGCCCGGGAAGGTGGAATGGTACGCCAAATCGTCCGGCACCACCAACGACAAGAGCAAGTTCATTCCCGTGAGCCACGAGGGACTGAAGAAAATCCACTTCCTCGGCGGCCGCGACTGCGTTTCCTGCTACCTCGACATCAACCCCAAAAGCCGCATTTTCAAAGGCAAGAGCATGATTCTCGGCGGAAGCCACACGCCCAATCTCAACACGCCTAACAGCTTGGTGGGCGACCTCAGCGCCATCCTCATCGAGAATGTGCCCAAGCCCGTCAACCTCACCCGCATACCCAACAAGAAAGTGGCGCTGCTCAGCGATTTCGAAGAGAAGCGCGACCGCATTGCGCGCCTCACCATGCACGAAAACGTGACCAACCTGAGCGGCGTGCCGTCGTGGATGCTCAGCGTGCTCAACCGCATCCTGGAGCTCACGGGCGAGAAGACCCTCGACAACATCTGGCCCAACCTCGAAGTGTTCTGGCACGGCGGCGTGGCATTCACCCCCTACCGCGAGCAATACAAGGCCATCATTCAGAACCCCAACATGCACTACATGGAGACATACAACGCCTCCGAAGGGTTCTTCGGCATCCAGAACGACCTCAGCGACCCCGCCATGCTCCTCATGATTGACTACGGCATCTTCTACGAGTTCATTCCGCTCGACCAGCTCAACGAACCGGGAGCAACCGCCGTGCCGCTCTGGGAAGTGGAAACGGGCGTGAACTACGCCATGGTCATCTCCACCGCCTGCGGACTCTGGCGCTACCTCATCGGCGACACCATCCGGTTCACCCAGAAAAATCCCTACAAATTCATCATCACCGGCCGCACCAAGCACTTCATCAACGCTTTTGGCGAAGAACTCATCGTGGACAACGCCGAGAAGGGCCTGGAGCAGGCGTGCATCGCCACTGGCGCGCAGGTGAAGGAATACACCGCAGCGCCCATCTTCATGGACGAGCACGCCAAGTGCCGCCACCAGTGGGTCATTGAGTTTGCCAAGCGCCCCGACAGCATCGACGAGTTCGCACAAATCCTCGACCGCTCACTCCAGGCCATCAATTCCGACTACGAGGCCAAGCGCTACAAGGACATCACGCTCCAGCCACTCGAAATCGTGGAAGCCAAGCCCGGCCTCTTCGACAACTGGCTGCGCAGCCAGGGCAAGCTCGGCGGGCAGCACAAGATTCCGCGCCTGAGCAACTCGCGCGAATACATCGAGGCGCTGCTCAAAATGAACGAATAAGCGCCCTTTCGCGCACTCCTTATTTATATTTATTCCGCCGAAAGCGCACGCCGCCGAGGCACAAATCCGCTGCCCTACGCTCCATCATCGCCCCATAAGACGCCTGCTGAGAGTCGGCCTGCCGCTGACCCTCCTGCTCCTTTTCGCAGCCGCCTGCGCCAACATCGGCACGCCCGACGGCGGACCCTACGACGAAACGCCGCCGCGCGTGGTGGGCACGTCGCCCGCGCTCGGCGCCATGGGCAGCAATCCCAAGAAAATCGTGCTGGAGTTCGACGAGAACATCCAGCTGAGCAACGCCTCGCAAAAGGTCGTGGTGTCGCCCCCGCAAATCAACCAACCCGAAATCACCGCGCTCGGAAAGCGCATCACCATTGAGCTGCAGGACTCGCTGCAGCCCAACACCACCTACACCATCGACTTCGGCGACGCCATTCAGGACAGCAACGAGGGCAACCCCATGGGCGACTATGCCTTCACCTTTTCCACTGGCGCTCAGGTCGATACGTTCCAAGTGAGCGGCTATGTGCTAAACGCTGCCGACCTGGAACCCATTCAGGGCATCAACGTGGGCCTCTACAGCGCCGACAGCACCACCGCCGCCGTGCCAGACAGTGCCTTCCGCACCCGCGCGCTGGAGCGCATTTCGCGCACCGACGGCGCCGGGCACTTCGTCATCAAAGGCCTCGACCCCAAGAAAAAATACCGCGTCTTCGCCCTGCAGGACCAAGACCAGAACTACCTCTTCAGCCAGAAGAGCGAGGTCATCGCATTCAACAGCCAACTCGTGCAATCCAGCGCCAAACCCGACCTGCGCCCCGACACCGTTTGGCACGACAGCATCTACTACGACTCCATCCGCTACACCCCCTACACCCACTTCTACCCCGACGACATCACGCTCCTCGCCTTCACCGAAGACGGCCAGAAGCGCGCATACCTCAAGGGAGAGCGCCCGCAACTCGAGAAATTCACCATCTATTTCACCGCGCCCGACGACCAACTGCCGCAAATACGCGGGCTGAATTTCAACGAAAACGGCCTTTTCACCGTGGAAAAGACCGAGCGCAACGACACCCTCACCTACTGGCTGCGCGACAGCCTCGTCTATAACCAAGACACCCTGCGCTTCACCCTCACCTACCGCGCCACCGACAGCCTCAACCACCTCACGCCGCGCACCGACACGCTCCAGTTCGTCTCCAAAATCACTTACGAGAAGACGCAGAAGCGCAAGGCGCAGGCCTGGGAGGAATACGCCAAGGAATACCGCAAAGACTACCGCAGAGCGCTGAAAGAGAAGCAGATGCAAGAGGAATTCGCCAGCGAGGAAGGCGAAAACAGCGACGGCGACAAGAAGCAAAAGAAGAAGAAAAAGGAGAAAATCGAGGACGAGGACATCGTGGTGCCGCCCATGCCTGAGACATTCCTCGAGGTGCGCGCGCCAAAAACCACGCTCGACCCCGACGAGAACTACGAAATGCGCTTCTCCACGCCCATCGACACCGCCTACGCCAGCCGCTTCCAGTTCTACCAACTCATAGACTCCGACACCATCGCCCGCCCGTTCCGCATACGCCGCGTGGCAGGCAGCCTGCGCAACTACCGCCTCTACGCCGAATGGGAACCCGGCGCCAAATACCTCTTCGCCGCCGACACAGGCGCCGTGGCCGACCTCTACGGCATGCGCAACGAGGCATTCAAGCGCAGCATCAGCGTGAAGGAACTCGAGACCTACGCCACGCTCAACATCAACCTCCACGGGGCGGAGGACTGCGCCGTGGTGCAACTGCTCAACGCCAGCGGCAACGTAGCCAAGGAGCAGCGCCCAAAGAACGGACGCGTGGAGTTCTACTTCATCAATCCCGGCACCTACTACCTCCGCGCCTACTACGACCGCGACGGCAACAACCGCTGGACCACCGGCGACTACGACATGCAGCTCCAGCCCGAACCCATGTACTACTACCCCGGCGCCTTCAGCCTCCGAGCCGACTGGGTGAACAACCAAGACTGGCCCCCCGCCGCCACACCGCTCTACAAGCAAAAACCCGGCAAAATCACTAAGCAAAAGGCCGACCAAACCAAGAGCATCAAGAGCAAAAATGCCGAGCGCGAGAAGCAAAAGGCCAAAGAACGCGGCAAATCCAACAAAGCAAATAGAAGCAAATAGCCCATTGCTTGCACCCTCTACGGGGCGATTTCACGAACAAAAGAAGACGAAATCGCATCCAAAAAGCACCGAATTTGCCTACGAAAAGCGCCGAATTTGCCTACGAAAAGTGCCGAATTTGCTTGCAAAAAACACCGATTTTTCGCTTGACATATCTCAAGACCAACTTCAAAAATCGCCCATTTCATCGGAAAAACTCCCTCATTTTACATCTCAAAAAACCACAGTCCGTAATCACCCTGAAAGGGTGACCTGCCGCGCAGCGGCACAGTAACTCTAACTTTGCAGCAGGAAAGTCGAACGCGAAAAAAACAGCAGGAAACGTTCGCGAATCAAGGCCTTTTTCCTACCTTTGTTGT
>Ga0065709_1029333_pt1 | contig 31717 bp, 27 predicted proteins | sample Hoacrofraction14_2_FD_59096 | JGI IMG/M metagenome (GOLD analysis project Ga0065709, IMG submission 59096) | Hoatzin crop microbial communities from Cojedes, Venezuela, sample from fiber fraction 14 v1 | ecosystem: Host-associated > Birds > Digestive system > Esophagus > Crop | place: Venezuela...
CCTTTCAGAGTGATAGTTACTGCACATTTGCGGTGATTTTGCAGCGATGACGGCGAACTATACAAGAAGTTCAGAGCAATAGTTACTGCACATTTGCGGTGAGATTGCAGAAAAGGGTGATTTTTGGAATGTAAATTGGTGGGGAAAAAAGCGTTTGGAGGTGGAAATGGGGTGGTTTTGCAGTGAAAAATGGGGTGGGGGTGCAAGAAAATTGGATAAAAGTTCACGGTTTATGGAATTTTATTCGTACCTTTGCAACTCGAATGAACTGAAGTAACGTGTTCGATGAACTGAAAGTAACTTGTTCGGATGATGGAAGACCGCATGAAAATCGATTTGCTTGACGCTCGCCTGGGCGAGTTTGCGGCGGACTATCATTTGGATGATGCTTTTTTTGCGGAGATTGATGGGTTGATAGACCGCGGCGAAGTGGACTGCCACGTGGAGTGCGTGCAGTCGGGCGGCAGTGTGACGAAGTTCCGCGTTCATTGCGAGGGGCATGTGATTGTGCCCTGCGACCGTTGCCTGTCTGACCTTCGCTTGCCTGTGGTGGCCGACGAGGATTTGTTGGTGCGCCTTGGCGAGGAGGATGATGACGACGGTGAGGTGATTACGGTAGGCAGCGACGACCCGGTGCTGGATTTGTCGCTTCCGCTGTATGAGCTGACGGTTCTGAGCATGCCCATGCGGCGTGTGCATGCCGATGGCGAGTGCGACGGCGATGTGCTGGAGCATTTGTCGGAGCATGAGGGCGCTGTGGCGGCAGATGATGAGAGTGAAAGTGGCTCTGACGCTTCTGTTGATGAGCGTTGGGCCAAACTGAGAGATATATTAAATAAGGACAATAATTAAAAAAAGAAGTGTATTATGGCACATCCGAGAAGAAGACAATCTAAGACAAGAACTCGCAAGAGAAGAACTCACGACGTAGCAGAGGCTCCGACGCTGGCAGTATGCGCACACTGCGGCGAATACTATGTGTATCACACGGTTTGCCCGTCTTGCGGATACTACAGAGGCAAGGTGGCCATTGTGAAGGAAGAGGCTATCTAAAGTTGCTTAGGTCATGGAAAAGCTCAACGCTGTTATAACAGGCGTAGGCGGTTACGTTCCGAAGTATATCCTGGACAACGACGAGATGTCGCGCATCGTCGACACGTCGGACGAATGGATTATGGAGCGCATTGGCGTGAAGACGCGCCACATCCTGAAGGATGATGAGCGTCAGGGCGCTGGCACTTCCTACTTGATGACGAAGGCCGTTCAGGAGCTGATGGCGAAGACTCAGGCCGACCCGGACTCGGTGGAGGCTGTGATTTGCGCCACGACTACTCCTGACTATCATTTTCCATCGACGGCGTCTTTGGTGATTGGCAATCTGGGTTTCAAGAACGCGTTTGGCTTCGACATGGAGGCTGCTTGCGCAGGTTTCCTCTATGCGATGGACGTTGGCGCGGGCTTCATCCGGAGCGGCCGCTGCAAGCGCATCATTGTGTGCGGCGGCGACTTCATGTCGTCGATGACGAACTATCAGGACCGCACGACTTGCCCCATCTTCGGTGATGGCGCGGGTTGCGTGATGATGGAGGCGACGACGGAGGAGTTTGGCCTGCTCGACAGCTATCTGCGCACGGACAGCCACTATGAGCCGCTTCACATGGCGGCCGGCGGCAGCGCGTGCATGCCAAGCCACGAGACGGTTGACGCCCGCCAGCATTTCGTTTACCAGGAGGGCCGCACGGTGTTCAAGTATGCCGTGACCAACATGTCGGACGCTGTGGAGACGATAGCGAAGCGCAATAATCTGTCGAACGACGACATTGCGTGGATAGTGCCCCATCAGGCGAACGTTCGCATTGAGACGGCAGTTGCCCGCCGCATCAACGTTCCTGAGGAGAAGGTGATGATAAACATTGACCACATGGCAAACACGTCGGGTGGCACGCTGCCCCTGTGCCTGTGGGAGTATGAGCCCAAGCTGAAGCGTGGCGACAACCTCATATTCACGGCGTTTGGCGCTGGTTTCACATGGGGTGCGAGCTACATGAAGTGGGGCTACGACGGCTCTAAATTCAGCAAGTAAATCACCACCATTCAGCCCTTTTAGCGGATTTCTCAGACTTTGCGGCTTCGGCTCGGCGAATTCTGCGAAATCCGTTTTGCGTTTTTACCTTCAGAAAGCTTATGTATAAATCAGGTTTTGTGAACATAGTTGGCAACCCGAATGTGGGTAAGTCAACGCTGATGAATTTGTTTGTCGGCGAGCGCATCAGCATTGCCACGTTTAAGGCACAGACGACGCGCCACCGCATCATGGGCATCATCAACGACGATGACTGCCAGATTGTGTTCAGCGACACGCCGGGCGTGCTGAAGCCGAACTACAAGCTGCAGCAGTCGATGCTCAACTTCTCGGAGGGCGCGCTGGTTGACGCCGACGTGCTGCTCTACGTGACCGACCCGGTGGAGAAGACCGACAAGAACGATGCTTTCCTGGAGAAGGTGGCGAAGCTGGAAGTGCCTGTGCTGGTGCTGATTAACAAGATTGACCTGACCGACGAGCCGCATCTCGTGGAGCTGGTGAATGTTTGGCACGAGCGCCTGCCCAAGGCGGAGATTATCCCCGTTTCGGCCACGGCGCGCTTCAATGTGGATGCCGTTTTGCGGCGCGTGAAGGAGCTGCTGCCCGAGGCGCCGGCCTATTTCGACAAGGACCAGCTGACCGACAAGCCGGCGCGCTTTTTCGTGAGCGAGATTGTGAGAGAGAAGATTTTATTATATTACGACAAGGAGATTCCCTACTCGGTGGAGGTGGGCGTGGAGCGCTTTGAGGAAAGCGACGGCCTGATTCGCATCGGCGTGGTGATTTACGTGGAGCGCGACTCGCAGAAGGGCATCATCATCGGCCATCAGGGCAAGGCGCTGAAGAAGGTGATGACGGAATCGCGGAAGGCGCTGGAGAAGTTCTTCGGCAAGAAAATCTACCTGGAAAGCTTTGTGAAGGTCGATAAGGACTGGCGCAACAGCGACACGGAGCTGAATCTCTTTGGCTATAACCCCGACTGAAAGGAAAAGAGAAAAGGAGAGAAGAGAGATGAGTAATTTAGTAGCCATAGTGGGCCGCCCGAATGTGGGCAAGTCCACGCTGTTCAACCGCCTGACGAAGACCCGCCACGCCATCGTGAGCGACGAGGCCGGCACCACGCGCGACCGCCAGTACGGCAAGTGCGAGTGGGGCAACAAGGAGTTTTCGGTTGTCGATACCGGCGGCTGGGTGGTGAACAGCGACGATATTTTTGAAGAAGAAATCAGGAAGCAGGTGCTCATCGCCATTGAGGAATGCGACGCCATCCTCTTCATGGTTGACGTGAACACAGGCGTGACGGACCTCGACACGGAGGTGGCGAGCATCCTGCGGCAGAGCAAACTGCCCGTTTTTGTGGTGTGCAACAAGGTGGACAGCAACGAGTTGCGCTATCAGAGCGCCGAGTTCTATTCGCTGGGTCTGGGCGACCCCTACTGCATTTCGTCGCTCACGGGCAGCGGCACGGGCGACCTGCTCGACGACGTCGTTGCCTCGTTCAAGAAGAACCTGGACCCGGTGATGGAGGAGGACATTCCGCGCATTGCCGTGGTGGGCAGGCCCAATGCGGGCAAGTCGTCGCTCATCAACGCGTTTCTTGACGACGACCGCAACGTGGTGACCGACATTGCCGGCACGACGCGCGACAGCATTTACACGAAATATGAGAAGTTCGGCTTCAATTTCTTCCTTGTCGATACCGCTGGCATCCGCAAGAAGAACAAGGTGAGCGAGGATTTGGAGTACTACAGCGTGATGCGCTCCATCCGCGCCATTGAGAACAGCGACGTGTGCGTCATCATGATTGATGCCACGCGCGGCATTGAGGCGCAGGACATCAACATTTTCCAAATCATTCAGAAGAACCAGAAGGGCCTGGTGGTGGTGGTGAACAAGTGGGACATCGCGACCGACAAGAGCAACGAGGCCATCCGCCACTTCGAAAGCACTATCCGCCAGCGGCTTGCGCCGTTCACCGACTTCGAAATCATTTTCGCCTCGGCAGTGACGAAGCAGCGCATTTTCCGCGTGCTGGAGGAGTGCCAGAAGACCTACGACCACCGCACGACGCGCGTGGGGACGCACAAGCTGAACGAGGTGATGCTGCCCATCATTGAGGAGACGCCGCCTCCCGCCACGAAGGGCAAGTACATCAAAATCAAGTACTGCATGCAGATTCCTGGCACGCGCGTGCCCTCGTTCGTGTTCTACGCCAACCTGCCGCAGTATGTGAAGGACCCCTACAAGCGCTTCCTGGAGAACCAAATCCGCGAGCACTGGAACTTCCGCGGAACGCCCATCAACGTTTACATCCGCCAAAAGTAACGAACCACACCCCCGACACATATTATATATATGTATAGCCCCATGAGACGAAACGCTTGCCTGCTGCTGAGCCTGTTGCTGCTCCTCCTCGCTGCCTGCGGAGGGGAGACGAAACCGAGTGAGCCGGCCTCGCGCGCCTTTTCCGACGCCCAGGACCTGCTCGTCGACAGCCAGTGGGACAAGTATTTCGCCTGCTTGGACTTTGCCCAGCCGCTCGACTCCGCCACTTGGGCCGTGATGCGCAATGCGCAAATTCAGCAGGCCTACTTGCTGCGCGGGCAGATGGGCAATTTGCTGCGCGTGAAGGTGCTGTCGGAAACGGCAGAGAGCGACACGCTGAGCTATGTGTTCTTCCGCCAATACTACGCTAACGGCGACTCCGTGGACGGCGTGCAGAAAATGGTGAAGCAGGGTGGGGAATGGAAACTGCGCGTGCGAGACTGATTGCCTCGTCCGCGCAGCTTTGTTTTTATTCAGAAGCACAATCAACAACACACAAACAGCATAGAGCTATGGCAGAAATCAAGTGCATCGGCATCATGACCTCGGGCAACGACGCGCCGGGCATGAACAGCGCCATCCGGGCCGTGACCCGCAGCGCCATCTACAGCGGACTGCGCGTGAAAGCCGTGTTCCGCGGCTACAAAGGCCTCATCGACGGCGACATCCGCGAGTTTCAGACGCAGAATGTGAGCAACATCATTCAGCAGGGCGGCACCATCCTGAAGTCGTCGCCCAGCAAGGAGTTCTTCTCGGAAGAGGGCCGCAAGAAAGCGTTTGAGAACATTCAGAACGAGGGAATCGACGCTCTCGTGGTCATCGGCGGCGACGGCACCATCCACGGCGCCCGCATCTTTGCGCAGGAATACGACATTCCCTGCATCGCCATTCCCGCCACCATCGACAACAACCTGTGCGGCACCGACACCACCATCGGCTACGACACGGCGCTGAACACCATCATGCAGTGCGTGGACAAAATCCGCGACACCGCCACGTCGCACGAGCGCCTGTTCTTCGTGGAAGTGATGGGCGACGATGCCGGATTCCTTGCCCTCAACGGCGCCATGGCGTCGGGCTGCGAGGAGGCCATCATCCCCCGCATGCAGATTCAGGAGAACCAGCTCACCCACTTCATTGAGCACGGATTCCGCAAGACCAAGCAGAGCAGCATCGTGCTCGTGGCCGCCGACGAGGAAGTGGGCGGCGCCATGCAGTATGCCGACATGGTGAAGAAGGAGCATCCCGAACTCGACGTGCGCATCTCCATCCTGGGCCACTTGCAGCGCGGCGGACACCCTTCTGCTCACGACCGCATCATTGCCTCGCGCATGGGCTGCGCCAGCATCGAGGCGCTGATGAAAGGCCTGCGCAACGTGATGATTGGCATCGACAACGACGAGATTGTCTATGTGCCATTCTCCCGCGCCGTGCGCGAAGTTCGACAAATTGACCCCGAATTGTTCGACATTCTGCACAATGTTTCCATCTAAATGCCGAAAATGTGGCAAAAATGAACCTTTGAAGCAGAAAAAAGCGTAAATTTGCAGAGAGAAAACGATAAACGCGAAAACTGATAAAGGAATATAGGAGATAAGGAGTATCGGGCACTGCGTGCCATAGGAGTCAGCCGATAGTTCTACGGTCTGCTCAAAGTAACGGCTAACGAGCGAAGCGAGTGATTCTCCTAGTGAGCGAAGCGAACGCAACTACTCACTTCTGTCTCCCAAATAATAACTCAAAAACTCAAAAACTTATCAACTCAAAAATAACAGTTATGAAGAAGTACAATTTCAATGCTGGCCCCTCCATCCTGCCAAGAGAGGTGATTGAGGCCACCGCCAATGCGTGTTTAGATTTCAATGGCTCCGGACTTTCGCTCATGGAGATTAGCCACCGTGCGAAAGACTTCCAGCCCGTGATGGACGAAGCCGTCGCATTGATGAAGGAACTGCTCGACATCCCCCAGGGCTACGCCGTGATTTTCCTCGGCGGCGGCGCAAGCCTGCAGTTCTGCCAAGTGCCCTACAACCTGCTGGAGAAGAAGGCCGCTTACCTCAACACCGGCGTTTGGGCCAAGAAGGCCATGAAAGAAGCCAAACTCTTCGGCGAAGTCGTTGAAGTAGCCTCTTCCGCTGAATCCACCTACACCTACATCCCCAAGCAGTACGACATTCCCGCCGATGCCGACTACTTCCACATCACGACCAACAACACCATCTACGGCACCGAAATTCGCAAGGACCTCGACTCGCCCGTGCCCCTCGTGGCCGACATGTCGAGCGACATCCTCACGCGCCCCATCGATGTCAGCCGCTACGACTGCATCTACGGCGGCGCCCAGAAGAACCTGTCCATGGCCGGCGTCACCTTCATCATCATTAAGGAAGACGCGCTGGGCAAAGTTTCGCGCCCCATCCCCACCATGCTCGACTACCGCACCCACATCGAGAAGGGCAGCATGTTCAACACACCGCCAGTGGTGCCCGTTTACTGCGCCATGCAAAACCTGCGCTGGGTGAAGGCTCAGGGCGGCGTGAAGGCCATGGAGAAGCGTGCATACGAGCGCGCCGAACTGCTCTACGCCGAAATTGACCGCAACAAGCTCTTCCGCGGAACCGTGGAGGCAGAGGACCGCAGCGTGATGAACATCTGCTTCGTCATGAACGACGAGTACAAAGACCTCGAGGCCGAATTCATGCAGTTTGCCACCGACCACGGCATGGTGGGCGTGAAGGGGCACCGCAGCGTGGGCGGATTCCGCGCCAGCTGCTACAACGCGCAGCCCATTGAGGGCGTGAAGGCACTCGTGCAGTGCATGCAGGATTTTGAGAAGCAACACTAAACAACAAACGAACCATTCGCATGAAAGTTCTTATCGCAACCGAAAAGCCCTTCGCCCCAGTGGCCGTGGAGGGTATTAAGAAAGAAGTGGAAGCCGCTGGCTATCAGCTCGCTCTGCTTGAGAAATACACCGAGAAAGCACAACTGCTCGACGCCGTGAAAGACGCCGATGCGCTCATCATCCGCAGCGACAAAATCGACGCCGAAGTCATGGCAGCCGCACCGCAGCTCAAAATCGTGGTGCGCGCCGGTGCTGGCTACGACAATGTGGACCTCGACGCCGCCACAGCACGTGGCATCGTCGTGATGAACACGCCGGGCCAGAACGCCAACGCCGTGGCAGAGCTTGTGCTCGGACTCCTCGTCTTCACCGTCCGCAACTTCTTCAACGGCAAGGCCGGCACCGAACTGAAGGGCAAACGCCTCGGCCTGCTCGCCTTCGGCAACGTGGGCCGCAACGTGGCGCGCATCGCCAAAGGCTTTGGCATGGAAGTGAGCGCCTACGACGCCTACTGCCCCGCTGAGGCCATTGAGAGCGCCGGCGTGCATGCCGTGGCTTCGCAAGACGAACTCTTCGAAACCTGCGACATCGTCAGCCTCCACATCCCCGCAACGCCCGAGACCAAGGAGAGCATCAACCGCGCCCTCGTGGGCAAAATGAAGCACGGCGCCATCCTCATCAACACGGCGCGCAAGGAAGTCATCAACGAGCCCGAGCTGCTCCAGCTCATGGCCGAGCGCCAGGACCTGAAGTACATCACCGACATCAAGCCCGATGCCGATGCCGAGTTCCAGAACTTCGAGGGCCGCTACTTCTCCACGCCGAAGAAAATGGGCGCCCAGACCGCTGAGGCCAACATCAACGCCGGCATCGCTGCCGCAAAGCAAATCGTCGCTTTCTTCAAGGAAGGCGTCACCAAGTTCCAAGTGAACAAGTAAACCAACGCCAACGGCGCGGCTGCCTTGCGCTTTCCCCGCGAGGCCGCTGCGCCGTTTTCCCTTTTCCTGCGCCCCTTCGCTTTGCTTCGGCAAAGCCGCAAGCGGCACATTTTCAGACCAATAACCTCAAAAATACATCCCATACTATGGCAACCATCAAACCCTTCCGCGGCGTGCGTCCGCCCAAAAACCTCGTGGAGCGCGTGGAGAGCCGCCCCTACGACGTCCTTTCCTCCGAAGAAGCGCGCGCCGAGGCCGGCGACAACGAAATGTCGCTCTACCACATCATCAAGCCCGAAATCAATTTCCCCGAGGGAACGAGCGAGTACGACCCCCGCGTCTATGAAAGCGCCGCCGATCAGTTCCAAAAGTTCCAGGACAACGGTTGGCTGGTGCAGGACGCCGACGAGCACTACTACATCTATGCCCAGACCATGAACGGCAAGACGCAGTACGGCCTCGTGGTCGGCGCCTACGTGCCCGACTACATGAACGGCGTCATCAAGAAGCACGAACTCACCCGCGCCGACAAAGAGGAAGACCGCATGAAGCACGTCAGGGTGAACAATGCCAACATCGAACCCGTCTTCTTCGCCTATCCCGACAACCAGACGCTCATCGACCTGCTCAACCGCTACGCAAAGACCGAGCCCGAGTATGATTTCATCGCGCCCATCGACGGATTCCGCCACCAGTTCTGGGTGGTTTCCGACGCCGACGACATGAAAACCATCACGCAGGAATTTGCCAAAATGCCCTACCTCTACATTGCCGACGGCCACCATCGCAGCGCCGCCGCAGCGCTCGTGGGCGCAGAGAAGGCGAGGCAAAACCCCAACCACACGGGCACCGAGGAGTACAACTACTTCATGGCCGTGGCGTTCCCCGCATCGCAGCTCACCATCCTCGACTACAACCGCGTGGTGCGCGACCTCAATGGCCTCTCCTCGCAGGAATTCCTGCAGAAACTCGCCGTGAACTTCGACATCGAAGACATGGGCGCCGACCTCTACAAACCCCAGCAACTGCACGAGTTCTCGCTCTACCTCGACGGCCACTGGTACAGCCTGAAGGCGCACGACGACACCTACGACCCCACCGACCCCATCGGCGTGCTCGACGTGAGCATCAGTTCGCGCCTCATCCTCGACGAAATCCTCGAAATCAAGGACTTGCGCCGCAGCGACCGCATCGATTTCGTGGGCGGACTGCGCGGGCTTGGCGAACTGAAAAAGCGCGTGGACAGCGGCGAAATGCGTGCCGCCCTCGCGCTCTATCCCGTCACCATGCAGCAAATCATGGACATTGCCGACAGCGGAAAAATCATGCCGCCAAAGGCCACCTGGTTTGAACCCAAACTGCGCAGCGGACTTGTCATCCACAAACTGTCGTAAACCTCACAAAATCAGCAAAAACCAAGCGCAGCCATTCCGCGGAATGGCTGCGCTTTTTGCGTGAGGAGGTGTTCTGGAAGAGGCGGAAAACCTCAGGGTTTTAAGGAATATAGGAGTTAGGAGTCTCGGCGCCGTTGGCGCCTATGAGTCAGCCGATAGTTATTGCCACCGCACTTGTGGTATCGGCTAGCGACCGAAGGGAGCGCTCCTCTTAGTGAGCGGAGCGAACGCAACTCCTATCTCCTGGCTCCCCAATTCAAAACGCCTAAAACTGATAGCACCCCGCGTCGGGACTGCTGGGGCGGTCCTTGCCGTCCTTGTCCTGGGGCAAGGCAGAGAGATAGTTGTTGCTGCCGCGCTGCCGCGCATTCGACAGCGAATCGAGGTGGAAGTCATAGATGTAATCCTCGCCGATGGTGCGGAAATTCTTGCCGCCGCACATCGCGTCATCGCTGTCGCTGCTGAAGAGCGGCTCCTCGTTGAAACTCTGCGCAAACATCTGCTGAATCTGCTCGCTTTCCTTGCCCGTCAGCGCAATGTTGATGAGGCAATCCACGAACTGCGCATTGAAGTCCGCGCTCGCGTCGTCGGCCTGCGAACCGTAGATTTGGTCGGCAGAGCGGCCCGTAATCACCGAATTGGCGAAAAGCGCCTGGTGGAGCGGGTAAATCGTGTCGCCCTTCACGTTGGCAAACGACAGCGCGAAGGCGTAGCTGGAGTCCCACGGGTAGAACTGCGCGATGGTGCAATGGATGAACTGGTAGCTGCCGCCGAGCAGGTCCACGCAGTTGTTGCCGGCGTTGCTGATTTCGCAATTCTGGAAGTCGGCCGCGGCGTAAACCATCTCCAGCGCATTGCCGCTCACGTTGCTGATGGTGCTGTTGAGCATGGAGAGCTTGCTTGCGCTGCAGCCCGAAAGCGGCGCCTTGATGCCGTAGTTTCCGCTGTGAATGTCGGCGCAGGTGAAGCTGTTGCCGTAGGATTCGGGGTAAAGGATGATGCCGCCCCACTGCGCGTCGAGCTGGTCGTAGGTCAGGTTCGAGAACATACGGTCGGTGCGGTCGCCGCGGAAGACGACGGGGCTGTCCGTGGTGCCGTTCGCCACAACTGCGCCATGCACGCCCAAGTAGGCGCCGCTGTGGAAGCAAAGCGTGGTGCCGGCAGGCAGCGTAAGCGTCGCATTCTCAGCCACAACGAGGCTGTCGTAGATGAGGTAGGGACGGGCGCTGGAGAGCGTTTCGTCGCTCGAAATGGTTTCGGCCCGAAGCACAATGACGTCCTGGCCGTAGGCCTCGAGGATGACTTGCTGGGTCACGCCGCTTTCCAGCACGAACTGCAGGCTGTCGCGCAGGAGCAGCGGCGAATCGCTGTCGTGCGGGTCAACCGTCACTTCGGCGAAGATGAAGATGCTGTCCTCGGCAAGCACTTCAATGTCAGACAGTTGGCTTCCCCAATGGCCGTCAACATTCACGCGGAAGCCGCTCGTGCCGCCGCTTGCCAGCGACACCGATGCGATGCGTAGGGCCTTGCTGGCCTTGTTGAACGCCTTGAAGCGCTTGGTGCTCGACCCCACGGCGGTGAACACCGTGTCGAAGCGGACCGTGTCTTCCGAGAACGACAGGCGGTCGTTGCTGCTCGTCGTGTATTCCTCGTCGTAGTTGCACCCCACGAGCAGGAGGGCGGTCAGGGCTACGAGCAGGAGCGGTTGTAGTATTTTCATCTGAACTGATTTGCTGTTTTGTCTGAATTGATTGCTTGTTTCTTCCGAACTGCTTGCTTGTTTCTTCCGAACTGCTTGGCAGTTTCTTCCGAACTGCTTGGCAGTTTTTTCGGTTCGTGCCAAAGTCCCCGCCGCGGTGCCTCGCGGAAACGACTGCGGTGGTTTTCAAAAACGACTGCAGTGGTTTTCAAAAACGACTGCGGTGGTTTTCCGAAACGACTGCGGTGGTTTTGAAAAACGATGCCCTTCGTTTTCGCAAAGGATGCCCTTCGTTTTCAGAAACGATGCCCTTCGTTTGGCCGCGGGAGTTTGGCGGCTGGGGAGAAGTGCTGCGGAGCGGGGTGGGGCAGTCCGCGGAAACTTCCACTAATAGAAACGCAAAAAATGGGCGTTTGGTATGTTTGTTTGGTTTTTATTTCCTATCTTTGCAGTTAGTTTTGACCATTTGAACATCAGCAAACTTCATCGACAATGAAAACTTACAAGATTTTGCCCCTGCTGCTCCTGGCCGCCGTGTGCTGGTCGTGCAAGGGCTATCGTGGCGAATATTCCGAGAAAGAGGCGTGGGACCGCATCAGCCGCTTCAGCCTGCACGGCGAAGTGGACTCCCTTACCGAGGCCATCGACTACTACTTGGACAAATATCCGGAAGAACTTCATGCTAAGCAAGTTGAGGAACTGCAAAACCGCCTTGAGCGCGAACTGAAAGATTGGCGCGGCGTGGACAAGAATCCGTCGATTGACAAGGTGAATGCCTACCTGCACACCCATCCCGACGGCATGTTCCGCGAGAAGGCGCTGGCCTACGATGACTCCCTGCACTACGTGGCCGCCCATGAGGAAAACACGCCGGAGAGCTATCGCGAATACATGCTGAACTACCCCACGGGCCGATTCGTGGAGGCCGCGGCCAAGGACTTGGAGGCCGTGGAGGCCCACGACATTGAGATGGAAGAGGAGGAGCGCGAGCAGGTGACCGACATGGTCATGGCCCACTTCGCCGCTCTGCAGAGCAACAGCGAGGACATCCTCACCACCGTGCACACGCCGCTCCACATCTACATGGGCAAGCACGACTGCACGGACGACGACGTGCTCAACTACATGGAGCACATGCACTCCGACATGAAGGAGAAGGTGCTGAACCTGCAGGACCTCAACGTGAGGAAACTCAGCACGGCAGGCGTGACGGAATACAATGCCACGTTCAATCTCGTGGAGGTCATTGAACCCAACGACAGCGCGCTGCGACAGGTGAAGAACTTCCCCCTGCTCTGCGTGCTCAACGAGAACCGCGAAATCACTTCCATTCAGCGCCAGCGCTAATGACCAGCCGCCTTTTCCGCATGAGAGAACCGCTCCGCCTGCTGCCCCTATGCCTGCTGCTCGCGCTTGCCTGCGCCTGCGGCGAGGACCGCACTTACGAGTATGACGAGAAAACGGGCTGCGGCCACTGGATGGAGGAGGTGATGCGGGCGAACTACCTGTGGGGCGATTCCCTCGAGGAACTTTCGTGGAAGAAATACTTCGGCAAGCCCGCCACCATCCTCGGCTACTTCACGGCGCAGGCGCCTGTGACCGACAGTTGGTCGTGGTGCGCCATCGACACGGTGGAGGACGACGGTCACGAGCGCGGCTATTTCAACCATTTCGACAGTTACGGCCTGGACTTCGTGGTGATGACCGACCCCACGGGCGCCACCAGCCGGCAGTATGCCCGCATCATGACCGTCTATGCCGGTTCGCCTGCCGACCGCTGCGGCCTGGAGCGCGGCGACTTCGTGGCCTACATTGACGGAAGCAAATTCACTTCGAGCCTCGCAAGCAGGCTGCAAAGCGGCGCCAGCAGAACGCTGGTGGTGAACAAACTGGGCGTGGACGAGGCGGAAAGCGCGTTCGAATGGACCAGCGTGGACACCCTGACCCTGGCCGCTTCGGAGTATGTGGAGGACAGGCCGTTCCCCGTGGTGCGCACGTTTGAGAAAAGCGTGGGCAAGGTCGTTTACCTGCAGTGCAACCGCCTGACCGAGGGTCCGACGGAGGTGGACAGTACGTCCGTGGCCTACGAAACCGAACTGCACAGCGTGCTGGCCAGCATTGCGGCGCAGGAACCCTACGCGCTGGTGCTCGACCTTCGCCTCTGCAACGACGGCACGCTTGGCATGGCGCGCCAACTGGCATCCTACTTGGCGAGCGGCGCCACCAGCAGCGACCTCTTTGCCACGACCTTCTACCGCACCGACCTGGCGGACCAGAACGAGCAGGTGGCCTACGACGCCAATGCGCTCGGCAAAAACCTCGGACTCACTGAACTCTACGTGATTACGAGCGGCTATACCACTGGGGCGGGCGAGTGGCTCATCCGCGGCCTGCAGAACACTTGCGGCGCCGATTTCATCGCCACGCTTGGCACGGCGACCGCAGGGCAGAACGTGATGACGAAGCCTTTCGCCAATCCGCAATACTACGTGACGCTCCATCCCGTGGTGGCCTACGTGGGCGACGGCAGCGGCGACTACGACTATGCCGACGGCATTGACCCCGACGCCGAACTCGACGAGACCACTTACGTCAACCTCTACCCCTACGGCGACAGCCGCGAGGCGCTGCTTTCCCTCGTGCTCAGCCAGTGGGACGAGTGAGTCCTCGCGCGCGTATATATAAATAAGGAGAAAAATTGACGGTTGTCTCCTCAAAACAACAGAAACACACAGAAAGATACGATATGAAGACCAATCGCATGACTTTTTTTGCTTCGGCCGCACTGGCCGCAGCGCTTGCCTTCCAGTCCGCTCCCGCCTTTGCGCAGGGCGGAATTTCCCCCGAAATGATGAAGAAAATCGAGGCTGGCGGCCAGTTGTCCGCCTCCGAGCGCGCCATTCGCAACGGCCTGGCCAGCAACGACATCCGCACTTTCGCCGTGAACAGCGAGAACCAGCAGGAACAGAACACCTACTTCAGCAACAGCGTGCCCAGCAAAGGCGTGACCGACCAGAAGTCGTCGGGCCGCTGCTGGCTCTTCACGGGGCTGAATGTGCTTCGCAGCCAGATGATTAACAAGCGCAACCTCGAGGCCATGGAGTTCTCGCAGGTCTATCTGTTCTTCTACGACCAGTTGGAGAAGTCGAACCTTTTCCTGCAAAGCGTCATCGACACCCGCAAGCAGTCGATGGACGACCGCAAGGTGGAGTGGCTGTTCAGCCATCCGCTGAGCGACGGCGGCACCTTCACCGGCGTGGCCGACCTCGTGGAGAAGTACGGCCTGGTGCCCAAAGGCGTGATGCCAGAGACCTACGCCTCCAACAACACTTCGCGCTTCACCTCGCTGCTCAAGCGCAAACTGCGCGAGGACGGCCTGAAACTGCGCGAGGCCAAGGGCGACCTGCAGAAGATGAAGACCGACATGCTCGCCGAAATCTACCACATCCTCGTGCTCGGATTTGGCCAACCGCCTACGCAGTTCACCTGGGCCGCCAAGGACAAGGACGGAAAATACCTGGAGGCGCCGCGCACCTACACGCCGCAGAGTTTCTACGCCGAGATGATTGGCGAGGACCTCAACGCCGACTACATCATGCTCATGAACGACCCCACGCGCCCCTACTGGAAAACGTTTGAGATAGACCTGGACCGCCACACCTACGACGGCCACAACTGGCGCTACCTCAACGTGCCGATGGAGGAAATCAAGCAGGCCGCCATCAGCAGCATCAAGGACAGCACCATGATGTACATGTCGTGCGACGTGGGCAAGGAACTCGACAGCAGCCGCGGCCTGCTCGACCTGGCCAACTACGACTACTCCGCCATTCTCGGCGTGGACTTCAGCATGGACAAGCGCGAGCGCATCATTTCGCACGACAGCGGCAGCACCCACGCCATGACCCTCAAGGCCGTGGACCTCGACGCCGACGGCAAGCCGCTGAAGTGGGAGGTGGAAAACTCCTGGGGCGCCAGTTCCGGCTTCAAGGGCCACCTCATCATGACCGACCAGTGGCTCGACGAATACCTCTTCCGCCTCGTGGTCAACAAGAAATACCTTTCGCAGAAAATCCTCGACGCCGCCCAGCAAAAGCCCACCATGCTCCCCTGCTGGGACCCGATGTATTGAGGCATCTGCGGCCATTGAGAGACGGATGGCACAAGCAATTTGAACATTTCCCCAAAAACAAAACAGAAAACTATGGATATTGTTGAAAGATTTCTGAGTTACGTCGCATTCGACACGCAGTCGAGCGAGGAAAGCGGCACTACGCCGAGTACGGAAAAACAGTGGAAACTGGCTGAGTTCCTGAAGGATGAACTCACGCGGCTGGGCCTGCAGGACGTCTATCTCGACGACAAGGCCTACCTCTATGCCACGCTGCCAGCCAACACCGACAAGCAGGTGCCCACCATCGGCTTCATCAGCCATATAGACACGTCGCCCGACTGCTCTGGCGCCAACATTGAGCCGCGCATCGTGAAGAATTACGACGGCAAGGACATCGTGCTGAGCGAAGGCATCGTGTCGTCGCCGGCGAAGTTTCCGGAACTGCTCGACCACGTGGGCGAGGACCTCATCGTGACCAACGGCAAGACGCTGCTGGGCGCCGACGACAAGGCGGGCATCGCCGAAATCGTGACGGCCTGCGAGTGGCTCATGGCACACCCGGAGGTGAAGCACGGCGCCATCCGCATCGCGTTCAATCCCGACGAGGAAATCGGCATGGGCGCCCACCACTTCGACGTGGAGCGCTTCGGCTGCGAGTTTGGCTACACCATGGACGGCGGCGAAGTGGGCGAGATTGAGTTCGAGAACTTCAACGCCGCTTCCGCCAAGTTCGCCATCACGGGCTGCAGCGTGCACCCGGGCTATGCCAAGGACAAAATGATTAACGCGGGACGCGTGGCGGCCGAAATCGTGGGCATGCTGCCCGAACTGGAGACGCCTGAGCACACCGAGCAGTACGAGGGCTTTTTCCACCTCACAGGCATCAGCGGCAACTGCGAGAAGGCCGACCTCTCGTTCATCATTCGCGACCACAGCCGCGCCATCTTTGAGGAGCGCAAGGCCCGCGTGCGGAAGATTGCCGAGGCCATGAACAAGAAGTATGGCGAGGGCACGGTCAGCTTGCAACTGAACGACCAATACTACAACATGCGCGAGCAGATTGAGCCCGTGATGCACGTCATCGACATTGCCAAGCAGGCCATTGAGGAGGCGGGCATGGAGCCGAAAATCAAGGCCATCCGCGGCGGCACCGACGGCGCGCAACTGTCGTTCAAGAGCCTGCCTTGCCCCAACATCTTTGCCGGCGGCATCAATTTCCACGGTCCGTTTGAGTTCGTGCCAGTGCAGAGCCTGCACAAGGCCATGCAGACGGTGGTGAACATCTGCCGCATCACTGAGGAGAAACTCGGAAAAGCCTGACGTTCAGCAGAAAAGAGAGCGACGATGGAAAGCCGTTTAGACAAATTCCTTTGGGCAGCGCGCATCTACAAGACGCGTGCCATTGCTGCCGATGCGTGCAAAAACGGGCGCATCACCATGGGCGGCGTGAAGCAGAAACCGTCGAAAATGGTGAAGGAGGGCGACGTGATTGAGGTGAGGAAACCGCCCGTCACCTATTCCTTCCGCATCCTCAAGGCCATTCAGAACAGGGTGGGGGCGAAGCTCATTCCCGAAATCGTGGAGAACATCACGCCGAAGGAGCAGATGGAAATCCTGCAGATGTCGCGCATCAGCGGATTCGTGAACCGCGCCCGCGGCACGGGACGCCCCACCAAGAAGGAGCGCCGCCAGCTCGACGAGTTCACTTCGCCCGCGCTGGCAGCGGACTTTGGCGAAATGCCCGACGGTTTCGACTCGTTCCTCTTTGACCTCGATGACGACGAAGAAGATGATTTGGACAACGATTAAAAAATGGTTTTGCGGCCACGCCAGCGCTGTTTCGGAAAAGGGAACGGCCGCTGCGCAGGAAACGCCGCAGGACCCGCAAGAACAGACTATGCGATACCTTATTGTCGGCCTCGGAAACCCCGGGGCGGAATACGCTGGCACGCGCCACAACACGGGCTGGCTCATTGCCGACGCGCTGGCTGCGGCCATTTCTGCCGAGCCCTTTCAGGACAAGCGCTACGGATTTATTACGAACGGGCGCGTGAAAAACGCCGAAATCTACATCCTCAAACCCACCACGTTCATGAACCTGAGCGGAAATGCCGTGCGCTATTGGCTGGGGCAGCTCAAACTGGATGCCGAGCAACTGCTGGTGGTGCAGGACGATGTGGCGCTTCCTCTGGGCAAAATCCGCCTGCGCCCGGGCGGCAGCGACGGCGGCCACAACGGCATCAAGCACATCACGCAGGTGCTGGGCACGCCCAACTACGCCCGCCTGCGCTTCGGCATCGGCAACGACTATCCGCGCGGCGCGCAGGTGGACTATGTGCTGGGCGAATTCTCGGCCGAGGACAAGGAGGCGCTGCAGCCGCGCTTCGACGTGGCGGTGAAAGCCATTCAGACGTTCTGCCTGGCAGGCCTGAACCGCGCCATGAACCAGTACAACAACGCCTGAACCGCGTTCGGGATTAGGCACAAAAAAAGAGGATAAACCGTTTGGCTTATCCTCTTTTTCGTGAGCGACAGACGAGACTCGAACTCGCGACCCCGACCTTGGCAAGGTCGTGCTCTACCAACTGAGCTACTATCGCATGACCCTTTTCAGGGATTGCTTTGGTGAAGTGAAGAGGAGGAGACTCGAACTCCCACGGGCTATGCCCACTACCCCCTCAAAGTAGCGCGTCTACCATTCCGCCACCTCTCCATTTTCACTTTGTTGCGTGCTCGCGAAAGGACTCGAACCTTCACGTCTTGCGACATACGCACCTGAAACGTACGCGTCTACCATTCCGCCACGCGAGCAACTTTTGTGAGCGACAGACGAGACTCGAACTCGCGACCCCGACCTTGGCAAGGTCGTGCTCTACCAACTGAGCTACTATCGCATCATCAACCCTCTCTTGGGTTAAGCGAATGCAAAGGTAAGACCTTTTTTGAAATTACACAAACTTTTTGCGAGAAAAAAACGATTTTGGGTGAAAAAAACGCCGTTTTGCCTGCTTTCCGCCCCTTTGCAGGCGTCTTTTTGGGCGCTTTTGCAGCGAAAATGCCCATTTGTGCAGGTCAACTCTCCCCCGTGCACTTCTCCTTAAAAATCCGCTCCATGTCAGGGCGGAAAGATTCGCCCCAATTGCGCATAGTCTCGATGATGGGCAGCAGCGAGCGGCCCAAATCGGTGAGGCTGTATTCGGAGTGCAGGCGTCGACATGGTCGAGCAAATCAGAAGAAAGGAAAGCCAATGAAATTTACAAGCGGAATCAACCGCCCGCTATCGCACGGAAGGCCACCGCTGCATTTTTGCGCAGAAAGATAGTTGCTTAGCAATGAACTAAGTTTTTGCCCCGCGCGCTGCACAAAACAAAAGCGATTGCATCACCCAATGTGGTGACGCAATCGCTTAAGCTTTTTGGGGGGAAATCTACGCTTGCTCTGCCTCGGGCATGGGCTTGAGGCATCGCAGGAACATCTCCGGCTTGTCGTTCACCACGAGCGCCTCGGGGAACTCCGTCTCCTGCAGCAGGGGCAGGGCGAAGGGATATTGCGCGATGAGCGTGTGGAAATGGGCGTCGCTGCCCAGGATGATGGGCACTTCGTAGCGCTTGCACAGCCGCAGGATTTCCACGAAATTGCCATGCGCGGTCGTCTTGTGGCGCACGGGATTGAGCGAAGAATTGTTCAGTTCAAGCAGCGTGCCGCACTCCTTTGCCGCCAGCACGATGGGCTCGAAGTGCAACTCTGCCACGCCGTCGCCGGGATGACTGATGATTTGCACGTAGGGGTTGCGGATGGCGGTCACCATGGCGCTTGTGTTCTCGTCGGCCGTCCCGCCCGTCCAGCACAGGCCGTGTATGCCGGCGATGCGCAGGTCGAGCATGCGCAGCGTGCTTTCGGCCATGTCCACGCGCCCCGTGGTGTCGAGGATGTTGAGTTCCGCGCCCAGCATGAGGCGCACGCCGAAGAGTTCGCGCGGCACCACGTGCAGGTTGCGGAAATAAATCTCGGTGCAGGCGCCGAGCAGCGATGGCGCATGGTCGGTGATGCCGAGGATTTTCAGGCCGATGTCGGCCGCCTGGCGCGCCATTTCCGTGATGGTGGAATAGGCGTGCCCAGAGGCAACGGTGTGGGTGTGGACGTCGAGCAGGGGAGTCATGACTAACGAATTACGAGTTACGAGTTACGAATGATTGGCTGCAATAGTTACTTTGTGCAGAGTTGCAGGGTGTCGGTGGCAATCATCAGTTCCTCGTCGGTGGGGATGACGCACACGGTCACGGGGCTGTCGTCCTCGCTGATGATAGCCTCGATGGCGCGGATGGCGTGGTTCTTCTCCTTGCTCACGCGGATGCCGAGGAAGTCGAGGTCGCTCGTTGCGCCCTCGCGCACTTCCCACTGGTTCTCGCCTGCGCCGCCGGTGAAGACGATGACGTCAACGCCGCCCATGGCAGCGGCATACTGGCCGATGTATTTCTTGATGCGGTAGGTGTACATCTGCTTGGCGAGGCGCGCGTGGTCGTTGCCGTCGGCAATGGCCTGCAGAATGTCGCGGAAGTCGCTCTTGCCGCCCGAAACGCCGAGCAGGCCCGACTGTTTGTTCAAGAGGCTGCTGATGCCGTGCGTGTCCAGTCCCAGTTTGTCCATGAGGAAAGTCACTGCGCCGGCGTCGATGTCGCCGCTGCGCGTGCCCATCATCAGGCCTTCGAGCGGGGTGAGGCCCATCGACGTGTCCACCACCTGGCCGTTCTTCACGGCGGCGATGCTGGCGCCATTGCCGATGTGGCAAGTGATGATGCGCGTTTGCTTCGGGTCCTTGCCCAGGTATTCGCACACGCGCTGGCTCACGTAGCGGTGGCTCGTGCCGTGGAAGCCGTAGCGGCGCACGCCATACTTCTCATAGAGTTCGTAGGGCAGGGCGTACATGTAGGCGTAGTCGGGCATGGTCTGGTGGAAAGCGGTGTCGAACACGCCCACCTGCGGCACGTCGGGCAGCAGCGCCTTCACGGCGTTCACGCCCTTGATGTTGGCGGGATTGTGGAGCGGCGCCAGGTCGTTGCACGCGGCAAAGTCGCGCATCACGTCGTCGTTGAGCAGCACGCTCTGGTTGAACTTCTCGCCGCCGTGCACCATGCGGTGTCCCACGGCGTCAATTTCGTGCACATCCTTCAGCACGGCCCATTCGCCCTCGGTGAGTTGCTGGAAGATGAACTGCACGCCGGCGGTGTGCTCGGCGATGGGCTGCTCAATGCGGTGCTTCTCGCCGTTGAGCTTGATGGTGATGAACGAGTCGGGCAGGCCGATTTTCTCAATGCCGCCGCTGGTGATGACGCTCTTGTCATCCATGTTGTAGAGCGCGTACTTGATGGACGAGCTGCCACAGTTTAATACAAGTATTTTCATTGGTTCTTGAGTTTGTGAGTTTTTAAGGGAGATAGGAGATAGGAGTATCGCTCCCTGCGGTCGCTAGGAGTATAGGCCGATAGTTTTCCAATCTGTGCCACCGCACCTGTGGTAACGGCTAGCGAGCATAGCGAGCGATACTCCTAGTGAGCGAAGCGAACGCAACTCCTATCTCCTGACTCCCAAGTCCTATTCTGAAAAATTATCCCTTCGCCGCCATGGCCTGGTTGGCCGTGATGGCAATCATCTTGTAGATGTCGTCAACGCTGCAGCCGCGCGAGAGGTCGTTCACGGGGCGGGCAATGCCTTGCAGGATGGGGCCGATGGCGTCGGCGCGGCCCAGGCGCTGCACCAGTTTGTAGGCGATGTTGCCCACTTCCAGGCACGGCACGACGAGCACGTTGGCCTTGCCGGCGATGTCGCTGCCCGGCGCTTTCTTCTGGCCTACGCTCGGCACGAGCGCTGCGTCGGCCTGCAGCTCGCCGTCAATCTTCAGGTCGGGATTCATTTCGTGCGCCAACTTCGTGGCTTCCACCACTTTATCGACTACCTCGTGCTGCGCGCTGCCTTTCGTGGAGAACGAAAGCATGGCCACGCGGGGCTCGGCGAATCCGGCCACGGCCTTGGCGGTCTGCGCTGTGCATACGGCGATTTCTGCCAGTTGCTGCGCATTGGGCATCGGCGTAACGGCCACGTCGCCCATCACCAGCACGCCGTTCTCGCCATACTCAGGCGTCTGCGTGAGCATCAGCATGGCGCCGCTGACGCAGGTCACGCCCGGCGCGCACTTGATGATTTGCAGTGCAGGGCGCAGCGTGTCGCCCGTGGTGCTGAGGGCGCCCGAAATCTGTCCGTCGGCGTCGCCGCTCTTGATGATGAGGCAGCCGAAATAGAGCGGGTCGAGCACTTTCTTGCGCGCCTCCTCAATGGTCATGCCCTTCTTCTTGCGCAGTTCGCAGAGCAGTTGCGCATATTCCTCCGCCTTGTCGCTCGTGGCGGGGTCGATGAGCGTGGCTTTGTCCACGTTCTTCAGGCCGAGTTTGCCGGCCAGTTGGTGGATTTCGTCGATGTTTCCGAGGAGGATGATGTCGGCAAGCCCGTCTCTGAGAGCCATGTCGGCTGCCGTGAGCGTGCGCTCCTCCGTGGCTTCTGGCAGCACGATGCGCTGCTTGTTCGCCTTGGCGCGCTCAATGATACTGGTCATTAAGTCCATTTTGTCCTTATATATTTAATATGGTGAATAATTCTTCGCGTTTGTGGCTGGGCCATTCTCCCTGCAAAGTTACAGAAAAAAAACGAAAACACGCTGCTTTTTCCGAAACAAACGCCTTCTTTTTGAAAAACGATGCCCTTCGTTTTGGAAAACGAAGGTCTTCCTTTTCGAAAACGATGCCCTTCGTTTTCAAAGCAAGGTTCGCCCTTGGAGAAAAAGGTGGCGAAAAAATGAGTTTTTGCTGCGGAAATGGGGGAGAATTTGAAAAGAATTTGCTAAATTTGCAAATTGAACTGTTATCTAAAAGTTCTTGAGTTTATAATTTCTTGAGTTTGTGAGTTAATCAGTTCCTGAGTGAATAAGTGAATACGTTTTGAGTTCTTAAGGGTTTTAAGTTCTCCAATTTGATAAGAAAGAAAATGGCAACTAAGAATACGAATAGTAAGACGGGCAGCAAGAAGGCCGCCACAAAGCCGGCGGCGAAGAAGGGCAGAGGCAAGGCAAAGAGCGAACCAGAGGGCACGCCGCCGATGCGCGTGGCGTGCGTGTGCATCGGCATGTTTTTGCTGGTGGCGGCGCTGTTCATGGTGGCGGCGTTCACGTCGTTCATCGTGAGCAACACGGGCAACGTGTGCGGCGGCCTGGGGCAGTTGACGGCTGAGTTTTTCATCAACGACTGCTTCGGCGTGGCCAGTTATTTCATCCCCATCTTCCTGGTGCTGGTGGGGCTGCGGCTCATTGGCAGTTTCAAGCCGAATTTGTTTCTGGACTTTGTGAAAATCGCCATCCTGATGGTTTGGCTGAGCATCGTGATGGCGAGCGTTGGCGCCCATGTGGTGACGGCCGACGACTGGCACGTGCGCCTGGGCGGCTACCACGGCGAGCGCATCCACAACCTGCTGGAGCAGAGCGTGGGCATCGTGGGCGAATTGGGCATCATTGCCCTGACCGTCATCTTTGTGCTAATCTATTTTGGCGTGCGGAGCGTGGAGCAAATCACCGAGTTCTTCAAGTTCAAGCGCCTGCAGCGCATGCGCGACAAATGGAAGGAGAAGCACGGAACGGAGTATGGCGAGGATAATTCATCCGAAAGCACCTCAGAAAGTGAGGCAAGCGACGACGCCGAAAGTATTTCTGCCAGCCTTGATGAAGAAAACGAGAGCGAGAATGGTTCGGTGGAGATTGGCGGCGGCGTGCCGTTCACCATTGATTTGAATGACCCTGAAAACCTTTCCGAAGCCAATGCGGAAGACGGCGGCGAGAGCGAAGGCGGCGAGGACGACATTGCGTCGATGTTCGACCGCGTGGCTGGCGCAAAGACCGCTTCGCCAGCGGTGCCGCTGAAGGGTGGGGAAGGCGCTGAGGGCGTGGACTTCACCATTGAGGAGACGCAGGAAACGGAGAAGGGTTCGGGCGAAATTGAGCGCGGCGACATCAACACGCCCTACGACCCGCGCCTGAGCCTGGAGCACTATAAGTTCCCGTCGCTCGACCTGCTGGAGCACAACCTGGACAGCAGCCCCAATCTGGACCCCGTGGAGCAGCAGGCCAACCGCGACCGCATCACAAAGGTGCTGTCGAACTTTGGCGTGGAAATCACGAGCATCAAGGCCACGATTGGTCCCACGGTGACGCTCTATGAGATTGTGCCTGCGCCGGGCGTCCGCATTTCGAAGATTAAGAATCTGGAGGAGGACATCGCGCTGAGCCTGGCCGCCGAAGGCATCCGCATCATTGCGCCCATTCCCGGCAAAGGCACCATCGGCATTGAGGTGCCGAACAAGAAGAAGTGCATCGTGAGCGGCGAGAGCGTGCTTTCGAGCAAGGTCTATCAGGAAAGCAAGATGGAACTGCCCTGCGCCATGGGCAAGACCATTACGAACGAGGTCTATATGTTCGACCTGGCAAAGGCGCCGCACGTGCTTGTGGCCGGCGCAACGGGTCAGGGTAAGTCGGTCGGCCTGAACGCCATCATCGTTTCGCTGCTCTACAAGAAGCACCCGACGGAACTGAAACTGGTGATGGTTGACCCGAAGAAGGTGGAGTTCAGCGTCTATGCCCCCATCGCCAACCAGTATCTGGCGAAGTTGGAGGACGAGGAAGAGGCCATCATTACGGAGAATCAGCGCGTGATTAAGACGCTGAACGGCCTGTGCGAACTGATGGACGACCGCTATCGCCTGCTGAAGAAGGCGCAGGTGCGCAATATCAAGGAATATAACGCGGCATTCAAGGAGCGCCGCCTCAATCCCGAGGACGGCCACAAGTTCATGCCCTACTATGTGGTGGTCATCGACGAGTATGGCGACCTAATTATGACTGCCGGCAAGGAGATTGAGACGCCCATTTGCCGCTTGGCGCAGTTGGCGCGCGCCGTGGGCATCCACCTGATTATCGCTACGCAGCGCCCTACGGCGAAGATTGTGACGGGTACCATCAAGGCGAACTTCCCGGCGCGCATCGCGTTCAAAGTGGCGTCGAGCATCGACTCGAAGGTGATTTTGGACCGCACGGGCGCCAACCAACTCATTGGCCGCGGCGACATGCTCATCCTGGTGGGCAACGAACCCGTGCGCGTGCAGTGCGACTTCATCGACACGCCTGAGGTGACGCGCATCTGCAAGTTCATCAGCGAGCAGCAGAAGTTCCCCGAAATGACCTACCTGCCCGAACCGCCCGAGACGGAGGGCGAGAGCGGCGGCAAGGACGTGGACATGAGCCGCTTGGACAGCATGTTTGCCGACTGTGCGCGCCTGGTGGTGAGCAGCCAGCAAGGCTCCACGAGCAAACTGCAGCGCGAGTACGCCATCGGCTACAACCGCGCTGGCAAAATCATGGACCAGTTGGAGCGCGCTGGCATCGTAGGCCCGCAGCAGGGCAGCAAGCCGCGCGAGGTGCTGATTCAAGACCCCATGACGCTGGAGAACCTGCTCACCAATCTTGGCTTGAGCTAAACAAACTTTTCACTCAAAATCACTGAAACATTGAAAAGAAACTTTCTGCTTAGCGCACTGGCGCTGCTGCTTTGCCTCGGCGCACAGGCACAATCGGCCAAGCGCGTGCTCGACAAGACGGCGCAAATGGTGAAGTCCGCGGGCGGCATGCTGGTGGACTACACTTACCTGGTGAACAACAGCGACCACGGACGCGGCACACTGCGCGTGGAGGGCGAGCGGTTCAGCAATGCCATGGGCAGCGTGCAGAGCTTGTGGTACGACGGCAAAACACTGTGGACGCTGAGCGACGGCGAAGTCTATGTCTCCAACCCTTCGGCAGAAGAACTGGCGGGCATCCACCCCTATTCCTTCCTTTCGCTCTACAAGCAGAACTACGAGGTGAAGGAAAGCAAGAACAGTTGCAAGCAATTCTACGAGATTGTGCTGAAACCCAACAAGAAAAACACGTCGGGCCTGAGCATCGTGGTGCGCATCAGGCGGAGCGACTACCAGCCGCTGAGCGTGTGCCTGCTGAAGGACGGCGGCAACGTGGCGGTGGTGGTGCAGCGATTCCTGAAACACCAGCAATTCCCATCGGGCACATTCACCTTCAATGCCAGCGCCCATCCCGGCGTGGAGGTGGTTGACATGCGCTGAAAAGTTTTACCCAAGAACAGAAACTACACATTATTATATTATATATGGAACACATTCGTTGCCTCATCATCGGTTCTGGCCCCGCGGGCTACACCGCCGCCATCTATGCCAGCCGTGCCAACCTTCAGCCCGTGGTTTACGAAGGGCTGCAGCCGGGCGGACAACTCACCATCACCGACGCCGTGGAGAACTTTCCCGGCCAGCCCGAACCCTTGAGCGGACTGGAACTGATGGACCTGATGCGCAAGCAGGTGGACCGCTTCGGCGTGGACGTTCGGCAGCAGATTTGCACGAAGAGCGACCTCAGCCAGCGCCCCTACCACTTCTGGTTTGACGACGGAAGCGAGGTGACTGCCGATGCCGTCATCATTGCCACTGGCGCTTCCGCCAAGTTTCTCGGCCTGGACGACGAAAAGAAATACATGGGCATGGGCGTGAGCGCTTGCGCCACTTGCGACGGCTTTTTCTACCGCAAAAAGACTGTGGCCGTGGTGGGCGGCGGCGACACCGCCTGCGGCGAAGCGCTCTATCTGGCAGGCTTGGCCAGCAAAGTTTACCTCATTGTGCGCAAACCTTACCTCCGCGCCTCCCAGATTTTGCAGGACCGCGTGAAGGCGAATGAGAAGATTGAAATCCTGTTCGAGACCAACACCGTGGGCCTTTACGGCGAAGACGGTGTGGAAGGCGCGCATCTGGTCTTTCGCAAAGGCGAGGCCGACGAGCGCCGCTACGACCTGCCCATCGACGGATTCTTCCTCGCCATCGGCCATACGCCCAACAGCGCCATCTTCAAGCCCTGGATTGAGACCGACGACGCCGGCTACATCGTGACCATGAATGGCGGTCCGCAAACCAACCTGCCCGGCATTTTCGCCGCAGGCGACGTGGCCGACCCCACCTATCGCCAAGCCATTGTGGCAGCGGGTTCGGGATGCAAAGCGGCCATTGAGGCAGACCACTATCTGAAGGGACTTTGACCGCCTGAGCCGCCATGCAATTCGCCCGCGCCAAACAACTCTATTTCCTTCTGCGCAAGAACCAACGGCTGTCCGTGCGCAGGCATCCTTTGTTTGAGCAAAACAAGGTGATGAAGTGGATTTCCTACCTCATCGTTGCCTTTTGGGGCGCCTATTTCATTCTGGCGGGCGTGATGTTTGGGCAGATTGACGACCTGAACTACGAGATTTTCGACATCATCGACGGCGGCATGCTGCTCTTCCTGGCGGTCGATTTCCTCATCCGTTTCAGCATGCAGGAGACGCCGGCACAGCAAATCAAGCCCTACAAACTGCTGCCCATTCCGCAGAAATTCCTGCTCAACGCCTTTCTGGTGCGCATCGGTCTGAACAGTTACAACCTGTTCTGGTTTTGCTTTTTCGTGCCATTCGCCACCTTCGCCGTCGTCAAGTTCTACGGCCTGACGGGCATGTTGGGCTATCTGCTCGGCTGGTGGCTCATGTTTGTGCTCAACAGTTACTGGTACCTGCTGTGGCGCACGTGGATGCAGCGCCATTGGTACACCGTGCTCATCCCTATTGTGCTCTACGCCGCCCTGGCTGCGGCAGGCATTTTCACCGGCAAATGGATGTTTCTCGCCACGCTCCACCTGGGCCGCGGCTTCTGCCTGTGGCAATGGTGGGCATTGCTGCTGCCCATTGTCCTCTCAGTCGTGCTTTTCTTCGTGAACCGCAGGCAGCAGTACCGCATGATTTACAGCGAAATTGCGCAAGAAGAGCACGTGCAGCAGGTGCGTTCGCGCGAATTCAGCCTGCTCAATCGTTTCGGAATCATTGGCGAATACCTGAAACTCGACATCAAGAGCACCATGCGCAACAAAATGGTGCGCAAGCAACTGCTCGGCGCCTTTGCGCTGCAACTCATCTTTTGCGCCCTTTTTGCCTTCACCGACGTGTACGACAACCAACCATTCATGCGCACATTCATCTGCATGTACTGCTTCTCCGCCCTCGGAACCACCTATCTCACAGGGCTTTTGGGACAAGAAGGCAACTACATGGACCTGCTCATGTCGCGCAAAGAGAGCGTGCTGGCGCTGCTCAAGGCGAAATACATTTTCATCTCCGTGCTGCTCATTCTGCCCCTGCTGTTCAGCATCATGCCCATTGCGCAGAGCAAAATCACCGTCATGGAGGCCGTGGCCAGCCTGCTCTTCACCATGGGCGGCATCTTCCCGTTCCTTTTCCAAATGGCGGTCTATAACAACCAAACGCTGCGCCTGAACGAGCAACTCACCCGCGCCAACCGCAGCAGCCGCACGCAAATCATCATCTCCTTTGCCGCCCTGCTCCTGCCCATCTTCATCATGCGCGCCCTCGTGGCTCTGCTCGGCACGCAGACGGGCTGCATCATCCTCTCCGTGCTCGGCGTCATCGGCATCCTGACCGCGCCGCTGTGGCTGCGAAACATCTACCGAAGGTTCATGATTCGCCGCTACAAAAACATGGAGGCATTCCGCGATTCGCGCGACTCAGCGTAACTGCTTTTTGCACCAATAAAACTGACAAAATACACCTGCTGATGGAACTAACCATTGAAAATCTCCGCAAGACTTTCGGCGAGAAAGTGGCGCTCGACATCAACTACTACGTGGTGCACGAGGGCGAAATGGTGGGGCTTGTGGGCAACAACGGCGCCGGCAAGACCACGCTTTTCCGCCTGGTGCTCGACCTGCTCCGCCCCGACAGCGGCGTGGCCCGCATCAACTCCATCGCCACGGCACACAGCGAGGAGTGGAAAAGCGACACCGGCGCATACATCGACTCCGGTTTCCTCATCGACTACCTCACGCCGGAGGAATATTTCGCCTTCCTCGCCAAGGTGAACGGAGTGGCGAAAGACGTGCTGCAGGCGCGATTGCAGCAGTTTGAGCACTTCATGAACGGCGAAATCCTCGGCCATTCCACCCTCATCCGCAACCTTTCCGCCGGAAACAAGCAGAAGGTGGGCATCATCGGCGCCATGCTCCACTACCCGAAACTCTTGCTGCTCGACGAGCCGTTCAACTTCCTTGACCCCTCCTCGCAGCACGCCATGAAATACCTGCTTGAGGCCTACAACAAGGAACTCGGCGCAACCATCATCGTGTCGTCGCACAACCTGACGCACACGTTCGACATCTGCTCGCGCATCACCCTCCTCGAGCACGGGCAAATCATCAAGGACTATCCGAAGGAATACCCCAATCTCACCCAGGAAATTGAAGCCTACTTCATACACCACTCTTAGCCTGCTGGCCGCAGTGCTGCTGCTCGCTTCATGCCGCTCCTCGCGCGACTTCTACTATCAGGGCGTCGATGTGCGGCAAGTGGCGCATGCCGCGGTGCAACTCGGCTTCGACATCGAGGCCGACGACCCCCACGCGCTCTACATCGCCTCCGCCAACTGGCTCGGCGTGCCTTACCGCTACGGCGGAAACACGCGCCAAGGCGTGGACTGCAGCGGCCTCTCCTGCGCCATCTATCAGGAGGTCTATCGCCTGCTCCTCCACCGCCGCAGCGCCGAGCAGTACAGCGAGGACTGCCGAAAGGTGAAGCGCAGCCACTTGCAGCCCGGCGACCTCGTCTTTTTTGCCACGGGCAACGACCGCAAGCGCGTGAACCACGTGGGCATCTACCTCAAAGACGGCCGATTCCTCCATTCATCCTCCTCGCGCGGCGTCGTCGTCAGCCACCTCGACCAAGACTACTACCGCCAGCACTACGTGGGAGCGGGTAGGGTGAGGCGGTGAAACAGGCCCTGAAAGAGTAAGAATCTGCAGCATGCATTAGGCTCGTAATCACCCTGAAAGGGTGACCTGCCGCGTAGCGGCTAAGTAACCCTGGGTCATGCGAGCGAGCGCAGCGAGCGAGTCGACCCAGGGGTTGCAATCGGACAAAGGAACTCGACCCTGAAGGGGTCGCCGAGCAGTCCGCCATGCACCAATTGTTAATTGTTAATTCTTAATTGTTAATTAAAAATAGTCCATGCTCACGACCCTCATCGTCTTGGCCGTAACGGCAATACTTTTTGTGCTCGGCAAAACGCGCAGCGACATCATCGCCCTCTGCGCACTCATCGTCCTGCTCGTAGCGGGCATCCTCACGCCAGCAGAAGGCCTTTCGGGCTTTTCCAGTTCCGTAGTCGTGATGATGGCCGGCCTCTTCGTAGTGGGCGGCGGCGTGCTGCAAACGGGGCTGGCCAAGATGCTTTCTGGCCGATTGCTGCGCCTCGCAGGCACCAGCGAAATCAAACTTTTCCTGCTCGTCATGCTCGGCACCGCCGCCATTGGCGCTTTCGTGAGCAACACAGGCACCGTGGCGCTCATGCTCCCCATCGTCGTCTCCATGGCCGCCAGCGCAAACGTCAGCGCCAGCCGACTGCTCATGCCACTCGCCTTTGCCAGCAGCATGGGCGGCATGCTCACGCTCATCGGTACGCCGCCCAACCTCGTCATCGACGAAACGCTGCAAGAGGCGGGCTACGGCAAACTCGGTTTCTTCTCCTTCCTGCCTGTCGGCCTCGTCTGTCTGGCCGTGGGCGTGCTGGTGCTGCTGCCGCTGAGCAAACTGCTCGTGCCGCACGACAGCGAAAACGATGGCGGCAAGAGCCATAAGGGCAAATCGCTCAAGGAACTCGTGCGCGAATATGGCTTGGCCGAAGACGTCTCGCGCTGCGTCGTGCCGAAGGGTTCGTCGCTCATTGGCCGCACCATCGGCGAACTCGACATCCGCCAAAACTACGGACTCACCGTGGTGGAAGTGCGGCGCGAAACCATCCACCAGCGCGGTCTCATCCGAAACATCTCGCAAAGCATGGCCACCACGGGCACGCGCTTTCAGGAAGGCGACATTATCTACCTTTCGGGCAGCGAGGAAATGGCCGCCAAACTCGCCAAGGAACATGGCCTGCAACTCAGTTTCGATGCCGAAGGGCTCGACTTCTACGACATCGGCCTTGCCGAAATCGTGCTGCTCAAAGCATCGAAATTCGTGGGGCGCCTGCTCAGCGAAACCGGCTTCCGCGACAAATACAACATCAGCGTGCTGGGCATTCGCCGCGGCGGCGAATACCTTAAAACCGACCTGCCGCAGGTGAAACTCCAGTCTGGCGACGTCCTGCTCGTGCAAGGCACATGGGGCGACATTGGCCGCCTCTCCAACGACGAGGAATACTGGGTGGTGCTGGGCCAGCCCCTGGCCGAGGCATCGCGTGTCACGCTCGACTACAAGGCACCGCTCGCAGCCGCCATCATGCTCGCCATGGTGTGCATGATGGTTTTCGACTTCATCCCCATCGCACCAGTTACGGCCGTGCTCATCGCCGCCGTACTCATGATTCTCACTGGTTGCTTCCGCAGCGTGGAAGCGGCCTACAAGACCATCAACTGGGAAAGCATTGTGCTCATCGCCGCCATGATGCCCATGTCGACGGCGCTCGAAAAGACCGGCGTTTCTGCGCTCGTGTCGCAGTGGCTGGCGCAGACGCTCGGCGGTTCCGGTCCCTACGTGCTGCTGGCAGGCCTCTACTTCACCACCTCGCTGCTCACCATGTTCATCTCCAACACCGCCACGGCCGTGCTCATGGCCCCCATCGCCCTCACTTCGGCCCAGGCCATCGGCGTCAGCCCGCTGCCCATGCTCTTCGGCGTGGCCGTGGCCGCAAGCATGTGTTTCGCCTCACCCTTCAGCACGCCGCCCAACGCCCTCGTCATGCGCGCCGGCCGCTACACCTTCATGGACTACATCCGCGTGGGCCTGCCCCTCCAGCTCGTCATGGGCCTCGTCATGGTCGTCGTCCTGCCCCTCATCTTCCCCTTCTGATCCGCCCAGAGTTTTCTAAAAAAGGGCGAATCCATCGAAAAAACTCCGCCTCTTCCGCCAATTTCCAGCGGAAGAGTTTTCTTTTTTCAGCCCCCTTTACAGGCATCCGTTCCGCCCCTTATGGGCAACCCATTCCGCCCCTTCAGGCCACCCGCTCCGCCTCGCCGTTTCCCCGGCGCCGCCCTTTCATTTCCCCCGCGCCGCCCCCAAAATGGAAAACGAACGCAGTCGTTTTGCAAAACGAGTGCGTTCGTTTTTCAAAACGACTGCGTTCGTTTCCTGAAAACAGCG
>Ga0065709_1005985_pt1 | contig 31603 bp, 25 predicted proteins | sample Hoacrofraction14_2_FD_59096 | JGI IMG/M metagenome (GOLD analysis project Ga0065709, IMG submission 59096) | Hoatzin crop microbial communities from Cojedes, Venezuela, sample from fiber fraction 14 v1 | ecosystem: Host-associated > Birds > Digestive system > Esophagus > Crop | place: Venezuela...
AGCTCCATACCGGCGGCCTGTGCCACATGGATGCGGACATGACGAGCCGCGCCGTGGAGCGACTGAATGCGAGCGAACTGGACCTGCTGGTGCTGGAAAACATAGGTAATTTGGTGTGCCCGGCGGAATTTGACGTGGGCTCGGATCTTAATCTCATGATTCTGAGCGTTCCGGAAGGAGACGACAAACCGCTCAAGTACCCGCTCATGTTCAAGGTCAGCGATGTGATGGTCGTGAACAAAATGGACACGCTGCCGGCCTTTGATTTTGACATCGAAAAGGCTGCCGAACGGGCCCGTGCGCTGAATCCGGCCATCGAGGTGTTCCCGGTTTCGGCCCGGACAGGCGAAGGCGTGGATGCGCTAGCTGAGTTTCTGCTTAAGAAAGTGAATGAAAAGAGGGCGGCGCTATGAGGGTGATTGAGCTTCATCGGACGGTTACCGATTCCAATGACCGGCAGGCCGAGGCGCTGCGGCGTGAACTCACGAAAAAAGGCGTCCTGCTCGTCAACGTGATGTCATCGGCCGGAGCGGGGAAAACAACGCTTCTGACCCGGCTTGTGAAGGACATGGCCGGCGAGGTGAAGGTTGGTGTGCTGGAGGCGGACCTGGACTCCGAGGTGGACGCCGTCCGGATGGAAGAGGCCGGGGCGAAGAGCCTGCAGGCCCACACGGATGGAATGTGCCACATGGACGCGGGCATGACCGAGGCGGCGCTGGCTGAACTTGGCACCGGGGAACTGGACCTTGTCTTTCTTGAGAATGTGGGCAATCTGATTTGCCCGGCGGAGTACGACACGGGGGCACAGCTGAAGCTCATGCTGTTAAGTGTGCCTGAGGGGGATGACAAACCGCTGAAGTATCCGCTTATGTTCAGCGAAAGCGACATTTTGGTCATTACCAAGGTGGACACGCTTTCCTGGTTTGACTTTGACATAAGCCGCGCGAGTGAGCGCGCACTCAAATTAAATCCAAAGCTTCGGATTTTCCCTGTTTCGGCAAAGACAGGGGAGGGGATGGAAGATTTAGAGACGGTACTAAAGGAACGAATCCGGGAGGTTAAGGAAGCTTCCCGAAACGCGGCCGAGAGCCGAAATCACGAAGGGGGTATCAAGGAATGAAAGAACAGAAAAACCGTATGACCAACGAGCGCGACTTCCGGCCGGATCCGAATTATGTGGCACCGGACAAGGAAAAGGAGAAAATGGTGCTCAAGCTCGGTACCATGATTACTGACCGGTATCTGGTGAAATACACGAACTCCATGAAGACCGATGACCCGGAATACTGGGCCCTCGATGCGGTGCTGACCAAGGAAGAGGTTAAGTTCCTGCTGAACTTTAAGAAGACCCGCACCCCGTATGACGTGGAGACGCTGGCCAAGATGAATAACATGACCCTCGAGGACACACAGGAGATGGTCAATCACCTGTGCTGGGTCGGTATTCTGGAAATGACCCGTGAGGGCGAGGACAAGCGGAAACACTATAATGTCCCGATTTTTGTCCCCGGCGCGGCTGAATTCATGATGATGAACGACAAGCTCACGGATGAGCATCCTGAGCTTGCCACCTTCTTTAACCTCATGACGCAGATGCCGCTTGAAGGCATCACGCAGATGGTGCCGCCCGGCGGTGCCGGTGTGGGTATGCACGTCATCCCGGTCGAAAAGGCCATCGAGCACATCAACGAATCAGCCAGTATTGAACACATTTCCCACTGGCTGAAAAAGTATGACAAGTATTCCGTCGGTCAGTGCACCTGCCGTAAGCAACAGGCCATGCGCGGCGAGGGCGACGGCGAGATTCGCGGCGATTTCTGCATGGGCGTGGGCGATATGGCCGAATACTGCGTGGACAAGGGCATGGGCCGTTATATTACTTATGAAGAGGCGTTGGAAATTCTGGAACGCGCCGAGCGTCACGGCTTTGTGCATCAGATTACGAATATCGACGGCGAAGACAAGATTGTGGCGATTTGTAACTGTGCACCCGGCGTGTGCAACGCCATCCGGACGTCGCAGCTGTATAACACGCCGAACATGTCCGCGAGTGCATACCGTGCCCATGTGGACAAGGAAAAGTGCGTCGCCTGCGGCAAGTGTGTCGAGGTATGCCCGGTCGGCGCGGCCAAGCTGGGCCAGAAGCTCTGCACCCGTCAGGGTGAGATTGAATATCCGAAGACCGAGCTGCCGGATGCGGTGAAGTGGGGCCCCGACAAGTGGAACGTGAACTATCGCGAGGATGCAAAGATTAATGTCTATCCGACCGGTACCGCTCCCTGTAAGACCGCCTGCCCGGCACATCTGGCCGTTCAGGGTTACGTGAAGATGGCGCTCGAAGGCCGCTACATGGAGGCCCTGAAGCTCATCAAGCAGGACAATCCGCTGCCGGCCGTGTGCGGTGCGATTTGCAACCGTCGCTGCGAGGATGCGTGCACCAGAGGCACGATTGACCAACCGATTGCGATTGACGAAATCAAGAAGTTCATTGCCGAGCGGGAGATTGAAGCTGAGAACCGCTTCATTCCGATCTGTGAAAACGATGAAGGCAAGATGTGGGGGGCTGATTATAAGATGGCGGTCATCGGCTCCGGTCCGGCCGGCCTGTCCTGCGCCTACTACCTGCGCACCCGCGGCTATGATGTGACTGTCTTTGAAAAAGAAAAGGAACTCGGCGGTATGCTGACTTACGGCATCCCGAACTTCCGTCTGGAAAAGACCGTGCTGAATGCGGAAATCGAAGTCTTAAAGACCATGGGCGTCGAGTTTAAGACGGGCGTGGAAGTCGGTAAGGATACGACCATTCCGAAGCTTCGTGAGGAAGGCTACAAGGCCTTCTATCTGGCCATCGGCCTGCAGGGCGGCCGCAAGACCAATGTCCCCGGCGAAGAGGCTGAGGGCGTGGTCTCCGGCGTTGAGTTTCTGCGCAATCTGAAGAATAGTCCGTCCCTTCGTCTTGAGGGGGATGTCGTGGTTGTGGGCGGCGGCAACGTGGCCGTGGATGTGGCCCGCAGTGCGCTTCGTACGACGGACGGCAAGGTGACCATGCTTTGCCTTGAAGGCCCGGACGAAATGCCGGCTGCGGACGACGAAGTCGCCGAGGCGAAGGAAGAGGGCATCGAGGTCATGAATGGCTGGGGCCCGAAGGAAATCCTGGTCGAAAACGGCAAGGTGACCGGTGTTGTTTTCAAGAAGTGCACCCGTGTTTATGATGCGGACCATCGCTTCAGCCCGGAATATGACGAGAACGAGACCATCACGGTCAGCTGTGAGAACGTGCTGGAGGCCATCGGTCAGAGCGCGGTCTGGGGAGGCCTGCCGGACGGCCTGAACCTCGAAGTTCGCAAGAACGGTACCGTGGTCGCGGATCCGGTGACCTTTGAGACCTCCGAACCTGATATCTTTGCCGGTGGTGACATCCATCACGGAGCCCGATTCGCGATTGATGCGATTGCGGACGGTAAGAAGGGCTGCGAGTCCATGCACCGCTCGGTTCATGAAGGCCAGCAGCAGCTGATCGGCCGTGACCTTCGCGAGTTCATCGAGCTTGACAAGGACAACATCGTGATTGAGTCTTACGATAACGCTTCCCGTCAGGTGCCGGGTCACAAGGAAGGCGACCCGAGAAAGTCATTCTCCGACCTTAGGATGACGCTGACCGAGGAGCAGGTGAAGAAGGAGGCCGCCCGCTGCCTTGGCTGCGGTGCCACCGTTGTCGACACCAATCGCTGTATCGGCTGCGGTCTGTGCACGACACGCTGCGAGTTCGACGCGATTCATCTGACCCGCGACATGCCGGAGGCATCGACCATGGTCCGCTGCGAGGACAAGATGGGTCCGGTCGGCGCCTACGCCGCGAAGCGCGCGGTTAAAATTGCAACGGGGGCAACGGGGGCCTTAAAAGTTAAAATAAAATCACATCATTGAGCCCCCGTTTGAAAACGCTTTGCGTTTTCCGACATGCCATGAATTGCAAAGGGNGCAACGGGGGCCTTAAAAGTTAAAATAAAATCACATCATTGAGCCCCCGTTTGAAAACGCTTTGCGTTTTCCGACATGCCATGANAAAGAGAGGTTACATTTATAATGCATGAGATGGGCATTGTGCTGCATCTGGCGAAAACGCTTGACGAGACCGCTGAAGAACAGCATTTAACCAAGATCGGCTCGGTCACGCTGGAGGTGGGCGAGGTGTCCGGCATTATGACAGATTTGTTTGTCGATTGCTGGAACTACTTTCGCGGACGCCATCCGGTGCTGACCGAAGCCGAGCTTCGGCTTGAAACAATTCCGGCCATTACGTGGTGTGATAGTTGCAAAAAGACGTATGAAACGGTAAAATATGGAAAGATATGTCCTTACTGCCAGAGCGAGGAGACCTGGCTCTTGCAGGGGAACGAATGCGTGATTAAGGAAATCGAGGCCGAAGGCGACGAAGCTTACGACGGGCCGGAAGAAAACGTGCCGGAGGACAACCTGCCCGACGGCAAATCTCAAGAACAGCTGCAGGAAGATTAAAGAGAAAGCAGGACACTAACGAATGAAACGGAACCTGAACCTGAAGGAGTTTCTGCTGGGGAGCACGGATGAGTACACCGTCCGTGAGATTGATCATGAGAACATAAGAGTGCTGCAAGTCATGTCAGCGGCAGTGGCCATTCTGGAGGCGGTGCTGCTCATCATGATTTTGTTGGCGCATTCCGATAATCTGAATTACAAGTTCAGTATCTGGAACAGCATGTTCGCCATTGTCTCGAATACAGTGGTGTACTTTCTGTGCCGTCAGTACCTGAAAAAGGAGGAGACAAGCCATCGAAAGGCCGCGCTCATCGTGGTACTGTCCATGGTGGCCATGTTCCTGCTCGGCATTGAAACCAGCGCACACAATTACTCCGTAGGCCGGCAGATGCTGATCTTTTTCATGATTATCATGTGCCATATCAGCTATGTCCGTGTGCGCCCGATCCTCTGCATCATTGTGTATCCGGCGGTTTTCACCGCCATGTATCTGGTGTGCCGGAGAATTGACGGAGCGGGCAGCATCCTGCAGATTAACTACTTCATCTACATCGTGGTGACCGTTCTAAGCGGCATCGTGGCTTATCGCAGCTTCCTTCGGGCGGCGGAGCATAAGAAAAAATCCGAAGAGCTCATGCTTCACCTTTCGGACATGACCTTCCATGATTCGCTGACGGGCCTTTTGAACCGCCACGCATTGGATGTCAAGCTGAACCCGCACGAGGGCCGCACCTACTATGTAGCCATGTCGGATGTCAACCTGTTTAAAACTTTTAATGACACTTACGGCCATCAGGTGGGCGACCAGGTGCTCAAGGAAACGGCCCAAAGTCTGCACCGGCATTTCCGTAAGACGGACTGCTATCGCTACGGCGGCGACGAATTTCTGATCATCTCGGAGAACATTGGCCGGGAAGCGTTTATGAAGCGTATTTACGACTGGAAGAAGGATGTGGGACGCATCCGGATTCCGGGCGTGGAGCAGGGAATTACCATCAGCTACGGCATGATGTTCGGCCCGGCGAACGACAAGGCGGAGCTGTTTGAACTGATTCGCCAAGCGGACAATGAGCTTTACAAGATTAAAAAGGGTGACCCGGATGTCATGAACGATGCGGAAGAAATCGTTCAGGACGTCTATGAGGCCATGATTAAAAAGCAGATTGTGCCTTATTTCCAGCCGAAGGTCGACATCCGCACGAACAAAATCATCGGCGCGGAGGCGTTGGTGCGCTGGAAGAGAGGCTCCTCGCTGGTGCCGCCGGGATCGTTCATTCCGATTCTGGAAGTTACGGGCGAGATCTGCGAGCTGGACATGTTCGTGTTTGAGCAGGTGTGCATTCAGATGCAGGATTGGGCCGAGCGCGGCATTCCGCTGCCGACCGTTTCCTCGAACTTCTCGATGAAGCATCTGGCCCACAGTGATTTCACCGATGAAATCATAGAAATTGCAAATAAATACGAAGTCCCGCATGAGCATCTGGAGATCGAGATGACCGAGACCGTGAACCCGGAGGAAGAGGACCGGCTCCGCAAGGTCATTCAGACCCTTCGCGGCGCGGGATTCAGAACCGCGCTGGATGATTTCGGTTCCGGCTATTCTTCGCTCGCACTGGTCAAGAACGTGCCCATGGACACCGTGAAGCTGGATAAGTCGCTCCTGACCTCGGCCGAGGCGGAGGTCGGCACCAGTGACCGCGGCCGAGCCCTGATTACGCACATTGTTGGCCTCGTCAAGGACATGCAGATGATGTGTCTGTGCGAGGGCGTCGAGACGGTCAAGGAGAAGGAATTCCTTCGCTCTGTCGGCTGTAACTATGTGCAGGGCTACCTGTATGACAAACCGCTGGAAGCGACTGAATTTGAAAGCCGCCTGTTGGCCGGACCGTATCCGGACACGCAGCTTGAGGAAGAAGATGCCCGGCAGGAAGAGGAGAAAAAGCAGACCGCTGAACGCTCTGTCACGGTCCTTTTGGCCGAGGATAACGACATCAACCGTGAAATCACGACAGTCATTCTGGAGGAGCTCGGTGCTTCGGTGGTTCCCGCGGTCGATGGTCAGGATGCCTATGAGATATTCAAGAATTCGGCAGTGAACACCTTTGACCTGATTCTGATGGACATTCAGATGCCGATCATGGACGGTTATCAGAGCACCCGTGCGATTCGTGCTCTGACCACACGTCTGGATGCCACCTCCGTGCCCATCATCGCCATCACGGTGGACTCTTATAAAGAAACCCGTGCGCAGGCCGAGGAGGCCGGCATGAGCGGCTATGTAACGAAACCGCTGGATCCCAGCCGTCTGGTCACAATTCTGGAAGGGTTGAAGAAGTAAAGACATCGGCTTAGCAATCGGACATTTTAAGCTTTAATGAAAAGCGCCTGGATTTCCCGGGCGCTTTATTTTTGCAGGAAAAAGCACCGGCATGGCACGAAGCAATGAGGTAGGTGAATCTCCCTCTTGCTTTATCAAAATAAAAGATAAATAATCAAAATACGATTGATTTATCAAAATTATTTTGATAAAATAAAAGCAAGAGAGGAATCATCAAAATGACAACACAAGAACTTTTAGAATTAGCGGAGAACATCCGCAGCATACGGGCCGAGAAGCAGACAGTGGAAGTGAAGGCGGCATCTGAAGGGTGCCCGAAGCGGCTTTACGACACGTTATCCAGCTTTTCCAATCAGGAAAGCGGCGGCGTGATTTTGTTTGGCATGGATGAACGTAAGAAGTTTAAAGTGACGGGAGTTTATGACATACAGGATTTGCAGCAGCAGGTAACAGAGCAGTGCAATCAGATGGAGCCTCCCGTGCGTGCCGTTTTCACAAGCGCGGAATATCAGGAAAAATGGATTTGTGCGGCTGAGATTCCGCCTGTGCCCTATGAAAAGAGGCCTTGTTATTATAAGGGCAAGGGTCTGGTCAAAGGGGCCTTTCTTCGTGTGGGCGAGGCTGATCTGCCCATGACAGATTATGAGGTTTACAGCTATGAAGCCTATCGAAGCCACCGCCATGATGATATACGGCCGGTAAAGAAGGCCATTTTGGAGGAACTGGATCAAGACAGATTAAGTCAGTATCTCCTGAACAGGCGCGTGGCCAGACCCGGCTTCGCGAAACTGTCAGAGGAAAGAGCCTTGGAGATGATGCACATTACTGTAGATGGCGCGCCTACTCTGGCAGCCGTTCTGAATTTTGCATTGTACCCGCAGGGATATTTTCCTCAGCTGGCCATTACCTGCGTGGTTGTCCCGGGAACGGAATTGGGAGAAACATCCGACGATGGAGAGCGCTTTATCGATAACAAGCGGATTGAAGGGACTCTCTCCGAGATGGTGGAGGAAGCGGTGGCCTTTTGTCGGCGAAATATGAAGGTCGCCACGGTGATTGATCCTCAGACTGGCCTGAGAAAAGACCGCACGGAATATCCGTTGACGGCGGTTCGCGAGGCGGTGTTGAATGCCGTGATTCACAGAGATTACAGCGCCTACACAGAGGGAACGGCCATTCAGATTTACATGTACCGAGACAGAGTGGAGATTCACAGCCCCGGCGGATTGTATGGACGGATGACGGTGGAAGAACTCGGAACCGCCCATCAAGACATTCGAAATCCTGCGTTAGCCGTCATGGCAGAAGTGTTGACCGGAGCGGAGAACCGATATTCCGGCATTCCGACGATGCGCCGGGAGATGGCCGAACAAGGCCTTAGAGCGCCTCGTTTTGAAAGCCGTCCGGATGAATTTGTGGTGACCTTTTATAATGCTTCTTCCGGCGATGTTCCGGAAAATACCTGGCGGAGGATTCCGATTATGGGGAAGGAGGTCCCTAAGCTAGGCCCAGAAGAAGAAAAAATAAAACAGAGCATTTTAGACTTTTGCCGGACACCTCGCACCCGTCGGGAAATCGCTGATTTCATGGGAAAGAAAACGGCTTATTATGTAACGAAGAATGTGGTGACTCCGATGGTTGAAGAGGGTGTATTAAAACTGACTCTTCCGGACACACCGAAGAGCAAGAATCAAAAGTTCTATGCGGCTGTGAACTGAAGCGTGGGGCATAAAGAAAAGGACTTAGAAAGGGGCTTTCAGGAATCCCGAAAGCCCCTTTTGAGTTCTGTTTGTTTTAAAAAACTTGTTTAAAGCACTCGCTTCACTCCCGGTATTTTCCGGAGCATTAAGGTAATCAGATAACTCAGGAAAAAGTCGACCAGAGCAATAAGGAGAAGAAGCAACAGCCCCACAGGAAGCGCAAGTACTTCCGGAGCAAAAGAAGTTGAATAGAACAAAAATTTCAGCGGCACCAGGTGCAGGAGGTAGATTCCAAAGGAGCAGGAATCTATCGAGTGAATCAGGCGCTTAAAGCCGGTGCCGTTTTCCGGTGCTTCACTGGAGTCAGGAGTTTCATTGTCAGTATCGGGCGCCACAGCATACGGTGCCATGATAAGCATGAACATGCCGGCCCCCTGCAAAATGACGGAGGGGAAGGAATAACTATTCACAAGGCTCAGCAGCGTGGTGCCGACGGAGGCTGAGGAAGCGCCGAAAGTTATCCCTCGGGCAGCACCAAGTACGGTTAACAGGCAGGTGATGATTGTGCCGACAAGCAGAAGGCAAAGGCCAAGTGTCTTTGTGCAGGGCAGATAGTGCTTGAACAGCGCATATCCCAGAAAGAGATAGAAGGGATACACGGTGGAAGTGCAGATATAAAACGCGGTTGAGCTTCCGGTCAGCTTTCCGAGCAGTGGCCATAAAAACTGGAACACCAGCAGAAGAAGCAGCAGGTATCGGAAATCATTTGGGCTCATGCCTGCCGCCGCTTTGCGATAAATGGGAAGCATCAGGTACAGCGCCAGAAGCAGGTAAAGATACCACATGTGCGGCCAACTGCCATCGATGTAAAGATTTTTGAAGGTGTCAGTCAGAACGGACACGAAAGAGAAGCCGTCGGCAGCGGAGGGCCCGGCGGAAGACCCTGCCGAAGCACCGGTTGCTGCGCTGCTTAACAAGGCGTCATACAGCGTGAAAAGAAAGGTGAAAATCACCAGCGCCAGCAAAGCTTTGAGGATATATCTTGAAAAGAGACGGCGATAGGTGATTTCACGGCTCGGGTCGAGCAACAGAGCGCCGGAAACCATGACAAAACAAGGCACGGCAAAAAGCATGGCATTGCGCAATGTCACGGACACAATATAACCGGCCGTGCCCCACCCGTAGGAGGACATGGCCAGGTAGTAGGTATGAAAGATAACAATTGCCAAGGCGCTAATCACCCGAAGCAGGGAAAAACCGAAGATATTCTTTTTCAAGGGAACCTCCGAAAACTGTCAGACAGATTAATAGAAGAATCCGCCGCCGCCCATACAGCCATCATCTTGCGTGCCGCCGCCGTACAGGGACTGATTGTAGTAATAGTTATTGATTTCATCCTGCTCGTTTTCCTTCGTTTCGCCGGTGGAAAGGGACAGGTATTCGATGTAGGCGCACAGACTGTTCATGTGAATCGTGACTTCCTCGGTATCGGTCAGCGGGAAGGCGTGCAGTGTTTCATCGCGGTTGTAACCGTCTTTGGTAAGATAAATCTTGATTTTAAAAGTCAGGTCATCGGCATCGGCACTGTCGAAGCTTCCCAGCGCCTCGGTGGCGTCATAGTAAAGAACTGCCTGTGTACCGGTTTCCCACTCGGCATCCACGAGCAGGCTTTCTTCCGGATAGTCATCCATCTGATTGCTCTTGATGCGCAGGGCATAAATCGTGTAGCCGGTATCGTTGGTGAAAACAATACGGAACAAATTCGGATTCTCAGCCGTGTCAGCCTTGGTGCCGATAACGAGCAGGCCTTCGTCGGGATCCGGTTCGGGTTCAGGCTCGGAACTTTCTTCAGCAGGGCTTTCTTCGACGGAACTCTCTTCGACAGAGCTTTCTTCAGTGGAGTTTTCCAAGGCGGTGTTTTCTTCAGCAGCGTCATTTGCTGCTTCAGCGTCATCGGCTGCTTCAGCGTCATCGGCTGCTTCCTCAGTTACGGCTTCTTCCGTAGGTGATTCAGCTTCAGCGCTTGCCTCCACAGATTCCGCTTCCACTGATGACGGCTCAGCGGCAGTCACCGCTTCGGCCTCCTGAAATAGGGCATCCTGCTCAGCGGCGGTCAGCACATCAGAGGAAGAAGTGGCGGTCGCAGCGCATCCGCAAAGCAGGGAGGCTGTTAACAGTAGAGAAAGAAGGGTCGAAATCGTACGAGAACCCTTGTGAGTCTTCTTTTGAGCGCTCGTTACGGTGGACTTACTGACTGACTTGTTCATTGCTCAAACCTCAAATCTAAATTTATTTATTCTGTGTGAAATTATTCTGCGAAGACGTAGTCCTTGACGTAGACCCAGGTGCCGCTCTGGCCGTAGGTGATCTGGTATCCGTTGCGCCCGGTCTCGTTGGTGAAGTTCGGATCGAAGACGTAGGTCTCACCGTCGATATCGATTTCCGTCCAGCCATGCGGATTGATGCCGCCCCAGTCCTGACAGCCGCCGTAGATGCAGCGAACCTCGTAGCCCATGTCCTTGGCCATCTGATAGAAGGTCATGGCCATGACGATGCAGTTGCCCTTGTAGTTTTCAAAGCCGTAGTTGGCATACCATTCAGCGGTATGCTCATCATCCGGATAGCTGGGAACTTCGGAATTGTGGCCGTAGTAAGTCATCCCGGCCGACCAGTCGAACGCTGCCTGCAGGTCCCAGCCGATTTCATCCAGCACCTCGGCTGCCTGCTCAAACGGAACGTTGTAATGGAAGTAGTATTCACTGGTTTTATCAGTGGTCGTGTACTCACAGCCTTCGAAGGAAGTAATTTCGCCGTAACGGTTGATCTGTCCCGCATAAGTGCCGTTGCCGCCAAAATCTGTGTTCAAAAGGGTGGCAGTGCTGCCGCCGGCCAGTTTGATTCCGTAGTCGCCGTTATTCTGGACCAGATTATTACTGCCGGACTTCATGTTCAAGGTGGAGCCGCCCCTCAAACTGAGGCCTATGGATGCGGCGCTGTTGAAGCTGTTATTCGAGCCCTTGACAATTAAAGTGGCGCCATCGTTCATCGTTACGTTGTTGGTGCCGGCCTTGATGATACTGTTGCCATCCTTGATGACAACGCGGGCGGAGGAGCCGGCGATATAAAGATTCGTGGTACCGTTCTTGCTGAGGATGTTATCAGACATGGCAGCCACATCGCTCCCGTCCAGCACTTCCAGACCGAACTGCTCGTTTCTTGCGATGGTGTTTTCATTAAAGGAAGTCACGTCGGTGCTGCTCGCCAGCAGCACGCCGTCTTCGCCGTTGGATTTGATGGTGTTGCCTTTGATTTTCGTAATCGTGACATTTTTCCCGGTTTCAATCCCGGACTCACCATTGGAACTGATAGTGCATTCGGCAATCGTGCCGACCGTCGCATTCGTGAAATAAAGGCCGGACAGGGTGTTGCCGGTGAGCGTGCATCCGTAGATTTCGGAAATCGCACCGTTCTTTTTGATGGAAATTCCGTACGTGCCGTTATTGGTGCAGTCGCAGCGGTAAATATAAACATCAGAGGTTTTGTTCACGCAGACGATGCCGGACATGGTGGCATTCTTTATGTTCGCACAGGAGATCCAGCCGTTTCCGGTATCAGAGTTGGCGCCGCCGTCGTAGCTCACGCCGTCTGCCGTGCGGATGCCGTACTTGGCGAGCCCCGCACAGTCATACGTTCCGCCGTAAATCGAGCCGTTCATGATGACGAGCTGTGTCATGCTCCGTTCCGGTGTAAAGATGGTTTCGTCCGTGCCGACCAGAATGACGTTTTCAGGAACGGTAATCCGCACCATCACGCTGTAAGTACCCGGCTTGGCATAAACAATCCACCGGCTGTCGGAGGTGGCGTTTTCGGCGGCTTGCGTCAGGGCCTTTCTGAGCTGCGTCACCGTGGAAACCTTCAGCACCCGGTCATCCGTGACGTTATGTTTTGATTTGGCGCTCTCCAGACGCGTGGCAGCCTGCGTTTCCACCGCGCCTTGCGGAAGCAGGGTGAAAACGAGAGTCAGGACCAGCAGGGCAGAGCAAAGTTTCTTAAAAAAACCGTTATATGTCATCATGAAAAATCCTCTCTTGAAATAGGTCAGATACATAAAACTAATTATATAGCAGAAATATTGAAAGTGCAATATTTTCGGGGGGGGGGGCTCAGCAAAAAAATTATGTTGAACGATTTGAAGCGGATGACAAAGGACTTACCTGTAAAAGACAGGGTTGACTTCTTTCAAAATCTGTTTGTGAATGGCTTTCGAAAAAGTTGAAATGATGAGCGCCCGGAGCGAGCCGAAAAAGGTGAATAAAACAGAAAAGGAATCTTTCGGAAAGCCTTGTGAAATTCTTGACAAAGACGAGACGGCGTGATAATATCCCTTTATGAACACGTTCATTATAGCAGGTGAGGGCCGATGAAAAGAGGTGAAACGTCATGCCAAAACGCCTGGAGATTACAAAAGAAGATATTTTGCAGTGCGCTCGCCGTAAGCTTTTTGAAGACGGATACTCGGCACTGACCATGCGAGGCGTGGCCGGGGAACTGGGGGTGGCCGTGGGCACGCTCTACAATTACTTCCCAGCCAAGGATTATCTGGTGGCTTCGCTTCTTTTGGAAGACTGGCTGAAAAGCATGGTCAGAATGGAGCGTGAGCTGGCGCCGCTGATTGAACGGGCCGCAGGTGTGAAAGACGCCGATGGGACGGCCCAAAACAGCGAAGCCAACGGCCGAGCCAACGGCAGAGCCGTGAAAATTGCCGACGAGGCCATGGATTTGGTGCATCAGAATCTATCAGACTTCATTGAACTTTATGCCGGTCTTTTTAAGGACAATGAGGCGAACCAAAATTACGGCCGGGTGTCCTCGCAAAAGCATCCGGAAATCGTAGGGCAGATTGCGAATCGTCTGGAACAGCTGATCAAGGTGGTTTCGCACGAAGAGAATACGGCGCTTTTGTCCTGGCTGCTTTCGGAAGCGCTCTTGAATGCGGCGGTTTATGAACTTCGAACCGGCACCGAGCAGCTTGCCGAAGTCAAAAAGCTGCTGCTGAAAATGATATAAACCCAGAGAAAAAGGCTCCGGGATTATATACCAAATATGTTACCTAAAGCACTTCATTCAAAGGAGGAGTTTTAAAATGAGCAGTTTTGAGAACCTGAGAGTGGTCGACAATTTCTATCAGACCTCACTCTTTTTCCCTATGCCGACGGTCGTGATCAGCACGCTGTGCGATGACGGGTCGACTTCGCTGGGGCCGTACTCGCTGGTGCAGCCCTACTATGTGGCGGGCAAGGATTTTTACGCCATGCTGCTGTCCTGCCGGAATTCGTCCAACACGGCGCAGCACATCCTGAAGACCGGAAAGTGTGCGATTAACTTTATTCCGGACAATCCGAAGTATTTCAAGGAGTGCGTGAAGCTGTCCTGGCCGGGCGATACGCCTGAGGACAAGATGCCGAACTGCAAATTCAAGCTGGAGAAGAGCCTGATTGAGGAGGAAAATCCGGAGGATAAGCGCCCGATGGTGCTGTCCGAGGCGATTGAGGTCATCGAGTGCACTTGGGTGCGCGAACTGGACGGAGCGCAGGATGATCAGGCGGGTGAGCTGCACGGATACGAGCCGCCGTACCATGATTTCAACGGCATTACCAGTAAGTTCGGAGCACATTTCATTCTGAAGGTCGATAAGATCCTCATGAAGAAGAAATATGCGGACGCCATCATCAACGGTGTGAAGGCGTCGGACTTCCCGCACCTGCCGGTCGACTACGGCTATCGTGATTCCAAGAATTTCTGGTATCATCGCTTCCGCCGCATGCATGCGGAGCTTTTGCCTATTCGCGAAGCATCGCTCGAGTCGGTGCGCTATGCCGCGGATCGTGCGGATGACAAGGTCAAGTTCACAGATGATGCGCTGAAGACCATCCTGAATGTGCCGAGAGTGTTCCTGCCGCTGGTGCTGAAGGGCTGTGTGGACTGGGCAAAGGAAAATAACGTGGAGCTCATCACCGCGGAGCACATGAAGATTATTAACGACAAGCGGGCCAAAGAAAAGGCTGATAAAAACAAATAAAAACGGAGGATTGAAAAATGAAAGTTGTTTTGGCGGGTGCATTTGGTAATCTGGGGTCGGATGTGTTTAAGGAGCTTTTAAAGCAGGGCCACGAGGTCGTTGCGGCCGACATCGCCGAGAAGGATCTGGGCGTGGACAAGCCGTATACCTTTAAGAAAATCGATGTGACTGATCCCGAGAGCCTGAAGGGCCTGTGCGATGGAGCGGATGTGGTGGTCACGACGGTTGGCCTGACCAAGGCTTCGGCGTCCATCACACCCATGGAGATTGACTATCAGGGCAATCTGAATCTGCTGAACGAGGCGAAGGCTGCAGGCGTCAAGAACTTTGCTTATGTTTCCGTCATCAAGGCGGACAAGGCGCCGCAGGTGCCCATGCTGCACGCGAAGGCGCTGTTTGAGGAAGAACTTAAGAAGAGCGGCCTGACCTGGTGCATCTACCGGCCGACCGGTTACTTCTACGACATCGTCAAGGTCTTCAAGCCCATGATTGAGAAGGGCTCTGTCACACTGCTCGGCAAGAAGCCGGTGCATTGCAACGTGATCTCCACGGAGGACTTTGCGGAGTTCATCGTGGCCCACATGACCGATGAGAACAAATCCTACGATATCGGCGGCAAGGAGACCTATTCCTATCGAGAAATCGCGGAGATGTGCTTCAAGGCGGCGGGCAAGGAGCCGGTCATCAAGACCGCGCCGACCTGGCTGTTTGACGTGCTGGCCTGGGTCAACAAGGTCAAGAAGACCGGCCGCGAGGGCGTGATCCGCTTCTCCAAGTGGACACTGTCCGAGGAGATGGTCGGCGACACCAAGTACGGCGACATGAGCTTCAAAGAGTACATTAACGAGAGCTTCAAGCAGGAAGCATAACGGAGGCATCAAATGGGCTGGAACTATTTACTGATTTTGTACATCGTGTCCCTCGTGCTTTGCTCGGTGGGATTCATCAAGTTTGTTTACTTCCTCTCCGTGGGTTATGGCTTCGCCATCCTGGGCGGGGGTATCGCGATTCTGATTCTGGCGCTGTCTAATGGCTGGACTGATGGCGTGACGTGGCTTTGCGTGCTGCAGATGCTCCTCTTCGTGGCTTATGGCTGCCGTCTGTCGGGCTTCCTGCTGTACCGTGAGTTCAAGAGCAAGGGTTATCAGAAGGTCTTTAAGAACGATATCGGCGGTGACAAGAAGATGCCGATTTTCGTGCTGGTCTGCATTTGGATTTTCACGGCGGTCCTGTATGTGGCGCAGGTTTCCCCGATGCTGTACCGCTACATGAACGGCTGCAAGGACGTGGTGCTGCCGATTATCGGTATGGTGATTTCCGTGGCGGGCCTGATTTTGGAGGCTGAGAGCGACAAGCAGAAGAGTGCCCAGAAGGCGAAGAACCCGAACATGGTTGCGACCGAGGGCCTGTACAAGATGGTCCGCTGCCCGAACTATTTCGGAGAAATCATCTTCTGGACGGGAGTGTTCATCAGCGGGATTACGGCGTATCAGGGCTTCGGCCAGTGGCTGCTGGCCATCATCGCTTATGTGGCGATTGTGTACATCATGTTCAACGGAGCGCAGCGCCTTGAAAAGCGGCAGATGGGCCGCTACGGCAATGATCCGAAGTACAACGAGTACGCGGACAAGACGCCGATCATCATCCCGTTCCTGCCGATTTATCATCTGAACAAGAAAGCGTGAGAGCATGAATGATTTTTCTGTGAGCATGGCGCTCGTGGACTTTATTCCTGTCATTTTCTTCGCCATCGGCGCGGTATTGCTGCAGCGGCTTCTTTATGATGCCATGAGCAAGGGGGCGTTTGCCCTGTTTGCGGCCGGCACGATTGATATCATCTGCGCAGGCGGACTGAAGGCGTTGTACAAGCTGTTATATGCCGCGGGCGTGTGCGATTTTGAACGGCTGAATCAGATGTTCTTCCCGGTGCAGTCCATCGGATTTTTGCTGGCGGGGATTGGAGTGCTGGCACTCTTAACCCACCCGCAGGGCAACCAGACGGATAAATATCGCGGCAAGGACGGCAAGCTCTACGGGGCAGCGGCTCCGGCGGTTTTCTCCGGAACCATGATTTTTGTACTCATGATGGTGCTGGGCTCGGCGCTGATGAACATAGGCCTTGCCATCATGGCCTTCAAGAAAAAGAAAACGTTAGTCGGCGTGTTGTTCATTCTTGCCTTTTTGTTCTCGATGTGCATGGGCTATCTTTCGTCCCGTGACTTCACGCAGGCGTCCATGAACTGGATTGCCGAAGGGGTCAACGTGGTCGGACAGGCATGCTTCCTTCTGGGGGCTGTAAACATGAAAAAGGCCTTTGCAACTGATTGACATTTAGTTGTCATGTGAAGTATAATCCAGTTACAGCAAGGGGCATGGTAAGGTGGCTCTGAGCTGAAGGAATTGTGATTTTATTTAATGGAGGTATAGTCCAATGGGCAATTTAACTATCTCACAAGTATTAGGTCGTGAAATCATCGACTCCCGCGGCAATCCGACGGTCGAAGCAGAAGTTACGCTGGCTGACGGAACCGTAGGACGCGGCGCTTCTCCGAGCGGCGCATCTACCGGCGAATTCGAAGCACTCGAGCTTCGCGACGGCGACAAATCCAAATATGGCGGAAAGGGCGTTTCCAAAGCTGTGGAGAACGTCAACACCGTAATCCGCGAGGCCGTAGTCGGACTCGACGCTTCCAACATTTACGCTGTGGATGCCGCGATGCTTAAGGCGGACGGAACCAAGGACAAATCCAACCTCGGCGCCAACGCGATTCTGGCAGTTTCCATCGCAACCTGCAAGGCTGCCGCGCAGTCTCTTGGCATTCCGCTGTACCGCTTCCTTGGCGGCGCAAACGCAAATCGTCTGCCGCTTCCGATGATGAACATTCTGAACGGCGGTGCGCATGCAACCAACTCTGTTGATACTCAGGAATTTATGATTATGCCGGCCGGCGCTCCTTCCTTCCGTGAAGGACTTCGCTGGTGCACGGAGGTTTTCCATTCTCTTCAGAAGCTTCTGAAGGAAGAGGGCAACACCACTGCTGTCGGTGACGAAGGTGGTTTCGCTCCCAACCTGAAGGATGACGAGGATACGATTGAGCACATCCTGACCGCTATCAAGAATGCCGGTTATGAGCCTGGTAAGGACTTCGTCCTGGCCATGGATGCAGCGGCTTCCGAGTGGAAGTCTAAAGAAGGCAAGAAGGGTGAATATGATCAGCCGAAGTCCGGTAAGCACTTTACCTCTGATGAGTTAATCGAGCACTGGGCATCTCTTGTTGAGAAGTATCCTATCTACTCCATCGAAGACGGTCTGGATGAAGAGGACTGGGAAGGCTGGAAGAAGCTGACCGATCGCCTGGGCGACAAGGTTCAGCTTGTCGGCGATGACCTGTTTGTTACCAATACCGAACGTCTGAAGAAGGGTATCGAACTTGGCTGCGCGAACTCTATTCTGATTAAACTGAACCAGATCGGTTCTGTTTCCGAGACCCTGGAAGCCATCAAGATGGCTCACAAGGCCGGCTACACCGCTGTTACGTCTCACAGAAGCGGCGAAACCGAGGACACCACGATTGCGGACCTCGCTGTTGCGCTTAATACCTGCCAGATTAAGACCGGTGCGCCTTCCAGAAGCGAACGTGTCGCAAAGTACAACCAGCTTCTTCGTATCGAGGAAGAACTGGGTGAAGCGGCTGTGTTCCCCGGAGTCAAGGCATTCAACATCAAGAAGTAAGGCAAGTAAAGTAAGTAAGGTAACAGAACGTAAACGCAAATCAAAAGGACCAACCCGTAAGGGGTTGGTCCTTTTTGTTTAGTGTTTTTCGATCATCGAAATCAGATGCCGGCCCACACTGACCATCAGGCGGGCACCGTCTTCCTTGACTTCGTCCGGAAGCGGCAGCAGGAAGTTGTCGGCTTCGAAGGTGAAAAGCCCCTGATAATCGATATCGGCCAGGGCCTTCGTAATCTCGGCCCAGTTCAGGCTTTCCATGTACGGCATGGTGTGGCAATCGCGGATGTAGTTTACATCATGCACATGCAGGGCTCCGATTCGATCGTGCCCCAGTCCGCGGATGAAATCCTGCGGCTCGGTGCCCACGAGCGCACAGTGCCCGAGGTCCAGACAACCCGTAATCCAGGGGCTGTACAGGGTATCGATGTAGCGGCAGAACTCCTCGATGTGCGAGCAGGTGCTGTCCACCAGATAACCGCGCTTTTCATCGCGCTGCCACATGTTTTCCACGCAGATTTTAAGGTTCAGCCGTTCACACTCCGGAATCAGGGAACGGTAGAACTCCATGTTCATCTCGAAAAGCTCTTCCTCGTGTCCACGGTACGGAAGGTGCTGCTTGGGATGCACCACGATGTGCTTCACACCCAGAATCGAAGCGACTTCCATGGAGCGGATGATGCGCTTTTTAATGCTTTCACTAAAGCGCTGGTTCTCCACGAGGCAGATGCCGTTACTGTCCTTTTTGATGCCTGGCGTGGAGGCGTCCTCCCTCCGGGAGGACGGATAGGGCGCATGCGCCTGCAGGATTTCGATTCCCTCGGCATCGGCCAGAGCGCGCAGCTTGTGAGCGTACTCCTCCCAGCCGTCGCGAAGCCACGGGCCTTCGCCCTTGGTCATTTCAAAAAAAGACCAGTCGATCGCGTCATAGCCGACGCGCTTTAACATACGGATACATTCCTCCGGCCCGAACGTTTCGGCCAGACGGTGAGTTTGTGTACAAAGCTTCATAAAAAAATCCTCCGTTTCCACGACTATAACAGATTTCATAAAAGCCTTCAAGACATGGAAAATTAACATTTTAGTGCTTTGGGATTAACGGGAAGTGTGGTAAAATTAAACGGAGGCTTGGCCTAAATCCGGCTTCAGGATTTTGAGCCTCCGTCCGAAAAGCAGTGCGTGCGCTGCTTTTCCGAAACGGTGAAAGTTTTTGGAATTTAGTTCTGTATTTATGATTTAGGAGGCCCTGCGATGTACACTTATGAAAAGCAGCATACCAGAAAAGTAAAGAAATTGGCACCGGAGTGTACCTTATTTTTGAAGACCGATGGCAGCTTTCCTCTGGAGGCGCCCGGAAAAATCGCGGTTTATGGCAATGGCGCCCGTTATACTGTGATGGGCGGCACCGGCTCGGGCGAGGTGAATACCCGTTTTGTCGTGTCCATCGAAAAGGCGTTGGAGCATGCCGGCTTTGAACTGACGACGAAGAACTGGCTCGATGCTTATGATGAGTGCCGCAAATCTGCGAAAAAGGCGTTCGTCGCAGACGTTCAGGCTGAGGCGAAAAAGACGCATCAGAATGCGATTGTGCTGGGTATGGGCAAGGTCATGCCGGAGCCGGAATACGTCCTTCCGATGGAAGGCGAGGGCGATACGGCGATTTACGTTCTTTCCCGGATTTCCGGCGAAGGGAACGACCGGAAGACGGAAAAGGGTGACGTCCTTTTGACCGATACCGAAGTACGCGACATTTTAAAGGCCGCGAAGCTATATGCCAAGTTCATGCTGGTGCTGAACGTGGGCGGCCCGGTGGACCTTTCGCCGGTGAAGTCTGTCCCCAACATCCTGCTGCTGTCGCAGCTGGGCTCGATGACGGGCTTTGTGCTGGCCGACATTTTGCTGGGCAAGAGCAATCCGTCCGGCAAGCTTGCGACCACGTGGGCGAAGGCGGAGGACTACTGCCGGATCGGCGAGTTTGGTGAGCAGGATGATACCCATTATAATGAGGGTGTTTATGTGGGCTATCGTTATTTCGATTCCGTGGGCAAGGAGGCGGATTTCCCGTTCGGCTTCGGCCTGTCCTATACGACCTTTGAAACGGAGCCCGGCAAGGCGGCGCTTGATGGAGAAGAGGTTACGCTTCCCGTATTTGTGACGAATACCGGCAAGTTGGCCGGCAAGGAAGTGGTTGAACTGTACGTCTCTTCGCCGGAGGGCGAGATTGATAAGCCGTATCAGCAGCTGGCTGCTTACGGTAAGAGCGCGGAGCTTCAGCCGGAGGAGACGAAGATCGTGAACCTCACCTTCAAGATGAGCTCTCTGGCTTCTTATGACACGCTTAAAGCGGCTTATGTCCTCGAGCAGGGGGATTACGTGCTGAGAGTGGGCAGCGACAGTGTCCACACTGTGCCGTGCGCGGTGGTCAGCGTGCCTCAGACCCTGACGGTTCGGAAGGTAAAGAATCTGCTTGGCGACTGCGGCTTTGAGGATTGGAAACCGGAGAATCCGGTGAGCGCAGGAGAGGTCCCGGTGGACCTTCCGGTGCTCGCACTTGATCCGGCGGCGATTGTGACAGAGGAAGTGGCTTATCCCGAGGAGACGGAGGTTTCCGAGGAAGTAAGAACTTTGTCCGAGGAGCAGGTGCTCCACATGGTGATGGGCAGCTTCAACGAAAAGGGCGGCGCGCTGAGCGTCATCGGCAATGCGGCGCAGACCGTGGCCGGAGCGGCCGGCGAGAGCTATGGCGGTCTGGAGGATGTGCCGCCGCTCGTCATGGCAGACGGCCCGGCCGGCCTGAGACTGGCTCGTCAGTACTTTATCGACAAAGACGGAAATGCGGTTTCCTTAAATGCGGGACTTCCGGAAAGTATGATAGATTTTGCATCCGGCTGGATGAGCAGTCTCATGAAGCTGACGCAGAAAAAGCCGAAGAAGGGACAGGAGATTCGTGATCAGTACTGCAACTCCATTCCGATTGGAACGGCGCTGGCCCAGAGCTTTAATGACGAAATCGTGGAACAGCTGGCGGACATCGTGGGTGCTGAAATGGAGCGCTTCGGCGTGGATTTGTGGCTCGCACCGGCCATGAATATTCATCGCGATATTCGCTGCGGCCGTAATTTTGAGTACTATTCTGAGGATCCGCTGCTCACGGGGCGCATGGCGGCAGCCATCACCCGCGGTGTGCAGGCGCACGACGGACGAGGCGTGACGATCAAGCATTTCTGCGCCAACAATCAGGAGACAAATCGCTATCGCTCCAACAGTCTGGTCAGCGAGCGGGCCATGCGTGAAATCTATCTGAAGGGATTTGAGATTTGCATCCGAGAGGCGCAGCCGAAGGCGCTGATGAGCTCCTATAATCTGTTAAACGGCGCGCACACCAGTGAAAGCAAGGCGCTGAATGTAGATGTACTGCGTCATGAGATGGGGTATAAAGGAATCATCATGACTGACTGGGTGGTCTCCCTGGTCGGCGGCACCGGCAAGTACGAAAACGCTCACAGCGAGGCCGTCGTGGCGGCCGGTACCGACCTGTTCATGCCGGGCAGCAAGAGTGATTACAACCGCCTGGCCAAGGCGGCGAAGGAGAATCCGGCGATTGTCGAAAGAGCGAGAGTGAGCGCGACCCGGCTGCTTAAGAATGTGCGGGCGCTCAAGGCGGCGCAGTCGGCGATTAAGGAATGAAGATTGATAACAAATTGAAAAGGAAAGGGAGAGCCTGATCAATGAGACGAATTGAGAACGAGGTGCTGGCCGGAGAGCGGGCACTGTTTGGAGAGAAAGAACTGGAGATTGTGGGTTGTACGTTTCAGCAGGGAGAGTCCCCGCTGAAGGAGGCGCGCGACCTCGACATCAAAGACACAACCTTCGAGTGGAAGTACCCGCTGTGGTACGTGAAGCGGGCGACGGTGAAGGGCTCAAGCTGGCAGGAGATGGCGCGGGCAGGGGTGTGGTATTCCAAAGACATCGTGATTGAGGACTGCCACATCGAGGCGCCGAAGAATTTCCGCCGGTGCAAGCGCCTGACCATCCGGAATACGGATTTCCCGAATGCGCAGGAGACCCTGTGGGCGAACAAGGAGGTGACGCTCGAAAACGTCACGGCCAAGGGCGACTACTTCGCGATGAACTGCAAGGACATGGTGGTGAGGAACCTCAGACTGGATGGCAACTATTCCTTTGACGGCGTGAAAAACGTGGAGGTTCACGACTCCTATCTGATGAGCAAGGATGCGTTCTGGAACAGCGACAACGTCACGGTGTATAACTCGTACATCAACGGTGAGTATCTGGGCTGGAATTCCGAGAATCTGACACTGATCGACTGCGAGATTGATTCCCTGCAGGGCCTTTGCTACATTAAGAATCTGGTCATGAAAAACTGCCGTCTGAAGGGTACGAGCCTGGCCTTCGAGTATGTGGAAAACTGCGATGCCGAGATCGTGGACGAGGTCGACAGCGTGATCAACCCGATTTCCGGCATGATCCGCGTTCCGAAGATCGGCGAACTGATTCTGGAAACGGACCGGATCGACCCGGCCCGGACCGTCATCGAGTGCCCGGAAGTCGGCGCCCGCTATGACAAAAACATCTATCAAGGAAAGATTTTAGAGGTCTGATTATGGCTTATGATTTCGACGAGACAGTGAATCGTCGTGGTACCTGGTCCCTCAAGTGGGATGTGCCGGAAGGGGTGCTTCCCATGTGGGTCGCCGACATGGATTTCAAGGCGGCTCCCGAGATTCGGGAGGACTTTGAAAACCGTGTGAAGGAGGGCGTTTTCGGCTATCAGATTGTGCCGGACGAATGGTATGAGGCTTATCAGGGCTGGTGGGAACGCCGGCACCATGTGACGCTTCAAAAGGAGGGGCTTGTTTTCACTACCGGCGTGGTGCCGGCGATTTCGAGCGCCGTCCGTAAGCTGACCACGCCGAACGAGCGGGTGGTCATTCTGAGCCCGGTGTACAACATCTTCTATAACTCGATTCTGAATAACGGCTGCCGCGTGCTGGAAAGCAAGCTGAAATACCGCGGAACGGGGTACGAGATTGACTGGAAGGATCTGGAGAGCAAGCTGGCAGATCCCGAAACCACACTCCTGATTTTCTGCAACCCGCACAACCCGATCGGCAAAATCTGGGACAAGGAAACGTTGGCGAAAATCGGCGACCTGTGTGCGCAGTATCACGTGACGGTTCTGGCGGATGAAATCCACTGTGACCTGACCGACCCGGGCAAGGAGTATGTGCCTTTCATTTCGGCCTCCGAAACCTGCCGCCGGATTAGTATCACACTGATTGCTCCGACGAAATGCTTCAACCTCGCCGGACTGCAAAGCGCGGCGGTATATGCCGAGAACGAGGGACTCCGCCACAAAATCTGGCGCGCCCTCAACACCGACGAAGTCGCCGAACCGAACGCACTAGCCGTAGCAGCGGCCGTGAGCGCCTTTACCAAGGGCGAGGCCTGGCTGGATGAGCTGAGACAGTATATTTACGACAACAAGCAGCTGGTGCGGGATTTCGTGATGAAGGAGATTCCCGAGGTTTATGTGGTGCCTTCCGAGGCGACGTACCTGCTGTGGCTCGACATGAAGGGGCTCAAGCGCAGCCCGGACTGGTCGCGGCAGACGCCGCTTGGTACGGTGCTCGAGGAGTACCTGTATAAAGAGGCGGGATTGTACCTTACCTCCGGCGCGGAATACGGCTCGGGCGGCGAGGATTTCCTGAGGATGAACGTGGCGACGAGCCGCGCAAACGTGGAGGAGGGCCTTAAGCGCCTTAACAAGGGGCTTGGCAAGTACCTGTATTTAAGCTGAAAAAATGGCCGGAGGTCCGCCTTTTGGCTTTACAAAAAGCCGCGTTTGTGCTACCATTTTAAATTACAATTATCATTAATAAGGAAGGTTCCGAATTATGGATAAGGAAGCTTACAAAGAGTATTTTCTGAGTGTGTATCGCCATTCGCTGGCGCACATTCTGGCCAAGGCCGTGATTGAGATTTTCGGCAAGGAAAACGTACAGTACGCGATCGGCCCGCAGATTGCGGATGGTCTGTACTACGACTTCGTACTGCCGCGCAACATCACCGAGGAGGATTACCCGGTCATCGAAAACAAGATGAAGGAAATCCTCAAGCGCAAGGAGGATTGGACCCGTAAGGAACTGACCCGCGCGGAAGCCCTTGATATGTTCAAGGACCAGAAGTATAAGACGGAGCTCATCGAGGAGCTGCCGGAAGACGAGACGATTACCTGCTACTATACCGGTGACGACTTCGTCGACCTGTGCCGTGGCCCGCATGTGTCCAATTCGGCCGAGCTTTTGTCGGTCGCTTTTCAGGTGCGTTCTTCCTCCGGTGCTTACTGGAGAGGAGACGAAAAGCGTGACAGCCTGCAGAGAATTTACGTGTATGCGTTCCCGACCAAGGACGAACTGAAGGCCCACCTGAACCTCATCCGCGAGGCGAAGGAGCGGGATCATAAGAAACTGGGACAGCAGCTTGACTTGTTCATGTTCTCCGAGACGGCGCCCGGCATGCCGTACTGGCTGCCCAGAGGCTGGACCAGCTACATGGCGCTCATGACCTTCTGGAGAAAGCTTCATGTGCAGCATGGCTATCAGGAAATCTCGGCTCCGGTCATCAACAACCGGAAACTGTGGCTGATCAGCGGTCACTGGGCTCACTATCAGAACAACATGTTTATCATCCCCGGCATGAACGGTGAGATTGATGCGGACGACGTGATGGCGGCCAAGCCGATGAACTGCCCGAACGCCATGATGGCTTACAAGCGGACCATGCATTCCTACAAGGAACTGCCGATTCGTTATAACGAGGTCGACATGGTTCATCGTAAGGAAAAATCCGGACAGCTGAACGGTCTGTTCCGTGTGCAGGCGTTCCGTCAGGACGACGACCACACCTTCGTCACCGAGGATCAGATTGAGGATGAAATCAATGACATCATGTCGATTGCGGACGAGATTTATTCCACCTTTGGCGTGACCTACCGGGCTGAGTTTTCCACCCGTCCGGACGACTTCATGGGCGATATCGAGGTCTGGAACAAGGCTGAGGCAGCCCTGAAAAAGATTCTTGACAAGAAGTATGGTGAGGGCGGCTACGAGATCAACGAGGGCGACGGTGCCTTCTACGGCCCGAAGATTGACCTGCAGATGAAGGACGCGCTGGGCCGCGAGTGGCAGTGCGGTACCATTCAGCTGGACTTCCAGCTGCCGCATAACTTCGGCCTAACCTACATCGACCATGACGGCAAGGAAAAGCAGCCGGTGGTCATCCATCGTGCGATTTTCGGCTCCTTTGAGCGGTTCATGGGCATTCTGATTGAGAACTACAAGGGCGCCTTCCCGTTCTGGATGAGCCCCTATCAGGTCGGTCTGGTGCCGATTCGTCCCGAGAACAACGAGTATGCAAAGTATGTGCATAAGGCCCTCGAGGCTGCCGGTATCCGTGTCGAGGCGGACTACTCCGATCGGAACATGAACGAAAAGATCAAGCAGTACAAGACCATGAAGGATCCCTACATCGTCGTCGTGGGCAACCGCGAAGCCGAGGAGGGGACGGTGTCCGTGACCGTGCGCGGTCAGAAGGAACAGCTGCACGGCGTTCCGGTGGACACCTTCGTCAAGGCCTGTGCGAAGTTGAATGAGGAAAGAAGCCTGGACCTCATCCACGAGATGTAAACCTTTAAACTTCGGCCGCTGCCTTTGACGGCCCGGGACCTTGAATCCGGGCGGATTTGGCGGCGGCCTTTTTACAGAAAGGGAAGACACTTTGATCCAGACATTAAAAGAAAAAATCAAAGAATCCCTGCGGTCGGTTCTGCCGATAACGATTATTGTGGTTCTTTTGAGCATTACGCTGGCGCCGCTCGGCTCCGGTGTCATGACCCTTTTTACCTTCGGAGCGGCCCTGCTGATTATCGGTGTGGGTCTGTTCACGATGGGCGCCGACATGAGCATGCAGCCTCTGGGCGAAGGGCTGGGTGTGTTTATGAGCCGGTTTAAAACGCCGGTGCTGCCGCTTATCATTGCCTTTGTGCTGGGAACGCTGATTACGATTGCCGAACCGGACCTGAGGGTGCTGGCGAACCAGATTCCTTCGGTGCCGGACAATGTACTGATCTACTCTGTGGCGGCCGGCGTCGGTGTGTTCATGACGGTCGCCGTGCTCCGTGCCAGGAACAGCCTGTCGCTTTCCAAGCTGCTGCTGGTGTTCTATGCCGTGGTGTTTATTCTGGCGCTCTTTGCACCGGAAGACTTCATCCCGGCGGCGTTTGACTCCGGCGGTGTGACCACGGGTCCCATCACGGTGCCGTTTATCATGGCGCTCGGCAGCGGCCTTTCGGCGGTCAAAAAGCAGGACAAGAACGGAGAGTCAAGCTTCGGTATGGTTGCGCTTTCCAGTATCGGCCCGATTCTATCCGTATTGATTTTAAGCATCGTCTATAAGCCCGAGGCGACAACTTCGGAGACGGTGATTACCAACGTCGCAACGACGAAGGAGGCGTTTTTGCTGTTCCTTTCGTCAGTGCCGGAGTATTCGAAGGATGTCTTTTCCGCCATCCTGCCGCTGGCCGGCGTGTTCTTTGTGTTTCAACTGATTACCCGGCGTTTCAAAGGACGTCAGATTATCAGGTTCATCGTCGGTCTTTTGTATACCTATATCGGCCTTGTGATGTTCCTGACCGGGGCGAACGTCGGCTTCATGCCGGCCGGTACGCTCATCGGACAGGAGCTCGCCGGTTCAGCGAATCCGACGGTGCTGATTCCGGTCGGTATGGTCATCGGTTACTTCGTGGTCGCGGCCGAACCTGCGGTCCACGTGCTGAAAAAACAGGTCTCGGACGTGACGAACGGGGCGATTTCCGAACAGGCGATTTCCATCGGCCTTTCCATTGGTGTCGCGATTTCCATAGGCATTTCGATGCTGCGAATTCTGACCGGCATCTCCCTGTTCCCGTTCATGGTAGTCGGCTATGCCGTGTCGCTCGGCATCAGCTTCTTTGTGCCGAAGGTGTACACGGGCATCGCGTTTGATGCCGGTGGTGTTGCCTCCGGTCCCATGACCACGACCTTTATTCTGCCGCTGGCCATGGGTGCCTGCACGGTGCTGGGCGGCAATTTGCTGACAGATGCGTTCGGTATTGTGGCCATGGTGGCCATGACGCCGCTCATTACGATTCAGTGCATCGGTCTGTTCAGTCGTATTCAGTCGCAGCGGGCGCACGCGAAATTCGGCCATGAGCTTGAGATGATTGAGGTCGGTATCAGTTACTATCCGGACATGGAGGCTGAAACCGTCATGGACGTGGAAAACGAATCCTGGGATCAGCTGGGCATTGAGGAGGCACAGGGATGAGCGAAAACGTACGAGACAACAGCCGCGATATCATGTTCATCTACACGATCTGTGATCGTGGGCGTGCGAAAAACATGATGCGGGAGCTGAGGAACTGGGGCATCAAAAATCATTTTCAGTTTGTCGGCGTCGGCACGGCCACGTCCGACATGCTGGACATTCTGGGCCTGGGCACGAGTGATAAGGATATTCTGATCTCTCTGGCGCCGCGCGCGCGGGTGGAGCACTTTGCTTCTTCCGTGCAGGGGTCGCTGGACCATGTGGGCAAGGGACGGGGATTGGTCATGCTGATTCCGCTCATCGGAATGGGCCGCCTCATGGAAACAATTATTTTAAAGCAGATGGGAGATTTGACGATGGATAAAGGTGCGATGGAAGCGGGAAACTCCACCCGCAGAAGCCTCGTTATGATTGCGGTGAATGCGGGTTATACCGACAGCGTCATGGAAGAGGCGAAGCTAAAGGGCGCCACCGGCGGTACCGTCATCCGCGGACGCTTAGCCGGGACCAAGGACCTGGCCACGGAATTCGGCATCGAATTCGAGGAAGAGCGGGAGATCATCACCATTCTTGCCTCAGCAGACCATCGGGATGACATCATGAACGCAGTTAACGAAAAGTTCGGAATCCGCACACCGGCACAGGGCATCGTATGCTGCGTCCCGGTAGAAAAAGCGTTTAAGATTTAAATCACAAGACGAATCGAAGCTATGAAAATCAGAACAATTTCTGGCGTTTTAAAAGAAACCTATGGCTGCAAGGTTTATAAACTTTCCTTGCAGTCCGGCTGCACCTGTCCCACCCGTGACGGCACGAAGGGCGTGGGCGGGTGCACTTTTTGTTCCGCCGGCGGCTCGGGCGAGTTTGCCTCGCCGCTGATGTCCATCCCCGAGCAGCTTAAGGCAGCCAAGGCACGGGTCGATGCCAAGATGCCGGAAGGCGAGCGGAAATACATCGCCTACTTTCAGTCGTACACGAATACCTATGCCCCGGTATCCTACCTGCGGGAGCTTTTTGCGAAGGCGCTGGAGCCGGAGGAAATCGTGGGGCTGTCCGTAGGAACCAGACCGGATTGTCTGCCGGACGAAGTCGTTTCGCTGCTGGCGGAGCTGAATCAGACAAAGCCCGTCTGGATCGAACTTGGACTTCAGACAATCCATGAAAAAACAGCTCGCGCCATTCACAGGGGCTACGAGCTGTCTGTTTTTGAGGATGCCTACCGGCGCCTCACAGCGGCGGGGCTGACGGTAATTGTCCACATGATTTTGTACCTCCCCGGCGAAAGCGAGGAGGACATGCTGGAAAGCATGCACTATCTGGCGGCGCTGAATCCCCGGCTTGACGGCATCAAGCTTCACCTTTTGCACGTGCTGAAGGGAACACAGCTGGCTCGTGATTACGAAGAAACACCGTTTCCGCTGCCCACAATGCAGGCCTATACAGACATGGTCGTCCGATGTCTGAAGGTGCTGCCGGAGGAGACGGTGATTCACCGGCTGACCGGTGACGGGCCCAAAAAGCTGCTCATGGCGCCGCTTTGGAGTGCCGATAAAAAGCGGGTTTTGAACATGCTGAAGCAGAAAATCGAAGAGGCCTGATTGGATGGAAGAGGCCGGATCAGATGTTTAAAGCCCCCAGCACCTTACCAATCGAGTCATGAATCACAAGATCGGCCCAGGAGTCGGCCTGCGTGGGATCGCGGTTAATCAGCACCAGATGCTGCCCACGGAAGTAGCGGATTAAGCCTGCTGCCGGATAAACGACCAGCGAGGTGCCGCCGACAATCAGCGTGTCACAGTTTTCGATTTCGTTGATGGACTCTTCCAGAATTCCGGAGTCGAGGGATTCCTCGTACAGGACCACATCCGGTTTAATCAGGCCGCCGCAGCTTTCGCAAGTGGGCAGGCCTTCGCCTTCCATGGCACTTTCGGGATAGAAGCGGTGGCAGCGGGTGCAGTAGTTGCGCTTGACGCTGCCGTGAAGCTCCAGTACGTGGCGGCTTCCGGCCTCCTGGTGCAGCCCGTCGATGTTCTGCGTGATGATGGCCGAAAGCTTGCCCTTGGCCTCCATCTTCGCCAGGGCTATGTGCGCTGCGTTCGGCTTCGGAGGGACAGACGCATCCACCATGAGCAACTTATCCCGGTAGAAACGGTAAAACTCCTCGGTATGCGCATAGAAGAAGGTACGGCTCAAGATTTCTTCCGGCGGATAGTCATATTTCATGTTATACAGACCGTCCACGCTGCGGAAATCCTTGATGCCGCTTTCCGTGGACACACCCGCACCGCCGAAAAAGACGATGCGTTTTGACTCATCATAAATTTCCTGAAGGGTTTTCATGTAAGATGCCTCCCCGGCCTGCGCCGAAAAATGATCAATCCGAAAAACTCAAAAGGGCTGCCTGACCGGATTCATGTGAACCGGAAAGGGCAGCCCTCGTGCTTACTTAGAATTCATTATTCTCCCTTGAACAGGCCCAGAAGGGTCTTCAGCGGGGACTTCTTGGCATCGTTGGCGATGCTCAGGATTCCCTTAAGGTCAGAAAGCTGAATGCCATCAGACAGGTCCACGCCCTTTTCAGCGGTCAGGTTGGAAAGGTTGGTCAGGAGCGCCGGAGCTGCGTTGGAAAGCAGGGAAGTGACAGCGGAGGCGGAGACGTTCGATTTCTCGGAAACACCGGAAAGAACGGAGCTTAAGTTGCCGCCCAGAATGTGCTGCAGGATTTTGTTACCGTCCTCGGCATCCGCGTTCTCAACGAGAGAAGCCAGAGAATCGGCGCTGGCGTGCTGCTTCAGCGCGTTCAGAAGAGAAGCGGCACCTTCCTCGGAAGAGGCGTTGCTCTGCAGGGAAGAAACCAACTGCGGAAGTGCGTTGGAAAGAACGGAAGAAGCGTCCTCAGTGGAAATTCCTGCCTTGCCGGCCAGAGAAGAAAGGACGTCGGAAGAGGTAAGATTACCAAGTAAACTGCTGACTAAATCGCTCATGGGATTCATTCCTTTCGTGTGTAAATTGACTGCCGGCACACTGCGTGCTTAGCAATCCACATGTTTTGATAAAAACATTATAGAGGCTGAATCCGGAAAATGCAAATATTTAATTCGAGTTTAGTTTGCGTAATTGTTTGCAGCGTTGTTCGTCAAGGCAAAGTCGTTCACCGTCGTGGACAGAAACTCGTCGCTGAGCTCAAAATAGATGGTTTTGAAGACCGGCGTCAGGTGGATGTTGCTGTCAGATTCCATGATGGAATCAACGGTTTCACGGTTGCCGAAAAGATAACCCCCGAAGCCGGTGGACTGCTTGCACAGCAGGAAATCGGCATATGAGTTCTTGTACTGCACCATGAAGGCGTGAATCTGGGCATAGTACTCGGTATGTTCCAGTTCAGGGTCCGTATGATTCAAAAGTTCATCGTTGATGTACTTGTAGTAAGCCGCCGCGCTATTCAAGTGAGTGCCGTTTTCACTTAGATACTCATCCAAAAGTTTCTTAATCTCTCCCATGGTCATGTCATTCGGATCCTCGTAATCGACCGAAGATTCCTCGGCCCCGGCAAAGAGCAGCGAAGATCCGGCGGCGAAGGTGCCCGCTTCATCAGAGCCGGTGACGCCGGCTGAACATCCGCACAGCAGTACGGGAAGCACAAGCGATATCATTAAAAAGCATAACAGTTTTTTCATTATAAAACAATATCCTCCCATGTCCTTTCACAGAGCCCTCCGATTGAAGTTTTCCGTGAGGACGGCAGTAGCATAACACACTTTTTTCTGTTTGTGGGGGCTGGAGGAAAATCTTAAGAAAATCTTAAGACTTTAACAGGGCCATGGACCATATTCGGCTTTACATTGGTGAGG
>Ga0065709_1005959_pt1 | contig 31563 bp, 23 predicted proteins | sample Hoacrofraction14_2_FD_59096 | JGI IMG/M metagenome (GOLD analysis project Ga0065709, IMG submission 59096) | Hoatzin crop microbial communities from Cojedes, Venezuela, sample from fiber fraction 14 v1 | ecosystem: Host-associated > Birds > Digestive system > Esophagus > Crop | place: Venezuela...
CGTTTCCGCCTTCCTTACGCAGCGTCATCATCCTCGATCCCGGGCATCCGCCCGCGCCGTGCATCTCATGCATTTCCATCTTCGCCTCCTCCATGATCCTCTTGCTTTCCTTAACGGCCGCCTCGTCGTACTCGGGCGCCTCCCGCTCCTCAAAGGTGATCGCCCCCGTCGGACATTTGGGAAGGCAGTCTCCGAAGCCGTCGCAGAAATTCTCCCGCACCAGCCTCGCCTTGCCGTCCACGATGTCTATCGCCCCTTCGTGGCAGGCCTCGGCGCACAGGCCGCAGCCGCTGCACTTTTCCTCGTCTATGTGAATGATCTGCCTCACCATAACGTTTTCCTCCGTCACGCGTCATCTTGCTTCCGTGAGGTAAATATATTATGATCGGCGGCGCAGGTATGTTGTTATAACCACGAATCAAGGAATTTTTATGAAAAAAGAAACTCCGGCCGCCTTAAGTAAAATTCCGCTTTTCAGGAACCTTCCCGAAAATGATATCGAAGACGTCCTGCGAAGCGGCCTCACGGAATCCAGGAAATACCGAAAAGGCGCCGCCATCCTTAGGGCTGGGACGCTCACTAAAAAGCTCGGAGTCGTCCTTTCCGGCTCGGTCACTATTGAAAATGTAGACCTCTGGGGAAACCGCAGCATCCTAAGCGGCGTCTCGTCCGGCCAAATCTTCGGCGAAACCTACGCCCTCACCGGAGAAATGCTCATGGTGGACGCCGTCGCCGCCTGTGACTGCGAAATATTGTTTCTCGACGTAAAAAAAATGACGGGTCCCGCCTTCCGTGCCCGCGGCTGGTTCCCCGTCATGCTCATGAACCTTCTTATGCTCTCGTCAGGAAAAAACCTGACGCTCTCAAACCGCATCTTCCACACCTCTTCAAAGCGCGTCCGCACCCGCCTCCAGTCCTACCTGACGTTCTGCTCCCTCAAGGCCGGCTCCGTGGAATTTGACATCCCCTTCGACCGGCAGCAGCTCGCCGACTACCTAAACCTCGACAGGACGGCCCTCTCAAAAGAACTCGGGAAAATGAAATCCGAAGGGATCATCGACTTCCGGAAAAGCCACTTCCGCATACTCGCGGAAGACCGCCTGTAGGCCTGCGGCATATAAGCTTTTCCGTCCTTCATTCCCAATTGGCTGCCCCCTAATGCATATTCAAATTCACCGGACGGCGGATTTACGGCTCAATCCCCCGGCTGTTCGCTTTCTTTCCCTCCCAAAGCGTCAAGGCGCTCTTTCAGGAATCCATAGAATTTCTTCCCCGCCGGGCTCGGCTCTTTTGCCGCCGCAAGCTTCAGTCTTTCTTTCCATACCTCAAAAGCAGCGCGGAATTTATGACCACGAAGACCGAGCCCGCGTTATGGACGAGCGCGCCCACGACGGGGTTGAGTATCCCGGCGGCCGCCAAGGCTATGGCGATAAAGTTGAGCGTCATTGAAAAGGTCAGGTTGCACTTTATCTTGAACATCATGCGCTTCGCAAGCGACAGCAGGTGCGGCAGCTCCTTGATGTCATCGTCCACCAGGGCTATGTCCGCCGCGTCCACCGCGATGTCGCTTCCAACGCCGCCCATCGCGATGCCCACGGAGGCCTTCTTCAGAGCCGGGGCGTCATTGATCCCGTCGCCGATCATGCAGACCTGATTCCCCGCCGACTGCTGCGCGTCAATATAAGAAAGCTTATCCTCCGGCAGGCAGCCCGACTTAACCTCGGCGATTCCCGCCCGTGCCGCGATATCGGCGGCGGCTGCCTCATTGTCGCCCGTAAGGAGCACGGGAGTTATGCCAAGCCCCGCCACGCCGGATATCGTTTCAGCCGCGTCGTCCCTGAGCGTGTCGGCAAGAGCNATGAAGCCGGCGTACTTCCCGTCCACGGCGATGTAGGTGAGCGTGCATCCGTCATTTATGAATTTGTCCGCTTCCGGCAGTTCGGGCGCGGCCGCCATGGCCTTGTTCCCTGCCAAAACCACCTGGCCGCCCACGCTCGCGGACACTCCCTTGCCGGGAATCATCTCAAAAGCATCCGGCTCCTGCGGAGCCTTCCCCGCATCCTTCCTGAAACAGCTTACGATAGCCTTTCCAAGCGGGTGCTCCGACCTCGATTCCGCAGAGGCGGCAAGCGCATACAGTTCTTCGTCGGAAAATGACTTGTTCCCGCTTAGCGCCTTTACCACCTTCGGACGGCCCAGGGTAAGCGTGCCGGTCTTGTCGAACGTGACCTTTGAAACGGCCGAAAGCCGCTCAAGCGCGCCGCCGTCGCGCACGAGGAAGCCATGCCGCGTCGCATTTCCTATGGCCGCCATAACGGCTGCCGGCGTTGCAAGCACGAAGGCGCACGGGCAAAACACCACAAGNACGGTGACGGCCCTNACGATCTCATGCGTCAGGAGGTAGCAGATTATTGCCGCCGACAGGGCGATTACGACGACCCACGTCGCCCACCTGTCCGCCAGCCCCACGATCTTAGCCTTGCCCGCGTCGGCGGACTGTACGAGGCGTATCATCCGCTGTATGGAGCTGTCCTCGCCTACCTTCGTCGCCTTCATGTCAAAGGCGCCGAACTGATTGACGGTTCCGCTTGAGACCTCGTCGCCGGCCGCCTTGTCGACCGGCAGCGATTCGCCGGTCATGACCGCCTGATTGATCGAGGTCCGTCCCGCCACGATTACTCCGTCAACGGGAACCGTCTCCCCGGGCAGCACCCTGACCAAGTCTCCGACTTTTACATTTTCCGCAGGTATTACATTTTCCGAGCCCGACGCTACGACCCTTGCCGTCCTCGGCGTAAGGTGCACTAGCTTTTCGATGCCCTCCCTCGCCTTCGCGGCAGTCAGCTGTTCGAGGAGGCCGCCGAGCTGCATGATAAAGGCGACCTCGCCTGCGGCGAAGATCTCGCCGATGACCACTGACGCGATAAGGGCAATCGACACAAGGACGTCCGCCTTTATGTCAAAGGCGGTAACAAGCCCTATTGCCGCTTCGAGAATAATCGGTATTCCGCACAGGACGATCGCTATCCACGCCGGATTGAACGGGAACGGGACTTTGGCAAGGCTGAGGATCAGCGCGATCCCCGATATGACGAGGAACGCGGCGTCCTTCTTAGTGCCGCCCCATTCCAAAATTTCTTCAAGCTTCTTCATCGAGCCGTCCTCCCTGCCGCAGCCGTGCAAAAAATCAAGAGCCGCATCGCGTTAGAATAGTCTAACCCCAAACCGCGCGGCCGCGCAATGCTTCATTCCACGGTCAACTGCAGAATCCGTTTATATACTGCACCGTCAGCCCGATCTGCTCCTGTCGGGTTATTGCGGCCTCGCCGTCGCCTTTCTGCATGTCCGCCCCAAGGTCGTCCATCCACTCTTCCTTTTCTTCACAATTGCCGTCAGCTGATTTATAATCCCGATGTTCGAAATATTTTCAACATCAATTAGGAGAAAGCTGTATGAAAAAGAATAAGAAAATAATCCTGTCCATGGTCCTGGCCGGCCTCATGGGGCTTAGCTTTGCAGGCTGCGGCGCAGCCGCAAAGACGGGAACGTCCTCTTCTGCAAATGTGATCGAAAGCCGTCCCGAGACGAATGAATCGCTTTTGCTCCCCGCCCATACATATGAATTGAAAAATTCGACTGGCGTCGGCGGAAGGCAGGGCATCACGACGGACGGAGAAAACTATTATGTATCCGGCAGCAAGGTCCTGATCAAGTACGACCATGACTGGAATGAAATCAGCCGGAACGAGAATCCGTTTGACGGATATGAATTAGAGGTAAACCACATCGGCGACATCGATTTTTACAACGGTGAGCTTTATCTTGGCGTGGAATATTTCATGGACGGCAAGGGCTCCCACATCCAGATCGCCGTCTACGACGCCGAGACTCTGAAAATGAAAAGGACCTTCCCCTTTAAGGAGGAGACCGGCCAGCTGGAGGTCTCGGGAATCACTGTCAATCCGGACGATCAGAGAGTCTGCATGTGCTCCTGGGTGGGCGGGGAATCCGGACGTTATCTCTATGAGTATGACCTGAACGACGGTTCTTTTGTGCGCAAGATCAACATGCAGTGCCCGCCGTACTGGATCCAGGGCGTCGTGTACATGAACAACGCCTATTATGTCACGGCAGACGACGGGGACGCCGACCGAAACGAATCCGACCACATATACAGAGTGAACCTTACTGAAGGCAGCGATTCCGCGACCGTGGCCCTAGAGCGTACCTTCGACGACGTTACCCGCCAAGGCGAGATCGAAGGCCTGGCTTTCGACACCAAGGCCCAGGAGTTCCTGCTGCTCTACAACCGCGGCGCGAAGATCATCCTCGGCATGCCAAGCGGATTTTACGACGGCTATACAGAAGAAATCTCAGAAGTCTTCACCTACTCGTACAAAGAAATAGAGCGCTGAATGAGGGCCTGCTTGGGCAGTCAAGCCGCTGCGTCCGATCGGACATATTTCTTCACGATATCGTAAGAAGTACTCCTCGCGCCGCTATCCTCAGCGATAGCGGCGCGGTTTTCGAATTCCCGATAGCACGCAAGTATAACGCCCAACATATACTTTATAAAAGGTTTTGGATCGTTCTCTTCTTCATGCCCTTGCGCATCGGCATCCGCCCTACCGGCCTTGCAAGCGTCTTCAAGCGCTCCCTGCTGTTCCAAGCCGTGCTTTCTCATCCAACCGCTTTCCGCATCCATATATGCGGAACGCCTTCATCATCAGCTGTTTCGCCAAATTCCACGTATCCCGACTTTTTATAAAATTCAGCCACCCTGCACTGCGCGTGGAGTTTTATCAGCCTCCCGCCTCGTTCCCGAACGTACTTTTCAGCCGATCCTAAAACAAGCGCGCCAAGTCCGGCGCTTCGGTATTTCTTGATTACGGCGAGTCTGCCCAATATGTAGTCTCCGTTTTCATCCTGAAATATCCTGCACGTTGCAGCCGGAACGGAACCATCCATCACAAGTACGTGCGCGGCCGTATCGTCAATGCCGTCGAACTCGTTATGGAATCCCTGCTCCTTTATGAACACCTCTGTCCTGATTTTCTTCACATCCTCGGTTATCCCTTGAACTATTTCGATATTCATCTGTCAACGCCTCCAAATACAAATCGCCGATCGTAAAATCAACGTGAACACCTGAACCTTGATTTTGCAATCGGCGCCTTTACTCCGTTCAATTTTTTGTTTCTGGCACTACGTGGAAATTGCAGCAGTCGTCTCCGTTGCCGATGGTCTTGGTCCGTATTAATTTGACGCCTTGGAACTCATAGGCCGCGAAGTCCATCGTGCACATATATTTGACCAGATGGAACAAGCCTTCCTTCTGCCCCAGTTTACAGATCCCGCACTCGGTATGGGTAATGTAATATTCCGGTACTTCAGGATGGAATTCAAAGGTAAACTTCCAGTCCATTGGATATTTGCCGTCCTGACTGCGCACGGCGCCTTTGGCATATTTATCGGTGTTGGCCTTGCTGAAGGGGTCCTTTCCCTTGTAGGCTTTTTCCATCAGTTTCGAATAACTTAACGCATGGATAAAGCCGGCGAAGACATCATCGGTTATCAACTCAGGGTCTGCCTTGTAAAATGAAAACCCGTAACACGCCATGTACAAGGTCATCCGGAATATGTTGTCCTTGCCGATATCTTCGGTTCTTTGTACCATGGCCCGATATTCCCTTTTCAGCTTCCTCATGAATTCCTTAAGGTCTGCTTCCGGCAGGGCTTCCTCCATGTAATCCTTGACTATGCCATCCAGTAAGATCGGGACGAGGCTCCCATATAATCCGTACTTCATTTACTTTCTTTTCCTCCGTTATTGCGCGGCCGGCCCGCTCCGCAGCTTTTGGACGGCCTTTACGGCCAGTCCCGACAATTTCTTCGACAGGAATTTTATCGCGGCAGCCGCGGCGAAGGTCGCAAGCAGCACCGCAAAAAGCCATACGATATCAGGCAGCGCCGCCCGCGGATAGAGCACCTTGCGCACGAACCTGATCACGGCGTGCTGCACCAGGAAGATCTCATACGACACGCCGGAGACCGCGTTCAGGGCGGCTCCCAGGCGCTTCGGCCGCATCGCGTACTTCCCGACAAAGTAAAGCGCAAGGTAGAGGAAGACGCACGGCAGGTAGAGGAAAATGCTCGCCAGGTCATTTCCCACGATATACGGGCTTATCAGGAAAATGAATATCGAAGCGACCTGCACTTTCGTGAAACGGTCCGCCTTGTACTTTGCGAAGTAGATCCCGAGGCTGAAGCTGAACGCCAGCGACACGGGGTTGTACCAGGCGGGGTTGCCGAGGCATTCGCTGTACTGGAATATGAGCTTAAGCCCGACCAGCGCGGCCGCGGCAATAAGCGGCGCCTTGTCGATGCATTTTGCGAGCAGCGGGTAAATGACGTACAAAAAGACCATCCCGCCCAGATACCACTCTCCGACGATGTAGAAGGTCTCGAACGCGTTCGCGAGGTAGCCGTCGACGCCGGCGAGCGTGAAGATGAACGCCAGCGGATTGTGGTCCGTGAAATCGCTCCCCTGGTACAGGACCGCGAACGGCAGTATCAGGATGTACGCGATGTAGAAGGACGGATAAAGCGACAGCCAGCGCTTGAAAAAATATTTCTTCAGGGGGAAGCGCGAGCCGTAGTTCTTATAGAGGAGCGACCCTGAAAGCACCAGGAACAGATTGACGGCGTACCATCCCAGGGGGATCCCGCCGTAGCTCATGAACCAGGTATTTTCCGAACCGCTCGAAAAATGAAAGAGGACGACGGCGACTGCCGCCACGCACCGTATGAAATTGTACTCTGTGCTTATTTTCTTGCCGGATGCGCCGCTAAGTACCGCGCCGCCCTCTTTCGTGATTTCCTGCATTATTTTCCGAAGCCTCCGCCGTAAGAGCATTCTACACTATCCGCAGGCTTCAATCATCCTTATGCACGTCGAATGCCCAAAGAAGCATCTCCGAGACGCCCCTTCTCTCCGGGTCGTGAGAGCCCTTCCCGGTATCCATTTTCCTGATTTCGAGCATCTCTTCGCGGCTCAGCTCGAAGTCGAAGATGTCGAGGTTGCCCTTTATGTGCTCTGGCGAGGATGCCTTGGGGACGGCGATTATCCCCTCCTGCACGTGCCAGCGCAGGATCACCTGCCCGGCGTTCTTGCCGTATTTTTCCGCGATTTTAAGGATCTCCGGGCTCTGCAGCAGCTTGGAATTGCCGTGCCCGAGGGGGTACCAGGCCTCAAGGCGGATGCCGTAGCCCTCCATGAACGCACGGAGTTCCTTCTGCTGGAAGAACGGGTTGCACTCCATCTGGTTCACGGAGGGCATGATCCTGACGGAGGGGAGGAGCTCCTTTAGGTATTTTACGGTATGGTTGCTGACGCCGATGCTCTTTATTTTCCCTTCATCGACGGCCTCTTCGAGGGCCTTCCACGCCCCCTTTGCGTCCCCGTAGGGGTGGTGCAGCAGATAGAGGTCGATGTAGTCGAGCCCTAGTTTCCTCAAGGAAGTCTCGATTCCCTTCTTCGCGGCCTCGTAGCCGTAGTCCTGATGCCAGAGCTTCGAGGTCACGAAGATTTCCTCGCGCGCTATGCCGCTTTCGCGGACCGCCGCGCCGACCTCGGCTTCGTTGAAATACGCGGCCGCCGTGTCGATGCTCCTGTATCCGGCGTCCAGCGCCTCAAGGACCGTCCTCTTCGTGGTGCCGTCGTTTTCAAGCATGAAGACCCCGAAGCCAAGCGCGGGGATCGAATTGCCGTCGTTAAGTTTTACAGTGTCCATCAGTACGCTCCTTTGCACCTGCAGTACCGCTCCTGCCGCATCAGGGCCTGAGTTGATTTTTGTCTCTCAATTGCGGCCCGTAACCGCAAAACTTTCGGAGATTTCAGAGTTTTGCGGTTATTTTCAGTAAAATATTTTTGCAAGTCCTTGCTCTTTTATAGTCCAACTCGTGGCCTTCTTGCTCATGTAACGTTCGTCGGACTGAGCAAATTGCAATCAAAATGCCTGCCCGCCCTTTTTCACGAAAGCCCTTTGTAGAACTCCGCCGCCGCGTCGATCTCGCTTTGGTCGGGGTGGCCTTTGGCGACGCCGCCGACTAGTTTGAAGGGGCCGAAGGTGTCATAGCCTTTGCACTGGTAGCGGCCGATCACCGTGCAGCCCTTTTCTTCGGCGAGCTTTCCGAAGGGCTTGAAAAAGGATTCGAGGCACATGCTGCTGGTAAGCACGAAGAATACCGGCTTGCCCGCGGGAAGGTTTTCCTTCGCGTACTCCATCAGCGCCTTCGCGGGCCTGCTGCCGTACACGCCCGAGGCAAGGCCGATGCGGTCATAGGCCGAATAATCCGCAGGCGCGGCCTGCGTCGCGTCGACGAGGACCGCCCCCCTTGTCCGCGGCGGCGATAGCGTCAAGCAGCTTCTTGGTATTTCCGTGGTGCTTCGAGTAATAGAATATCGCAGTCTTCACAAGATCGCCTTCCTTTCACTTTGCATTTGGAGTATTTCTCAAACGGGAACTCCTTTTAGGACGCAAGGGAGCGGTGCATGACGCATTATTATGCCGCCTCTGACAGCTCCGCACGGTCCTGCGGCAGCTCATAGTACGCATTTATAGCATCGTTGAAGCGCTCCTCCACGTCCTCCAGCCGGTAATATCCATCCTCATTGGTCTCAAGGCCTTCCAGGCTCAGTTCAACGCTGCACGGCGGCTCGTCCACGCTCAGCATGGCGATGCTGCGAAGCTGGTCGACCGACTGATAGACAAGCTGCAGGGAGACATATTCCTGCCCGTCTTCGCCTACCAGTTTCTCGATAACAAACTTGGATCCGATCGGCGTATTCTTCTCGATGGCGTTCGGAAGCTCATAGTCTTCTACGCCGAGGGCCGCAAACACGCTGCCGATATTGGAGTCATGGCCGCAGAGGAAGGAAAATTTACGCCCTGAGGCATTCATCTCACTGAGCAGTTCCTGCAGCAGCGGATGGGCTACATTAACGCAGACCGACGGCGCCGTAAACAGAACCTCGCCGTAGACGCTTCGGAAATCGGCGATCATGGTCCACTGCTCCTCGGTCAGTTCATGGCCGAAGGCCGCCGCCACAGGATCGTCCGACTCGTAATACTGCAGGATCAACGCATCGGCAATCGAGTCCGCGATCTTCAGGCTGCCTGCCATGGACGGCTCCTTGTTCTGCTCCAGCGTGACCACCGTGTCCTCACTGTTGAACGCGGCGACCGAGCCGTCCGCATATGCCTCTGAATTCTCAAAATCGATGACCTCGGCCAGGAGCTTATAATTCTCGCTGAGCGCATCATTGATTCCCTTCAGGCCGTCCTCATCCATGGCCTCAATCTCTGCCATGGCCTGTTCCACATACGCATCGCTGAAGAAAGTGCTCTGCGGGGTAAAAACAGGATCCATCGTATCAAAAACCATGTGGGTCTCAATCTCAACGTTCGCGGTCGGAAGCATGCCGGTTGAGAAGTACTGGGCCGTCGCAATCGTCCGCTGTTTGGAGTTGGCATAGAATCGGACCTCATCTCTCTCCGGCTGCCAATTCTCGGAAATCAGGCCCTCGTCTTCCAGAAGTTTGGCAAAATACTGCCCCATCTCGGTTTCCAGTACTCCGCCGCGGACAGACAGTTCACTCGAACCGGCCGTCCAGTCAAACCAGGTGTACGGCGTAACTGTGTCGAGGACGGAACCCTTTCCCGAAAGCGGCGCGCGGATGTTGTGCCGGCTAAGAACCACCATCTGCTCCAGTTCATAGCCATCCTTCGAGGCGAGATAATTAACGTTGCCTCCCGAGTTTTCCGTACCGGCAGCCTCCGTCTTTGCCTTTGTTGCTTCCGCAGTGCTGCTTTCTTCCGCGGCCGCCTCCGAATCCGTCCCCGAGACTGTCCTCACAGCTGCCGCCGTGTCCGTCTGTGCGGACGCCTCATTACCTGTCCCCGAGGACGCCGCTGCCTCTGTACCCGCAGATGCTGCCGCCCCGCCTTGCGCCTTCCCGCCGCAGCCGGTCCCGCAGACCGCAAAAGCTGCTGCCGTCAAGGCCATGGCAACCCGAACCGCCAATGCCTTCCCTCTCATTCTTCTCATACCCTGAATCCTCCTGATCTCAAAAACAATTCTTCGCTGGCTGCATCAGCAGCCGGCAGTGTAACAGACTAAACTTTTAACTGTTTTTTCTATTATCGCAACATCGTTGCATTATAGCATCACCATCACTTGAAAAAACAGAGGTCAGGATTTTCCGGCTTTTGCACCAGCAGCGGCCGATCACTGTGCGGTCCTTTTCTTCGGCGAACTGGTTGTTTCCCTTGGCTTCTTTTTCACAGGCATGGCGGGCATAAGAAAACGGCCGCGGATGCGCTCCGCGGGCCGTTTCACGTTTGGTATCCTTTTGGCAGGGAGAGCGGCTTTTGCCGCCGGCGCGTGGCGCCTGTGCCTGTCGCATCAGGGAAGCATTTTACAAGGTCACTGCTTCTCGGCTTCTTTGTCGTTGGTATTGATGTCGAAGGTCTGGAACTTCTGCTCCGTGCCTTCTTCTTCTTTGAAGACGTAATCGTTGCCGGGAAGGATCGCGTTTGCGACTATACCGACGATCGCGGCGATGGCGAGGCCGGAGAGGTTAATCTCGGCGCTGGCGATGTGGAAGGTGACGCCGCCGACCGAGTTGAAGCCGAGCGCGCAGACGAGTATGAGGGCCGCGATTATGGTGTTCCTGGACTTGGTGAGGTCGACCTGGTTCTCGACCATGTTCCTTATTCCGATCGCGGAAATCATGCCGTAGAGTATGAGCGAAATGCCGCCGATCGTGGCGCTCGGGATCGTCTTGATGGCGTAGGAAAGCTTCGGGACGAACGAGAGGACCACGGCGAAGACCGCGGCGATCCTGATGACGCGCGGATCGTAGATTTTGGTGAGCGCGAGAACGCCTGTATTTTCACCGTAGGTAGTATTGGCGGGGCCGCCGAAGGCTGACGCCATGCAGGTCGCAAGGCCGTCGCCGAGGAGGGTCCTGTGGAGGCCCGGGTCGCTGATGTAGTTCCTGCCCGTCGTGGCGCCGATGGCCGTGATGTCGCCGATGTGCTCCATCATGGTGGCAAGGGCGATCGGCACTATCGTTATGATCGCCGAGATGTCGAACTTCATCAATGTGATGGGCGGAGCTCCGATCCAAGCCTGCTGGGCGATGCCCGAGATGTCGACTTCACCCATGAAGATCGCGACTATATAGGAGGCGGCGACTCCGAGGATGATGGGGATGATGCGCATCATGCCCTTGCCCCAGATGCTGAAGGCGACTATCGTCACTATGGCGACGAGCGCGACCACCCAGTTCGTCTGGCAGTTGGTTATAGCGGAGGGCGAAAGGATGAGGCCGATCGCTACGATTATCGGTCCGGTCACGACCGGCGGGAAGAAGCGCATAATGCGCCTGGCGCCGAAGGCTTTGATGAATGCCGCCATTACGACGTACACAAGGCCCGCGCAGAACACGCCGCCGCAGGCGTAGGGCAGCATCTGCTCGTTGGGCATGCCGTCGATAAGCGGAGCCACGGCCGCGTAGCCGCCGAGGAAGGCGAACGACGATCCGAGGAAAGCGGGAACCTTGCCCTTTGTGAGTAAGTGGAAAAGCAGCGTGCCGAGGCCGGCGAAAAGAAGCGTGGTCCCGACGTCGAGGCCCGTGAGGATCGGCACCAGCACCGTAGCGCCGAACATCGCGAAGGTATGCTGCAGGCCGAGCACGAGCATCTTCGGGATGCCGAGCTTTCGGGCGTCGTAGATACCTTCTGAAACATTTTCGCCCGCCGCGTCAACGGGCTTGTTCTCTTCAGTCATCTCTTCCTCCTTGTTGATTTATACTGTCGGCTCCGGGCATTATTTAAGGCGCCGGCCGTTCCCTCCATCGGGCCTGCCTTTGCCTCATTTTCCGCACCTCCGCGGAACCGCATAAGCACCTGTGAAAGCTTATCATTACTAAAATATAAATTCAAGGCGGACAGTGCCTCAGGAGACTTGCGTCCAATCGTCGCTGTAGAATACCCCGTCGTCGGGCATGACGATTCCCACTATTTCTTCGAGGTCGTCGTTGTAGAGGATCAGCCCCGTAAATTCGCCCTTCTCGGCGCCGTCGGTACCGTAATTCACTATATCGTAGTAAGTCCCGTCCAGGACGCCTGCGGCGGAGGCCGATTCCTTGTACTCGGACATCGGTTTGGCGGTGAGCTCTTTGAGCTCCTTAAGCTCGTCCTCCGGGATCTCGTACTCCAATTCGTAATTGTTCCCGTCGATATCGGTCTTTTTCCACAGCACTTTTCCGTCGCCGTAGGCCTCGCAGCTCAAGCGGTCCTGCGTGGTCCAGTTGCTGGTCGATACAGTAAGCATCAGCGCGTCCGAATCCTGCCATTCATCCTGCCCGCCGCAGCCGCTAAGCGCCGCCGCAGTCAATCTGGCGCATAAAATGCCGAAAGCCGCCCGTTTCTTCGGAAAATGTTTCACGCCTTGCCTCCTTTATTTACCTGATAACCGCCTTGAAGCCGCCGTTGCCTCGGCGCTCTTTCAATGCTCCGCCCGTGTTTCTTTGCAGAAAATCCGGCTTCACCAATTTTTCAATATTCAAATTCCAAGCTTCCGTCATCAAGCAGGAATTGTTCCACTCCCATATATTGCTTTCTTGAAAACCTCATATCAGCTACCTATTTTTTTTGCGGCATGCCGCACTTTTTCTTCGCATTTAAACATATATCATCTCGCTTACTGATTCAACTTAATAGGCAATTCGACTGCAAGATCAACTTGAACAAGGGCCGCCGTGTGAAAAGACTGAGCCGTTGCGGAATTTATACGCCTTTAATTCCTACCACGCCAACAGGATTTGAAAATAATTATTTCCGCCGCGCGAACACAGCCGCGGGAATCTTTTTGCCCTTGCATTATCATTTTCAAAGGTGTATAGTTTCACGGAAGACGCAACGGAGCGCACTGGCTGCCGCTGCGTCTTTTTTATTTGCCGTCCGGACTTTGACCGGGCGGGGCGCAAGGCGCTGCGGCGCCAAGGGGCATCGGGCTTTGACAAGCCCGCGCAAAAAGGAGTCGCTTTATGTTCGATGCAAAAAAATCGGCGGCCGTACCGCCACTCTACGATCCGCGCTGCGAGCACGATGCCTGCGGCATAGGCGTATGCGTGGACATCAAAGGAAGAAAGAGCCATGAGAACGTTACGGACGCGCTCAGGATCGTCGAGAACCTTGAGCACAGGGCCGGCAAGGACGCCGAGGGCGAGACCGGCGACGGCGTCGGCATACTGACGCAGGTTCCGCACGCTTTCTTCAGCGAAGAAATGAAGAAGCAGGGCATCGAGCTCGGAGGCGAGCGCGACTACGGCGTCGGCATGTTCTTCTTCCCGCAGAAGGAGCTCCTTCGGACCCGCGCGCAGAAAATGTTCGAGGTGGTCGTCAAGAAGGAAGGGCTGGAATTCCTCGGCTGGAGGAAGGTTCCCGTCCATCCGGAGGTCCTCGGCAAGAAGGCCCTCGACTGCATGCCCTGCATCTGCCAGGGCTTCGTCGCGCGCCCGCAGCACTGCGAAAAGGGCATCGACTTCGACAGAAGGCTCTACATCGCGCGGCGCGTGTACGAGCAGTCGGTCGAGGGGACTTACGTCGTGTCGCTTTCTAGCAGGACGATTGTCTACAAGGGAATGTTCCTGGTCGGGCAGCTCCGCTCGTTCTACGCCGACCTCGAAGATCCCGCCTACAAGAGCGCGATCGCGATCGTCCACTCCCGCTTCTCGACGAATACCTTCCCGAGCTGGGAGAGGGCGCATCCCAACCGCTTCATCGTCCACAACGGCGAGATCAATACCATCCGCGGCAACGCGGACAAGATGTACGCCCGCGAGGAGACCATCGATTCTGAAATCCTCCACGGCGAGATGCCCAAGCTCCTGCCGGCGGTGAACCCGCAGGGCTCCGACTCCGCGATGCTCGACAACACGCTCGAGTTCCTCACGATGTCGGGAATGGACCTCCCGCTCGCGGTCATGATCACGATACCCGAGCCCTGGGAGAACAACCGCTACATCTCGCAGGCGAAGAAGGACTTCTACCAGTACTACGCTACCATGATGGAGCCGTGGGACGGCCCCGCGTCCATCCTCTTTTCCGACGGCGACTGCGTCGGCGCCGTCCTCGACAGGAACGGCCTGCGCCCGTCGCGCTACTACATCACCAAGAGCGGCCGCCTCGTCCTCTCTTCCGAGGTCGGGGTGCTTCCAGTCGAGCCGGACGACGTCGCCGTCAAGGACCGCCTGCGCCCTGGGCGCATGCTCCTCGTCGACCTCAAGGAAGGCCGCGTGATCGACGACGAAGAGGTGAAGAACCGCTACATCGGCCGCCAGCCCTACGGCGAGTGGCTCGACAACTACATGGTCTACCTCAAGGACCTCCGCATCCCGAACCTCCGCATCCCGGAGATCACGGGCGAAGAGCTCAAGAAAATGCAGCGCGCCTTCGGCTACAGCTACGAGGGCATCTACAACGGCATCCTCCCGATGGCCGAGAACGGCTCGGAGAAGATCGCCGCCATGGGAACCGACACGGCCCTGCCGATGTTCGCCCCCGCCTACCATCCGCTCTTCCATTTCTTCAAGCAGCTCTTCGCGCAGGTCACGAACCCGCCCATCGACTCGCTCCGCGAGGAGATCGTCACCTCGACCTCCGTGTACATCGGCTCGTCGGGCAACCTCCTCGAAGAGCATCCGAAGAACTGCAACGTCCTTAAGGTCCACAACCCGATCCTCACGGACACCGACCTTTTGAAAATAAGAAGCATGAAGGCTGAGGGCATGCGCGCCTACGTCCTTCCTATAACCTACTACGCCGGCACTTCGATGGAGAAGGCGCTCGAGTACCTCTTCGTCGAGGCCGACCGCGCCTACCGCGACGGCTACAACATCCTCATCCTCTCCGACCGCGGCGTGGACGAGAACCATGTCGCGATCCCCTCGCTCCTGGCAGTGTCCGCCGTCAACCGCCATCTGGTAAATACAAAGAAAAAGACGGCCGTATCGCTCATCCTCGAGTCCGCAGAGCCCTGCGAGGTCCACGACTTCGCGACGCTCCTCGGCTACGGCGCCTGCGCGATCAACCCCTACCTCGCCCACGAGACGATCAAGGGGCTCATCGCCGACGGCACGCTCAACAAGGACTACTACGCCGCCGTCGACGACTACAACGCGGCGATCACGCACGGCATCATCAAGATCGCGGGCAAGATGGGCATTTCGACGATCCAGTCCTACCTCGGCTCGCAGATCTTCGAGGCGATCGGCATCGACCGCTCCGTCATCGACAAATATTTCACGAACACGGTCTGCCGCGTCGGCGGGCTCACGCTGAAGGACATCGAAGAGGAAGTCGAGGAGCGCCACAGCCGCGCCTTCGACCCGCTCGGGCTTTCGCTCGACATGTCCTGCGACTCCTTCGGCGACCACAAGATGCGCTCGGGCGCGGAGGAGCACCTCTACAACCCGCGCACGATCCACATGCTCCAGAAAGCGACGCGCACGGGCGACTACTCGCTCTTCAAGGAGTACGCGCGGATGCTCGACGACGACGAATCGGTCAAGACCCTCCGCGGGCTCCTCGATTTCAAGGCGCCCGAGGGCGGCTCCGTCCCGCTCGACGAGGTCGAAAGCGTCGATTCCATCGTCAAGCGCTTCAAGACTGGCGCGATGAGCTACGGCTCGATATCGAAGGAGGCGCACGAGACCCTCGCCCGCGCCATGAACATCCTCGGCGGCAAGTCGAACACGGGCGAAGGCGGCGAGGACTCCGAGAGGATCGACTCCGCGGGTACGGACGACGACCGCTGCTCGGCGATCAAGCAGGTCGCCTCGGCCCGCTTCGGCGTCACGAGCCGCTACCTCGTGTCCGCCAAGGAAATCCAGATAAAGATGGCGCAGGGCGCAAAGCCCGGCGAAGGCGGCCACCTCCCCGGCACCAAGGTCTACCCCTGGATCGCCAAGACGCGCCACGCCACGCCCGGCGTCTCGCTCATCTCCCCGCCGCCCCACCACGACATCTACTCGATAGAAGACCTGGCGGAGCTCATTTACGATTTGAAAAATGCCAACACGAAGGCAGCCATCAACGTGAAGCTCGTCTCGGAGGCGGGCGTCGGCACGGTCGCGGCGGGCGTCGCGAAGGCGGGCGCCGAGGTCATCCTGATCTCGGGCTACGACGGCGGGACCGGGGCCGCGCCGAAGAACTCGATCCACAACGCGGGGCTTCCGTGGGAGCTCGGCCTTGCGGAAACGCATCAGACGCTCATTTTGAACGGACTGCGCCAGCACGTCAGGATCGAGACCGACGGAAAACTGATGACGGGCCGCGACGTGGCCGTAGCCGCGCTCCTGGGTGCGGAGGAATTCGGCTTCGCGACCGCGCCGCTCGTCGCGATGGGCTGCGTGATGATGCGCGTGTGCAACATGGACACCTGCCCGGTGGGCGTCGCGACGCAGAACCCGGAGCTTCGGAAGCGCTTCAGGGGCAAGCCCGAGTACGTCGTCAACTTCATGCGCTTCATCGCCGAAGACCTCAGGGAGCACATGGCGGCGATGGGCTTTAGGACGGTCGATGAAATGGTCGGCCGCACGGATCTGCTTACGATAAAGAGCGGGCTTACGAAGGAAGCCGCGCGCGTCGGGATCGACAAGATCCTCGGCAACCCCTATGCGGGCAAGGCGGACGTCCCCGCGACCTTCGACCGTGCAAAGGCCTACGACTTCGGCCTCGAAAAGACGAAGGACGTGAGCGTGCTGCTCAAGGCATTTTCTAAAAATATCGAGGCGGACGAGCCCGCTTCCATCGACATCGAGGTCACGAACACCGACCGCGCCTTCGGCACGATCCTCGGCTCGGAGATCACGAGAAAGCTCGGCGAAGCCGTCCCCGAAGGCCGCTATTTGGTAAATGCAAAGGGCGCGGGCGGACAGAGCTTCGGCGCGTTCATCCCCTCCGGCGAGACGATCACGCTTGAGGGCGACGCGAACGACTACTTCGGCAAGGGGCTTTCGGGCGGGACGCTCGTCCTCTACCCGCCGAAGGGCTCGTCCTTCAAGGCCGAGGACAATATCATCGTCGGCAACGTCGCGCTCTACGGCGCGACCTCAGGCAAGACCTTCATCCGCGGGATCGCGGGCGAGAGGTTCGCGGTCAGGAACTCGGGCGCGACGGCGGTCGTCGAAGGCGTCGGCGACCACGGCTGCGAGTACATGACGGGCGGGCGCGTCGCGATCCTAGGCCCCACGGGCAAGAACTTCGCGGCGGGCATGAGCGGCGGAATCGCCTACGTCCTCGACATGGCCTCCGACCTCTACACGCGCCTGAACAAGAACATGGTCTCTTCGAAGGAAGTCAGCGACAAGTACGACGTGGCGGAGCTCAAGGCTATGATCGAAGAGCACGTCGAGCGCACGGGAAGCGAGCGCGGACGCGAGATCCTCGACCGCTTCGAGGAATATCTGCCGCACTTCAAGAAAATAATCCCGCGCGACTACGAGCGGATGCTGAAGCGCATCGGCAAGGCCGAGGAAAAGGGGCTCTCGGAGGAGCAGGCGCTCCTTGAGGCCTTCAACGAAGAGCGCAGCGGCGCCGCGCTCGGCGCATGAGGAGGTGAAATAAAATGGGCAAAGCAACAGGATTCCTTGAATATTCGCGCCGCACGGTGCCCGACGTCCCCGCCAAGGAGCGCATGACGAACTGGAAAGAGTTCCACTGCCACCTCCCGCTCGAAGAGATCAAAGAGCAGGGCGCCCGCTGCATGGACTGCGGCGTCCCCTTCTGCCAGTCGGGCATGATGCTCGCGGGCATGGCCTCGGGCTGCCCTCTCCACAACCTCATCCCCGAGTGGAACGACCTCGTATACCACGGCAACTTAAAGGCGGCCTATGAGCGCCTCCACAAGACGAGCAGCTTCCCCGAGTTCACCTCAAGAGTCTGCCCCGCCCTGTGCGAGAACGCCTGCACCTGCGGGCTGAACGGCGACCCGGTCGCGACCCGCGAGAACGAGTACGCCATCATTGAAAATGCATTTGCCGAAGGGTACGTAAAGCCCGAAATCCCCGCCGCAAGGAGCGGCAAGTCGGTCGCGGTCGTCGGCTCGGGGCCCGCGGGCCTTGCCTGCGCCGACCTCCTTAACCGCCGCGGCCACAGCGTGACAGTGTTCGAGCGCGACGACCGCCTGGGCGGCCTCCTCACCTACGGCATCCCGAACATGAAGCTCTCGAAGGACATCGTGGCGCGTCGCGTCCGCCTCATGATGGAGGAGGGCGTGACGTTCAAGACGGGCGTGGACGTCGGGCGCGACGTCACGGCCGACGAGCTCTTAAAGGAGTTCGACCGCGTCGTGCTGTGCTGCGGCGCGAAGGCCGCCCGCGACCTGAAGGTCGAGGGCCGTGACGCGGACGGAATTTATTTCGCGGTCGATTTCCTGAAGGCGAACACCAAGGCGCTGCTCGACTCGGGAGCCCTCTTTGACGGCGAGGACGCGGGGCTTGACGGGAAGCCCGTCAGCGGTGCATTTTCCGAAAAAAGCGCGGACGAAGGCGCATCGGAAGCCGCGAAGGCTTCAGACGCAGCCGCCAAGGCTTCCAAGGCCTGCGGACCCGCGGGGCCCGTCGCCAGGGGAGCGGTCTCCGCTTACGGCAAGCACGTCGTCATAGTCGGCGGCGGCGACACGGGCAACGACTGCGTCGGCACCTGCATGCGCCACGGCGCAAAGTCCGTCCTCCAGATCGAGATGATGCCGAAGGCGCCCGACACGCGCGCCGAGAGCAACCCCTGGCCCGAATGGCCGAAGGTCTGCAAGACCGACTACGGCCAGGAGGAGGCGATCGCGGTGTTCGGCGGCGACCCGCGCGTATACGAGACCACCGTCAAGGAATGCATCAAGGACAAGAAGGGCCACATTCGGAAAATAACCACCGTAGGGCTTTCATGGACGAAGGATCCCGCGACCGGAAGGATGTCTATGTCCGAGGTCGCGGGCAGCGAGAGGACGCTTCCCTGCGACCTCCTCATAATCGCGGCGGGCTTCGTCGGCTCCGAGGTCTACGTCACGGAGGGCTTCGGCGTCGAGCGCACGCAGCGCGGCTGCGTGGCTACCGCTGCCGGCGCCTATGCCTCAAGCCGTGAGCGCGTGTTCGCGGCGGGCGACGTGCGCCGCGGCCAGTCCCTGGTCGTGTGGGCGATACGCGAGGGCCGCGAAGCCGCCCGCGACATCGACGCCGACCTCATGGGATACACGAACATCCTCGTGCAGTAAAAAGTACCGACAGACTCCCTTTACAAACAAAAACGGCGGCCGCGCGTAAGACCCGCGCGGCCGCTTTCTCTCATCCGCGGTCCAGCTCCCTGACCTCAGGCCTCACCAGGAAAAATGACAGCACCGCGGAGCAGACGTCCGCGATCGGCTGGGCGATCATGACGCCCGTCAGCTGCCAAAAGAGCGGCAGGATAAGGATCAGCGGCACGAAGAAGATGCCGTTCCTCGCGCTTGAGGCGACCGAGGCCTTGACCCCGCGCCCCGTCGACTGGAGCATCATGTTCGTGAGGGTTATGAACGCCATGAGCGGCAAGGCGACGCACTGGCAGCGAAGCGCGAAGGCGCCCACCTCGATGACGGCGGGGTCGTTTCGGAACCACCCCGTCACCGCGGGCGCGAATACGAAGGCCGCCGCGGACACGGCTACAAGAAAGGCCGCCCCGACCTTTATGCAGTAAAAATATCCCTCAAGCACGCGCTTGTTAAGCCCTGCCCCGTAGTTGAAGGAGCAGACGGGCTGGTAGCCCTGCCCGAAGCCGATGACCGCGCAGACGATGAGCATCGTCACTCGCGTCGTTATCGACATTCCCGCTATCGCCGAAGAGCCGCCGTATGCCGCCGCTTCCATGTTCAAAATGATGGTCGAAAGCGACGCCAGCCCCTGACGGGCGAGCGAGGCGCTGCCTCCGTTTATTATTTCCGCAAAATAATGCCTCGTGAAGCGCACGTCCGAAAGGCGCAGCCGCACGGCCGAGCCCGCCGAGAAGCCTTTTAAAAGTACGAGGAAGCTTACCAGCTGGCCCGCGACCGTGGCGATTGCGGCGCCGCGCGTGCCCATGCCGAAGGTGAGGATAAGGAGCGGGTCGAGGGCGATGTTGAGCAGCGCGCCCGCCAGAAGGCCGAACATCGCGTAGACCGCGCTGCCCTGGAAGCGGAGCTGGTTGTTGAGGACGAACTGCGACATCGTAAAGGGCGCGCCCGCGAGGATTATCTGCATGTATCCCACGGTGTCGTCGAGCATCGACTCGTCCGCGCCCAAAAGCGAGGCGATCTGCGGCGAGAACGCGATTCCGAGGACGGCTATGACGACGCCGATTATCAGCGAAAGCGCGAAGCCCGTCGAGGCCATCTCACCCGCCTCTTTGCGTTTTCCCGCCCCGAGCATGCGCGAAAGGTAGATCGCCGAGCCCTGCCCGCAGAAGAAGCCGAAGGCCTGCATTATCGCCATCACGGAGAACACGAGGCCGACGGCGGCCGTCGCGCCCGTCGAGATCTTCCCGACGAAGAAGGTGTCCGCGGAATTGTAGATGCCCGTCACAAGCATGCTGACGACCGTCGGCACGGCAAGCGAGCGTATGAGCTTCGGGACGGGCGTCTCCGTCATCATTTCAAAACGTTCTTTTTCAGTAAGCTTTCCCGCCTTTATCATCCTCTTGTGCCTTTCATGACAAATCCCGGCTGCGGGCCGCGCCGCGCCGGTTCGCTCAGCGCCTTTGCCTCAACGCCCCGCAGTCCGCCGCGCCTCGGTCCGCCGTTATCCCGCGCCCCTCCATTTTAGCCGCTTCGCGCTTGAAAATAAAAGGGCGGCGCGGCCGTTTTAAGCCGCACCGCGCCGCATTTCCATAAAATGATTCCCTAAGGATTTTCATTTGCCGATGAGCATCGGCAGGGCTTCCTCGAAGTTCACGCCGTACCAGCGGGCCTGCGGGTCTGCCAGAGTGCAGCGCACGCTCTCCGCCGTGTAGTCTACCGCCAGCGCGACCGACTCCTCAAGGCTCTTCCCGCCGACGAAAGCACCCGTGAACGCCGACGCGAACACGTCGCCCGTCCCGTGGAACTGCTTCGGGTACCAGGTGCCCGCGTGGTATCCGACCTTTCCGCCGCCCGCGCTGTACGAGGAGGCGCCGAGGCGCCCTTCCTCAAAGCTTATGCCGGTCAGGACCGCCGCCTTCGCGCCGCCGTCCGTCAGGGCTTTAAGAAGCCTCTCCACCTCTTTGGCGTCCGGCCTTTCGACGTACTCCTCGCCGAGCATGAAAGCGGCCTCGGTGAGGTTCGGGAGCACGACGTCCGCCTTGTCGCAGAGCTTCTTCATTTCCTTGGCGAAGGACGCGTCGAAGCCCTTGTACATCTGCCCGAAGTCCGCCATGGCGGGGTCGACTATCACCTTCGTCCCCTCGCCCTTGAACTCGTCGACGAATTCCATAACGATCTCGATCTGTTCGCGCGAGCCGAGGTATCCCGTGTAAATGCCGTCGAAAGCGAAGCCCTCTTCCTTAAAGCGCGCCGCGATCGGCCGCAAATCGCCCGTCAGGTCGCGAAAGGTGAAATCGCTGAACGCCGTGTGGTTCGAGAGCACTGCGGTCGGCACGACCGCCGTCTCGATCCCCATCGCGGAAATGATCGGCAGCGCCACCGTAAGGGAGCACTTTCCGACGCACGATATATCCTGGATCGTTACTGCTCTTTTCATTTGAAAATACCTCCTTCCGCTAGGCCCGGCGCGCAGCCCTTTACAGCCGCTGCCCTAAAAAAGCACGCCGCCGGCCCTGCGCGGCCGCGCCTGCATACGCGTCAGCGCCATGCTCCCGCTGCCTCTTGGCTCCGGCGGTTCCGCCGAAGGCCGAAAATGGCACGCGCCCCTTCAGCCCTTCTTCAGGAACCTGCGCTCCCTGCCGTGCACCGCGAAATAGAGCGGCCGCCCGAGCCTAAGCGCGCGTGCTATGGCGTAGGCCGCGAGCGCAATGAGCGCTCCGCCGATGATTTCGACCGGCGTGTGGCGCTTTATAAAGAGCGCGGAGAACGCCGCCAGGATCGAGGCCAGGGCGACGAATACCTTAAAGAAGCGCCCGAGCTCCTTGCTCTTCGCCGTCCCGATTATGCAAATCGCGGCGTAGGCTCCGTGGACGCTCGGGAAGTTCTTCGACTCCATCGCGGCCGCGGCACGCGCGTAAAAGTCCCTCAAGAGCCCGCCCGTGAAACCGTCGCCCGCCAGCGCCTCAAGCTCGGCCGCCGTCATGTCGCTCTCCGTCGGTATGAAAATGAGGCACACGAGGATGATCACGAACGTCAGCGCCGCGCCCGCGAAATAGTCCGCGTAAAAGCGCGGGTCGCCCTTAGCCGCCGCCATCGGCGCGATCAGGAAAATGATGAACGAAGCGAGGTATATATAGTAGAACCAGGGAATAAGCGGCAGCTTCTCCCCGACCCTTATGCGCATGCTCAAAAAAGCGTCCGCCTGCGGAAGGTCAATGGCCGTTCCCGCCAGATAAGCCGCCGCGCACAGCAAGAGCAGCAGCACGCCCGCGATGACCCCGTAGACCGGAACCCCCGCCATTTTCTTGTTGAGGAACTCTCTCATATCCCCTCCCTTAATGCGATAGACTGCACAATTATAGCGCCCGCAAAAGCATATGCCCTGCGGGCGCGTCCGTCAACCCATGGCGCCTTTTGCGCCCTTTTTATTCACCGTCCTTAACGTCCCTTGCCGCGGGGATGGAGTCGATGAACTCGTCCACCTTCTTGGCGAGGTCTTCTTCCTCGGCGACTGCCTTCTCGGCCGCTTCCTTGAAAGCCTCGCCGGCGTCCTCGGCCGCGTCCTCGGCTACTTCCTCAAGGGAGACTGCCTCCTCGATTTCAATCTCGCCGTCGCCCTCGGCCGCCTCGGCTTCTTCAGGCTCGTCAACGGGGATTTCCTGCTTCGTGCCGCACTGCGGGCAGAACGGAGTCTTGCGGTCCATCTCAAACCCGCACTCCGGGCAGATCTTCTTGTTCCTCACCTTTGCGAGGTCGTCCTTGAGGGCGGCGATCGCCTCCTCGTGCGCGCGGATCTCCTCGACGATGACCGCAAGGTCGCCGTCGACCGAAGCAACGCCTTCCTTGACCTTGCCGTAGGTGGCCTCTCCGAGCTTGTAGAAAAGCTTCTCTATGTCCTTCTTCTCGCCGGCGATCTGGCTGTTCAGCTTCGTCGAACTAAAGAATGACGTCGTCGCGTTTGCCACGTTCTGCGTAGCGTTTGAAAACTTGTTGCCGATCTCACCGAAAAAATCGTCTGCCATCACGTCTCTCCTTTCATTTTTGAAACACATTGGCCTCTCCTTATTGTGCATCACTCCCTAAGCAGGATCCGGGGCCCGCCGGTGTGCTGCAGATATTCCGCGGTGATGACGACCTCACCGATCGCATCATCCTTGGGAATCTCATACATGATATCCGTCATGAAGGACTCGATTATGGACCGCAGGGCCCTCGCGCCCGTGTCGCGCTTGTAAGCCTCCTCGGCGATGACCTCCAAAGCGCCTTCCTCGAAGGTGAGCTTCACCTCGTCCATGGCAAGGAGCGCCTCGTACTGCTTCAAGATCGCGTTCCTCGGCTCGGTCAGTATCTGAACGAGCATCTCCTTGGTAAGCGCCTTGAGCGGCACGATGACCGGGAGCCTGCCCAGGAACTCGGGGATCATCCCGAACTTCCTGAGGTCCTCCACGGTGACTTTGGCCACCAGGTCCTTGTCGCCGTCGTACTTGTCCTTCAGGTCCGCGTAGAAGCCCATCGAGCTGTGCTCGTTCAGCCTCTCCTTAATTATTTCCTCAAGTCCCGGGAACGCTCCGCCGCAGATGAAGAGGATGTTGCGCGTATCCATGTGCTTCATCGGCACCATCGCGTTCTTGCTCGTCGCCCCGACCGGAACCTCGACGACCGACCCCTCAAGAAGCTTCAAAAGCCCCTGCTGGACCGCCTCGCCGCTGACGTCGCGCTGGTTCGTGTTCTTCTTCTTCGCGATCTTGTCGATCTCGTCGATAAATACTATCCCGTGCTCGGCCTTCTTGACGTTGTTGCCCGCCTTCATCAGGAGCTTGGAAAGCACGCTCTCGATGTCGTCGCCGATGTATCCGGCCTCGGTGAGCGAGGTCGCGTCCGTCATTGCGAGGGGGACGTCGAGGAGCTTCGCCAGGGTCTCGACCAGGTAGGTCTTGCCGCTGCCCGTCGGCCCTATCATGAGCACGTTCGACTTCTGGATCTCGATCGTCTCGGGAAGGTTCGGATCGCCCTCCTTGACCTTGCCCGACTTCAAGTCCGCCTTATGCTTTTCATCATTTATCAGCCTCTTGTAGTGGTTGTAAACGGCCACCGAAAGAAGCTTCTTCGCCTCGTCCTGCCCCACCACGTACCTGTCGAGCTGCGCCTTTATCCTGTGCGGCGGGAGGATCGTGTCCATCGTGAACTTCTCCTCCGGCTCGGGCTTCTTTTCGGGCGCGGGCTCTTCATTCGTCAGAGGCACGCCGTTGAGGCTCACCATCGAAACTCCCGGAATGTCCTTTATCTGCCTGAGGATGCCGTTAAGGTCCGGCTTCCTGTTCTTGACCATGTCCATTCCGCGCTGCAGGCAGTCGCTGCACAGCATCATCCCGTTCGGGAGCGTGAACAGCGGGCCCACGACGTCCTCCGTCCTAGAGCAGATGCTGCAGTGGCGGATTTCCTTCTCGCCGCCGCCCTGCTCTTCGCTCGGGACGCTTTTGTCCTTTACCTCTTTATCTTCTTCCATCTCGTCCTCTTTATCCAAGTTTTTTCGGAAAATGGGCGCCTTTTGCGTTTCCCCTTGCCCGCCTTTGCGGCTTCAAGGTTATTCCTCCTTAACCGCGCTCCTTTCCCTTTATAATATAGCAAGAACGGCGGGCGGTGTCACGGTCGGCATCCCCCGTCGCTTCGCATTTTTAGCGCCCTTGCTGCTTGCTTCAAGGCCGCGTTCCCGCTTCCCTAACGCCCTTTAAATGGGCTCTTTGCCGCCCTTTTCAAGGACAGGTTCTTTTTTTGGCGCTTCATGGCGCGGCCGCCTATGCATCCGCCCGAGGCGGCGAGGCCCTATGCCCGCCGCGGCGGTGCTTCGCCCGTCCTCCAGGAGCCGCGCGAACCGGCATGCCGCCGCCTGCGCCGCTGCGGCGCTTCCGCCGCCAGCGTGCAGCGCGTACCGGCGCATCGCCGTATGCCGCGCCTCCCGCAGCTGCCGCTTACGCCGGCTGGCCTACTGTCAAGTCGCCGACTTCGCTCTTGCTTCCGAGCTTTACGGTGATCTTCAGGGTATCGAAGCCCGTGCGTTCTTCATTTACGCGGCTCACCGTGAACTCTACCTCGTCTCCTGCGGCGCAGTAGGCGAATTCCTCCTGGAACTCTTCGAGCGAAGTGACCGTCGTGCCGTCGATTGCCGTGATGATATCATTTTCCTCGATGCCCGCTTCGTCGGCAGGCCCGCCCTCGGTGACGCTGGTCACGCTCACGCCCTCGGGGTAGCCGAGGCTGACGTAATAGCTGTGCATCGTCACGACCGAGACTCCGAGGTAGGCCGCGTCCTCTTCGGAGACCTTCTCGCGGTTCGCCTTGGTCTGGAGCTTTTCGATGATCGGCATAGCCGTGTTGATCGGGATTGCGTATCCCATGCCCTCGACGCTCTCGTCGACCGTCTTGCCCTCGTTGATGCCTATGACCTCGCCCTTCATGTTCAGGAGCGCGCCGCCCGAGTTGCCCGGGTTAATCGCCGCGTCAGTCTGGATGAGGTAGTGGGTCGTGCCGTCGTCGTATGAAACCGGGCGCTCCTTCGCGCTGACGATGCCCCTGGAGACAGACTGGCCGTAGCCCTTGGCATTGCCGATCGCGATGACCGTCTCGCCGATCTTGGTATCGTCGGAGTCGCCGATTTTAATCACGCTGATGGCGTCCTGCGTGTCAGTTTCCATATCGGTCTTCGCGACCGCTATGACCGCGAGGTCGTCCGAGTCGTCCTCCGCGATGACCGTGCCCTCGACGGCTGCGTCGTCGACGAAGGTTACCGTGATATCGTTCGCGCCCTCGACGACGTGCGCGTTCGTAACGATAAGCACGCGCTCGTCCTCGTCCGCGAAAATGATTCCCGTTCCCGCGCCCTTATAAGTCTGCGACTGCGCTCCGCCGAAAATGCTGTAGTATTCGCTTACCGACGTCGTCGTTATGGAGACCATCGCCGGCATGCACTGCTCGACGACGTCGGGGATGCTCAAATCCTCCGAAGATGCCTTCACGGCAGCCGTCCCGCTGCCTTCGGCCGAGGCGGAGGCGCCGTCGCTTTCAATGGACGCGCCGTCCTCCGCGCCGTCGCCGGTTATGAGCGACTTCCGGCTCGAAGACGAGTCCCCCGATACCGATGACGAATTCCCGAGGAACCTCGTCACCCCGAAGGCCACAAGGCCGACGATCGCCCCGAGGAGCACTGCGGCGAGGATCGCCGCAAGGACCTTGCCGGCCCCGCCTTTTTTCTTTCCGCCCCCGCCGCTTGAGGGAGGGTTGCCGCCCGCGGGCGGTACGCTGCCGCCGCGGCGTCCGGTGTCGTAGGCCGAATAACGCCTGTCGTTCCTGCCGCCGTAGGACGCATCCGCGCCGACACTGTAACCGCTGCCGTATGAGGACGATCCGTCGGTCGAGTAATCCGAGGCGCCGTATGAGCCGCGGTCGTATCCCGCCCCGCCGTCTTGGCCGTAGGCCGGGCTTTGTCCGCCCTGCCCCGACGCGCCGCTGTAATCGTCCGCGTCGCGGAAACGGTAGGCATCGAAGCGGCTCTGGTAGTGGAAGCGGTCGTTCCTGCGGGACGAAGATGCCGCATCGCCGTCCGAGGCCTGCGCATAACCGTCAACAGCCTGCGCCGTGTCATCGGCATAACCACTCACCGCCTGCGCGGCGCCGTCGGCGTAGTCATCCACCGCCTGCGCGGCGCCGTCGGCGTAATCATTCACCGCCTGCGCGGCATCGTCGGCGTAGGCATTCACCGCCTGCGCGGCATCGTCGGCGTAGTCATTCACCGCCTGCGCGGCGTCGTCGGCGTAGTCATTCACCGCCTGCGCGGCGCCGTCGGCGTATCCCGCCGCACTGCCCGCGTAATCATTAACGGCCTGCGCAGCGTCATACGCATAACCGTTCGCCGCCTGCGATGCATCATCAGCGCAGCCGTTAACGGCCTGCGCGGCATCGTCCGCCTTATCCTGAATATCTCCGTTGAACCATCTCTCGTCCATATCGGAAGTCTCCTTTCGAAGTTATGTACGCGAGTATACCTTCCCTTTGTGAAGAAAATGTGTAACATCAGCGCATTTCCGCAAAGTAAAATCTCCACGGCCTGCCTAAGGTCCGCCAAACTGATGCCCGGCCTCCCGCCGACAGCAAGCGTGCGCGGAGCCGAAGCCCCGCGCACTTTTCATTTACCGAATATTGAGTTTGGGCGGCACGCGTCAAAACGCGTCGATGCCCTGCGGCTGGGGCGCGGCGGCTCCGGCAGCTCCGGCTGCTCCGGCGGCTCCGGCAGCGGCGTTGTCGCCGGTGATGAACGCGGCGCCTTCGCTGCGCGCGCGGTCGAACATCTTCTTGAAGCTTCCCGACCACTTGTTGAGCGTGTTGTAGACCTTGGAGGTGATGACCGCGGTCTCCTCGGCCTTTGCGTAGGTCTTTATCATGCTGATCATGACGAGCGGGTCGACGAAGGTCTTCTTGACCTCGTAGCCGACGAGCAGGGCGATGCAGAGGGCAATGAGGACGCCCAGGAACGACGAATTCCCAAGGAAGATCATGCAGATCGCATACGGGATGATCGCGAGGACGGCGATGCAGACGAGCTCGATCGCGACGATCTTCGCGCTGTCCTTAAGGACCGTCTTCCACGACACGGCGTAGATCGAAATGCCGTCGCAGGCCGACTTGAAGGCATTTTCCTGCGGATGCTGGAAAGTGTATCCGAGGACGCACTCATCTACGTATCCGAGGCTGACGCCGACGAAAAGGTTGAGCGCGACCGTGAGGTATTCCATGCCCGGGATGAAGGAGAGCTTGTCGCCCGTCTTGTCGATGGCCTTCTGAATCTGCTTGACGGCTTTGCCGGTCAGCGAATCGAGGGCATAGTAGACGTTCGTCGTGGCGAAGCGGCTCTTGATCTTCTCCTTGCCGTACTCGAACTGGTTCTGCGGAAGGTTCCCGGTCTTGATGTACTCGGACACGACCGCGACGTGGCCGGCCTTGACCATGTAGCCGAAATACCTGTTGATGAGCCAGTCGATGAAACGGGCGAGCACTAAGACGTAAATAAGGACCCAAAAGACATATCCGCCCACGCTCTTGCCCTCGGCGATGCCCTTGACCATGAAGAACGCCGGGATCCCGAGGCAGATCAAATGGATCAGAAGTCAGATGCCGTTAAGCGCCATGCGGAGCAGAACGAAGATTATCGTCTTTCTGTAGATTGAAAATGATGATTCCATGCAGTTATCCTCCCCGTGTAAGTGACCAGTGTCTCAGGCTTTCCAGGGCTTTGCCGCTCTTGTACTAGCCGGCGCCGGCGCCTTTGGCTGAGAGAACTTAACAAACGGTTTAGATTTTACGCCCCCCGAAAATTTTCAAGTTTTTTTACAATTTTTTGTTTCGCTTTATTGCATGGCTTTTTGACACATTTCATCGCAGCCTCGCTCCCGCTTTTTATCTCCTGCTTTTTAATACCCCTCGTCTCTTCGCTCCCGCCGGCCTTAATATTTTCCAAGACAATTTTGTCGGTTTTATTTTCCTGCACCCCCTCTTCTTGACACGCCCACCGAAAAAACAGATACTTTATTCTGCACCCATTTTAGAAAGGACGACAGCATGCGATTCATCAACGAACTCAAGGAAGGAAGCCGCATTCAGGACGTATATCTCTGCACGCACAAGCAGTCGGCAGTTTCTAAGAACGGAAAAACTTATGAAAATGTAGTCCTCCGCGACCGCACCGGCCAGATCGACGCGAAGATCTGGGATCCGAACTCGGAGGGCATCGGGGAATTCGAGGTTTTCGACTACATTTACGTCACGGGAAGCGTGTCGTCGTTCAACGGCACCCTTCAGGCCAGCTTAAGGCAGGTCAGGAAGGCCGACTCCGACGAGTATTCGCCGTCCGACTACGCGCCGATCACGGACAAGAACCGCAAGGTGATGTACCAGGAGCTCACGGATCTCATAAATTCTGTGAAAAATGAATATTTCAGCGCCCTCCTGAAGAATTTCTTCCTCGAGGACATGGATTTCGTCAAGGCGTTCTACGGGCACTCCGCCGCCAAGACCGTCCACCACGGCTTCATCGGCGGCCTCCTTGAGCACACGCTCTCGGTCACGAAGCTCTGCGCCTTCATGGCGGAGCAGTATCCCTTCATCGAACGCGACCTACTTGTCACGGCCGCGCTCCTCCACGACATAGGCAAGATCCACGAGCTCTCGAAGTTCCCGACGAACGACTACACCGACGCGGGGCAGCTTCTCGGCCACATCATGATCGGCGCCGAGATGATCCACGACCGCGCCGCGAAGATTCCCGGCTTCCCGGCCGAATTAGAGCTCCTCTTGAAGCACTGCATCCTCGCGCACCACGGCGAATTCGCCTTCGGCTCGCCGAAGAAGCCCGCGATCGTAGAAGCCCTCGCGCTCAACCTCGCCGACAACGCCGACGCCAAGCTTGAGACCATCAAGGAATACATCGAAAAGGACACTAGCGGCGCGCAGTGGATCGGCTTCAACAAGTTCCTCGACTCCAACATACGCCGGACGGATTATTCGGACGGCAAGGCTGACTGATGGAAAGAAAAGCATTTTCAAAAAATGAAACCGTAAAGCTCGCCGTCACCGACATAACGCAGGAGGGCGACGGCATCGGCCGCATAGACGGCTACACGGTGTTCGTGCGCGGAGCCGTCCCCGGCGACACGGTACTAGCGCGGATCCTCCGCCCGAAGAAGACTTACGCCTTCGCGAAGGCCGAGGAGATCCTTGTGCCGTCAAAGGACAGGACGGAGCCGCCCTGCCCCATCGCCGGCAAATGCGGCGGCTGCTCCTACCAGTCGCTCACCTATGAGGCCCAGCTTTCCATCAAAGAGAACCTGGTGCGCCAGAACCTCTCGCGCATCGGAGGCTTCAGCGGTCTTGGCATCGAACCGATAATCGCCGCCGAAAGCCCGCTGCGCTACCGCGACAAGGCCCTGCTGCCCGTCCGTGAAATAGGCGGGCGCTTAAGGTGCGGCTACTACGCTCCCAAGAGCCACCGCATCGTGCCCGTCGGCGACTGCCTGCTCTCGCCTTCCTTCAACGAAAAGATAATCGATACGATCCTCGGCTTCTGCGAGGAGAACGGCATTCCCGCCTACGACGAAGAGACGGGAACGGGCCTGCTGCGCCACATCTTCATCCGAGAGGGCGCGAAGAGCGGCGAGATCATGGCAGGGATCGTCTGCACCCGCCCCTCGGTCAGGAACGAAAGCGAGCTGGCGCGGCGCCTCGCCGCCCTCGCGCCGGATGAAGCGCACCCCGCGCACACGAAGGGCGCCCGCGTCGTCTCGGTCATAGTCAACCACAATCCCGACAGGACCAACGTCATACTAGGACGCGCGACCCGCGTCATTTACGGAAAAGAAGCGATCGAGGACGAGCTGCTCGGCCTCAAGTTCCGCCTCTCGCCCCACGCCTTCTACCAGGTCAATCCCGCGCAGACGGAGCGTCTCTACGAAACCGCGCTCGAATTCGCCGCGCTAAAAGGCGGCGAGACCGTCTACGACCTCTTCTGCGGCATAGGCACGATTTCCCTCGCGCTCGCGCAGAAAGCGGGCGAGGTGTACGGCGTCGAGATCGTCGAGCAGGCGGTCGCCGACGCCCGTGAAAATGCAAAGCTGAACGGGCTTTCCAATGCCCGCTTTTTCGCCGCGCCCGCCGAGGAAATAGCCTCGCGCGGCTTCTTCGATGAGGACACCCCCTTGAAAAAGCCGGACGCCGTCGTCCTCGACCCGCCCAGAAAGGGCTGCGAGGCCTCGCTCCTGTCCGTCATAAGGAACCTCTCCCCCGAGCGGATCGTTTACGTCAGCTGCGACAGCGCGACCCTCGCCCGCGACCTCAAAGAGCTCTGCAGGACCGACGCGCCCGGCAGCTCCTACCGCATCGAGCGCGTGCGCCCCGTGGACATGTTCCCCGAGACCGGCCACGTCGAGACGGTGGTATTGCTATCAAGGTAGTTAGGGGCAAAAAAAGTCGACAGGGTTTCGTCCAATATCTTGGAAATTCGTCCAAAGTTAACTATAATTGGATAAAAAACAATCAGTTAGACGAAAGGGGTGTTTATGAGGTCATTTGACTACAGCAAACTTGCTGAAAGAAAATGGGATACAGATATTTTAAATCTTGTTGCAAAAATACATGAATGTAAGG